>OBEQ011236574.1_pt1 | contig 35392 bp, 39 predicted proteins | sample 1670901 | NCBI WGS metagenome assembly OBEQ01 (sample SAMEA104232315, study PRJEB22302) | groundwater metagenome | biome: forest; feature: aquifer; material: groundwater | place: USA | collected 2011-08-07 | depth 5.4 m | reverse complement strand
GTACTCCGTACACATGATCAAAAAATTTGATATTGGGGGCAAATGAGAAATGGAATTTTTCAAATAACCCAGTACGATTTGGATTAATTTTAACCTCTTGCAGCGCTACAAGATCAACGTTGTAACGTTCAAGAAGCTCATCGAGATAACGGTTAAAGGGGAGCATAAGGTTCTGTTTTTGGATATTCCAGCATAAAAGTCCAAACTCGCGAGGGAGCGCTTCATATCGGTATGGTTCTGATGTGCTGTGGAGCATAGTGTTAGGTGTTAACATGAGGTACCCATTTTTACAATTGAGGCGAAAATATCCGCATAAAATTTTCCAAAATCACCCGTTTAATCGACCCCTTTTTGATCCCCATTGTCGAGTGTACCAAAAGATTTTCCATCCACTGTTCCATACGTACAATCACCGGTACCGAGTAGACAAAACTGACCACTTCATAGTTAAGAAACAAGCTTCGGTTGTCAATATTAACCGATCCTAGCATAACGGCATAATCATCAAACAAAATGGCTTTGGTATGGAGCATATTGCCGTTATACAAGAATATTTCGATCCCGTTTGCTTCGGCTTCGCGCATATAACTGCTTCGTCCTAAATCCGATATCCAATTTGAGGTGCGCGGTGCGATCAGTTTCACATCAATCCCTTTGTGTTTGGCGATGATAAGGGCTTTTAAAATCGTCTCGTTGGGGACAAAATAGGGGCTGACGATCCATATCTTTTGTAGAGCGGAATGGATAGCGCTCAGAAGCGTTTCATACAGAGCATCGCTGGCCATATCCGGACCCGAAGGGACCACCTGAACGCCATTTTGTTCAACACAGTGCGTCTGCCTTTTGTTTATAGCTACCTTTTTCCCCGTTGCGTATTCAAAATCGGCAGCAAAAATCTCTACATACGAAAAAACCGCATCCCCTTCAATACGAAAGATCATATCAATCCACCGTTTTTTCATCGATTTCGGACCTAAATACTCTTCTGCGATATTCATTCCGCCGGCAAGTACAATCTCTCCGTCAAAGAGATAGATTTTTCGGTGATTGCGAAGATTGATATAGTTTTTTAACGGATCCCGTAGCATCGGCATAAAAAATACCGCTTTTCCCCCCGCATCTCTAAACGCCTTAAGCGGACGTTGCCATAGGTACAACAGATAGGAGCCTGCCGCATCGATTAAGAGCTTGACATCAACCCCCTCCGACGCTTTTTGAGTGAGCGCTTCCAAAATAATTTTGGTCGTAGAATCGTTTCTAAAAATAAACGTGCTTATCCAGATCGATTCTTTCGCATTCAAAATCTCACGGATCAATAGGGTGTACGCCTCAACCCCGTCAAAGCAGAGTTGAATGTCATTATGCACACTCACGGGAGAAATGGCGTGGCTTTCCAATAACGTCTCTATGGGATTAAGAGCACTAAGCGATTGATATTGCCCATGAAGCATCAGCGCTTTTTTTTTGCTCTTTTGTCGTATTTTTCGATTACCAAAAATAAAATAGAGGATAAATGCAGGAAAAGGGAACAAGAGTATGACCATAAACCACGCTAGAATCGTACTATGGTTTCTCCGTAAATAGAGCATATGAAGCATTGTGACGACTTGCGCCGCTACAAGAAATAAAATATAAAAGGTTATAGTGTCCATTTTTTACCACGCTCCCTATCATATTACTCTTTCGGCAATCGATTATAGCGTTCTAAAAATTCCAGCGGTGTTAATTATAATACACTTCCTCTATTGAGCAAGTGCATGGTCGAATTCATGAAAAATTTTATTGTGAGGGTCTTGGTGGATGAAGTGATTGGCTTGTAACAGTCGCTCACAAGCCGATTCTACGGTTTCACCTTTTTTCAATATTATCAAACTCCCCCTCAAATGATATTGCTCATAACGATTAACCAATTTTTCCAAAGCACTGCGGGCTCCATGATGGTCCACAAACGTAAATAGAACCGCAATGTAATGGTCATTGATTTTTTTTGCTATATCGCTGTGTCGTACACTTTCAATAAGATGTGCTTTATCAACATCGTAATCAGCACAGGCTACTAAAGCCAGATTCGCCTCAATGTTGTATCTATCAAGGGTATAAAGAGCCATTTTTAAATCATGCTCGAACGCGAGTTTTAAATCAATTACGCTCAATTCTTTCATATCATTCCTTGCATATTACGATTTATTAGTCTGTATAAAAAGATCCGTATTTTACCGAGTATCCCTATTTTTAGCAAAAATCATTACAATACGGTTATTAAACGGATACCAAGGATACCCTATCAAACCCTCAAATACCAATAGAAAACCGGCTCCAAGAAAAGAGTATTCCAAACCCTCTGCGAACTTTCAACGCAAAGCTCCGCCGAAAAAAGAATCTCTGGAAACCATCCAGAAAAATGAGATCAAAGCGATGTTTATGAACTGGTTTAAAAGCAGCCGTGCGGTTGCAGGCCACATTATGACCAAGCAAGATGTCATCAATGCTGTTTTGAAAAAAATCGATTCAAAACAAGACCGTCCCTTCACAATTGCGATGGAAGAGCTGAAAAGTGATGGAGTAATCGAGATAAAAGAAGACGGTGTTACCTTGGTCTTGACCCAAAAAGGGGCAGAAACGCTGTAAAGGAAGTGCGATCTTTTAGCGGTGAAGCAGTTTATAAAGATATTCCGCGATCTGCTTAGAATCGCTAATTCCCCTCTTTTCCAGCATTTGCTGTGAGAGGATATCTTCGGAAAGTATTTCTAACATATCATCCGGACTTAATAAGTTGTCCGTACTTCGGATAAACTCAAGGAGCATCTGGAAATTATCGAGTCCCGCACGATTTGCATGCTCTTGTTTAAATTTTTTGAATTGATCCCAATTGATCTGCATCATGCCATTGTCTCTTTTACTGATCTTTGGCGTTATTATATAAAAATCCTTATTACTTCTTTCCCTCATTCTCCTTACCCATTTGGTTATAATGGTGAAAAATATTCCAAGGCTTCTCATCTATGTCCAAACACCCTACCCTTTTACAACAATTTCGTTCGTTTTGTTTTCAAAATGAAGCTACCGATATTGAACGTGCTATTGAATATTTTGCCGTATTCGGAGGGATGGGGTGGAGCGTCGATATGACTAAGCCACTCGAAGAGCTGATCGAAGAAAAAATATTGGCAAACTACCGATACATCCATGGCGACTTAACCAAAATCACCCAAAGCAACAAAGCACATCACGGACTCCTCACGGCGCTCGCAGTCGGAGATCGACGGGAACACTCAGCCTTCAGACGTGCCAATTTATCCCGAAAAGAGGGGGAAGAATCGGCCGCATTTTTGATCAAATTCGGATTGCTCATTCGTGAAAAATCGCAAGAAGAGCCCGCCGATGAGAGCGAAGAGGTCTCCGATCGACTCGTCTTTAGTGCCCCCTTCTTCCGTTTTTGGTTCTCCTCGGTTTCACCGTATTACAAAGGGATCAAAGAGGGTGATTTCACCGAGATGAAAGAGAAATGGGAAAATACCAAACAAGCTTTTTTTGATACCGTGTATGAGGGGCTCGTCATCACCCTCATTAAACAGAGTATCAAGGAGGACTGGGTAGCTAAGATCGGTTCGTACTGGGACAAAAACGGTGAGATCGAGATACTGGGACAAACCAAAGGGGGCAAGGTTATCGCAGGATCGTGCAAATACGCTAAATCCAAAGCCAATAAGTCTGAACTCACCAAACTCCATGAAAAATGCCTCCGTGCGAAGCTCAATCCGGACATCTATGTCATCTTCTCCAAAAGCGGATTTTCAAGCGAGTTCAAAAAAGAAAAAAGCGATTTATTAAAGCTCTACTCGCTCAAAAATCTTAAAATATTGATGGAGGATCTGAGTGAAAAAGATCTTCTCGTCAATACGAACAAAAAATACTGATAATTTTAGTAAAATTCCAAACATACAATAAAAAAGGATTCTCATGGCATGGGCAACCGCACGACATATATTAGTAAATACCGAAGCCGAGTGTAACGCGCTGAAGCAAGAAATCGAAAACGGAGCCTCTTTCGCAGAAGTAGCGGCCGATCACTCACAATGCCCATCAGGCCGCAAAGGGGGAGATTTGGGTAAATTCAGCCCCGGTCAAATGGTAAAAGAGTTTGACAGCGCTGTATTTAACGGTGATGTCGGCGTATTATACGGTCCGATCAAAACCCAATTCGGCTTCCACTTGCTCGAAGTAACGAGCAGAGGGTAATCTTTTTCGTTCTCATGCTCCTAGCTGGGAGCAGACCACACCAATGGGAGATTTTGTGCAAAAATATATTCACTATGACCCCTCACCCGAAGAGATCTACTCTTTACATATGCAAGTAACCTCCGATAGCGGCCACCATTACTACAAAATCCACCTCAGTGAACTAACCGAAGGACAACGAAAACATATTTCACAACGATACGGTGTATCCCTCAATATTTTAGAAGGTGAACAGTATCTGACGTTTGTTAGGATTACTGATATTTAATTTAGTTTTCAAATATTATTTTTAGCCCATTCTCACTATTATTTTCCTCTTTCGTTTATTTTTATATAGACTGGCCCTGTATAGCTTTCAGAAGGGGGAGCATATGGAAAATTTGGTATGGCGCGAACTCATGTTCGGTACTTTCGTCGGTATTACAGAGGGGATGATTATCTATCTCATAATGGGAGCATTCGGTATGTTTGAGGCCATAGCAATTTATGGATAATTCCCTCCCATTTTGATTTTCGATCACTCCACCGCTATAATCACACATGCAAAATTCCCAAGAGCCTTTTACATCTTATGATCTGATTGTCGTCGGAGCCGGTGCAGCCGGCTTAATAGCGGCTATTACAGCTGCACGGCACGGTAAAAAAGTTCTCCTCTTAGAAAAACTCTCAAAAATCGGCGCTAAACTCAAAGCTACCGGCGGTGGCCGCTGCAATCTGACCAATACCCTCTCTAATGAGGATTTTATGGCACGATTTGGGCGTGAAGGGAAATTTATGACTCCTGCACTGAATGCCTTTGATCATCACGCTTTGATCGCTTTTTTTGCTGAGATAGGGGTTGAAAGCCATGCCCCCGATGGGTATCGTGTTTTTCCACTATCCCACAGCTCGGTAAGTATCATCGCTGCCCTCGAAGAGGAGATAGCACGACTGGGTATCACGCTGATCTGTTCTTCACGTGTGGAGAGCTTGGAGCACGATGGAGTACAAATGAGCGGACTCAAAACCGCTAAAGGTGTTTATCGTGCACCAAATATCATAATCGCAACCGGCGGGTTAGGGTATCCACAACTCGGTGCGGAAGGGGATGGTTTCACCCTTGCCGCAGCTGTAGGGCACAAAATCACTGACCTTTACCCCGCCATGATGCCGCTAAGGGTCAAAGAGAGCTGGGTAGAACATTGCCGCGCCGATACCCTACCCAAGGTGGAAATCCGTATTGATCTAAGCAAAGCCAAAAATATCCGAGCCCATGGAGATTTGATCTTTACCTCTAACGGTATACGCGGCCCCGTCGTCCTCGATGTCGCTCGTGAAATTACCCCTTTGATCGAAAAATACGGCTCGGTACCTCTGCTGATCAATATGACCAAAGGGCTAAATGAAGAACAAATACGCTCACATATCAAAAACGAAATATACAAAAATCCGGAGCAATCCGTATTGACCCATATGATGACGCTTCTTCCCGAATCCGTTGCACGTTCATTATGCACCCTTGCCCAAGCTGATCCCGATATAGGTTTTAACAAACTACCCGGTATCCAGCGTGACCACCTCATCAAGCTCCTCGCATGGACACCGCTGAGTGTTATCGGCCATGACGGTTTTAAAATGGCAATGATCACCCGAGGAGGTGTTTCGCTCAAAGAGATACGGCCTGAAACGATGGAGAGCAAAATACTCAAAGGTCTCTATTTCTGCGGTGAAGTAATGAATCTTGACGGCCCTTGTGGGGGCTATAATTTACAGTGGTCATTTGCCAGCGGGTACGTGGCAGGACATTTGGGGAATATAACTACCTGATTAATAATAATCAAACTTTCCCGCCTCAATATCAGCTTTGATCTCATCCAATCCTTCTTGCATAATAGCAACCAATATCTTAGCCGCTTCGCGATCATTCACTTCAGGGATATCCCAATCGGTAATCGTCATATTCGCTTTAAAGAAAAGTTTCAACCCTTGCGTTATTTCGGACTTGCGAGCTTCAAACTCTTTTTGTATTGCTTCCATTATTGCCCCTTTGATTTGTTTATCTTGCGACATTCTATTGACACCACATTATGAACTCAAAGCGTTAACCGTTAGCTAATATACGTATTTGCATAATCTATTATTTTTATATATACTAACGATTAGTATGTTATTTTGTTTAATCTGAAACAACATCACCTTAAAAGAAAGTACCTGCATGGAATCACTCAAAAATTACCCTCTCGAATTCACGGGACGCGGTGGTGAATATTTCCGAATTTGGATCGTTAATATAGCCCTTAGTTTAGTCACCCTAGGCATTTACTCTGCATGGGCAAAAGTTCGGACCAAACGATGGTTTTATGGTCACACTCTATTAGACAACAATGCGTTCTCTTATCTAGCAACCCCTATGCAAATTCTAAAAGGACGTTTGATCGCGGCTGCTCTTTTAATTACCTATGTGATTATGAGTAATGTTGCACCGCTCATTGCAGGATTGATTATGCTACTCATCGGTATTGCTTCACCATGGATCATCGTAATGGCTTTACGTTTTACTGCTCGTCAAAGTGCCTATCGAGGATTACGTCTCAATTTTTCGGGTACGGTAGGAGAAGCGGCAATTGTATATCTCCTCTTACCGATTACAACCGTCCTGACGTTAGGGCTATCGCTGCCCTATACCGCCTATCGTCAAGTACGATATTTAGCATCCAATTATGCCTACGGTCAAACAGCTACGGTTTACAATGGAACGATGAAGCCGTTTTGGAGTGTTTATCTCATCGCGCTGGCTCTCTTGTTAATCCCTTTTGGCATTATAGGATACGGTTTTTACAGTGTGTATGCAATGATAGCAATGGGAATTCCTAAAGAAGTTGCTATGACCTCCGTTGTACCCTTTCTTGTGAGTGGAGTTATTATTTTGTACCTGAGCATACCCATTCTTGGCGCTTTTATTCAAGCTCGAAAAGCCAATTTATTTTACAACTCTCTCGAACTTGGAGCCATACGTTTTACCTCGAATCAGCGCGCACGTGATCTCATTTGGATTTATCTCTCGAATCTTGTACTTATTGCGTTGAGCGTCGGATTGTTTATCCCTTTTGCGATGGTTCGTCTCGCACGTTATCGGATCTCTCATCTCCAACTTTTCGGAGACAATATTGATAACTTTACCGCGCAAGCTCGTGAAAACATCAGTGCAACAGGGTCTGAAATATCCGATTTTTTTGATATGGATATTGGTATCGCATGATTCTTTATAGGGGAGAGTACTTTGACGGGATTAGCTCTCGTCTACAGATGGTAACAATCTCTATTCAAGAAGAACATATTCTTCTCCAAAGTGATATCAACACCATCACATTTGCTCTCTCAAGGCTCAAAATCGATCCCTCTGTCGGTAATGCGCGCACTATAATTTATCTCCCAAACGGAGGGGAGGTTTATACTGCTGATCATCAGCTCTTAGAACTTTTAGAAAAAACTCTCCGCCAAAAATCACCGGAGTATTTAGCCCGCCATTTAGAAAACAGACTCCTTTATGCCACTTCCGCACTCCTCATTACTATCGGTATCGTAGCCGCCGGATTAGTGTGGGGGATTCCTTGGATCGCTAAAGTATCCGCAGCCGCTTTACCCGCTTCGACTGAGCGTGCTCTGGGTGAAGACACTCTTAGTGCCATGGAAAATGTTTATTTAAATCCTAGCACCCTCCCCGCACATCGCCGCCAAGAGATTACACATCAACTTGAGTATTTTTGCACTTTTGCAGAATGTCCTACGTATCGGCTCCTCTTCCGTAATAGCAAAGCTATCGGAGCCAATGCCTTCGCCCTTCCCGGAAATACGATCGTCATTACTGATCAGCTGATTCAAAAAGCACACAAAGATGATGAAATAGTTGCCGTCTTAGCGCATGAACTAGGTCATGTTCGCGGGCGTCATACCTTACGTATGGCGTTACAGGGGATGGGATCAGGGGTATTGTTAGTCATGATTACCGGTGACATCAGCCATTTCTCTGATCTTGCTGCCGGTATACCGGCCTTACTCTTACAACAAGGGTACTCACGGGATATGGAAAATGAAGCAGATACCTTTGCCCTCAATGCCCTACTAAAAGCCCATATATCTCCCCATTATTTTGCAGATATCTTGAATCGCATCGATAAAGATGCCAATAAATCCCTATCTATTTTTTCAAGCCATCCGGATACCCAAACTCGAATTAAACCTTTTTTAAAAGAGTGATACACAATACTAAAAGCGCTATAATCTTTTGTATGAAACATACGGCTTTTTTTATCGCTTTTCTCATCTTGTTAATCGGATGCACCGAAAAACCTTCTCGAACCTATCAAGGCTACGCAGAGGGGGAATTTGTCAATATCTCCTCATCCCAAAGCGGTAAACTTGATAAGCTTTTTGTCCGAAGAGGGGATCATATCGCTAAAGACTCCAATCTGTTTGCTTTGGAATGTGAGAGCGAGATACTGGCACTTAAACAAGCCTCCTCCGAACTTTCTGTGGCCCAAGCCACTCTGAAGGATTATCAAAAAGGGTCCCGTCCCCAAGAATTGAATATCATAGAAGCCCAGTTATCTCAAGCTCTCGCCAATGGTGAAAATGCAGCATTGCAACTTGATCGAAATAGAGTGTTATACCATGCCAATGCCATCTCTAAAGCACAATTCGACGACTCAACTGCCCTTGCAAAAACGACCTCTGCCAAAATTGAAGAACTCCGTAATTCGCTAAATGTTGCCAAACTTGCCAAACGGAGCGACCAGATTACGGCTCAAGAGGCTCGAATCAAACAATTGCAATCCGCACTCTCACAAGCACAGTGGAGACTTAATGAAAAAAGCCTCAAATCACGTAGCAGTGCATTGGTATTTGATACCCTCTACCGTGAGGGGGAGTGGGTAAATGCGGGAGGGATCATCGTACGGTTGCTCCCCCCTGAAAATATTAAAGTCCGATTTTTTGTACCCCAAACAATTGCGGAGCAGCTCTCAGTCGGTCAGAATATAACCATTGTCTCTCGCTCCGATGGAAAAAAACTCCCTGCACGTGTCACTTATATCTCAACCGAAGCGGAATATACTCCTCCCATCATCTACAGTAACGAGACCAAAGAGAAACTCACGTATATGATCGAAGCCTATCCCGATATAAAGTATGCACCACAACTGCATCCGGGTCAACCTGTGGAAATCTCCCTTGAGCACCTATGATTATGCGATCGATGTTCACGGTCTGAACAAATATTTCGGTGACAAACACGTTGTCAAAAATCTCTCGCTGCAAGTGGCACGAGGGGAAATTGTCGGATTCTTAGGACCCAACGGCAGTGGAAAGACGACCGCCATTCGGATGTTATGCGGATTGTTGACCCCGGATAGCGGAACGGGTCATTGCTTGGGGTATGACATAGCTACCCAAAGCGATGCCATCAAACGCGATGTAGGATATATGACCCAAAAATTTTCCTATTGGGAAGATTTGAGTATCCGTGAAAATCTCGATTTTGTCGCACGAGTCTATGAACTTGCCAATCGCAAACACGTTGTTGACGAAGCACTCGAAACCCTCGGACTCACGTCCCGTGCTTCTCAACTGGCGCGCTCACTCTCGGGGGGATGGAAACAGCGCCTTGCACTCGCGGCATGTATGCTTCGCCACCCAAAACTGCTGCTGCTGGATGAACCGACCGCAGGGGTTGATCCCAGTGCCCGAAGAGATTTTTGGGAAGAGTTGCATGAACTGGCAGCATCCGGGGTTTCAGTGCTCATAAGTACCCACTACATGGACGAGGCAGAACGGTGCCATAAGCTCGCATACATCGCCTATGGAAATCTCCTTGCACAAGGACGCGCTCAGGATATTATTCAAACTCAGGGGCTCTCAACCTACGAGGTGAGAGGGGAGAACCTGATGAATATTTCCAAAGTTCTTGCCCAAAACGAGGCAATCGAACAAACGGTTATTTTCGGCTCAACCCTCCATGTCAGCGGAAAACATCCTCATGCAATCGAAACAATATTGGAAGGGCAAAAATACTCTGCCATCCCAACCTCCCTCGAAGATGTTTTTATCTATCTGATGAAACACTCTCAAGATAATTTTGGAGACGAGCATGTTTAGCTCCTTCAGCTTCTCACGCTGGTGGGGAATTATCCTTAAAGAGTTCCTACAGCTCAAACGTGACCGTGTTACTTTTGCGATGATGGTCGGAATTCCCATTATCCAACTGGCACTTTTTGGCTTCGCGATCAACACCGACCCAAAACATCTCCCTACCGCTGTTGTTTCCTACGATGAAAGCGAGTTTACCCGTACCTTGATATCAACCATGCAGACATCGGAATATTATGCAATCGACACGCGATATACAACACCGAGCGAAGCTCAAGAGGCATTAAAAAAAGGGGATGTTCTCTTTATCCTCACCATCCCCGTTGATTTTACTAAAAAGCTTCTGCGAGGTGAAAAACCTTCACTGCTGCTCGAAGCCGATGCTACCGATCCGGTTACGGTTTCAACCGCCTTGTTATCGATGGATGGGATTGCGGCACAAATCGCTAAAAAAGATTTAAACGGTGCACTCTCAGCCCTTTCCTATCAAAAAAAGCCGTTTGATGTACGTGTCCATCGCCTTTACAACCCAAACGGTATCAATCAGTACAATATCATTCCGGGACTTATGGGAACCCTCATGACCATGACGCTTACCATGATGACAGCACTTGCCATAACCCGTGAACGCGAACGTGGGACGATGGAAAATCTCCTCGCAACCCCCGCAAAACCGTTGGAAATCATGACGGGTAAGATCATCCCTTATGTCTTGATAGGGCTTCTACAAGCCACTCTGATTTTATGCGCTTCGTACTTCGTCTTTCATGTCCCCTTTAACGGTTCGATTATCCTTGCCTACGGAGTCGCCCTACTTTTTATCACCGTAAATCTCACCATCGGCATCACCATCTCTTCGTTGGCACAAAATATGTTGCAGGCGTTGCAGCTCACTATCTTTTATTTTCTCCCCAGCATCATGCTATCTGGTTTTATGTTCCCTTTTTCGGGAATGCCCTCATGGGCACAACGTATCGGTGAAATGCTCCCTCTCACCTATTTCAACCGTCTGATTCGAGGCGTTGTCCTAAAAGGGAACGATCTGCCGACCTTATGGCCGAATATTTGGCCGCTCATGATCATTACCCTTGTGATGATGTTTTTTGCGGTAAAATTCTATAAAAAGACCCTCGATTAAAGCCATGCAAAAAATTTTACTTTTACTCTCATTAACCCTAATCCCGACATTGATGTTTGCAAAAATTAAACACACAATCCATATCCCCGAATTTGATGACAATGACACCTTTGAAACGCTCAGTCTAGATGGCAGTATCACCAATTTTTTCAATAATCCCGGCAGCTTAAATGCTCGACCCGACCTTAGCGGGACCGCGTATAACCGTTACGACCTAGATGCCGAGTTCCAACGCGAAACTTTTTTTATGGAAGCTGATATTGCCTGTTTGACCGATAAAGATTCCCCCAATTCTATTAGTGCCTTAAGTGAAATCGATAAAGACTTCACCATCGGATACCGCAACGATGTGATCGATCTGTATATCGAATATGAGCACGATTCACCCACCAATCACTCCATGATCCGGTCATACACCGGTATTGGAGGGAGATACAATTACAGTACAACAATTTTTGATTCTCAGCTTAATTGGCTCATTGATATTGAAAAAGTAATTTCCAATAACCAATACGGATCACGACCGGACGGCAGTGGCGAAGCCAATATGATTTATGATTTGCATATCGATCTCGATCTTCCGGATAAATTCTCTTTCTCAACCGAACAAATACTCTATACCGACAAGCATACCTATATGAAAGGAAGCGAATGGGACAGGCTTTTCCAAATTAACTATCAAGTCAGTCCCGATGTGATCTTACTGGTGTATCAAGAGGTCGATAGTTTTTTAGATATCCGTTCACCTCGTCAAGTATTTTGGGGAGCGGGAGCCGTGTACGAATTTTAACGCTATAATTCCACCAATTTTTATCGAAACGAACCGTATGAACAAACTTTTTTTCCTCCTCTCTTTACTCTTTCACATTTCCCTTTTCGCCGATGCAAACGGTATTTACGATATTCGGGGTTCTTCCCCCCAACTGGATGCCAATCTCACTGCTTTTTTGGATATTTGGCGACACGATACCATCACCCCTATCCAAGAGGGCAATTACACCAATGTCCGTGTCAACGGAAAAGCCGATGCTAAAAGAGTCGCGTTAACGTTTGATGATTCCCCGGATGAAAACAACACCGACAAAGTGCTCGATATTCTCAAACACTATCAAGTCCAAGCGAGCTTTTTTATGATTGGACAAACAATGGAAGATCTTAATGCTACTGCGGTCACACGTGCTTCACGCGAAGGGCATCTCGTGTTAAACCATAGCTTTACTCATCCACGATTAAGCGCCCTTTCCCCAGAAGAGATCACTTATGAGCTCAATGCCACCAGCGAGCGAATCTACACCCTCACCGGAGACTATCCCCTTCTCATACGTCCCCCTTACGGATCGATCAATCAAAAAACGGTCGATACAATCAATGCGCAGGGATTTACCACAATCCTTTGGTCACTTGATTCCCTAGACTGGGCATTACAAGATAAAAATGCGATCATTGAAAATGTCATTACCCATGTCCGCAACGGTGATATTATTCTTATGCACAGCGGCCGAGCCAACAATCCGAGCGTCGAAGCACTCCCTGAAATTATCGAAAAACTCACGGAGATGGGATATACATTTCTCCGCCTGGATACCTTGCTGGGGATCAGGGCATATCGCTGATTGCCATTTTTTTGGTATAAAATCCTCTTTATGCTACGATACGAAAAAAATTACCGAAGGTACTCATGGCAATCATCTCTATCGCATCGACCAAAGGGGGAGTGGGCAAGACTTCTTTAGCGTTTTCACTGGCAAAAGACCTCGGGTATCGCTACGCGACCAATGATATGTCCGTTGTCCTGACCAAATACAAAAATGCCCGCTATTACCCGAATAAAATCCCCCTCTATCCCGATACCGTATACGACTTCGGAGGATTTGAAAACCCTCATGCCGATGAGATTCTCAGACAATCGGATATTATTCTCCTCCCAACAACCAATGACTTAAACTCCATTATGAAAAGCTTGATCTTTATTAAAGCTTTCCGTGAAAAAACGATCCTTGTTTTTGCCAACATGATCGATAATTCCAATGATGCCGCCATAATCCGAGAAAAAATACATGAACATTTCCCGAATCTCGCTTTTACCTATCTACGCCGTACCAAACTTCTCAAAAATGCACTGGAAAGCGGTATGAGTGCTACTGAGCTGTTTGAAAGTAACAACCACACCCAGCATTTGTACAAACAAGCCTACGCCGAATACAATAAAATCCTTAAACTCTTCGCCACAGACGGGGAGTATTTTCAACGCAATTAATATATAGGTCTCCTAGGGTATAATGCTATTAACCAAAGGACTACCTATGCCATCAGCAACCCCCGCGCTTAAACGCCAAAACCACCGAATTCATCCGTGCAATACTGCACGCAAAAATACCCTTTTAACCCATTTGATCAATGAGTATGCCGGAAAATCGATTCTTATCGTTACGGCAAATGATCCAACCGCTATTTCTGTACCGGAAGATAAAAATATTACCCTAACTTCCGATGAGCTTCTGGCACAAATGGGCGAGCTTACGTGTGACATCCTCATCAGCTATGATCTCCCCGATAAAGCGATCGTTTATATGTCCCGATTCGCACGAGCTCGCGAATATGCCCTGATTCTCTTAGGTGCCGAAGACCAAAAATTTCTCTACGCTATTGAAACTCTTCTTGGGCGCACTATTACCCAAGAGGCTATCAGCGGATTTGAACCGGATTTCGGTATCGCTGTAGAGCAAAAGAGCAAAGAAGAAGCCTCAGCACGACGAGCAGAGCGCGAAGCCAAAGCTGAGTCAGGCTCAAAAGATCGTCCAAGAGCACCAAGACGCGACGACAAAGCGCGCGGTGATCGTCCCGACTTCAAACGCGAAGATAGAGGAGATTCCCGTCCCCCTAGAAAACCGTTCTCCGATTCAAAATCGGGCGGTTTTGAGAAAAAAGATTCTAAACCCCGTTTTGTGGGAAAAGATGAAAACGGAAAACCTATTTTTGAGAATAAAACCCGCGAGCGCAATCACTACATCGATGGTAAACCTCGCACTGATGCGGAAAAAGCGTCACGGACTCCCTATGTAAGCAAGCCAAAATTTTTCGGCGATAAAAAAGATTCTGACAAACCTCGTACAGAGGGGGAAAAAGCTCCTTTCTCCGGAGAGCGAAAACCCTATGATGCTAAAAAACCATATGAAAAAAAGCCTTACGGGGACAAACCCTCTTTTGGGGATAAAAAACCGTATGAAAAGAAACCTTACGAAGGAAAAAAATCTTTTGACAACGGTGAGAAAAAACCGTATGAAAGTAAAAAACCATTTGGGGACAAACCGGCTTTCGGTGACAAAAAACCCTATGGAGATAAAAAACCCTATGATGCTAAAAAGCCTTTCGGGGATAAGAAGTCGTATGGGGATAAAAAACCGTATGATGCAAGCAAAAAACCCTCTTCAGGAACTTCAAAACCATCAGGTGAGCCAAAGCGCCCACCACGCCGGATCAATGTTAAATCGTTAACTCCACCAAAAGAGAGTGAATAGAATAATATACTTTCACCATTTATCCTCTTAAAAGAATTGAAATGCTATAACATTAACAACTATAGATAAGAGGGTCGGTGGTGGAAAAGCAAGATGCCATTATTTCGTATCATCGATCGCTTTTACTAGCATTGGGGATTTGGACTTTTTTGGTAGCCATGGCTGCTATCTTCTATTGGAATGATCAGTCTCGACAAATTATTACCCTTGCGCAAAATACCGCCAAAACAGCTCTTAACAAAGATCTTGCAACGCGAAGTTGGACCATTTCACACGGTGGTGTTTATGTCCCTATTGATGCGATCACTCCAGCCAGCCCTTATCTCTCCGATATTCCAGAGCGGGATATCCAAACCCCTTTAGGACAACATCTTACCTTAATGAATTCATCGTATGTCCTACGACAAATGATGGAGAATTATGGAACATTATACGGTGAAAAAACCCGTATTTCTTCACTCAAACCTCTAAATCCACATAACAAAGCTACAGAATGGGAATCAAAAGCACTGCACTATCTTCATAACCATCCGACTAAAGCTGACTATGATGACGTGCAATACACCAAAGATGGTACCTATGTACGAATGATGATCCCCATGCTCACGAATAAAAGCTGTTTGAAATGCCATAATCCATCCGAAAATAAAATCGGAGAAATACGCGGCGGAATTGCCATATCAGTCCCACTGAAAGCCTTTGAAACGATGATGTATCAGACATTGATCCATACCTATGGCTGGCTCAGTTTGATTTGGATTTTGGGATCAGTAGCAATTATCACAGCATTTAGAATTATACGAAATAAAGCACTTCAGTTATACGACAAAGAACGTGAAAAAATCAGAAATTATCAAAGTATGATTTCTTTAGTCATTGATTTGATTGATAAACGAGACTCTTACACAGCGGGGCATTCACAACGGGTTTCCCATTATTGTGAGATTATTGCAAGAGCACTGTATCATGATGAATCCATTGTCCAAAAGATCAAAGAGGCATCTATGCTACACGATGTCGGAAAAATTGCAATCCCTGATTCTATTTTACTCAAACCGGGGCAGCTTACCCCGGTAGAAAAGGAGTTGATCAACTACCACTTGATAGCCGGTTATGAACTTCTATCCAAAGTAGATATGTATAAAGAACTCGCTGAAATTATGCGTCATCATCATGAACGATATGATGGAACAGGGTATCCGGATAGACTTGCAGCAGAGGCTATTCCCCCTCTTTCACGCATAATGATCGTTGCAGACGCCTTTGATGCTATGACCACTGATCGGATATACAAACCGCGTAAAAGCGTTGATGAAGCACTCAAAGAGATTGAATTACTCAAAGGATCACAGTTTGACCCAAAAGTAGCGGATGCAGCAATCACTGTACTGAAACAAATTACTATTAATGCTTCTGATCAATTTCCAAAAACGGCAATTGAAGAGGAACGCTTTGCCTACTATTTGAAAGACCAACTTACAGGATTAAATAACCACTGGGCACTCGAATCAATTCTAACCATAAATCAGCACACACGGGAATTTCGATATGCAACGGTAATTTCACTGGAAAATCTTATGCATCTAAACCGTCAAAACGGATGGCATAGCGGAGACATACTCCTCGAAAAATTTGGAGCTCTCCTCAAGAACCGTTTTAGCCAGCATCATATTTACCGTATTTTTGGAGATACCTTTGTCATACTGAGTCCTGAATATCTTGATCTTTCGGCGGAAAGCCTAAGTAAATCCGAATATTTTCAAAAAATAGATATCACAATTACCATTGCTGTAATTCACTTAATCGAAGCAAAAATCGACAGCATTAGCAAGCTAGAAGAGACTATAAGCAAGCAAAAATAGCTATGCTAATACTTTTTTTTTCTCGTCCAACCGATCATACATTCCAAGCATATTGTGATAATCTTGATGTAACGTCACATCAATGATGAATGTTTCTCCCCCTAAAATCGACAAGGCCTGCTCTACTTTTTCTTGTGTATAGATATTGCACAATGCCTCTTCATACTCTGTCCATTCCATCTCAAGCTCTCGCATACGGATAAGCTCGGCGACAATATGCCCCATCTTGTTCGTACCGAATTCAAGCAAGGCAAGAGCTTCCTCCATATTATCAGCCAACAAATGGATTTGTGCTTTGAATTCACCCATGGTAAAATTCTTTTCAAAAATTACACCGATATATTTTTCCATGTTAAGAGAGTCTTCGAGAGAATCAATGGCATCCAAAATCTCTTCGGGATCAAACTCATCGAAATGAAGCACCATTTCCCGAATCCACTTCCCGCTGTTTTTATTGTTGTAGGTCAAATCTTCGATCGGGTAGACTTCCGAAACTCCGGGGACAATCATTTGGCACGAGTAAAAGCCCAAGTAATCGTATTCACGCACATAAAGCTCTTTATCCATAGAGCGGACGATAGCGTATAAATACCCATACTCATCCTCGCTCCCCTCACCGGTATAACTCCATGAGGTAAAAGGAAAGCTTTTTTTACTGCTCAAAAATCCAAATCCAAGCTTGCCGTTAGAATCGATAAAATGCGATTCCAGATTAAAGCTGTCTGAGACCACGCTCATATCAAACGTCGGTATTTCAAACGCATCGAGGTTATCCAACCCACGCCCCTGCATCAGTTCCGTCATCGTACGCTCCAGTGACACCTCCAAGATAGGATGGGCACCGAATGAGACGAAGAGGGTCGCATTGTTCGGATTAATGAGCGATATAGCGGTAACCGGATATTTACCCCCCAAAGAGGCATCAAGCACCTCGATAATATATCCCGCTTCGCGAAGAGCCGTAACATCATGATACAGTTTATCAAAGCTTCGGAGAACATCATCGGGGTAGCTGGGAAGGGCATAGCCGTTTTTAATAATTTCAATTTTGGCATACCGCTCAAAAATTTCACTCAACCCCTGTACCTGTGCTTCAAAAGGGGTATTACCCGTTGCCAAACCGTTACTGACATAGAGATTGCTCAAAATATTAAGAGGGATATAAACCTTATCGCCACTGGAGCGTTTCACAAACGGTAGAGCGACTATTTTATCCGTATAGTCACTGTTAAAATCGATCAAATCTTCATCGCCCAGCATCCCATCAGGATCGTATACCGCACTCAATTCGTCATTCAAATACGCTCCCCCTACCTCAAACGCTACCTCATCGGGATAATATTTACGTTCAGGAAGATGAAAATCAATAAAAAAATTATTCGTCTGCAACCGCTCAATGTATTCGCCAAGCGCACTCGCCATCGAAGCTTCAGAGATTGTTCCCTTGCCATTGGAATAGATATGTTTCGGCGCTTCCACCGAAGCCAAATTGACTGAATAACAATGTTGTAGCGGATGTTTCTCCTGCGAAAATGTCAAAGCGCATCCCATCTCGCTCAGTATCGCTTGCATACGCTCAATTGACTCTTCGACTGGGGCATTTTTAGAGACTAAATTCATATTGGTTCACTTAAAATAAATTGTCGCTAAGTATAGCCAAAAGAATTTACGTATGGTTATGATAGAAATACTATTAGGATTGAATATGATCGATGTTCTGGTACCAAGTAGCAAAGAGCACAAAGTGGGGAAAAAGAAAATTTTAAACCGCCAAAAGATTTCTTAATTGGATATTCATATTCTAAATATATAATATATTATTATATATAGTTAATAATTAGTGCTCTATTATTTAGGCATTATATGAAAAAGGAGTCAGTTATGTTACGTAAACTATCCGGTTTAATCTTGTATGGAGTTTTAACCAGTGGTGTACTCTACGGGGTCGATTATGACGGTGAAAAAAGTATTATGTTTGAAACCGCCTATGATGTATGCATCATCCCGCCGCAGTTGGATGATGCTATGGCGCAGGGAATCAACGTTATTAATACACCAAAAGCAAAAACACTCTACGATAAAAAAGCAGTTTTCTTTGATGCCCGTGAAAAACGGCACTTTTCAAAAGAACATATCAAAGGGGCATACCCCGTTTATTTTGATGTATCCAAAGCTGAATACATTGTGCTTCAACTGCCTACAGACAAAAAACAAGACCTCGTTTTTTATTGCTACGGCGAAACGTGTGCCAACTCTTATGAAGCTGCTTTGGCTGTACGAAAACTCGGGTATAAAAATATTTATTGGTTTTTAAACGGATTTGGCAACTGGAAAGCTGCTGGATATCCAGTCTCTTCGAGCAACAAAGCGAAAAGTGCTACTCAACAAGCTCACTAAAGTCTTCTTTTCCGACATTGCATACGGGACATACCCAATCATCGGGGATATCTTCAAAAGCGGTACCCGCAGCGATGCCGCCATCAAGATCTCCTATTTGTGGATCATAAATGTAGCCGCATACATTGCACTCATATTTCTTCATCTTCTTCTCCCATTTTAAATGTATTTGTCCATCTCGTCACTGAGTAAGCGATAATCTATTTGATGCTTATATAACGGTATATCCGTTATATTGCTCTCTTGCCTGAGGATAGTTTCCAGCGTACCTTTCTTCGGGCTTTTGTAAATAACTCCGATTGGGAACGGATGGCTTTCCAGTGATTTTTCAAACGCCTTGACCTTATCCTCTGGATCGTATTCACTCGGCAGAAGATAGACGTTCTCTTTGAACCATTTAAAGGTATTGGTTTTATTGAAAGTGACACACGGTTGGAAAATATCGATCAAAACATACCCCTTATGCGCAATGGCAATTTTGAGCATCTCTTTGCAGTGTTCTTTGTTCCCTGAAAATGTCCGAATGACAAGTGATGCATCGAGCGATATCGCCGTAGCAATAGGATTAAAAGGCTCTACATGAACCCCCTCGGTTTGTACGGGTGTCTTAAATCCCCGCTGCGACGTCGGGGAGGCTTGACCTTTGGTCAACCCATAAACCATATTGTTATGGACGATGTTGATGATGTCGGCATTTCTTCGGATCGCCGACATAAAATGGTTCCCCCCTTCGCCGTACATATCACCATCCCCCCCTTCGGCAATCACCATTAAAGAGGGGTTGGAGACGCTCACCCCCTGAGCGACAGGCAATGCTCTGCCATGGAGTCCGTTAAACATATGAACCTGCATGTATTGGGGCATTTTTGCCGCCTGTCCTATCCCTGATACGACGACACTCATCAGAGGGTCAAGCCCCATCTCATCCAACGCTTCTTTTAAATGTTGAAGTATCGAAAAATTACCGCATCCCGGACACCATGCGTTATCTTCTACAATTCGGTCAAACCGTGTGCTCATCGGAGCTCCTTTATCAGTGCTTCAAGTCTTTCGCTCAGCTCATCCACAAAAAAACTCAGCCCGTCGGATTTTAGTATTTGATCGTGTACGGTAATCCCATGCATCTTTAAGAGTTTTGCAAACTGCCCCGTGGCATTGTTTTCGACTGCGATAATGTGTTTGGCTTTTTTGAGCGACACGAGCTGAGATTCGCTAAGCGGATGAACCCAGAAGAAATGAAAACATGAAACTCTCTCATCCTTTAACCTTTCGACCGCTTCTTTTATAATAAATTTTGTGCTTCCCCACCCTATAACGGCAATATCGCCTTCTCCGTCCACATCGGGTGGCATGGCTTCCTCGACGATCAACTCATATTTTTTCAGCCTTTTACCGTTTTGTTCGTTTCGGACACGCATACTCTCAGTAATCAGCCCCTCCTCTGTGTGTTCATCCGAATCGACCAGCACCAACCCTTCCCCATATCCCGGAATTCCTCGCGGGCTGATCCCCTCCTCAGTGAGAAGATAGCGTTTATAATCCGAATCGGTTTTGACAATAGTGCGAATCGGCTTTTTTTCATCAAGTTGGAAGCGCTTAACGTTAAAATAGCTGTCTGCCAAATATTGATCGCTCAGAACTATCACCGGAACCTGATACAAGTCGGCAAGGTCAAACGCCTCGCGTGCAAGATCAAAACACTCTTTCGGATCTCCCGGAGCCAATACTATACGCGGAAACTCTCCATGCCCGATATAGATAGCAAGGTCCAAATCCCCCTGTTCCGTCCGTGTCGGAAGACCGGTAGCGGGTCCAGGTCTTTGTGCCAGATAAACAACCATTGGCGTCTCACTCATTCCCGAAAGGCTTACCCCCTCTCCCATCAAAGAAAATCCGCCTCCGCTTGTCGTCGTGATCGCCCGTCCTCCACCGTACCAAACCCCCAAACCCATTTGAAAGGCGGCGATTTCATCTTCCGCCTGCTCGACGCAGATTCCGAATTTTTGGCTCTGCTTTGCCAAAAAAGTCAGTACTCCCGTCGATGGACTCATGGGATAGCTGGAGATAAAATTGCACCCTCCGGCAATGACTCCGAATCCGATCCCTTCCGTACCGCTTAAAAAGAAATCTCTCATTTTCGTCGCAGATAGATTTGGCTCGATACAGTAGCGGCAATTCCCGTTATCATGCGCCAGTTCTGCCCCGAGTTCTAACGCTTTGAGATTCACGTCAAGTAACTCATTACTGTAGGTATCCGCCACAATCTCTCTTAACACTTTCGCATCGCATCCAAGAAGTCCGAATATGAGCGCTGCCGCTATCGTATTGGAGACGATTGGACTGCCGATGCTTTTGGCCAAGGCTTCCAAATCATGCTCATATAGGATACAGTCGCACTCAAAATCTCCTTTTTTGGCAATCATAAACGTCTCTTTTGTTATCCTCTCTCGTGCATGGTAAAAAGCATTTGTATCCAACGGCACAAAAATATCCACTTTGAAATCAACAGCATTCACCGGACGGTTGGATATTCGTATCAGCGTTGTATTGCTGCCCCCTCGGACTCTGGACATAAACTCTTTGGTCGAAAACGTATAAAATCCGGCACGCTTGAACCCTTTGGTCAACAGGGCCTCGATGCTTGCAATCCCCTGCCCCGCCTTTCCCCCTATCAATATCGAAACTGAATCTCTCATGATTTCGCCCCCCAGGTAATTTTTCCGCCGTAATACCCGACAACCGTTATCGAGACGACCGTTATAAAAATAATGGCGTGATAGGTTATTCCGTCCATTTCCCTGCTAAAAGGGACATCGGGATTCAGTAATTTCTGAATCAGCGGAATCATCCCGACGATAAGGGTAAACAAGGCACCGATCAGTTTGATGACAAACGGTTTTGAGGTAGAGAAATCATAATTGATCCACCAGCTGAAAACTCCGGTGACTAAAGCCAAAAATCCCATAAGAGTAGCAATCAAAAAGGATAAAAAAACAGCCGTTTCATACTCAGGAGAGGGATTAGCTAAAAACAAAATATCGGTAAACGCACTGAAATAGTGCAATGCTATCGGAAAGTGAACCGCCGCAGGATGAGGATGGTATTTTACATACCATTGTCGATACCGATCTTTTTTATTTTCGGGAATTAAAGGGCAAGGAGAGACAAATTGGCCGACACAGGGATAATGTTCAAATACCTCATCACTGTGAGGTGCATTCGCCATTGCGGCACTCAGATCACACCCCGCAAAATGTTTTTTAAAGTGGGTCCCCTCTTTCCAGAATTTTGACAGAGTGACGTCATATACCTGACCTTTAAAAGCGATGTAGGCGGGCATTCCGTCCTTACCGTTATATTTTAGAAGATCTTCCTCCGTAAATTGTTGCATACATTCCTGCTTCCACATTGTAAATGCTCATGCAAAACGAACATCTGATTGAATCTACACAATACTCCCTAACCGTTAGAGATACTTTAATGAATAATTATAAATTATAAAACATAGGTATAAACTAATTCAAAATATCAAACTTGTTTTTTAGCTTCAATCGCACTCACAACCTGCCACATTTTCAACAACGAATCTGGGTTTAAAGAGATCGAATCGATCCCCTCTTGGACTAAAAATTGGGTAATTTCGGGATAATCCGAGGGGGCCTGCCCACAGATACCGATGTATTTGCCCCGCTCTTTGCACGCACGTATTGCCATGGAGAGCATCCGTGTCACCGCCTCGTTCCGCTCATCGAATACTGCCGATACCAGGGTGCTGTCGCGATCCACCCCAAGTGTCAACTGGGTGAGATCGTTTGAACCGATACTGTAGCCGTCAAAAATTTCCAAAAACTGGTCAGCGAGAATAACATTAGCAGGAATCTCGCACATCGCGTAAATTTCCAGCCCATTTTCCCCCTGCACCAATCCCGCTTCGTTCATGACCGCAATCGCTTTGCACCCCTCTTCGGGGGTACGGACGAAAGGGAGCATAACCTTGACGTTGTCCAGCTTCATATCGTCACGCACTTTTTTAAGGGCTTCGCATTCCCATTTAAATGCCTCTTTGTAATACGGGGAATAATAGCGGCTGGCTCCGCGAAAACCGATCATCGGATTCTCTTCATCCCTCTCGTAGTTTTTTCCTCCCGTCATATTGCGATACTCATTGGTTTTAAAATCACTGGTACGGACGATCACCGGCTTGGGATAAAATGCCGCTGCGATCATCCCTACCCCCTCGGAGATTTTATCGATAAAAAAGCGCTTAGGATCGTCATACCCCAGTATCGCTGCTCGAACACCTTTCTCATCTTTGATCGATTTACCCTGCGATAATTCGACCAATGCCATAGGGTGAGCGTTAACATAGGTATTAATAATAAACTCCATCCGTGCAAGACCGACACCTTGGTTCGGAAGTTTGGCAAGTTTAAATGCTTGTTCCGGATCTCCAACGTTCATATAAAGCTTCGTTTTGGGAGCAACCATGTGTCCTAAATCGTTACGGATGATTTCGAACGGTAATATCCCGCTGTAAACTTTGCCGCTTTCACCCTCAGCACAGCTTACACTCACATCCACTCCATCTAAAAGCCGCTCAGTCGCATCAATCGTCCCGACAATCGTAGGGACACCGATCTCACGAGCCACAATCGCCGCATGACACGTTCGTCCACCGCGATTGGTGATAACGGCTGAGGCTTTTTTCATGATCGGTTCCCAATCAGGATCAGTGATATCGGCGACAAGGATATCGCCCGCATTAAAACGATCTATCTCATGTGCCGAACGGATTATTTTGACTTTCCCCGTACCGATTTTTTCGCCAATTGCTTTTCCGGTGAGGAGAATTTTAGCCGTAGGGGTCTCGACAAAGCGGTATTGTTCGAGTATATTGCTAAAACTTTTTTGGCTTTGCACCGTTTCGGGGCGTGCTTGGACGATAAAGAGCTTACCGCTAAGTCCGTCTTTTGCCCATTCAATATCCATCGGACGGTATTCACCCGCTTTTTGCGTGTAATGATCTTCAATGATCAGTGCATATCGTGCTAAGGTAGAAACTTCATCATCACTGATTGAAAAACGTCCCTGCAACTCATCTGAAGTAGCAAGGTTGATCGTCTGATGACGCTCATCGTAACGCATTGTTAATGCTTTTGTCCCCAATTGTCGTTTTAATATCGATGTGGTTCCCTCTCTCAGCGTCGGTTTAAACACATAAAACTCATCGGGATTCACCCGCCCTCCGACGATATTTTCCCCCAATCCCCATATAGAATTAATCAATATCAAATTTTCCGAACCGTTTTCGGTATCGATGGTAAACATCACTCCGCTGCTCGCTTTGTCACTGCGTACCATCTTTTGTACACCCACAGAAAGGGCAACACTGAAATGGTCATATCCGCGACTATGCCGATAACTGATAGCACGATCCGTAAAGAGCGAGGCGAAACACCGTTTAACGTGCTCAATCAGCATCGTTTCCCCACTGATATTGAGGTAACTCTCCTGCTGACCTGCAAAGCTTGCATCCGGTAAATCCTCCGCCGTTGCGGAAGAGCGAACCGCAACATCGACTAAGGGGGCACCGTATTGTTGTGCCAATTCGCTATACGCCGAGGCTATCTCATTTTTTAATACTTCCGGCATCTCTCCGGAGAGCATCAGACCTCGGATACTGTCCCCGCAATGCTTCAACCCGTCAATATTGGTTAAATCGACTCCGTGTAGAAATTCTCTGATTTTGGGTTGAAAGTTATTGTGGGAAACAAAGAGGCGATCCCCCTCCGCCGTTATAGCAAACCCATCCGGCACATTGACACCCAGCTCACTCAACGAGGCTATCATTTCACCCAATGAAGCATTCTTACCACCGACAATGGCAATATCTTCAATTCCTAACGAACGAAAAGGACGGATTAATTTCATACGAACTCCTCTGCTACTTATGACACAAGAATAGCACAAAAAACACTCTAAAAATTGTTTTTCTCTGAAAGCAAGACTCGGTTTAAACTAAAATCGGCTATTATTTCGTTTTTAACATCGTCTAAATGAGGGAATAAGTGAAAACCAAAAAGATCAATAAAGTTTTGATTGCCAATCGTGGCGAAATCGCACTTCGTATCATCCGAGCCTGTAAAGAGCTCAGCATTAAGAGTGTTGTTGTTTTTTCAGAAGTAGACATCAATGGCGTTTGGGTACGCAAAGCGGATGAATGTTATCCGATCCTTGGCGACCCGATCGCAGCATATCTTGACTTTGATCGTATTATCTCATTGGCCAAAAAAGCCGATTGTGATGCGATCCATCCGGGATACGGTTTCCTCTCTGAAAGTGCTGAATTTGCTCAAGCCTGTGAAGACAATGGTATTATTTTTATCGGACCAAAACCGGAGCACATTGCCCTGTTCGGTGATAAAATGGCTTCTAAAGTAGCCATGCGCGCGGTAGGCGTTCCAATGCTTCCGGGTACCGATGAGCCGATTGACAATATTGACGATGCAGAACAAATCGCGTGCGATATTGGTTTTCCGATTATTATTAAAGCAGCCTTCGGCGGTGGCGGACGCGGTATGCGTATCGTTCAAAATGCCGAAGAGTTCAAAGAGATGTACGAATCGGCAACCAATGAGTCGATCCGTTTCTTCGGGCGCGGCGAAGTGTTTATTGAAAAATACCTCAAAAACCCTCGCCATATCGAAATTCAAATCATTGCGGATAAATACGGCAATGTCCTTCATCTCGGAGATCGTGACTGTTCGATTCAACGCCGTCACCAAAAGGTGATCGAAATCGCCCCATCACCATTGCTTAATGCAGCGGTACGCCGTGAACTTTACCGTGTTTCAACCAAAGCAATGTTCAAACTCGGATATGAAAGTGTCGGAACCATCGAATATCTGGTCGACCAAGACGATAACTTCTACTTCATCGAGATGAATACCCGTGTTCAGGTAGAGCATCCGGTTACCGAAGTGATCTCAGGAATCGATTTGATCCAACGTATGATCGCTATTGCCGAAGGTGATAAACTCAAATTCTTGCAAGAAGAGATTCACCTCAAAGGGTATGCAATTGAGTTCCGTATCAATGCTGAGAACCCTAAACTTGGGTTTGCACCTTCACCGGGTCTTATCACCAATTACTTGGCTCCGGGTGGTCCTGGAGTACGTTTGGACTCTATGGCCTATACCAACTACCAAATTCCTGCCAACTATGACTCAATGATCGGTAAATTGATTGTTTCCGCATTGACATGGGAAGATGCGGTGCGTAAAGCGACTCGTGCATTGGATGAGTTTCTCATCGAAGGGGTACCAACCAATATCCCTCTTCACCGCCAAATCGTCCGTGACCAAGATTTTATTGACGGTAAACTCGATACCGGTTATCTTGATACAAAATTACAACATTTTAATCTTGACGCGATCCATAATATGGAAGATGAAGAGACCAAAATGCAACAAATCACCGGTATTATCAACGCAATCAAAGCCAATAAGCTTAACGTCCGCCACTAAAAACTTCAGAGAGAAGAGATTAATACGTCTCTTCTCTCTATCCTCTTTTTCACTTCATTTTTTTCTTATTTTTACCGATAGTATAATGACTCCAAACCATAGGAGGATTCACAATGGATTCTGTTAACTCGACGTCAAGTACCGGTGCTGCACTGTATGCAATGAAAAAAGCAATGGATGTACAAGGGCAAGGAATTTTAAAAGTTCTTGAAAGTGCTCAAGCTCCCGTTTCTTCGTCTGCTTCCGGTTCAGGTTCATCCGTAACCGGAATCGGTCAAACGTTAGATATCCGAGCATAGTCTATATGGGTTAACCACCCATAGACTATGATTTCTTACAAAGAGAAAGCGTAACTAAGATATAATTCTCAATGACTTCCATAATACTTACCACACTAAACGCACGCTATGCACATACAGCACTAGGATTGCGTTACCTCTATGCTAATCTCAAAGAGTTGCAAAAAGATGCCAAAATCATTGAGTTTACGATCAATGACCAAACACAAACCATTGCCGAAGATCTTCTCCGACACGCTCCGCGTATTATCGGAATCGGAGTTTATATTTGGAATGCGGCAGAAACGGCACAGCTGATCGAAATAATTAAAAAAGTTTCACCGCAAACAACCATTATTTTAGGAGGGCCTGAAGCGGGGCACCTCCCTTATCGAGTCGATTTCAGCCGTGCTGATTTCATTATAAGCGGTGAAGGGGAAATAGCCTTTTATGAACTGTGTAAAAATATTTTTGCCGAAGATCTTCCGAATGAGCGTTTCATCCGATCCTCACTAATCGATCTAAAAACGGTTCATCTCCCTTACAGCGCCTACAGTGATGAAGACGTAGCACACCGTATGATATATGTCGAAGCATCACGAGGCTGCCCTTTCGAGTGTGAGTTTTGTCTCTCGTCTATCGATGAAAAAGTACGCAATTTCCCGCTCGATCAATTACTCGAAGAGTTTGAAATACTCTGGCAGCGGGGAGCAAGAAGTTTTAAATTTATTGATCGTACCTTCAATCTCAATATGACCTTCGCTAATCGTATACTCGACTTCTTCCTCTCAAAAGAACCACCTTATTTTGCCCACTTTGAAGTGATACCGGATCACTTTCCCGATGTTCTTAAATCAAAAATTTCCCTCTTTCCAGCCGGTTCTCTCCAACTTGAAATCGGGATTCAAACTCTCGATCCGGTTGTCGCAAAAGGGATAAATCGTCCGTTGCGACTGGAAAAGATTTATGAAAATCTTCGATTTTTAGAGACGGAAACCTCGGCACATATGCATCTGGATCTCATTGTCGGACTTCCGGGAGAGAGTATAGAAGGATTTGGGCGTAATCTCGATAAACTCGTATCCCTCACCCACAGTGAAATACAGATCGGTATCCTCAAAAATCTTTCCGGTACGACACTTTCTCGCCATGACGAAGCGCATGGTATGGTGTACAGCGATACACCGCCCTATGATATTCTCAAAAATAATCTTTTGAGTTTTGAACAAATTCAAAAGATGAAACGGTTTGCCCGCTTTTGGGATATTTTTTATAATAGCGGTAATTTTACCTCTACCGTTCAGTTACTTTGGAATCAGGAGAGGGTATTCGATGGATTCTATACATTTAGCGAATGGATTTATACCCAAACCCTCTCTACGTGGAAAATATCGTTGGATCGGCAAATATCGTTGCTCCATACCTATCTTATAGATAAATATGCCACCCAAACCGTCGAAGAGGCCTTAATCTTAGACTTGAGTCAAAGACCGGAGAAAACGATCCCTTTTTTCTTGAGACAATCGACCGTGGATAAAAAAAACCATGAGAATCGTGTCACCCCAAAACGGCAATCAAAACGCTCTTAGCCTCTCACTTAAAGCATTGAGCTAATATGTATATATTAATCGTTTGGAAATAAGATTAAGCTATAACTAGCAATACCACATTTCAAAGGATATTTATGAGAAGAGTTGTATTAGCCGGGTTCTTACTGGCAAGCAGTGTATTCGCCGAATGTACCTATTATTCAGAAAATGCAAAAGTAACGTGGAAAGCGTATAAAACCTATGAAAAAATCGGGGTTGGCGGTTCATTCGATCGTGCCGTCTTCTCGCCGAAATCGGCAAAAACAATCGAAGAATTCTTAACCGGAAGCCATCTAAGCATCGATACGTCAAGTGTAAATTCCGGTAATCCCGGGCGCGATGCCACCCTCGTCGCCTCATTTTTCAAAATCCAAAATGTAGAGTCTATCGCCGCCAAAATCGTATCCGCCAAAGATTCAAAAGCTTTAGTGGAAATTACCATAAACGGAGTTACCAAATCGATACCAATGAGTTACGGGATCCAAGAAGGAAAAATTGTGGGGAAAGGGGTAATTGATCTAAGCGACTTTGCAATGCTTAAATCGCTGCAATCGATCACTACGACATGTTTCAACCTCCACGGCGGAAAAACATGGCAGGATGTAGAGATCGGATTTGAAATCCCGGTAGCCAATAACTGCTACTGAGCATCTTGCTCTGTAGAAAAATCCTTACCAGTTACGGATGCGGATATGGCACGATGTGCATTGCTTGAGGAGCTGATTATAATCCTCTAAAGCCTCATCCATATGCCCTGCTTCGATGGAAGTTATCATATCATCGGAATAAAGACGTAGCATGCTTGCCGTTTTTTGAGCAAACTTGTACGCGTAGACTTGGTCTTTCGGCAAAATAAATTTAATCTCTTCACTCTCCAGAACTCTCAACGTTGACTGAAGCTTTTTAACTCCGAGTTTCATGTCGTCTGTTGAGCTGTACAGCCCTCCGCGTTGAATCATCTCCATGGCATCCAACATAGAGCGCATATCTTTCATCAGCATAGTCCGGTGATCTTTTTCCGCTGCATTAAGAGATAATACTAGCATAGATGAAAGTCCGAGCGCCATAAGTACTTTTTTCATAATGACCCTTTTAGTATTGAATAAGTTCTTTGGAAAACTCGCTCAATTTAACGGTTTTAGCCGAAATAGAGACAAGTTGTTTTGCCTGCGCAATTCCACCGTAAAATTCTTTAAGCTCCGGCTTGAACGATTTAAAATAATCTTGAAATTTATCGGGCCCCAGTATACCGACTGCCCAAATAGTATCATCCTCCGCGACGTTCAGCACAACGGCCGCAAGAGGCTGCGTTGCAGCTCCGCCGAGTACCTTTGCTCCAGCTGCTGCGTCATAGGCTGAAAGATGCGATGAGCAGACGATAATACCGCTTTTACTGTAAGCCATAGTCGGCTTAGATTTCGGAACATACTGGATAAAACTGTCATTTGGCGTCGGATGAGTCATTTGGTGAGCACATATCGCGACATATGCGACAACGGTTCGATCTTTACCGACACCGTTTTTCCAAATATAGGTTTCCCCCATTTCCGATTTAAGTTCAACCTCTTGCTGTGTCGGTTCCGGTAAATTGATCAACATACACGGAGTCGATGCGTAAGGGTAATTAAAAATATAAGTCATCTCTTTTTCCAAAGAAGAGACCTTAATCGGTGTTCCGGATGCATCGACTATTTGAGCTTTTTCATAAGCGACATACAACCGTCCATCATCGGCATACAGAGTTCCTCGAATCAACGAGGGATTGATTGCAACTACCGTAGCACCTGCAGCCATAATTTTTAGAAAATTTCTACGTTCCATTCTTATTATCCCAATTCAATAGCAATAATGCCTAGTTTTCTAATCTAATTTTTTAGTAATGATGCTTACTTAGCCTATCGGCGAAACAGCCACTTTTTTCTGTGCTTTGTCGTCTTCAGAGTTGATAAATTCAACAATTAGTTCACCCGGTCCGGTCACTTTGAAGGGAAATTGAATGACCGGATTTTGACTCGTAGCTACATCCAAATCAAAATGGGCAATCGGCTTGCCGTTATATGCCACATTGATCTCTTTCATATAGAAACGGGGAAACTGTTTACCGGATTCTTTGTCTTTCGTAAAGCCTGTATCCATTTTATGAATAACAATAATTTTTGCTTTAACAACATCGCCGACTTTGTAGCCTTCGTCTAAAATTTTAATTGTTCCGCGTAATTCCATCTTCTTTCCTTAATTAACCGCATCCGCCGAGAGCGACACGTGCAGATTTTGATGCTTTGTAGATTTGCCCTTTGTTCGTTTTAGCAAGAACAACAACCTCTTGAGTTTGTCCCATTTTTACATTCACAAGCAAATATGCCATCCCATTATCCGGGGTTAAATCAAACGATATCGCTTTATTGGCTTTATTTTTAGTCGTCAGTACGGTGATATTACTTATATAATTATCAGCGCTCATTGGATAATTAATTGTAACCTCTACCGGGACTACAGCACCGTTTTCAGGTTCTTCGGGCACGTTAAGGGTCATAATAGAACAGCCATCAACCGCTTTTTTTCCTGAGAGATACTCTTCGATTAAATCTTTATACGGCATCTCAATAGCCTCTTCAGCCGCTAAACCGTGGTGGAAAAGGACAGGATTAAGCAATCCGATAGTTGCAAGGGCAAAAGTACCCTTCATGAAACTGCGTCTTTCCATTTCTTCCTCTCTTTCAAAATATATTTCTTGTATTTAACCACAAGACAAGTTCAAACAATCTTTGATTGCTTGAAACTATCTTGCACGGCAATGGTACCGTGCAAATTAGAACTATATTTAGTTAAAGAAATCTCGATAAAGACCTTTGCCCCATTCCATGAGACCTTTTCCGGCATCAACACCTTTTTCAGTGCTCCACTCTTCCATGGTACTCGCATCCGCAAAGCCGAATGATTTTTTAGTTTCATCATACGCATATCCCGCATTAACCGAAATAGCACGTAATGGATTTGCATCAACCGCTGAGTAACAGGTTGTGTGCGGAGATGACCAGTTTTTCTGACTAAGATCAACACCGGCAAGGTGTTTAACAATATTTGCCGCAACAATGCGCCCTTCCGTATTAGCCGTATTTGCTGATTTACTAAAGCCCATAGGACGAACGTCACCCGTACAGAATACGTTTTTATCGCCAATAACTTGGTAAGTAAACACATCAATGTTTGCTTCCATTTTATTGAATTGGCTGTCTTTTGCAACGCCGGCAATTTCAAGAATTTTATTACCGCGAACACGGCTATACAATGCTGCATCGGCAAATTCAATCTCTTCACCGAGTTCCGTAACAATTTTTTGTTTATGCGGATCGATACTGGTGATAGTTGTACTTGGCATATACGTGATGTAATCTTTGTACAATTTTTCAAACGCAGAGTGGAAACCATCCGCTTTGATTGTGATGTTCGGATTTTCATCCAAGATGACCACTTTACCTTTGATTTTGTTGCGTTTCATATAGTTCGCGATCAAACAGCTACGCTCGTACGGTCCAGGAAGACAACGGTAGTTACCGCCGGGAACGGTTTGAACAAACACGCCGCCCTCAAAGTTCTCAATTTTAGATTTCAATGAAAGGGTTTCGCTACCTGCGATAAAGGCACCTGGAAATTTTGTTTTCAAGGCATCTTCAAGAGCGACATCTCCTTTTGACCATTTTGAGTAATCGTAATCAATCCCCGGAGCCAAAACAAGTACGTCATATTTAACCGTACCTTCATTCGTATAAACGACTTTAGACGTACGATCGATTTCGTGTGCAGTCGCTTGGAGGAAATGGTAACCGCCGTTGCGTGCACCTTCCAAAAAGTCATGAGTAATAAATTCGAGTGGGAGTACACCGGTCGCTACCAAGTTGCTGATAAAACCAGACATAAATACCGAACGTTTATCCATCAATACAACGTCAATGTTTGGATTACCCTTTTTAACGTATTTTGCAATGGTCAGACCTGAGGGTCCAGCACCTACGATAACAACACGAGGTCCTTTCGCCGCCGGAATCGGAGCAGGTGATAGCAATACCCCTTTCGCTGCCGATTTAGGAGCCTCATCCCCTTTTGCATAACCGCTTGCTGCAGCCGTAACTGCCGCTAATCCGGTAAATTTCATCGCGTCTCTTCTTGATAGCGCCATCGTAAACCCCTTTGTTTTAAGTATAAGATTTTTGTATCGGTCGGCAGTGTATCAAGGGGAACCTTAATCAGTTTTAAATATTAATAATAATTATCTTATCATCACTATTAGTTATTATTAAATCTCACAAAATAATCACCAAATACGGGATAAAACAGTGAAAAACACCCTTTTTGTCACATTAGTATCAAAAAAACTTTTTTGATTTTTTTTCATAATCAGCTCAAATCTCATCTATGGTATGATATCGCAATGCTAGCAAGGGGGGAAAACCGATGAAAATAGAAGAGTGCCATTCATTAGAAGAAGTTCGTCATTATATAGATGATTTGGATGATAAAATTGTTGAGCTCATCGCAGAGCGCAACGGCTATGTTAAACAAGCGGCTCGATTTAAAGATTCAATTGATGATATCAAAGCGAAAGATCGGATGGAAGCGGTCATGGATCGTGTCCGAACACGAGCGATGGAATTCGGAGTTTCACCAAACCTTTTAACGAAGCTCTATACTATAATGGTTGATGCCATGGTGGAATCGGAGATTTCTGAATTCCAAAATGCACGGTCACTTTAAAACCGTGTGATTTCTCCCGCACAAAGTGCCATGATCACTTTGCCATCCAACACTTGGTTTTTATACAAACTGTGATGGTGAAGCACCGGCGTTGTACGTTTCGGATCAAATAAAACCACATCCGCTTTGCACCCCTCCATGATCATCCCTGCCGATAGCCCTACCTGAGTCGCCGGAGCTAGTGACGCCAGCTCTACCAATTTAGCCATACTCACCAGTCCGTTCTTAACTAAATGGGTATAGCACAGCGGCAGATATTCTTCAATCGATGTCGTACCGTAGCTCGCATCAAAGAAAGTAATATCTTTCTGAACATCTGAATTGGGTTGATGCAATGCGGTAAGTGAATTTATTTTCCCCGTTTGGAGAGCGTCAATCAGATAACGCTGCTTTTCACGATTGACCAACGGCGGATTGATCTTTGCGTCGGAATCAAACCCCATACACGCCTCATCATTATGCAACAGATGGTGGATAGAGACCTCACATGCTACTTTTATCCCCTCTGCGGCGGCTTGAGCGATCAACTCAACCGATCGCGGTTCAGTGACACTTTTAAAGACAATAGATATTTCAAAATGACGCGCAATTTCGATCATGGATGCAATATGGACCACTTCGCTCAACGGTGATATTCCCGGAAGGCCCAAACGGGTTGCAACGTTGCCGTCACACATAACACCGCTCTCAAAAAGACTTTTATCTTCCGCTTTGTAGAAGAGAGGTTTTTGCGCCATTTTTAAATACTGAGCGATACGGCTCAAAAGATTATAGTCATTGAGGGTAGACGTGTGTACGGCCAGACACCCTTTTTTGAGCATGATAGCAATATTGCTAAGGGTCCCAGAGGCACTTAATGCACTTAGCGTTGTCTCAATGGTAGCACCGTTAGGTAATTGTCGGTGTTTTTGAACAAATTCCAAGGTGATCTCATTGTCGATTTGTGGATGTGAATCACTGGCGAGTACCACCGTAGTCACCCCTCCCGCTAATGCGCGACGTGAAAGTTTTTCAAAATTTATACCGCTTAGCTGTGAGTCTTTGAGCCGTACATTGGTATCTACCAATCCCGGAAGCAAATAGCACCCGCTACCCGATATCACGTCCTTATCGGTAAGATTCTCTCCGATCTGCGTAATCACTCCCGCTTCGATTCTCACATCTCCTTTGCGTTCCCCTTGTGCATCACAGATAATGACATCAGAAATGACCATAATTAACTCCCGTTCGCTATAATTACGCCATTTTAGTCTAAGAATGTTTTGAAAAGGATTAGAGTGCGCAAAATCATACTGTCGATCGTACCGGTGATGGCACTTATGGCTTCTCCCTCGGCGTACGATCAAGGTAAAAAACTCTATTTTGCCAAAGGGTGCAACGGCTGTCACGGAGTATCCGCTGCCGGAACCAATCTCTACCCTCCCCTCGCCTATCGTCGCAAAGAATTTCTAACATACAAACTCAAACGACTTCGATCCAAACAAGGCGATACCCAATTGGCACAAATGATGATCCCTTTTGCGATGGCACTGAGTGATGCTCAAATCGACGCCGTTACCACCTTTTTAAGTGACTATCACGAAAACAGCAAAGAGAAATATTCTCCTGATGATTCAGGGACAGGGGGAGGAAGTTCATGAAGCTTCTCATCAGTGCGCTCGAACACTCTGCCAATATCCATTTGAGTTATCTCGTCAAAGAACTCGGTTCAGACGTTGAACTCAGCGGCATTTTTAATGCATCACTCGGAAAAAGTATCGTGGATCTCCGCTCCACCTCCGTCATGGGGTTTGTGGATGCCCTCAAAAAGCTCCCTTTTTTCTTTCGCCTGAAAGATCAGATGGTAGAGCTTGCGCACGATGCGGATAAAGTGTTGTTAATCGACTCATCCGGATTTAATCTCCCTCTAGCCAAAGCGATTCGCAAACGCTATCCGGAAAAAGAGATCATCTACTATATTCTTCCTCAGG
>OBEQ010477411.1_pt1 | contig 35405 bp, 34 predicted proteins | sample 1670901 | NCBI WGS metagenome assembly OBEQ01 (sample SAMEA104232315, study PRJEB22302) | groundwater metagenome | biome: forest; feature: aquifer; material: groundwater | place: USA | collected 2011-08-07 | depth 5.4 m | reverse complement strand
CGTCTCGCTCAACAAGTGGTCGGTGGACCGGTACAGGAACATCGGCCCGCTGCTGCCGCAGAACCTCCAGTTGGTTGATATCGCGAAAACCGGCGACTCGATGAAGGGGCTTTACGACCTGCCGATCGGCGTCGGCGAGCCGCACTACGCCCAGATCATCAAAGCGGATAAGATAAAAAGCTGGGAAATCTACCCTGAAGTCGGCTGGGACCCGCTCCAGCAGAGGAAGAGCGACGTCGTCGCGCTGGAAGGCAAGATCGAGCGCGACGGCGACAAGGTGGATGTTTACATGCCGGTCATCCGGAGCCACTTCGACCCAGAGCACATTGAGGTTGAGCAGGGGCAGAAGGTGACCCTCCACCTGACGAACCTTGAAAGGACCCTGGATGCCACGCATGGGTTTTGCATCACCGGTTATAACCTGTCGGCCAGCCTTGAGCCGGGCGAGTCGGTCACGCTCGATTTTGTCGCCGATAAGCCGGGCGTCTACCCGTATTACTGCCTGGAGTTTTGCTCCGCGCTCCACCTGGAGATGGTGGGATATCTCCTCGTGAAGCCGAAAAGCAAAGGGTAAAAGCGAGAGGGTATGAGATGCATTCAACGAATGAAAATCTCCGAGAACCGGCGCTGCAAGTTGCGCTGGTTCTCGGGGGCCTGGCTCTGCTGGCGTCGGTTTTCCTCCCGTACTGGCAGCTGAAGATAACAGCTCCCCAGTACCCAAAAGGCCTGTGCGTCCAGGTCTACCTGAACCATGTCGAAGGAGACATCCGGGAGATCGACACGCTGAACCATTACATCGGCATGCGCCCTTTGGGGGACGCGGCGAAGCTCGAGAGGAGCCTTTCGCTTGCCGGGGTGATCGCGATGATGTTCGTCCTGCTGTCGGCGGTCTTTTATCAAGGGAGATTTTCGGTTCTTCTCCTCCTCCCGGTGGCGGTGTTCCCGGTCGTTTTCATCGGTGACCTCTACTACTGGATGCGGGATTTCGGTTTGAACCTGAACCCGCACGCTGCGCTGAGTTCGTCGGTCAAGCCGTTCATCCCGCCGCTGTTCGGGCAAGGGAAGATCGCCCAGTTTAAGGCCGTCGCGTGGTTCGGGGCCGGTTTCTACCTCAGCTCTTTTACTTCTCTGGTTTCGGCGGCGGTCATAGCTCTTCGCTTGTTCGGCAGCCGGGAATCCCGGTGAAAAGACGTTCTGTTGTTTGGCTGGCCGCCGTCTTGGCGGCGGCCGTTTTCCCCGCATCCGGTTGGGCCCAGACGGTTGTGGTCGAATGCTCGGGGGAATCCTCCGCGATTGAAAAGGCGGCTGCGGCGGCGGAGGAGGGAGACTCCCTTGTGGTGAAGCCAGGGGTCTACCGGGGCCCTCTCCGGATAAAGAAGCCGCTGAAGCTCGTGGCGGACGGCCGCGTTGTCATCGACGGACAGGGAAAGGGCACGGTCGTCCGTTTGGCGGCTCCGAACATCGTATTCCGGGGGTTCACCGTCCGGTCGAGCGGGGACGTTCTCGGGACCGACGACGCAGGAATTCTCGCCAGCGGACTAGGGATTGTCATAGAGGACAACCGGATTGAAGATGCCCTCTTTGGGGTTTATCTGAGACAGGCTTCGGAATCGGTGGTTCGGAACAACACGCTTGTCGGGAAGAGTCTCGATCTTGGTCGGCGCGGGGATTTGATCCGGGTCTGGTACAGCCACGACGTCGTGATTCAGAAGAACAGCGCCTTGGACGGCCGTGATGTCGTTATTTGGTACTCGCGGGCCGCCCTTGTGGCGGGGAACCTGTTTGCCCGGGGGAGATATGGCATCCACTTCATGTATTGCAACAATTCCGTCGTTGAGGACAACACCCTCTCGGACAATTCGGTCGGGGTTTATCTGATGTACAGCGCGGACATTCTCCTGCGGGGCAACAAGATCGTCCACAACCGAGGCCCAAGCGGGTTCGGCATCGGCTTCAAGGACATGGAAAGGCCTCGGATCGAGGGGAACCTTGTTTCCGACAACCGGGTGGGCGTCTTCATCGACGCGTGCCAGCAGGGGGTTTTCAGGGGCAACGCGATTGTCTGCAACGACACCGGGATCGAGCTTTCTCCCGCGGTCCGCGTGAACCTTTTCGAGAGAAACGACCTCATTGATAACACCGAACAAGTGAGGATGGAGCGTTCGAGCTCGGCGACGGTGAACCGGTGGCAGGGGAATTTCTGGGCCGATTACCGCGGTTACGATGCGGACAGGGACGGCGTCGGAGACATCCCGTACCGGGCGGTGCGATTGTACGAGAACATCACCGACCGGTTCCATCTGCTGAAAATCTTTTGGGCCAGCCCGGCTGTTTTCGCGATCGATTTCGCCGCCGGCGCGTTCCCGGTTTTCGCCCCTTCGTCGAAACTTTCGGATGAGCAGCCGCTCATGCGTCCGGCCGGCTTGTCGGTTCAGCCGGACAAGTTCCGTGGGTCGGGTTTCTGGTGGGCGGTTGCCGCGTCGCTGCTTTCTCCGGTTCTCTGGATATGGACCCGATTCTCCGCGTAGAAAAGCTGACCAAACGGTTCGGGAGAGTCGCAGCGCTCTCGGAGCTCAGCCTCGAGGTCGCGCCGGGGGAGGCCGTCGCTTTGTGGGGTCCTAACGGGGCCGGGAAAACGACGCTGCTGCGCTGTCTCCTCGGCATTTTGCCGTATGAAGGGGAAATCCGGCTCTTGGGGTTTGACCCCCGCCGGCAGGGCAGGGAAATCCGCGCCCAAGTCGGCTATGTTCCTCAGCAGATCCGCTTCCATTCGGACCAGACTGTTTGGGAGACGATCGGATTTTACGCGCAGCTCAGGGGGATCCCCGCCGGACGGGCGGCCGATTTGATAGGCGCGTGGGGATTGGGGAACTCCCGGGGCGCTCAAGTGCAGAATCTTTCGGGCGGCATGAGACAGAAACTGATGCTCGCGATTGCGCTGTTGTCGGCCCCCCCGATTTTGTTCCTCGACGAACCGACGAGCAACCTCGATATTTCGACCCGCCGGGATTTCTCGTCGGCGCTTGGGGATTTGAAGAAATCCGGCAGGACCCTGCTTTTCTGTTCGCACCGGCTCTCTGAAGTCCGGAACTTGGCGGACAGAATCGTCTCTTTTGAGGAGGGCAGGAAGATATTTGAAGGCAAACCATCCGGGCTGACGGCCGCCTTGTCCGAGGGGGTGGATCTCGACTCCGAACCGCTCCCCGGAGAGCGCCCATGAACGCCCGGGTCGTTTTGACATTGGTCCGGAAAGAGATGAGGGACGCGCGCCGGAACAAGTGGTTCCTTGTTATCGCGGTGCTTTTCACCGGCCTAGCCGTCTCTCTAAGCTTGATGGGGTTCGCCGGGCTGGGATCGGTCGGTGTTGCCGGGTTTGGCCGGACCGCGGCCAGTCTTTTGAACCTTGTGGTTTTGCTGATCCCGTTAATGGGACTTTTGCTCGGAGGGACCAGCATTGTCAGCGAGAGGGAGCAGGGAACGCTCGAGTCTTTGCTGGCCCAGCCGGTGACTCCACAGGAGGTATTGTTAGGGAAATATGTGGGGTCAGCGGCGGCCCTATTGTCGGCGGTCTTCCTTGGTTTTGGGGTGACCGCGTTGGTTATCTCCCGGACTACCGGCTGCGAAGAGGCGGGCAGTTACGCCGCGCTGGTTTTCTTCACCGCCCTTCTCGGACTGGCGTTTCTCAGCGTTGGGTTTTTGATCTCCGTGTTCGTCCGCCGCCAGGCCACGGCGATCGGCTTGGTGATCTCAACCTGGGTCGGCTTCCTCTTCTTGAGTGATTTGGGGCTTATGGGGACGGCCGTGGTGTTGAAGCTTCCGGTTGAGGCGCTGTTGTGGCTTGTGCTGGCTAATCCCGCGCAGTCGTTCAAGGTGGCCGTTATAGGGAAGCTGCACGGGAACCTGGAGCCCTTCGGGCCGGCGGGCTTGTATGCGTCGGAAACGTGCGGCCCATGGCTTGGGGGCATCCTGATCGCGTTTTTAGCGGCCTGGATTCTCATGCCGTTGCTGGCGGCCATGGTTTCCTTGAGGAATAAGGGGGTCAACTAAAGGTGCGCCGCTTCTTCACGGGCCTCGCTTTTTTGGTGGTCTTTTCGGGGTGCACTGGAGCGCGCGATTCAGCCCCCCCTAAAATCCAGTTTGGGCGGGAGGCCTGCTCCGAATGCCACATGATCATCGATGACGACCGGTTTTGCGGCGCCCTGTTCGGGGAAGATGGCGTTTACTCGAAATTCGACGATATCGGCTGCATGAAACGCTTCGAGGACGATCACCGGTGGGCCACGCGGCCCGGCTGGGTTCGGGATTTTGTTTCTCGTGGATGGTTGAAGAGGGAAGAGGCCTATTACGTTCAAACAAAAAACATACTGTCACCCATGGGGTCCGGCATCGCCGCCTTTAAAGAACGCCGAGCCGCGGCGGATTTCGCGGTGAAGACGAACGCAGCCGTTCTGTCGTGGGAGAGCACAGAAGGAGGGAAGAATGAGACGGTTCATTGAAACGAAGAAAGTGTGGGTCGGTTTTTTCTCTGTCGTGGTCGGAATGCTTGTTTGGAATGCTCCGGCGGTTTGGGCCGCCGTGATCAAGGGTTCGGTCTCTTTTGAGGGGCAGGCCCCGGACCGAAAGCCGCTCAGCTTTGGGGCGGAGAAACAGTGCGCGCAGCTGCACGGCGACAAGATGCCTCTGTCGGAAGACCTGATCGTGAACGCCAACCATACCGTGAAGGATGTGTTGGTCTACGTGAAGGAAGGGGTGTCCGGAGAATGCAAAGCCCCGGAACAGCCCGTTTTGATCAACCAGGTTGGGTGCGTGTTTGTTCCTCATGTCGCCGTCGCGATGGTGGGCCAGCCGGTGATCTTCCAGAACGACGATCCGGTGCTCCACAACGTCCGTGCCCAGTCGAAAATGCAGCAGTCCTTTAACGTGGCCCAGCCGACAAAAGGGATGAGGACGACGAAGACGCTGAAGAAGCAGGAAATAGGGATGCTCCTGCGCTGCGACGTCCATTTCTGGATGGCCAGCACTCTTCACGTGTTGGCGCACCCGTACTTTTCGGTCACCGGTGACGCGGGAACTTTTGAGGTCAAGGGGCTGCCGGCCGGCGCCTACACGGTTGAGGCTTGGCACGGGACGCTCGGCGCCGTCCAGCAGACCGTCACCGTGACGGCTGACGAAACCAGGGAAATTAATTTTGTGATGAAGAAATCGTAACACCCGCTAAGGAACAGAGGGATTCGCCCATGGTCTCAGGGTCTTTCGTGGCAAACGTCCGGCGTCTGGTTGTCTATCTCGTCAAGCCCTCCAAATACGACGAGGAGGGCTACGTCATCCGCCACTGGCGGGGCGTCTTGCCCAGCAATACCCTGGCCTGTCTCTATGGCCTGACGGAAGATGTAAGGCAGCGCGGGGCGCTAGGGCCGCTCACGTGGAAAATCCATCTGATCGACGAAACAGTCCAAAAAGTTCAAGTGCGCGAGATCGCGCGGGCAAGCCGGCAGCGGGACACCCGGGTCATCGTCTGCCTTGCCGGAGTCCAGTCAAACCAGTTTGCTCGGGCCACGGACCTGGCGCTCGAGTTTCGCGCCTGCGGGATCGACGTCCTGATCGGGGGATTCCATGTCAGCGGATCGCTGGCGATGCTTTCGCAGGTCCCCCCGGAAATCCAGCGCTTGAGGGATGCCGGCGTCACCCTCGTTGCCGGGGAGATTGAAGGCCGATGGGAAGGCATCCTTCGGGATGCGCTGTGCGGGGCCCTTAAACCCCTCTACAACTTTCTCGCGGAACCGCCCGATCTGCGCTCGGCCCCCCTCCCGCGGATCAGCAGCCGTTACCTGAAGCGGTTCGTCGCCCCGAACTTCGGGACGCTCGATTGCGGACGGGGATGCCCGTTCAATTGCTCCTTCTGCACCGTCATCAACGTCCAGGGGCGGGCGATGCGGTTCCGGAATGTGGAGCGGCTCCTGTCCTTGATCCGGGAGAATTACCGGAAACACCGGATTTCCTACTATTTCTTCACCGATGACAACTTTTGCCGCAACAGAAATTGGGAAGCCCTCTTTGACGGCTTGATCCGGCTTCGCGCCGTGGAAGGGATCCGGATCGCTTTTATGATCCAGGCGGATACCCAGTCGCACCGGTTGCCGGGGTTCGTGGCCAAAGCGAAAGCGGCTGGCTGCTCGCAGGTTTTTATCGGGATCGAAAGCCTGAATCCGCAGAACCTGGAAGCGGCGGGTAAGCGCCAGAATCACACGGCGGAGTTCCGGAAGCTGATCGAAACATACCGCCAGGCGGGGATCCATACCCACGTTGCGTATATTATCGGGTTTCCGTTTGATACCGCGGAATCCGTCCGTCAAGACGTGGAGCGGCTGAAATCAGAGCTCGGACCGGAGCAGGCGTCGTTCTTCATGCTGACGCCATTGCCGGGCTCGCGAGACCACCTGGAGCTGGTTGAGCGGGGCGCATTCGTGGACCCGGACCTGAATCGCTACGATTCCTTTCAAGCCACGACCCCGCACCCCCGGATGTCGGGCGAAACATGGCGGAAGGCCTACCAAGAAGCATGGGGCTCCTTTTATGGGCTCGACAATATGAAAGCCATCCTCCGGCGGGTGCCTCCCGAGAACTACTGGAGTGTCTTTGCGAACTTCGTTTGGTATAAGAACGCGACGGAGGTGGAACAGGGGCACCCGATGATCCACGGTTTTTTCAGGTTGAAAGACCGGCTTCAGCGCCGGCCGGGCGTCCCGGTCCAAACGCCGTGGCAGCACTTCAGGCGGCAGATGGAAGACCTGGGCAGATACGCCCGGCTGTGGGTCAAGCTCGCCTTTGAAATGGAGGAACTTTGGCTTCAGACGCGTCGCCGGAGCGAATTGGAGCGGCGGGTCATTGAAACGCTCCAACAACGCTCTATTCGCGCGAAGCAGTGGAGGGCGCTGCGTCTGGCTGAGCTGCAGGAGGCGTACCGCCGCGCGCATGCCGCCACTCCCTCCCTTGCGTGGTTGTGGGTAAAACAGCGGAACTGCTTTTCACAGTCACTGACGCATTCCCGGCAGCCCCTTCACCAGTTTTGGCGAGAGTCCCGGGTACTCATGAGGAGGGGGCAACTTCATCGCATCGATGTGAGCGGATCGATGTTCCATCTGGCAGAGGAAAGCGTGCTGTTTTTCAGCTTTGCCTCAGCATTTTTTGGAAGGCTCCTCTTCCGGCTTTGGGGCGATGCGAGAGATCTCACGGGGAATCGATAAAAGATAACCCGCTTTGTGATCTCCCGCGGCAGGCGGTAGGATGGATGCGTGAATGAGCGGGAACAGTTCAATCGCCTGGCGAAATCGTACGAGGTGCAGACCTCGTACGTGGATCTGACCGGACGGACCCGGGTCGCTTCCATCGAAGTTTTACTGGCGGTCCTGCGGGCGCTGGGGGCCTCGAGGGAACAAGCCCTCCGGAAACGCCGGGCGGCTGCTGGGATGACGGGTCCCCGGACCTGTTTCGGAGCGGAGAACCGGAAACGGAGCTGGGGGTTGTTCCTTCCTCTCTATGCTCTCGGGTCCGATCGCAACCGGGGTGCCGGAGACCTCACCGACCTGAAGGCGTTCGCCCGTTGGGCCGGCGGCATGGGCGCGGGATGGGTGAGCACTCTTCCTCTACTAAGCCAATTCCTGGACAAGCCGTTCGAGCCGAGTCCTTACTCTCCTGTGAGCCGCCTCTTCTGGAGTGAGTTCTGGCTGGATCTGGGGGAGCTCAAAGGGCTGCCGCGCGGTCCTTGGGTGGATTACCGCCGGCAGATGGCGCTCAAGCGGGCGGTTCTTGAAAAACGGGCGGCGCGGTGGGTTCTGCCGGCCGGCTGGCTGAGCGAACATCCCGGGACGCTGGAGTACGCCCGGTTTCGGGCCGCCACGGAGGAGCGGGGAGTTTGGCGGCGCTGGCCGGAAAGGATGCGGCGCGGCGAGCTCCGCGCGGGGGACTGCTCCGAACGGAAGGCCCGAGTCCATCTCTACGCGCAGTGGCTGGTCCAGCGGCAGATGAAGGATCTGCGCCGCTCGGCGGCCGCGGCCGGAACGGGGCTCTACTTCGACCTGCCTCTTGGGGTCCACCCGGACGGGTACGACGCCTGGAAAGAGCGGGAGATCTTCGTCGAAGGGGTGAACGTCGGCGCTCCCCCGGACCCCTTTTTCGCGAAGGGGCAGGATTGGGGTTTCCATCCCATCCATCCGGAGAAGATCAGGGAACAGGGTTACGATTATTGGAGCCGGTGCCTGAGGCATTCGATGCGGGTTGCCTCTCTTCTGCGAGTGGACCATGCGATGGGATTCCGAAGATTGTTTTGGATTCCGAAAGGGTTTCCGGCGTCCGAGGGAGTGTATGTTCGCTACCGGGAAGAGGAATGGTTCGCGGTCCTTTGCCGCGAGTCCCGGAGGAACCACTGTGCCGTGGTGGGAGAGGATTTGGGGACGGTCCCCGCCGGGTTCCGCCGCGTTCTGCGCGACCGGGGGATCGCCGGCATGTTTGTCGTGCCGTTTGAATTGCGGCCCGGTTCGAGCAGGCCGCTCCGCCGTCCGCCTGCCCGTTCGATGGCCGGTTTGAACACGCACGATATGCCGCCCTTCGCCTCTTTTTGGAAAGGATGGAAAGCCAGAAAGCCCCTGCTGAGCCAACTGCGCGGGGAGGGCTGGCTCCGACCGGGGGAGGGGGACGGCGGTCCGGAAGCGGCCCGGGCTCTTCTGCGGGCATTGGCCGCCGGCCCGGCGCGGTCGGTGGGGGTGAACCTGGAGGACCTTTGGGGGGAGCGGCGGCCGCACAACATTCCAGGCCGATCGGGCGGGAGAAACTGGCGGCGGAAAGCGCGGTATTCGCTGGAGCAGTTTCGCCGGATGGAGCGGGTGACGCGTGTTCTTAAGGAAATGAGCCGCCTGCGTGCTTGATTGACAGTCCGCCCCAAAGCTCGTAGGGTATCCTAAGAATGCGGATAACACAGCCCTTGAGCGAGATCAGCCGTCTGACGGAACAGGACGTTTATCTGTTCAACGAAGGGACCCATTCCCGGCTTTACGAGAAGATGGGGGCGCATCTCCGGGAAGGAGGAACCTCCTTCGCTGTCTGGGCGCCGGATGCGGAGCAGGTTTCGGTCATCGGCGATTTCAACGGCTGGGAACGAGGCCGCCACCCGCTCGCGCCCCACGGCCAGTCCGGGATCTGGGAAGGATTCATCCCCGGAATCGGCAAGGGCCAAATCTACAAGTATCACATCACCTCCCGCCGTCCCGGGTACCGCGTGGACAAGGCGGACCCCTTCGCCTTCTTCTGCGAGGTGCCGCCTAAGACCGCTTCGGTGGTCTGGGGGCTGGACTATGGCTGGTCCGACGACGAATGGATGAAGGACCGCCGGCGGCGGAATGGCCTGCAGTCCCCGATTTCCATTTATGAGGTTCACCTTGGTTCCTGGATGAGGATGCCGGAGGAGGGGGGGCGGGTGTTGTCTTATCGGGAGATCGCTCCCCGGCTGGCCGACTACGCGCGCAAGGTGGGTTTCACGCACGTCGAGTTCCTTCCGGTGATGGAGCACCCCTTCTACGGGTCGTGGGGCTACCAGGGGACCGGTTATTTCGCGCCGACCAGCCGGTACGGGACGCCGCAGGACTTTATGTTCCTCGTGGACACCCTTCATCAGAACGGCATCGGCGTGATCCTCGACTGGGTCCCGTCCCATTTCGCGACCGATGAGCACGGCTTGGGGCTCTTCGACGGGACGCACCTGTACGAGCACGCCGACGACAAGCAGGGGATCCACCCCGATTGGAACAGCTACGTCTTCAACTACGGGCGCAACGAGGTGCGCAGTTTCCTGCTCAGCAGCGCGCTGTTCTGGCTGGACCGTTTCCACGCGGACGGACTGCGGCTGGACGCGGTGGCCTCGATGCTGTACCTGGACTATTCCAGGAAACCCGGCGAATGGATCCCCAACCCGCACGGGGGCCGGGAGAACCTTCAGGCCAGCCAGTTTCTCCGCCGTCTCAATGAGGAGGCCTACCGCCTTTACCCGGATATCCAGATGTTCGCCGAGGAGTCCACGGCCTGGCGAGGCGTCACCCAGCCGGTGTCGGCTGGCGGGCTGGGGTTCGGCATGAAGTGGGACATGGGATGGATGCACGATACGCTGGACTACGTGAAGAAGGAGCCGGTCCACCGGAAATTTCACCACAACACGCTGACCTTCCGCATGCTGTACGCTTTCACCGAGAACTTCGTGCTGGCCCTTTCCCATGATGAGGTGGTGCATGGGAAATCCTCACTGCTGGGCAAGATGCCGGGGGACGACTGGCAGAAATTCGCGAACGCGCGGCTGCTGCTGGGCTATCAGTTCGCCCAGCCCGGAAAGAAACTGCTGTTCATGGGGATGGAGTTCGGCCAGTGGGGGGAGTGGCACCACGATGAGGGTTTGGACTGGCCCCTGGCCCGGCACGACCGGCACGCCGGGCTCCAGCGATGGGTGACGGACCTGAACCGCCTGCTCCGAGAGGAGCCGGCCCTGCACGAGCTGGATTTTGAGGCCGGTGGGTTCGAGTGGCTGATCGCCGACGACGCGGACAACAGCGTGACGGCGTTCCTCCGGAAGGGGAAACAGCCGGGAGGGGAGATCCTGGTGGTCTGTAACTGGACGCCGGTGCCGCGGACCGGCTACCGGGTCGGCGTGCCGCGCCCGGGCGTTTGGCGGGAACTGCTCAACAGCGACGCGAAGGAATATTGGGGCAGCGGCTGGGGGAACTTGGGCAGGAAGGAGGCGGAAAAGGAGGAGCGGCATGGACAGCCCTGCTCTTTGAGTTTGGCGCTTCCTCCCTTGTCGGTTCTTTTCCTGAAGCCGTGAGCGCGGAGCGGTTCGTCTGCATCCATGGGCATTTTTACCAGCCGCCGCGGGAGAGCCCCTGGACGGAAGAGATCGAGGACCAGCCGTCGGCCCGTCCCTACCGGAACTGGAACGAGCGGATCACGGCTGAGTGCTACGGCCCCCTGGCCGATCGGGGCGTGTACGCCCGGATGAGCTTCGATTTCGGGCCGACGCTCCTGCATTGGATGGAGCGGAAAAAACCGCCGCTGTACGGCGCCATCCTTCAGGCGGACCGGGACAGCCGCGGCCGCTTCTCCGGGCACGGCTCCGCGATGGCGCAGCCGTACAACCACATGATCCTGCCGTTGGCGAACCGGCGGGACCGCGTGACGCAGGTGGTTTGGGGGATTCGGGATTTTGAATGGCGTTTCGGGCGGAAGCCGGTGGGGATGTGGCTTCCCGAGACGGCGGTGGATTTGGAGACGCTGGAGATCTTGGCCAGCCAGGGGATCCGGTTCACGGTGCTGGCCCCCCATCAGGCCCGCGCAGAGATCGATCCCCGGCGGGCCTACGGCCTGAAACTCTCTTCCGGCAGGAGGATGCAGATCTTTTTTTATGACGGCGCGATTTCCCGGTCCGTGGCGTTCGAGGGATTGGCTTCCGCCGGGAACCGCCTGGCCGACCGCCTGTTAGGCGCTTTCTCCCCCGGGTCTCCCGGGCCCCAGCTGGTCCACATCGCGTCCGACGGCGAGACGTACGGCCACCATCACGCCGGCGGGGACCGGGCGCTGGACGAGGCCCTGCGCCAAGTGGAGCACGCGGTCGGCGTCCGGCTGACGAACTACGAGGAGTACTTGGAGAGGCACCCGCCGGCCCAGGAGGTGGAGATCGTCGAGAAGAGCTCTTGGAGCTGTCCCCACGGCATCGACCGGTGGTGGAGCGACTGCGGCTGTCACAGCGGAGCGCACCCGGGTTGGAGCCAGTCCTGGCGAACGCCTCTGCGGGACGCGCTGGATTGGCTGAGAGACACGACGGCTCCGCTCTATGAGCGGGAGGCCGCTCCACTGCTGAAGGACCCGTGGGCAGCGCGGGACCGCTCCATGGATCTGGTGTTGGATCCCTCGTCCGGGACGCGGAGTAAATTCATGCAGGAGCAGGGCGCGCGGCCGCTGTCCGGCGAGGACCAAGACCGGGTGCTGAAACTGCTGGACCTCCAGCGGCAATTACTGCTCATGTACACCAGCTGTGGATGGTTCTTCGACGACATCGGAGGGCCCGAAGCGGTGCAGATTTTACGCTGTGCGGCGCGCGCGATCGAATGGGCGGAGGGGCTCTTCGCGGTCCCGCTGGAGCCCCGGTTCCTGGGCTTCCTGGAGCGGGCCCAGAGCAACGACCCTGAAAAAGGGGACGGCCGCAGGATCTATGAAACAGCGGCGCGGCCGGCCAAGGGGGAACGAAGATGAGCTTCGGCGTTTCCGATCTGTTTGATGTCCTGCTGATCTGGGTCTTCATCTATTCGGTCCTCATCTGGTTCCGGACGACCGCTTCGCAGAGAGTGGTCATCGGGATTTGCCTTTTGGCGGGGGGCTATTACCTGGCCAAGCTGTTCGACCTGTACCTGACCCAGCTGTTGTTCCGGACCCTCTTCGCGGTCATGCTGGTCGCGGTGGTCGTGGTGTTCCAGGAGGAGATCCGCCGCGCCTTCGAGCGGGTCGCGCTGTGGGGCACCTTCCGGGACCGGCGGCGCTACGCCGGTTTCCACATCTCGGATACATTGGTCGAAGCGGTCGGCACCTTGGCCTCGGACCGGGTGGGGGCCTTGATCGTGATCAAGGGGAAGGAACTGCTGGACCGCCACGTGGACGGGGGAATCCCTCTGCAGGGCAGGATCAGCAAGCCCCTGCTGTACAGCATCTTCGACCCCCATTCGCCGGGCCATGACGGCGCGGTTTTGATCGAGGCGGACCGCGTCGCCAAGTTCGGAGCGCACCTGCCGCTGTCGAAGAACCCGGTGCAGGTGGGCACGCTCGGCACGCGGCACGCGGCCGCGCTGGGCATGGCCGAGTGCTCGGACGCCTTCGTAGTCGTTATTTCAGAGGGGACCGGAACGATCCGGGTGGCTCAGGAAGGGCAATTGATCACGATGAGTTCGGTCGCGGAGTTGAAGGACCGGTTGGAGCGGTTCTACCAGGAGAAGTTCCCCCGTTATGCCGAGCCGGACTGGAAGCGGTACCTCACCCGGGATGCCCGGTTCAAGGCGCTCTCGCTCCTGCTGGCCCTGCTCGCTTGGTTCATGTTTGCCTACCGGTCGGAGAACGTGCAGAGGACATTTGCCGTGCCGATCGAATACCGGAACCTTCCCGAGGGATGGGTGCTGGAGGGAGTGACCACGCCGGAGGCGATGGTCACTCTGACCGGGTCGCATCGGGAATTCAACCTGCTCAACCCGTCCAGCATGGTGATCTCGCTGGACCTGAACGGCGTCCAGGAAGGGATGCAGAGGTTCAGCATCTCGGAGGAAGAACTGCGGCACCCGTCGAACCTGAAGGTCTACCGCATCGATCCGAACCTGATCCTCGTGGAGGTGCACAAGACGTCGGTGGTGGACCTGCCGGTCGAGGTGCGGACGCAGGGCCATCTTCCCGCGGGCCTGCGCCTGGTCGGTCTCAAGGCCCTGCCGAGCTCAGTCCAGGGCAGGGTGCCGGACGACCAGCGGCCGTTGTTGGGCAGTATCGAGACCCAGCCGGTGGATTTGAGCGCCATCACCCGGACGACGCTGATCAAGGTGGATCTCTCCCTTCCGGAATCCCTGCACCTGATCCGTCCGGAATTGCCCGAGGTTCAGGTGACGGTCGAGGTGGCGGAGCAGGAGAAGTCCCGGTAGCATGGACCGGGGATCGCCGCTGTGCCGCGCGTACCGCTATTGCGAGTGGATCACTTACCGGCATTACGAGAATTTCCCGGTCGCTTCCTGGCTCCTCCCTCGGGAACTGCGCCCGCACATCGCCGCCGTCTACGCCTTCGCCCGCTCGGCCGACGATTTCGCCGATGAATCGAGGTACCAGGGCAGGTCGCTTGAACTACTGGAGCGGTGGCGCGCCTCTCTCCGGGCCTGCGCGAACGGCGGCGGCCCGGAGCATCCGGTCTTCACCGCGCTGGCCGATACGGTCCGGCGCCGGGAGCTTCCGGTCCGGCTGTTGGATGACCTGCTGACCGCCTTCACGATGGACGTGACCAAACGCCGCTACACCGACTGGGAGGATCTGCTGAACTACTGTAAACACTCCGCCCACCCGGTCGGCCGACTGGTCCTTTTGCTCTCCGGCATCCGGGACGAGGAGCTCCACCGGCTTTCCGACGACATCTGCACCGCTCTTCAGCTGGTCAACCATTGGCAGGATCTGCGGATCGATCTGACCCGGGACATGCTCTACATCCCGAAAACCCTTATGGATCAGCATGGCGTGAGTGAGCAAGAGTTGAAAGAGATTGCCGCGGATCGGATCGGGGTGCCTGGAAGTTTCCAGGTGCTCATGAAAGAGTTGGTGGGCCGCGCGCGGGCGCTGTTCGATTCGGGCGAGCCGCTGGTCAAGCACCTGAAAGGGGGGCTGCGCCTCGAGATCAAGCTGACGCTGTTGGGAGGCCGGACCCTCCTGGACCGGATCGAGTCGGTCGATTACGACGTCTTCCGCCGCCGCCCGCTCATCTCAACGGTCGATAAAATGTGTCTGCTCACTCGTGCACTCCTCTCTTAGCGGCGCGTTCGATTATTGTTGTTGGTTAACCCGACGCTCCGGCAGCCATTTCGTTTCAAGTTTCCTGCTGTTGCCGCCGGCCCGCCGCCGGGCCATGGAAGCGGTCTACGCATTCTGCCGGGCCATGGATGACGTGGTGGACCGGGAAGATACGGTACCGGAAGAGGCACGGCGGGAGCTTGCCCTCTGGCGCCGGGAGCTGGACGCCTGCGAGCAGGGATTCCCGACCCACCCGATCGCCGTCGCCATCGCGGAGATCCGGCGGAGTTACTCCATCCCGATGGATTTCTTCCGCAAGCTGATCACCGGCGTCGAAATGGACCTCGAGCATCGGAGGTACGGGACGTTCGAAGAACTCAAGAGCTACTGCGAGCATGTGGCTTCCGTCGTGGGGCTGATCTCGGTCCGGGTCTTCGGATGCAGTCATCCCGACGCGGACCGGTACGCCACCGACCTTGGGATCGCTCTTCAGATGACCAACATCCTGCGGGATCTTCAGCCGGACGCGGCCCGTGGGAGGATCTACCTGCCGTCCGAAGATCTGCGCCGGTTCGGATGTTCGGAGCAGGATCTCCTGGGCGGCCGCCTGTCGGATTCTATGAAACGTTTGCTGGAGTTCCAGACGCAGAGGGCTTGGGGGCATTTCCAGAGCGCACAGCAGTGGTTCCGTTCCAGCGGGGAAGGTCGCCGGCTGCTGCCGGCGCAGATCATGGCCGGCGTGTACGCTCGGCTTCTGCGCCGGATCCAGGAGTCCGGCTACGACGTCTTTTCCCGGCGAGTCCGGGTTTCCCGTCCTGAGCAGTTTCGAGTCGCCCTCCGTTGCCTCGTCACGCCGTCGTCCTAGGGGGGGGATTCGCCGGCCTGCGGGCGGCCGTCTCTCTGGCCGATGCCGGCGTCCGGGTCACCGTTTTGGAAAGCCGCAACGGCCTGGGGGGCCGGGCCCGCTCGTTCACCGATCCCTCCAGCGGGGAGGTGATGGACAACGGCCAGCACCTCTTCCTGGCCGGCTACCACCGCACGCTCGCTTTCCTCGAGCGCCTCGGCACCCGGGACCGGGTGGTTTTTCAGGACCATCTGCGGGTCCGCTTCCTCGAGCCGGGCGGACGCGGCCGCTTATTGGACTGTCCGCCCCTTCCGGCGCCCTGGCACCTGATCGTTGGGCTGCTGGGTCTTCGGGGGATTCCTCTGCGGGACAAGCTCTGTTGGGTCCGGCTCCGCAACGAATTGAAGGGAAACGGCGGAACGGGGGAGACGGTGGACCAATGGCTGGCCCGTATGGGCCAGGGGGACCGGAGCCGGAAACTGTTCTGGGACCCGTTGACGATTGCCGCCCTGAACGAAGATCCCCGGAAGGCAAGCGCTGTGGGACTCCAGCGGGTTTTGCGGACGATGATGGGGGAGCCGTGGGCGAATGCCCGGCTCGGGATGTCGGCCGTGGGTCTGAGCGATCTTTACGCGGAGCAGTCGCGCCGGATCATCGATGGAAAAGGGGGACAGGTCCACCTGAACCGGCCGGCGGCAGGGCTGGAAATCGAGAATGGACGGGTGGGCGCGGTCCGGCTGGCCGACGGGAGCCGGATCGAGGCCGACGCGGTGATCAGTTCGGTTCCGCCGCCGGCCCTTCTGCGGCTCCTGCCGGAATCCGCGCCGGTCTGCGCGGAATTGCGGCAGTCCCTCGGCCGGTTTCAGAGCTCCCCGATCCTTTCGGTGAATCTTTGGCTGAACCGCCCTCCGACGGAAGAGCTGTTTGTGGCTCTCATCGGTTGCCGGTTCCAATGGCTCTTCAACAAGCAGGCGATCTTGAAACTGGCCGGCATCAGCGCGGGTTACGTCGCCCTCATTATCAGCGCCGCGGCGGACTACCTCGACCGGCCCAATGAGGAGCTGGTCCGGATGGCGGTGGAAGACCTCCAGTGCTGTTTCCCCGCGGCCGGCCGGCTGAACCCCTCCCGCTCGCAGGTGGTCCGGGAAAGGGATGCCACCGTTTCGCTCACGCCGGAGACGGAGCGCATCCGCCCCAGCCCCAAGAGCCCGCTCCAAAACCTCTTCTTAGCTGGTGATTGGACCGCGACCGGTTTGCCGGCCACCCTCGAATCCGCCGTCGTGAGCGGCGAATCCGCCGCCTCCGCTGTCCTCCAGCACTCTATCTGATTAGCCGCACCGCCCTGGCCGGGGCGTAGGAACGCCGACCCGGAGCGAGGACGGCCCGGCGGGGCGGGGGCAAGCCAAGCAAAGCGCTTGCTTGGGTAGGCGCTGGTGGTAAAATAATCAAATCTCCATGAACCTTAATGCCTACCTGAAACAGCGCCAGACCCTGGTCAACCGTGCCTTGGACCGGGCTCTGCCTTCCCCTAATAGTGTGCCGGGCCGGATCCATGAGGCCATGCGCTACAGCGTGTTAGGGAAAGGGAAGCGGGTCCGGCCGGTCCTGGTCCTGGCCGCCTGTGAGGCGGCCGGGGGGAAGGTCACCGATGCCCTGCATGCGGCCTGCGCCCTGGAGCTGATCCATGCCTACTCTCTGGTCCATGACGACCTTCCGGCGATGGACGACGACGACTTCCGCCGGGGGAAGCCCTCCTGCCACAAGAAGTTCGGCGAGGCGCTTGGCATCCTGGCCGGCGACGCCCTGTTGACCTATTCCTTTGAGTTGTTGACCCGCGCCAATCATGATCCTTCGGTGCATCTGAAGGTGATCCAGCAAGTGGCCCAGTCGGTGGGGACCCAGGGGATGGTGGGCGGGCAGGTGGCGGACATCGCGACCCCCAGGGCTAAGCTGGATTCCCGCGCGATGGAATTCATCAACACCCGCAAGACGGGGGCGCTCATCTCCGGATCGGTCCGCGTCGGTGCTTTGCTGGGGCGGGCGAAGCCGGCGGTCTATCGGGCCCTCTGCCGCTACGGGGACAGGGTAGGGCTGGTCTTTCAATTGGTGGACGACCTTTTGGATAAGGACGGCGCGGTCCGTCTGTCCGGCGCGGATCCGGTGCGGCGCCGGGCGGAACGGTTGACGCGGGAGGCGGTGGCCGCGCTGGAGCCGCTCGGGCGCCGGGCGGAACCCCTGCGGGAGCTGGCCCGCTTTATTCTCACTCGTTCTTCTTGAATGCCATGAGCCGATTGATCGATCAAATCAACGTTCCCCAGGATCTCCGGGCTTTGGCCCAAGATCAACTGCCGAAGGTTTCGCAGGAGATCCGCCAGCTGATCATCGACAAGGTTTCTCAGACCGGCGGCCATTTCTCAGGCCCCTTGGGCGCGGTGGACCTGGTCGTTGCCCTCCATTACGTTTTCGACACGCCGAAGGACAAGCTGGTCTGGGACGTCGGCTACCAGGCCTACGCCCACAAGATCCTCACGGGGCGGAGGGACCGGTTCGGGACCCTGCGCCAATGGAAGGGGATCTCCGGATTCCCGCACCGGGAGGAGAGTCCCTTCGACCTGTTCACGATCGGGCACGGCGGCACATCGATCTCCACGGCGCTGGGACTGGCGAAGGCGCGGGACCAAAAAGGGGAATCGTACCAGGTGGTGGCGGTCATCGGGGACGGATCCCTGCCGGAAGGGATGGCGCTGGAGGGTTTGAACCACGGCGGCCATTTGAAGAGCGACATGCTCGTGATCCTCAACGACAACAACATGGCGATCGCGCCGGCGGTTGGCGCTTTGACCCACTATTTCAACCGGATCATCACCGACCCGCTTTACAACCGGGTCCGCCGGGAAGTGGAGAAGGTGATGTGCAAGGTGCCCCGGTTCGGGTTCCGGCTCCTGCGGGCCGCGAAGCGATTGGAGGAGGGGCTCAAGAACCTGCTGGTGCCCGGCATTCTCTTTGAGGAACTCGGCTTCCGCTATTTCGGCCCGGTGGACGGCCACAATTTGGAAGAGTTGATCGATACCCTGCGCCACGTCAAGGCACTGCCGGGACCGAAGATCCTGCATGTGAACACCGTGAAAGGGAAGGGGTACGCCCTGGCCGAGGCCAACCAGTGGAAGTACCACGGCGTGACCCCGTTCGACCCGGCCACGGGCGAGTTCATCAAGAAGCCGGCCCCGGAAACCTTCATGCAGAGATTCGGGAAAACGATCCTTCGGCTGGCGAAAGAAGACCGGCGGATCGTCGCGATCCCCGCGGCGATGCCAGACGGCACCGGGCTCGTGGAGTACGCGAAGACCCTGCCGGGCCAGTTCTACGACGTGGCGATGTGCGAACAGCACGCGGTCGGTTTCGCGGCCGGCTTGGCCCGGGGCGGCATGAAGCCGGTGGCCGCGATCTACTCGACGTTTCTCCAGCGCGGCTACGACCAGGTGATCCACGACGTCTGCATCCAGAATCTTCCCGTTGTCTTCGCGATGGACCGGGCCGGTTTGGTCGGGGATGACGGCATTACCCACCACGGGGTTTTCGACATCGCTTACCTCTCGGCTTTGCCGCGCATCACCTTGATGGCGCCTAAGGACCTGGACGAATTGGAAGAGATGCTCTCCTTCGCGCTGGCTCACCCGGGTCCGATCGCTCTGCGCTATCCGCGCGGCGGCATCGTGCGGTTCCACCCGGAGCTTCCGGTCAGCGTGCCGCGGGAGCCGGCGCCCATCGAGCTGGGGAAAGCCGAGGTCCTGCGCCGCGGCTCGGACCTGGCGATCGTGGCGCTCGGGAGCATGGTCTATCCGGCGCTCGAGGCGGCGATCCTGCTGGAGCAGAAGGGAATCTCCGCGACCGTCGTGAACGCCCGGTTCGCCAAGCCGTTGGACTTGGAGTTGTTCGCCTCGCTGGCGAAGGAGCACCGGGCCCTGCTGACCGTCGAGGAAGGGAGCTCCCAAGGCGGTTTCGGCATGACGCTCACGGAGAAGATGGAGGGACTGCGCAACGGGCTCCGGATGAAGGTCCTCGCGATCCCCGACCGTTTCTTCGAACATGGGAAGAGGGAGATTCTCCTGCAGGAGGCCGGGTTGACGCCCCAGCATATGGTGGCGGCGGCACAAGAACTCTTGGAGAAGGGGGCGATCTATGCTCACTAACGTCCAAGTCCCGCCTCTTTCTTCGGCGCTCTCTCTCGACGAAGCCGTCCGCCGGGCCGGGCAGTTCCTGCTGGGTGCCCAAGCGCCGCAGGGCTGGTGGTGCGGCGAGCTGGAGGCCGACACGACGCTTGAATCGGACACGATCAAGATGTGGCATCTGCTCGGCCGGGTGGATCCACGGAAACAGGAGCGCCTGGTTTGCTGGATCCTGAAGCAGGAGATCCGGGAGGGCGGCTGGCCGATCTACGAAGGGGGTCCCGCCGAACTCAACGCCACGGTTAAGGCCTACGTCGCCCTGCGGCTGGCCGGTGTGCAGGAGGAAGGGGTCCTGCGCCGTTCCCGCGCGGCGATCCTCAAGCTCGGCGGGCTCGAGCGGATCAACAGTTTCGAGAAGACCTATCTGGCCCTGTTCGGGCTGTACCCGTGGGACCAGGTGCCGGCCCTCCCTCCGGAGGTAGTCCTGCTTCCGGAGTGGTTTCCCATCAACCTCTACGAGGTTTCCTACTGGTCCCGCACGATCCTGATCCCTCTGGCGGTGCTGTACGCCCTGCGCCCTTCCTGGAAGAAAGCCCCGTTCACGGTGGACGACCTCTGGGCGGACCCGGTGACTAAGCGGGTGGTGATCACCAATTTCCAGAAAGGGGGAGCCGGCTGGAGGGCCTTCTTCCTCGCCGTCAACCAACTGCTGAAATGGCATGAAAAGCTCCCCTGGAAACCCCTGCGGCGGCGGGCGCTGGCCCGGGCCGACCGGTGGATGAACGAGCGGATGTTGGAGACCGACGGGCTCGGGGCGATCTTCCCGGCGATGATCAACGCGGTCTTCGCGCTCAAGGCGCTCGGGTACGGAGACGGAGACCCGCTCTTCGAGCGGGCGGTCCGGGAGATGGAGCGTTTGGAACTGCCGGCCGGCGACGCGCTCAAGGTCCAGCCCTGTTTTTCCCCTCTGTGGGACACCGCGATCTCCCTGACCGTCCTGGGCGAGGCGGCCCTGCCGGGCAGTGGGCCGGCGCTGGAGCGGGCGGTGAGCTGGATCCGGGAATCGGAGATCCGGGTTTGGGGCGATTGGCGCGTCAAGAATCCCAAGGCCAAGCCGGGCGGCTGGGCATTCGAGTTCCGCAACCCGTTCTATCCCGACGTGGATGACACGGCCCAGGTCCTGCTGGGGTTCCAGTCCTTCTACGGCAAGCCGGCTGCCTACTCGGTCGCCGCGTACGACCGGGGGCTGGAGTGGACGATCAGCATGCAGAACCGGGACGGAGGATGGAGCTCGTACGACAAGAACAACGACCGCCAGGCGTTGAACCATTTTCCGTTCGCGGACCACAATGCGATGCTGGATCCCTCCGCCTGCGACATCACGGGGCGGGTGCTGGAGATGCTGGCCGGGGCGGGGCTGACCCGCAGTCATCCGGCCGTGCGGCGGGGCGTGGAGTTCCTGCGTAAAAATCAGGAGTCCGACGGCACCTGGTTCGGCCGGTGGGGAGTCAACTACATCTACGGGACCTGGCTTGCCCTGCGGGGCCTCAAAGCGGTGGGCGAGCCGATGGAGGAGGTTCGTTTCCAGCAGGCCGCCCGCTGGCTGATCAGCCGGCAGAACCCGGACGGCGGGTGGGGGGAGAGTTGCCGGTCTTACGATGATCCCTCTCTGAAAGGGCGGGGCGGCTCCACCGCTTCCCAGACGGGCTGGGCGCTGATGGCGCTCATGTCTCTGGAGAAGGTGGCCGAACCGGCGTTCCGGAAGGGCCTGGAGTACCTTCTGCGGACCCAGCAGCAAGACGGCAACTGGCCTGAAGAACCGTTCACCGGCACCGGTTTCCCGCGGGTTTTCTATCTGAAGTATCACCTCTACCGAACCTATTTCCCGCTGTTGGCGCTGTGCGAGGCCAGGGAATTCTTTAAGGAGTAACCTGAATGGCGATTGCATGGCGGCAGGGCATGGCGGTGGCGAATTACATCTTCCAGCAGAAACTGCGCGGCGTGGAAAAATACCCGTTGGTGCTGATGCTCGAGCCCTTGTTCCGGTGCAACCTGGAATGCGCCGGGTGCGGGAAGATCCAGTACCCGGAGGATATCTTGAAGAAGCGTCTCTCCGCCCAGCAGTGCGAGGACGCGGCGATGGAGTGCGGGGCTCCGGTGGTTTCGATCGCCGGCGGCGAGCCCCTGATCCATCCGGAGATGCCTGAGATCGCCCAGCGGCTGGTCAAGCGCAAGAAATTCGTCTACCTCTGCACGAACGCCATCCTGCTGGAGCGGGAGCTCAAGAAATACAAGCCCTCCCCCTATTTCCGGTTCAGCATCCATTTGGACGGGCTGGAGGAGACGCACGACAAATCGGTCTGCCGCAAGGGGGTCTTCAAGCTGGCCATCGAAGGGATCAAGCAAGCCAAGCAAGCCGGCTTCACGGTTTCCACGAACACGACGATCTTCCTGGGCGCCGATCCGAACGAGTTCCGGCGGATGTTCGACTTCCTGACCGACCTTGGGGTCGATGGCATGATGATCTCTCCTGGTTATCCCTACGAGAAGGCGCCGGACCAGGAGCATTTCCTTCAGAGGGAGGAAACCAAGGCGCTGTTCCGGAAGATCCTGGACAACGCAGACCCACGCTGGAGGTTCAACCACTCCTCATTTTTCCTGGAGTTCCTGCGCGGGGAGAGGGATTACCAGTGCACCGCCTGGGGCAACCCCACCCGTAACGTCTTCGGCTGGCAGAAACCCTGCTACCTGATGAGCGACGGCTACGTGCAGACGTTCCGGGAGCTGATCGACGAAACCCCGTGGGAACGGTACGGCAGTGGCCGGGACCCGCGGTGCAGTGACTGCATGGTCCACTGCGGGTACGAGGCGACCGCCGTGTCCGACGCAACCAGCTCGCTCAAGAACATGCTGCATGCCCTGAAGCCGGTCGGGATGGCTCCAAAGGAAGAACCGTTGGAAGTCGTCGGGGCCGGCCGGTGAGTTTGGTCAAAGCGCCGGAGCGGGCCCAATGCTCCCGGCTTTTCCTGGAAGCCCTGAAGTCCCGCGGGTTCGATTTCTTCTGCGGTGTGGCTGACTCCACGGTCGCTTCGCTGATCGAGGGGCTCGGGCGCCAGTACCTCTCGGCGACGCGGGAGGACCTGGCGGTCGGCATGGCCTCCGGCGCGTACCTGTCGGGGCGCCGGCCGGTGGTGCTGATGCAAAATTCCGGATTGGGCTACTGCCTGAACGCGTTGACCTCCCTGAATCTCATCTACAAGATCCCCCTGTTGTTGGTCGTGGGCTACCGGGGATACCAGGGGAAGGACGCGCCGGAACATCTCGTGATGGGGGCCCACTGCGAACAGCTCCTGCGGGAGGTGGGCATCCCGGTTTTTATCCCCGACGCCGAAGGGTTGGAGGAAGCGGCGGCGCAGGCGGACCGGTTCCTCCGGGAGAGCCGGACGCCCGCGGCGATCTTCATCCGGCCGGGGGTGCTTTGACGATGACCACCCGGGAAGCGATCGGGGTCCTTTCGAAACGTCTGGATCGGGAGTTGGTGGTCTGCACGACGGGATACACGTGCCGGGACATGCAGGCCTGTGCCGACCGGCCTGAAAATTTCTACATGATCGGCTCGATGGGATTGGCCGGCTCGCTGGGGCTGGGGGTCGCTCTCTCGAAGCCGGGTTCGCGAGTGGTGGTCTTCGACGGAGACGGCGCGGTCCTGATGGGTTTGGGGTCGTTGCCGGTCATCGGGATTTTGGGACCGCGCAATCTGGTCCACGTGGTGTTCGACAACGAGGTGTTCGCTTCGACTGGGAACCAGCCGACCTACTCCTCCGGCGTCCCGCTGGACGGCCTGGCCGCCGCGTCCGGCTACCGGCAGGTGGTCCGGGCCGCGACCGCCGCGGAGCTGGCGCGGGCCTGGGACCGGATCGGGGAGGGGGCCGGGCCGGTTTTCCTTTTGGTCAAGTGCAGTCCGGACCCCGGATCGCCGGCGGAGCGGGTCAGGATGGAGCCGGAGCAAATCACAGAAAGATTCATGGAGGCAGTTCATGCGTCGTAAGCTGAACAAGAAGGTAAGACTCCGAAGGCGGATGCTGCATCGGAGGTTCATGCGGCGGATGCGGAGGAGGCCGGTCTTCAAGAAGCCCGTTCCCCCCGTGCAAAAGCAGGAGAAACCGGAACCGGAGAAAGAGCCGGCTCCGCCGGCGGCGGTCCGCTCCGCGCCCAAACGGCAGGTTCTTCTTTGCCCGGGCCCGGTCAACACGGGCCCGCACGTCCATGCTGCTTTGTCCGGGCCGGACCTCTGCCACCGGGAGCCGGAGTTCTCCCACTTACTGCAGACGCTCCGGGCCAAGTTGATCCACGCGCTGGGGCTGGACCAGCGGCACAGCGCGGTCCTGATCAACGGCTCCGGCACCGCGGCGCTGGAAGCGGCGGTGCTCGCCGGCGTGGAACCGGGGCAGAAGATGTTGGTCCTGAACAACGGCGTGTACGGTTCCCGGATCGCCCAGCTCGCGAAGATCCACCAGATCCCGCTGGTGGAGATCCGCTCGCCGCTGACCGAGCGGCTCGACTTGAGCAGGATCGCCGCGGCGCTGAAAAGGGATTCCCACATCGGCACCGTGGCGATGGTCCACCAGGAGACCTCCACCGGTATGCTGAACCCGGTGGAAGAGGTGGCGGTCCTGGCGAAGAAATACCGCCGCCGCATGCTGGTGGACGCGATCAGCAGTTTGGGAGGCGAGAAGCTGGAGCTCTCGAAGCTCAATATCGGGCTCTGCGTTGGTTCGTCCGGGAAATCCCTGCACGGCCCTCCGGGTTTGTCGTTCGTGCTGGTTTCCCAGGAGGAGGCGGTCCGGGTCGGGAAGATGAAGCCGAAGTCCCTGTACCTGGACCTCCGGCTGCACCTGAAATCGCAGGAAGCGGGGGACCCGCCTTTCACGCCGGCGGTGCCGCTGGTGGCGGCTTTCGCGGCGGCGGTGGACGACCTGACCCGCGAGACGATCCGGTCCCGCATCGCCCGGTACCGTGAGCGGGCCCTGTTCCTGAGGGCGGGTTTCAAGAAGCTGGGCTTCAAATTCCTGCTCGACGAGAAGCTCCTGTCCAACACGCTGACGGCCCTCTGGCTCCCGCAGGGGAAGGCCTACGCGCCCCTGCATGATTCGCTGAAGAAGGCCGGTTTCATCGTTTACGCGGGGCAGAGTGAGCTGAAGGGGAAGATCCTGAGGGTGGCCCACATGGGCCAGCTTCTTCAGGCGGACCTGAAGGAGTTCCTCCGGGTCCTCAAAGAGGTGACCAAGTCCTGACCCCGGCGCGCAAACGGAACGGCTGGAAATGGGCCGGCCTGCTGGCCGGCGTGGGCCTCTTCGCGTGGATCCTCGCGGCGTCCGACCTGAGGGGGGTCGGCCGGCTTCTCTACGATTTCCGGTGGCGCTTCGGCATCGTGTTCCTGTTTTACGTGGTGACCTTCGGCCTGGACACGCTGGGTTGGAAGTTCGCCCTGCACCCCAGCGTGCAGTCCCGCCGGATCCCCTGGATCCGGCTGTTCCGGGTGCGGCTGGCCGGCGAGGCGCTTAACTACGTCACGCCGACCGCCTCCATGGGCGGGGAGCCGGTCAAGGCCTGGATCCTCTCCCGCCGCCACGGGGTCCCGATGGAGGACGGCATGGCCTCCGTTGTGGTGGCCAAGACCACGTTCACGCTGAGCATGCTCCTGTTCGTGGTCCTCGGGCTGGCCGTGGCGCTGATGACCCACGGGGTCTCTGTGCCGCTGATGAAGTGGGTCTGGGTGGTCCTCCCGGTTTTGTCTCTTTTGCTGGGTCTCTTCGTGCTGGTGCAGTTCCTTCAGCCGTTCCGCAGGGCCCTGCAGGCGGTCTCCCTCTGGATGCCGGAATGGTTCCGGAAACTGGCGGACAAGGCCCAGTCCTGGGATCAGGCGCTGGTCTCTTTCTACCGGAACTCGCCCGGCGCCGTCTTCTGGTCGCTCGGGTTCCATTTCCTCGGCTGGCTGGCTGGCGCTGTGGAGGTGTACCTGATCCTCCGGTTCCTCGGCTTGCCGGTCTCCTGGGCAACCGCCTTCTCGCTGGAGGCGCTGTGGGTTCTCCTGCGGGCCGGGGCGTTCCTGATCCCCGGCTCGATCGGGGCCAGCGAGGGGTTCGTGATGCTGATCTGCAGCGGGCTGGGGATCAGCGCCATTCCGGGATTGACGCTGGGCCTCATCCGCAGGATGAGGGAGGTGGCCTGGACCGGGCTCGGCCTGCTGGAGTTTTCGCGGGATGCCTGAGGTGACCCTGGTCACCGGGGCCACCGGCTTTGTAGGAGGCCATATCCTCTCCCGGCTTCTGGCGCGGGGAGAGAAGGTCCGGGTGCTGGTCCGGAAGCAAAGCTCTCTGAAGAACCTGCAGGGGATGGAGGTCGAGACCGCGGTCGGAGACCTCACCGACCGCAAATCCCTGAAGCATGCGCTGTCCGGGTGCCGTTTCCTCTATCACGCCGCGGCCGACTACCGGCTCTGGGTACCGGATTCCTCGGCGCTGTATCTGAACAACGTGGTGGGGACCCGCAATGTTCTGGAGTCCGCCCGCGAAGCCAAGGTGGAACGGATCGTCTACACCTCCACCGTGGGGGCGCTGGGCCACGCGCACAATGGTGGCGCGAACGAGCAGACGCCGGTCAGCCTGCAGGAGATGATCGGCCATTACAAGCGTTCCAAGTTCCTGGCGGAGGCCGAGGTGACGTCCGCCGCGCGGGCGGGCCTGCCGGTGGTGATCGTCAACCCCTCAACGCCGGTGGGCTCCCGGGACGTGAAGCCGACGCCGACCGGCCAGATGATCGTGGATTTCCTGAACGGCCGGATGCCGGCCTACGTGGACACAGGGCTCAACCTGATCGACGTGGAGGATGTGGCGGCCGGCCACCTGCTGGCGATGGAGAAGGGGCAGGTGGGCCAGCGCTACATCCTGGGCAGCCGGAACCTCTCGCTCAAGGAGATCCTGGAAATCCTCGCGAAGGTGAGCGGCCGCCCGGCGCCGACGGTCCGGCTCCCGCACGCGGTAGCGCTGGGGGTGGCCGCGGTCAGCACCTTGGCGGCCCAAATGACCCGCCGGCCGCCGTTGGTTTCTTGGGAGAGCGTCCGGATGTCGAAGCGGAAGATGTTCTTCGATTCCTCCAAGGCGGTCCGGGATCTGGGGCTTCCGCAGGGCTCGATTGAGGAAGCGCTGGCCAAGGCGGTCCATTGGTTCCGCAAGCACGGCTACGCCAAATGACCCTCGTCGTGGCGGCCGTCTCTCAGGAACTCCGGGACTTCCATCCCGGGGATGTGCCGGGCGGCGTGCAGCTGCTTTTGACCGGCATGGGCCGCCGGGCGGCCGGGGAGAGCGTCCGCCGCCGGCTGTCGGCGGGCGGGGTGGATCTCGTGGTCAGCACCGGTTTTGCCGGCGGCGTGCGCCCCGGGTTCACGGCGGGGGATTTGGTGATGGCCTCGGAGGTGATCCATGCTTCTTCGGGAGAGAGGAGCCGGCCGGACTCCTCCTTCTTCGGGCTGGAGGGTTTGGCCTGCACCGGGCCGTTTGTCACGGTGGACCGTGTTCTCCCGGATCCCCGCCTGAAATCGGAGGTGGGTACCCGCTATGGCGCCGTCGCGGTGGAGATGGAATCGTTTGCCGTGGCGCGAGCGGCCGACGAGCATGGTGTGCCGTGGGTGGCGGTGCGTGCGATCCTGGACCCGATGGAAACCCATTTGCAGTGGTGGAAGATTTTCGGATTCCTGAGGACGATGCGGACCGCGAGCCGTTCACTCGCGGGCGGACTGCACTCTTTGATGAGGAGGAAATGACCGTGGATTTGGACAAGGTCTCGGGGCTGATCGAATCGGAGTACCAGTTCTTCAGCCGGGTGCACGCGCAGTGGAGCTTGACGAAGGGCCCCCAGGACATGGAGCTGGTGGCGCACGCCCTGCGGGTGATCCTGCACATGGGCAAGACCGGGGAGTCCCTTCCCGAATACCAGGCGCTGGTCAAGATCCAGCACGCCGACGGCGGCTGGGGGCGGGAATCGCAGGAGAAGGAGTCGGCCGCGTGGGTTTCCGCGTTCTGCGGGCTCATGCTGATCCGTGCCAACACGGTGCTGAAGGACGAGGGAGTCGAGAAGTCAGTCTGGAAATCGATCGAGTATTTCCTGAACCAGCAGAAGGAGAACGGCCGCTGGGTGGACAGCGAATGGGGAGACCTGGACACCACCTCCCATCCGGTCAGCTTCTTCAACGTGGTGATGGCGCTGGGCACGCCGAAGATGAAGGACGCCGTACGGGCCGCGTGGCGCAAGGGCCTAAGGTTCATCCTGGACGGGCAATCGGCCGACGGCGGCTGGTACGACCCGGTCTTTCAGCCCTCCGGCGTGGAGACCACGGCTCACTTGGTGCAGGACTCGGTGATTGCCTCGCTGTCCCTGCCGGATGGTTTGCCGGTCCGGCCCTCCTGCGAGAAGGGGCTCCACTGGATTCTGGCGCACCAGGACGCGGACGGTTCCTGGGACGAGAAGAACGAGGACCACACGATGGACTGCACCCGTTCCACCCTGCTGATCTCCCGCATGCTTAGGCAGGAGGAGAAGGCCCGTCCGGCCCTTGAGAAGGCGATGGAGTGGATCGTCGCCACCAAGAACTCCGAGGGCTGGCCCGATTTCCCGGGGATGGAGACCGACCTGGAGCGGACCTGCGATGGGCTGGACGTCCTGCTAAAGTACCAGGCCTGGCGGCAGTCCGATCCAAAAGAGGTCGTGCGCCGGTGGGGCTACGTGCCGGGCGAGCTGACCTTCCTGCGGGGAGTGGCCGCTGGCGTCTGAACCGGCCGCGGCTCTGGAGGAGATCCCTCCGGGCCAATCCCGGCTCGTCACCGTGGACGGCAAGGAGGTCGCCGTGTTCAATGTCGACGGAACCTACTATGCCGTCGGCAATCGCTGTCCCCACCGGAGCGGCCCGCTGTTCCGCGGGAAGGTGGAGAAGGTGGAGGAAACACTGGCCGTCCGGTGCCCCCTGCACGGGTGGCTGTTTGAGCTAGCGACCGGCCGGTGCCTAACCCGGCCTAGTGCTGGCACCCCCAGTTTCCCCGTTCACTGCGAAGACGGAAAGCTGTTCCTCGGGTGACCGCGATCCTGCTCGCCGCCGGCGTGGGGAAGAGGATGGGGCCGGGGTCCGGCCCGAAATGCCTCGTGCAGGTCGGAGGGAAGTCCCTCCTTCGCCGGACGCTGGAATCCCTCCGGGCGGTGGGTGTCCGGGAGCTGGTGCTGGTGACCGGCTACCAGCAGGAAGCGGTGGCCCAGGAAGCCCGCGCTTATGCCGGGCGGATGCGGCTGACCGTCTTGGCCAATCCCCGGTATAAGGAAGGAGCCATCCTTTCTCTCTGGACGGCGCGGGAGTTCCTCGACCGGGACCTGCTGGTGATGGACGCCGACGTGCTTTGCCCCCAGGCCGCTTTCGAGCGGTTGGTCGGTTCGGCGCGCAAGAACTGCCTCCTGGCGGACGGTTCGGTGGAGGAGACCGGGGAGGAGCAGGTGCTGTTCGGCCGGGAAGACCGGGTGCTCCACATCGCCAAGGCGGTCCCGCAGGAGATCCGCCGGGAGATGGATCTTTACGGGGAATCACTGGGTTTCCTGAAGCTCGGCGCCGCCGCGGCCACTGTGCTCCGCGATCTGCTGGAGACGAAGGTTCAGGCCGGCGCCGTGACGATTGAGCATGAGCAGGTCTACCCGGATCTCTTTCATCGGGTGAAGGTCGGCTGTGAGCGGGTGGACGGGTTGGCCTGGATAGAGATCGACACCCCGGAAGACCTTGCCCGGGCGGAGCGGGAGGTCTACCGGCGCTGGTCCGAAACCAGCTGTTTGAACCGGGTCCTCTCCGGGTGGTTCCTTCCTTGGGTGGTGCGCCTGCCGGTGACGCCGAACCAGTGGACCTTCCTGAGCATGATGCTGGGGATTGCCGCCCTCTTTTTTATCGCCGAGGGGACCCGGTCCGGTGACCTGCTGGGGGCTTTGCTGTTCCAGGGTTTCTACCTGGTCGACAACTGGGACGGCGAGGTGGCTCGGCAAAAGGGTTTGAGTTCCCGCTGGGGCGGATGGTTCGATGTCGTGGTGGATGGGATCGTGCAGATCCCCCTGCCGCTGGCGCTCGCGGCGGGACTGCGCGGGGCCGCCGGGCCGGAGGAGGCTCTGTGGCTCGCGGGGGCGGCTTGCGGCGGGATCGTGATGGCGTTCGGGGTCACCGGTTGGGCAAAACTGCGTGGGTTCGGCCCCGCGATTCCAGGGGATTCCTGCCGGGCAGCCGATGCCGCCGGTTCCCGCGGGTCCCGATGGTTCCGCGCCAACTGCACCCACGAGAATTTCTCCTGGGTGGTCGTGCTGGCGCTTTTGCTGGACTGGCGGTGGGTTTTGCTGGCGGCGATGGCTGCCGGGTGCCAGCTGTTCTGGCTGTGGTTCCTGTGGGCCGAGCGGCGGCGCCTCGTGCCTGTGCTAAAATAATCGAATGGTCGACTCTCAATTATTCCGCAAGGGTTTCGGCCTCAAGGACCAGGTCCGGGAAGACCTGGCCCAGGATTACCGGAGCCGCTTGGTCGAGGAGGTTCGCGCGCAGGGGAACCGCCTCCAGCTGGGATCGATCTCTTTCCGGCTGGCGAAGGAGTTCGGTTTCTGCTACGGGGTCGAGCGGGCGGTGGACTACGCCTACGAGACCAAGAAGCGGTTCCCGGACCGGCGGATCATCCTGACCACCGAGCTCATCCACAACCCCCGCGTGAACAACTGCCTGCGGGAGATGGGGATCGGCTTCTTGAACGGGTCGGGCCCCCAGGACCGGCGCATCGACGAGCTGACTCCGGAGGACGTGGTGATCATCGCTGCTTTCGGGACGCAGGTCGAGGAAATGGACCGGTTGAGGGCGCGCGGCTCGGTGCTGGTGGACGCCACCTGCGGCTCCGTCGTGCTGGTCTGGAAGCGGGTGGAGCAGTACGCCCGGGACGGTTTCACGGCCGTCGTGCACGGCAACTACCGGCACGAGGAAACACGCGCGACCGTCTCGCGGGCGACGCAGTTCCCCGCCGGGAAGTACCTCGTGGTCTGGGATAAGCGGGAGGCAGCCCTGGTCTGCGACTACATCCGCGGCGGGAAGGATGCCGCCGCCCTGAGCGTTCATTTCTCAGCCAAGAGCTCCCCGGGCTTCGACCCCCAGAGGGATCTCCAGCGGGTGGGTGTGGCGAACCAGACGACGATGCTCTCCAGCGACTCCCTGGAGATCGCGGAGATGCTGAAGCAGGCCATGCGGGACCGTTACGGGGCAGGGGAGTTGGCCTCCCATTTCCGGACGTTTGATACCATCTGCAGTGCCACGCAGGACCGGCAGGACGCGGTGCTCGAGATGATGAAGGAACCGCTGGGTCTGGTCCTCGTGATCGGCGGGTTCAACTCCAGCAACACCAGCCACCTATGCGAGATCGCCGAACAGCACGCTCCGGCCTATCATATCGATGAAGCCGACTGCATCCTGTCGGGGCAGGAGATCCGGCACAAGCCGGTGGGCGGCCCCGCTCCGGTGGTCAGCCGGGACTGGCTTCCGGAAGGGCCGGGGACGATCGGCATCACGGCGGGGGCTTCCACCCCCAACCGGGTGATCGGCGATGCCATGGAGAAGATCGCCCGGATCCGGGGGCTCTCGCTCGAAAAAACCGCTTGACCCCTAGACAGAAGTACCGTATACTTTTGTCTGTATGAGAAACGAAGCCCTCACTCCCAGGCAAAAACAGGTCCTGCAGTTGATTCGCCAGCATCTGTCTGCTTTCGGGGCTCCCCCCACCATCCGAGAACTTAGGGAGGGCTTGTCATTGAATTCACTCCGCGGTGTCACGGTCCATCTCGACGCGCTCGTCCGGAAAGGGTACATCCAACGGTCCCGGCAAGCCCGTGGGATCCGCTTATTAAAGGAAGGGCCGAGGGAGCTGGCGGCAGTCACCCCGGTGCCGACGCTGATCCCGGTGGTCGGCCGGATCGCCGCCGGGGCGCCCCTGCTGGCGGAGCAGAACATCGAGGAGCGGATCGCGGTGGATCCCCGCTGGATCCCGGGTCCCGGCTGTTTCGCGGTGCGGGTCCATGGCGACAGCATGATCAACGCCGGCATCTCGACTGGCGACTATGTGATCGTCCGCCCCCAGCCGGAAGCGGACAACGGCCAGATCGTGGCGGTGCTGATTGAAGGTGAAGCGACCGTGAAGCGCTTTTACCGGGAACGGGGCGGGCGGATCCGCCTCCAGCCGGAGAACCCCGCGATCGAGCCGATGTTCATCCATCCGAAGGACCAATCGGTCCGCGTGATCGGCAAGGTGGTCGGACTGTTCCGGAAGATGTAAAATAGGGGCACCAAGGAGGTGCCCTTCGATGCCCAAGGCGTTCGTCATGATCGATGTCCATCCGGGACGGGAAGCCGATGCCCAAGACGCGGTTCGGAAGATGCCCGGCGTGGATTTTGTTTACCAGGTGACCGGAACGCACGACATGATCGCCTTCCTGGACGCCGAGCCGTACGAGGAGTTGGCTGTCATCGTCTCCAAGATCCGACGGCTCGATGGTGTCCGGGCAACCGACACCGAGCTCGTGCTTCGCTGACGTTCCGTTCCGCCGTTGCGCGATTCCGACATTCACGCGGTCCTGCGGTCTCTGAGGGACTTCTCTAAAAACTTCGATCTTCCCGCTGTTGAACGGATCGAGAGAGAGCGCAGTGATCCCTTCCTGGTTTTGATCTCCTGCCTGCTTTCCCTGCGCACGAAGGATCCCGTGACCGAGGCGGCCAGCCGGCGCCTCTTCGCGGTCGCGCGGACTCCCCAGCAAATGCTGAATCTCCCGCTGGCTAAGATCCGCCGGCTCATCTATCCGGTCGGGTTCTACCGCACGAAGGGCCTGCGCATTCGCCAGATCTGCCAGCACCTGCTCGGCCGCTTCCGCGGCAAGGTCCCGGAAACCCTGGAGGAATTGCTGACCCTTCCGGGTGTGGGCAGAAAAACCGCCAATTTGGTAATGACGCTGGGGCACAAGAAGCCGGGGATCTGCGTGGACGTGCACGTGCACCGGATCTCCAACCGCCTCGGGTACGTCCGGACCCGCGATCCCTTCGAAACGGAGATGGCGCTCAGGGAGAAGCTCCCGCCCCGCTACTGGATGGAGGTCAACGCCCTGCTGGTCCGTTTCGGGCAGGAACTCTGCCGTCCGCTCTCCCCCTGGTGCAGCCGCTGTCCGGTGAGGAACTATTGCGGGCGGGTGGGCGTCACCCGCAGCCGCTAAGGTTTTACGAAGGGCAGAGCGGTCTTTTCCGCCCCAGCGATCTCCCCGGTAAAGCCGTACTGCAGGAAACCCAGCGCGATGTTCCTCTTCAGCGTCGGAGAGAAACAGATGGAGGTTAGTGTCCCCACCGGTTTTCCCTCATGGAGCAGAGAGCTTCCTTCCGGAGGCAAGGGACCGGATTCGAGGAGAAATCCCGTGAGCAGGCGGGGCGGGTGGGCCCGGTGTTTGATCCGGGCGACGATCTCTTGTCCCACGTAGCATCCCTTCGTGAAACTGACGAAATCTTCCCTCCCCAGCTCATTGAGGATCACCTCCGGCGTGAGCTCCTTTCCGGGGACCGGAAGGCCGGCTTCGATGCGGAGGACCTCGAACGCTTGGAGGTCTCCCTCTTCCATGCCGGCCGCCCGGAAAGCTTCCTGAAGTTTGGGACCGATCTCCGCCGCCCGGGCGGAATCGATCCAGAAATCCATGCCCGGCATGCCGAAGAGGGGAATCGGGAAGGGGAAACCGTCTGTGCCGGCCAGCGGAGGAAGGGCCGCGGCCGGAAGGGCCGGCCCATGCGCTGACAGGACCTGGAACCGGGCCGTCGCGTCCTGCAGATCCACCTGCTCGGACACCCGGTATTTCTCCAGCGCGGCCCGGGCGATTTCCAGGTGGAAGGGGGCCATCTCCAGCAGGATCTCTTCCTGGCCGGCGTGGGCCAAACAGGCGAAAAGCACCTTTCCCTGGCGGTCCAGCAGGCAGGCCGGTTTTGCTTGTCCGGGCTGGAGCCCCTTGATATCATTGCTCAGCAATCGATGGAGGAAAGAGGTCCGGTCCTTGCCCCGCGCGGACAGCACGGCCCGCGGCAGGGCGGGGAAGAAGAGGCCCTTCCGGCGGGCGGTCAACACTTGGGATTCTACGGAAGGCACGGAGGGATTATAGCATGGCAGGATCGGCCACCGATCCGAGCCGGATCGAGAAGCTGGGCGACCAGGCGCTTAAAATCGTCTGGGGAGACGGGCATGAGAGTCTCTTCGCTTGGGAGTTCCTTCGCGCCGAATGCCCCTGCGCCGCATGCCGGGAAGCCGCCCCGGCCGCCTCCGGCGTCCTGCCGGTGGAGATCAAGCCGGTTGGCCATTACGCGGTCGCGATCCGCTGGAGCGACGGCCACGCGACCGGGATCTATTCCCATGAGTACCTTCGTTCCCTCTGCGGCTGTGAAACCTGCCGCCCCAACCAGATGACGGAAGGATAAAGATGATCCATTCACCGATGGCCTGGGTGGTTTTTTCCAGCGTGGTACTCGGCATGCTGGCGATCGACCTCGGTGTTTTCCACCGCAAGGCCCACAAGGAGTCGTTTGGAGAGGCGCTCGGGTGGAGCGCCGTCTGGATCAGCGTGGCCCTGCTGTTCAACCTGGGTGTTTTCTTCGCGTTCGGTTCCCAGAAGGGGATGGAGTTCCTGGCCTCCTACCTCATCGAGAAGTCGCTCAGCGTCGACAACATCTTTGTCTTCGTCGCGATCTTCACCTACTTCGCGGTGGAGAAGTCCCACCAGCACCGGGTGCTCTTCTGGGGCATCCTGGGTGCTTTGATCATGCGGGGCGTCTTCATCTACGCGGGATTGGAGATCATCGAGCGGTTCCAATGGGTGACCTACATCCTGGGGGCCTTCCTGGTGCTGACCGGGTTCCGGTTCGCCAAGGAGGACACGGAGGTCAACCCGGAGAAGAACCCGGTGGTCCGGTTCTTCCGGGAGATCGTTCCGGTCACCGCCACCTTCCGCGGCCAATCCTTCTTTGTCCGGGAGCACGGCAAGTGGCTGGCGACGCCGCTGTTCGTCGTTCTGCTGGTGGTGGAGGTCACCGACGTGATCTTCGCCACCGATTCGGTGCCGGCCGTGCTGTCGATCTCGCACGACCCGTTCATCGTCTACTCGTCGAACGTCTTCGCGATCCTGGGGCTTCGGGCGCTCTACTTCGTGCTGGCGGGGGCGATGGTTAAATTCCATTACCTGCGCTATGGGCTGGCGGCGATCCTGATCTTCGTGGGGGCCAAGATGCTGATCCATGGCTTTTACCCCGTGCCGATCTCGGCCTCACTCGGCGTGATCGGCACTCTGCTTGCCTTCTCGATCTTTCTGTCGGTGATGAAGGACCGGCGGCACAAGCACCACGCCCACCACCCCTAACCCCCTTCCGCCCCGGTCGTGTCGGGGTTCACACTCCTGCCGGGCCGCCCTCGCTCCGGGTCGACGTTCTTTCGCCCCCCGCCCGGGGGGAGGTTTTCACTTGCCGTCCCTCCTCGTCTGGGGTGCTCGGTGCTCGCGGCAGAACCTCGGAGCACTCGCGCGGCTAGACAACAGCTTAGAGGAGCTCGACTCCGTTTCCGCCGCTGCGCTCCTCCGCGCCCCTGGCCTGACGGCCCCCGCCTCGTCGGTCAATGCTCGTTCCCCCCTCCCCCCTGGGCGGGGCGGAACACACTCCGAGGCCGGGCCAAGCCCCGCTTCGGGGATGGCCGCCGGCGCACGTCGCGAGGCCGGAGCGGGCAAGG
>OBEQ012504427.1_pt1 | contig 35422 bp, 38 predicted proteins | sample 1670901 | NCBI WGS metagenome assembly OBEQ01 (sample SAMEA104232315, study PRJEB22302) | groundwater metagenome | biome: forest; feature: aquifer; material: groundwater | place: USA | collected 2011-08-07 | depth 5.4 m | reverse complement strand
GCGGGGCGGGCGCGTCGGGGGCGCAGGGGAAGCCGACGTGGGGGTCATGCTCGGTGGGATCGCCTTTCGTGCGAAAGGCGGATCGGAGCCGATAGGGCCCATTGATGTACGACCCGCCGCGCTGCACCTTGGCGGTCCCCGCCACCGGGCCGCGGGGATTGAGGGTGGGCTGCGGCGTGTAGAACGCATCGTCGTACCAATCCGCCACCCATTCATAGAGATTGCCGGCCAGATCATGGACGCCATAGGGGCTGGTGCCCTTGTCTCGATTGCCGATGGGGGAGACCGTCTCGGCCCCTTCCTTCAACCCAAAGACCGCGTGCGCGGGCGTCGGCGGTTCGTGGCCCCAGGGATAGAGGCGGCCCTCCGGTCCCCGCGCCGCCTTCTCCCACTCCGCTTCCGTCGGGAGGCGTTTCCCCCCCCACAGACAATAGCCCGTCGCCTCCAGCCAGTTCACCCAGCGCACCGGTCGCTCGGCGTGGAGCACGGGGGTCTCCTGATCGGCAAAGCCCCACGGGGGTTCACTCTGAATCGCGGCGACAAACTTTGCAAACTGCCCATTCGTCACTTCGAATGTATCCAGATAAAAACTGTCGAGGAAGACGCGATGGACCGGCTGCTCATCGTCATCGCCCTGCTCGCTCCCCATCGGAAACTCCCCGGCGGGGACCAGCACCATCGGCGCCCCGTCCTTGCCGGTGGTCGTGGCCGGGAGGGCTGTTGCTTTCGAGGCCGGGCTCCCATTCGCAGGATGTCGCATTTTCTCCACCGGCTTTATGTCACTCCCCGCTGAGCGCGGTTTGACCGGCGAGGGCTCAGACTTTGCAGGAACCGATTCAGGCTTGACTGGGGTTGATTCTGGTTTGGCAGGGACCGGCTCGTTGGCAACGGCTAGGTCGTGGCCTAGGAACCAGCCAGCCAACCACAGACCGATCACCACGACGAGAACCATCCGTTGAGCCCACATCCTCGTGTCACTCCAGGTTCAACGCGCAGCAGAAGCATACCCACCCGACCGCGCGGGGTCGCGCACGCGCAGAAACAAACCCGTGAGGTGTTTATCCGCCGGCCTCAATTACGATGAGCAGATAAAGAGGCCAGCGGCACGCACGAAGTGCGGTTTGGTGGAGGCGTCGGGAGTTGAACCCGGGTCCGAAGACCGTCCGCACAACGGACCTACATGTGTAGCCGATCGTTTTCGTTTCACAGCCACTGCTCAGGCTACCGCATCGGTGAAGGAGACGTCATACTAAAACTTAAAAGTGAAGGGGACATACTCCCGAGGTGAAGTATGTCCCCAACTCGCTTGTTCGCCAGATGTACGATCTGGCAATCGTACGATGTTACCTGACGGCTGACTTCAAGATTTTTCCTGCCGAGAACTTCGGGACTTTGGCTGCGGGAATCCGTAGCGCCTCACCGGTTCTTGGATTCCGTCCGAGCCGAGCCTTCCGCTTGGCTACCGTAAAGGTCCCAAAATTCACCAGCGAGACGCGCTGCCCTTTCTTCAGGGACGTGGTCACCGCTCCGGTGAAGGCCTGTAATGCAGTGCCTGCCGCAACCTTTGTGATGCCGGCGGATGCCGCCATCTTTGCGATCAGCTCTTCTTTGGTCATCGTGCCCCTCCTATTTTTGAGTTGAACTACGCGACTCCTTGTCACCGACGTTTGCTGTTACCGCATCTAATATGAGTCTGGCCTTCCGGGAATGTGCGCAGACATTTCAGACCTCTCGCGTCTGCGCGGTCCTATTCCGTTTCATGGGAATGTGCAAGTCATGGATCTTCTTCCTGAGTGTATTGCGATTCAAGCCCAACAGTTCTGCCGCCTGGATCTGGTTGCCTCTGGTTTCCTGAAGTGCTTTGGTGATCAAGGGACGCTCAATGGCACTGATCAACATGGGATGTAAGTTCTGACCAGAACCGTTTCGCATCCCTTTTACAAAGTCCCCCATCTTCCATTCGAGATAGTCCTCAAGGGATAAGGCTTCTTTCCCATTGGCTTCCGCCGTTTTCTGTCGCACCATCGCTAGCATGAACTTGGAGGCTCGTTTCAGTACAGTTTGAGAACCGACGATCACCAATGTGTGTGTGGGATCGATGTTGGCAGGTATGAAGGAGGTTCCAGCAGATGAGCCTGGTTTTAATTCGACGATGACCGCGTCATATGTGCGGCGCGTTACGTCCATCGGTAGCGTGGACGAGTATTTCGCAACAGTCACGGAGGCATCTTTGAACGCGTGCTTGAACTGACTCTGGATGTCCGAGTCGCCACCGAGCAACAAAATACTGAAGACAGACGACGTAGGCGGCATGAGGGTTCCAGGAGGAAAAGCCGGTGGAGCGTGGTGATTATTGCCCAGAGCCAATTTGAAGTCAACCAGGAAAATATAGAGGGAGCATTTCTTATTGGCTTGCGCACAGAAAACAGGATGGTCTTCTCTCGCCGGGTGAGCGGTCTTGCCTTAGCGAGTGAGGGTCGATGTCTTGATTAGACATTTCATGAGCTCGAGTATTTTCGTTCCGTGCTAATCGCGCGCGACCGGTATGAATGAGCCTCAATCCCCTCGACAGATTCGCTCCTGGTTAGTGCGGGCGAAGCGCGCGAAATAGGTAGCGGAAAAACAGTGGTGGCACGCGAGACTGGCGGGACGACGAGACGCGAGAGGGAAGGAGGCCGAGGTCGAGGTCGAGCGAAGATCAGACTCCTTTTTTTCAACCTTAGCCCAAACCGCAACCTTTTTCGTGCTGGCGAACCGTTTCAGCATCCTGCTACTACTGCGCACTCGGGATCTTCAGCGAGAAGTCGCTTGACAGTAGAGCCTTTCAGGGAGTATACGATATAATATGTGCTTTAATTCCTACCGGAATACTCATGTATGAAGGTATCCCTCAGAGCAACCTATGGAATCATGGCGGCTGTTGATTTGGCGATGCATCTCGGAACAGCGCCAGTTCAAGCGAAATCAATTGCGCGTCGACAAGCCATCCCTGCTCGATTTCTCGAACAGGTTCTTCATGGGATGAAGAAGGCCGGTCTTGTCTCGAGCCTTCGAGGAGCGCAGGGGGGGTACGTGCTTTCGAAGAAACCGTCCGAGGTATCGGTTGTCGAGATCCTCGAGGCACTTGATGGTCCGCTTTCACTCCCGAGTGGCGGAGCTGGCCGTGCACAGGGGCGGCGACTCAGCAAACCAGAGCTTCTGCTTGGGAAGGTTTGGGAGCAGGTCGATCAAGCAGAGCGCCATGTGCTCGAAGCCATCAGCGTGGAAGAATTAGCCGGGCAGCAGCGAGTGCTTGAGCAAGAGCGGTCGTTGATGTACCACATTTGAGGTCACCTATGAGTCGCACACCACTCAGCACGGTTCCCATCAAGACAGAGCCCATTTCTCCTGCCGTTGTCGAGGAGATCGAGACATTCGAAGCTGAGGCGATGCGCATGGTTTCGGGCGACGTCTCGGCCGATCTGTTTAGGCCTTTCCGTCTCCAGTACGGCATTTACGGCCAGCGGCAAGCTGGTGTCCAGATGATCCGAATCAAGATCCCATTCGGCGGGTTGACGGCGAATCAGCTGCGTCGGGTTGCAGAATTAACCGAAGAATATGCCACCGGCGTCGGGCATGTCACCACGCGCCAGGATATCCAGTTGCATTTTGTTGAATTACAGGATGTGCCGACCATTATGCGCGGACTGGCTGAAGTTGGTTTGACCACCAGAGAAGCTTGCGCCAACACGGTTCGTAACGTGACGGCTTGTCACCTTGCCGGGATCTGCCAGGGGGAAGTGTTCGACGTGACGCCCTATGCGAAAACCGTCGCGTTCCATCTTTTGCGGAATCCGCTTAACCAGAGCCTCCCGCGTAAATTCAAAATTGCCTTCTCCGGCTGTAAGCAGGACTGTGCACTCACACCGATTCACGATATCGGGCTTCTCGCAGCCAAGCGCGCGGATGGAGTCGTCGGCTTTCGCATGGTCGCAGGCGGCGGCCTCGGCTCGGCCCCCCGGCTCGCGCAGGTCCTTCGGGAGTTCACCCCGATGGATGAGCTCATCCCAAGTGTGGAAGCCGTGATTCGGGTGTTCGATACCTTGGGCAATCGAAAAAATCGTACGAAGGCCCGGATGAAATTTGTGATCGAAAAACTGGGCTTTGCGGAGTTCAAACGTCGATGGGAAGAGGCCTACGTGTCGATGGGGCATGCCCGTCCCACTCATGAGCCTATCAAGTTACTGTCGTATCCTGATGAACCAGTTCCCCTCATCATGCCGATGTCGAATGGGTCGAAGCAGGCAGCGATGCAGACCAATGGGCATGTAAACGGCGCGCCGGCGGAGACGCCGTTTGAGATGTGGCGACGGACCAATGTGGTGCGCCAGAAGCAAGCGGGCTACGTCGCTGCAGTGACCAAACTATTCATGGGCGATCTTACGGCAGAGCAGATGCTGATCATCGCTGATCTTGCGGATCGCTACTCCAATGGCAACATTCGAACGACGATCAATCAAAATATGATCATTCGATGGATACCGGAATCTCGGATTGCCGATCTCTATGCCGACTTGGCCTCACAGGGGCTGGCTGATCCAGGAGCCGAATTGGTCGAAGATATTATTGCCTGTCCCGGCACGGATACGTGCGGATTAGGGATCACGTCCTCAAAGGGGCTCGCACGAGCCTTGGCAGAGGTATTCCCGGCTGGGCGGGTCCCCGAGGATCTGAAGGATGTGACGGTTAAGATCAGCGGGTGCCACAACTCCTGTGCCCAGCACCACATCGCCACGATCGGTTTGCATGGAGTAGGGAAGCGCATTGGAGAACATGTCGCGCCCTTCTATGAATTACATTTGGGCGGGAAGGTCAACGGGACGGCGAAGATCGGACAGATGGTGGTCAAGTTGCCGGCCAAGAGCGTGTCGGCTGCGATCACACACTTGATTGACGTATATCGGCGGGACCGTCTCTCCGGCGAAGGGCTGCCTGCCTTCATCGATCGTGTCGGCAAGGTCAAACTCAAGGACGAGTTGATTTCTTACACCATCGTTCCATCCTTTCAGGACGATCCGACGTTTTACTATGATTGGGAAGGAGAAGCAGAGTTTGTCTTGGAGGATCTTGGGCCTGGTGAATGCGCGGGTGGCGCGCTTGAAATGATCGAAAACGGCATTCTCGAAGCTGACCAAGAGCTTTATCAGGCAAAATTGCTTGTCGATAACCATCAATATTCCGTCTCAGTGAACAAGTCGTATCGCGCCGTGTTGGCCGCTGCCAAGGCGTTGCTTGTTACGGAAGGACTTGAGCCTTCGACGGATGCAGAAACCTTTATCGAATTCGACGGCCGGATTGCACAGAAAGGCATTGTGCCAGCGTTGTATCGGGAACTGAGGAAGAGCGTCGGTGATTTAGGACCCAAGGACACAACGGGCGAATCAGCCCGCGACAAGATGGCCTTTGCCAAAGGATTCGTCGATGCCTGTCGTGCAGCCACGGAGCAGATGGGTAAAGATCTCAAATTGGCGCCGGCGGACAAGGCAGCGGTGGTCACGGCCAATCCGCCATCCGAGGTCAAGCCGGCTGTCGTTTCTGTGGCCGCGCCTGCTGCATCCAGCGCGCCGGTCTATGATTTGCGCGGGGTTGCCTGTCCCATGAATTATGTAAAGACCAAGCTGAAACTGGAGATGATGGATGCAGGTGAACGGTTGGAGGTCTGGCTCGATGCGGGCGAACCTATCAAGAACGTGCCCCTGAGTTTGAAAAACGACGGACATATGTTATTGCTGCAGGAACCGCTTGAGGCCGCCGCTGAGCATTATCGGATTTTGGTCGAAAAAGTGGAATGAGTCAGGAGCAGCACCAGGTCGGTCCGTGCTCCCGGAGCGCGCACGATGAAACAGTGCTCGCTCGACGGGCGCAGTTGACCGACCCTGGTACCGCTCCTGTGGGTGACGGAGTGAGCAAGAGATAGGAATGAAATTGTCATCAGAAGAATTGAAGGCCTGGGGCGAGTCGTTCGAAACGAAGCAGCCGCAAGAGGTGCTGGCTGCTTCGCTTGAGCGGTACGCGCCGAAGATCGTGCTCGCCTGTAGTTTCGGGGCGGAGGATGTCGCGCTCGTGGACATGGTCCACCGCATCAATCCATCAGTGCCGCTCTTCTATCTCGACACGGACTTTCTCTTTCCTGAGACCTACGCCACGCGCGATCGCATGATCGAGCGGTATGGGTTGCATCCGCAGCAAGTCATACAGGTAAAGTCGTTGCTCACGCCGGAGCAGCAAGCGGCTCAGCATGGTGACGCCCTGTGGACGCGCCAGCCCGATCAATGTTGCGAGTTGCGGAAGGTGGAACCGCTTACCCGCGTGCTCAAGGGATTCGACGCCTGGATCACCGGGATCAGGCGGGATCAGTCTCCTACGAGAGCCAATGCAAAACTGATCGAGTGGGACCAGAAATTTCAGTTGGTTAAAGTCAATCCGCTCGCGAAGTGGACGTGGGAAGATGTGTGGACCTACATTCGCGTCCACGAAGTTCCCTACAACGAATTGCATGACCACAACTATCCCAGCATCGGCTGCACCTACTGCACGAGCCCGGTGATGCCAGGCGAAGACCTCCGCGCGGGGCGGTGGAAAAACTTTACCAAGACGGAGTGCGGGTTAAACAAGGCCTCATGACATCGATGCAGGATTTAATCGCCAAGATTGCGAAGGGGCCACGAGCTGCCAAGGATCTCACCTGGGACGAAGCGAAGCAGGCGATGAAATTGCTCATTGAAGGGGAGGCCACGCAGGCGCAGGTAGGGGCCTTTCTCATGGCCATGCGGATCAAGATGGAGTCCGTCACCGAGCTAGCCTCGATGACCGCAGTCGTACGCTCCTATGTGGCGCCTGTGCCGATCCCGCGAGAACTCGGCGTCGTGGATCTGCCGAGCTACGCGGGGAAACAAGAAACTTTCCACGCCCTTGCGGCCGCCGCCATCGTGGCGGCTTCGGCAGGCGCATCGGTGTTGATGCACGGGTATGACGGGATACCCGGTCGAGCAGGGAATGCCGGTGTGCTCAAGGCCTTGGGCCTGCCGGTCGAGATGGAGCCAAAAGTGGCGGCAGAAGCGGTGGTGCAGCATGGATTCGCCTATCTCGACATCGCCCTGTACCATCCTCCGGTCTATCGCTTTTTAGAGATGCGCCAAGAGCTGGGAGCACGGAACGTCTTTCATCCAATTGCAAGACTCTTGAACCCGGCTCGCGCCGCGTCGCAGGTCGTTGGCCTGTCCCACCCTCCTCATTTTGAAAAGACGGCTGAAGTGTTGCGGATGCTGGCTTGCCAACGGGCTCTGGTGGTCAGTGGCGTTGAGGGCGACCCTGAGCTATCGGTTGCCGGTCTCACAAGGGTGCTGGAATTACGGGACGAACGGATTACACCCCTCTCCTTCGCGTCAAAAGATGCCGGATTGCCATTGGGCACACAACGAGACATGGCTGGTTTCCCATCGAACCAGCGAGAGAAGGAAGCGGACCTGCTTCGACGGATTCTCCACAATCAAGTGCCTGGTGGACCCTGCAACTGGGTCTTGATGAATGCGGCGTTGATTCTGTACGCTGCAGGCAAAGGGGCGACATGGGCGTCATGTGTTCCGCTAGCGCGTCGAGCGCTCGAAGAGGGAGCGGCGGCTCGAAAGCTGGAGGAACTGATTCAGGAACCGGTGGGGATCGGTGGGACCGTCCGAATACATTGACCATACGGGAGGATCGAGTCCGTGCAACACCTTCGTCAATTAGAAGACCAAAGCGTCTATATTCTCCGAGAAGCCTATAAGCATTTTGACAACTTGGCCATGCTGTGGTCGATGGGGAAGGATTCGACCGTGCTGCTGTGGTTGGCCCGAAAGGCCTTTTTCGGCCATGTTCCGTTCCCTCTCCTGCACGTCGATACGAGTTACAAAATTCCCGCCATGATCGAATATCGAGATCGAGTGGCCCGCGAGTGGGGCCTCAAGCTGGTGGTGGGGCAAAACAAGGAAGCGCTCGCGGCCGGGATGAATCATACACTGGGCCGCGTCAATTGCTGTACGGCCTTGAAAACCAATGGCCTCAAGCAATTGATCGAGCAAAAGGGCTATACAGGCATCATTCTTGGTGTACGCGCCGACGAGGAAGGGACGAGGGCCAAGGAGCGCTACTTCTCGCCCCGTGACAAACATGGCGATTGGGATTTCCGCGATCAGCCGCCGGAACTCTGGGATCAATTCAAAACGACGTTTCCTCCGGGAACACATATCCGAATTCATCCGCTGCTGGATTGGACGGAAATCAATATTTGGGAATACATCAAGTTCGAGAACATTCCCTTCATCGATCTCTATCTCGACAAAGGGGAGGGGACTCGCTACCGCAGTCTCGGCTGCGCGCCCTGTACGACTCCGATCAAATCGACGGCAAAATCCGTGGACGACATCATTGACGAGTTGCGGCATACCACGGTGGCAGAGCGATCGGGTCGTGCGCAGGATGAAGGGCGCGGGATGGAGTTGCTACGAAAAGACGGATACATGTAGAGGCAGAATGTTAAAACAGGCATCCAGCGGCGTTCTCGACTCATCGAAATCCTCAACGTACCCCATTCGGGAAAAGAGCTGTTCCGACAGCTCGGGGTTGGGCGGGTGGGAATGCTACGCCTCCGGGTTCGATTCGCCTCGGGCCTCGCTGGATGGTCTTTTTGATCATCCTCAATAGGGCATACGACTATGGATAATCAAACCCAGAAACCATCGGACAATCTGAACATCGTCATCGTCGGGCATGTGGACCATGGAAAGTCTACCCTGCTGGGGCGTCTCTATGCTGACACGGGATCGTTGCCAGATGGCAAGCTTGAAAAGGTCCAAGCTATCTGCCGGCAGCAGGGCAAGGAATTCGAGTACGCGTTCCTGTTCGATGCCTTTCTTGAGGAGCAGGAGCAAGGAATCACCATCGATACGGCGCGGACGTTTTTCGGCTGGAAGGGCCGGCACTACATCATCATCGATGCGCCGGGGCACAAGGAGTTTCTCAAGAACATGATCTCCGGGGCGGCCAGGGCTGAAGGGGCGTTGCTGCTGATCGATGCCTTGGAGGGCGTAAAAGAACAGTCCAAGAAACATGGCTATCTCTTGTCGCTTCTGGGCGTACGCCAGTTCGCCGTCGTCGTAAACAAGATGGATCTGGTCGGCTACCAACAGGATGTATTCGACGGGATTGAGAAGGAATATCGGGAGTTCCTCGGGCAGTTCAAGGCGGTTCCCCAGCAGATCATTCCGGTCAGCGCCAAGCTCGGAGACAATATCGCCAACCGGAGCGAGCAGATGTCGTGGTACAGCGGTCCAACCGTGCTGGATGCGCTCAGCGCTTTTCGGAAGGAGCCGGGACGATCCGAACAGCCGCTTCGCCTGCCGGTTCAGGATGTGTACAAGTTCGACGCTCGCCGCATCATTACTGGGCGCGTCACGGCCGGGCGTGTGAAAGTCGGTGACTCCCTAGTTTTTTCACCATCGAACAAACGGGCAACGGTCAAGTCCATTGAAGCGTTCAATATCGATCCTCCGCCGGTAGAGGGCCATGCAGGCCAGTCAGTCGGTGTCACGCTCGATGAACAGATCTTTGTCGAACGGGGAGAGGTCGCCTCCCATCAAGATGACCTCCCGATGGTGTCGACGGCTTTTCGAGCCAATGTGTTCTGGCTGGGCCGGAAACCGTTGGAACGAGGGCGGCGCTATCAGCTCAGAGTGGCGACGAGGGAAGTGGATTGTGAAGTGGCGACCATTCACCGGATCATCGACACGATGGATCTGGCTCAGCAGCAAGGCAGCAATGTCGTGAACAAGAATCAGGTTGCTGAATTAACCATTCGGGCAAAAACACCGGTCGCATTCGATCTCTCGGCCTCGTTTGAGTCGACTGGCCGGTTCGTCCTCGTGGATGAATATGACATTGCCGGTGGCGGTATTGTCACAGAGCTGGTCCATGACGATCAGGAGTTTCTCCGTGAAGAAGCTCGGCAGCGGGATTTTGCCTGGGTGAAGGGTCAAGTCGGCGTCGAGGATCGCGCGCAGCAGTATGGTCACCGAGCCGCCATTGTGTTGGTGACCGGCGGGCGGCATACGGGGAAATCCTTCCTTGCCAGGACTATCGAGGCGAGGCTTGTCGCTGATGGCCGGCATGCGTACCTGCTCGATGGGGAGAATCTTCGCCGCGGCCTCGATGCAGACCTTTCGGAGGATGAACGAGGGCAGGCGACCGAGATGGCTCGCCGCTATGGCGAGGTGGCGCGGCTGCTTGTCGATACTGGGTTGATCGTCGTCTCGACGACCAACCCTTTCGGCATGGCTTACGCTGAAGCGGCACAGGCTATCAGGACGCTCGTGCATCCAGTCCCAGTTATCGCTATTCATATGAGCAAGACATCGGAAGAAGTCCCGCCCAATACGGATATCGCGCTGTCAGGCCCGGCAGACTATGATGCGGCCATTCGTCGGATTATCGAGGAACTCAAGCGCCGTGGAGTCCTGGCGCAGGCGATCGGGGCCATGCCGACCTTTCAGTATTCGATCTAGCAGGATGCTGAAAAAGAGGGGGATGGAGGCTGATGATCTTCTGTGCTCGCGCAACGCGCGGTCGCGGACTCCCCTCGTTGGATGCGCGCAGTGGAAGATCAATCAGCCCCCATCCCTAAAGAGATATCGAGCAAGCTTGGAGGGAGCATTTATATCGTTCGATGCGCGCAGTTGGGATCATCCCACCCACCCCTTATGAGGACGACGACGACTTACACCCATATCCTTCATCGAGGGCCGACCGGTGTCCACAGTCCGCTCGACGGGATGTAAGCCCATTCAGGAAAGGGTGTTATGCCGATCCGCATAAGAACCCGTGATAAATGGTCGATAGGGCGTAACTCCGTGGACTACCGTTGATTATGGGATATTGCTCACGACCATTGATGGTGTGTTACGCGGATAGAAATGGCAGATCCGGCTCTTATGCGGATCGGCCTAAACATAGCTGGGTGTCACTGATGGCGCCGCCGTGGGCCTGCGATTGGAGCGGCCTTGGGAAACGATGAGGTTCTGGAGAGGCTCCATCGCATCTACGCGGCATTGGATGCAACCGTGGAGGGCGACTTGAGCAAGTTCCCACCCAAAGTCGTGTCGAGTGAACGCGGATTCGCGATGTATCAAAACTTTCTCGGTGGTCTCAGCCCAGCACAGCTGTCGAACGTCGCACATTCTGTCATCCATAACATCGCCAATCTCTACGATCACCTTCGGAAGTGGATGGCAAAGAATGGCAAAGACCCGAAATCTGTCGATCAAATTGTCGTCAAGCATCCCGCATTGCAACTAGTTCGCGATCTTTCCAACAACGATAAACACGATTATCCGCCGTGTGGCGGCGGTCACTCTGGCAAGGCACCGAAACTCAAGGAAGTGAACCGTGTTCTTAAACTCACAACTGGAACTGCCCCTGGTTCCAGTGTCATGGTTGTTTTCACATCGCAAGGTCCGAAACAAACCGTCACCGGTGGTGGTGGGTCAGCCATTGTAGTTACTGGAACTGTCGTTGACAAGCAGAACACCTCGCTTGGCGATCTGCATGACATCGAAGTCGATTCGCTTAAGGCTTGGGAGCAGGAGCTTCGATCCCTCGGTGTTCTAATGTGAAAGTGACACCCAACAGACGCTTGCAGGGGACGCGCTGAAAGCGGCGCGCACCTGAAGCGGTCCGTTAGGCATTCATAAATCTGCGGGGGGTCATCATGCGAGCTTGGGTTATATTGACATTTTTGTTTTTCCTTATCCTCTCTGCTCCTGCGAAAGCAATCGATACAGGAGCTGAGCTATTTCACGCGTGTTCAGCTGCCGTAAAACAGGCGGACGGATTTCAATTATCAGTGGAAGATACTGTTTCATCGATTTACTGCCTAGGATACGTCTCGGGCTTCACTGATTCTGTTCGTTTGACCAGCCACTTTTACAAACCACAAGACCCAAAAATCTGTCTCCCAGAAAAAGGAGCATCGAATAATCAGCTAATCAGGGTCGTTACAAAGTGGCTTAAAGATCACCCAGAAAACCTCCATGAGAGCGCACGTATGGAGGTTATGTTTGCGTTTCAGAACACTTTCCCATGCAAGTGAATGCCTAACTAGCGCGTGGAGGCGGCCGCGCCGTTCACGCGCAGCGTTAGGCATTCAGGATAAGAGACAAGAATGACCAAAGGGGTCTGACACTTTAGGTTCAGTTTTCACCGCGTCATGACGTTATTGCTACATGGGATGAGACAGAGCAGTTTTCCCATCATAGGGGTAGAATGCATGACAGACAAAACAAAGGGGTCAGACCCCTTAATCTCACTCTTGGCCGTTCTCCGGAGAGTTGGCTTGCCATGCAGTCCAACTACGATCTCTGGCAAGCGAAGCAGCGTGTGAAGCTCGGCAAGGTCGGAAAAGTCCGGCTAACAGCCGCTTCTACGGGACGGCGTCGCTAACGCGCCTTCGCCTACTTACGCTGCCGAGTCAACTGGATCGTTAGACGTGCTGAGGCTTGAGCGGGCATGATGGCTGCATGAAATTTTCTTGGGACCCGAAGAAAGCCGCTGCGAATCTGAAAAAGCACGAGGTCTCATTTGAAGAGGCCTCAACGGTCTTCCATGATACGCTTTCGATCACCGGCTCCGATCCAGACCATTCTGGTCAGGAGCAGCGCTTTGTCACCTTTGGCAATTCGAGTCAGGATCGTCTTCTGGTCGTGGCTCACACCGATGAAGGTGAAACTATTCGCATGATCAGTGCTCGTCTGGTAACGAAGCAGGAAAGGGGAATCTATGAAGAGGGGGAGTCGTAAAGCAGGCGACGAACTGCGACCGGAATACAGGCGGTCGGATTTCGGCAAGCTCGTGCGCGGGAAGTATGCTGCTCGGGCCGCCAGGGAAACAAATGTTGTCGTTCTCGAACCCGAGCTCGCTGAAGCGTTTCCGAATGCTAAGGCGGTCAATGAGGCGTTACGAGGACTTCTGGATGTCGCTGCGACCACTGCACATCTAACCCGTCGCTCAACCGGACGGGCCAAACAGCAACGCGCCGGTTAGCCTAGCCTTAGGCGTCGGAATGTGTGCCATCTGGCGGGCTGGATGTGTGAGTTTGACTCACCGGAAATCCCTGTGTTACGGTCAACCTCTGTGTATTCGCACAGTTAGCGAGAGGTTCCCGTTATGCCGGCTGAAAAAGACCTGAAGGCCATTCTTGGCAAATTGAAGTATTCAGACGACGCCAAAGTCCTCGCACAAATCTCGGAAAATACCAAACAGGTCCATGCTCGCATGGCTGGCATCAAGCACAAGCTGGTGGTCATGAGCGGCAAAGGTGGTGTGGGCAAGAGCATGACCACGGTCAACTTGGCGTTGGCCTTTGCTCGGCAGGGCGCGAAGGTCGGACTCTTAGACGTGGATCTGAACGGACCTTGTGTGCCTCGCATGTTGGGCATGCACGGCCAGTCGTTGACTATGGGGCCTGAGGGAGCGATTCCCCCGGTCGGGCCGCTCGGGGTGAAAGTCGCGTCGATGGACTTCTTCTTGGATGATGCATCGCCGGTTCGTTGGAAGGGGCCGATGGATGTCAGCCCAGTGTGGTTGGGGCTGATGGAAATGAATGTCATTCGAGAATTCTTGGCCGATGTCGTCTGGGGCGAACTCGATTATCTGCTGGTCGATCTCCCTCCGGGAGCCGCGGCGGACAAGCCGCCGGTCATTGCCGGGTTTATTCCTGACCTGGCAGGAGCGATTGTCGTCACGACGCCATCAGAAGTGGCATCGGATGTGGTGCAGAAGTCAGTCACCTATGCCCGCGACATAGGTATCAAGGTCATGGGCATGGTCGAAAATATGAGTGAGTATCGCTGTCCTTCTTGTGGAGAAGTGAACGAGTTGTTCGAAGGCAACACCGAGGCGATGTGTGAGATGTTGGACCTGCCGTTGCTCGGACGGATTCCATTCGACCGGAAGCTTGCTCGCACCTTCGACAAGGGGGAGCCGTTGCTCGACGACACGTATCCGACGATTCAACGGTACCAAGACATTGCTGGGCGGATCAAGACGCTGCTCGATTACAAGAAGGTGCTTGCCGATAAGCTGTGATGACACGTACCAAAGGGGAGATATCATGAAATTCGTGTGCCTCAATTGTGAAACCTACATGAACTTCGAGAAGGTGGAGAAGCCTGGAGAGGGCACGCTCGGCGTATTCTTCGGCTGTCCGTCTTGCAATGCCAAGTTTTCGATGGTGACGAATCCAGGCGAAACCCAGATGGTCAGTTCTCTCGGGGTGAAGCTGGGTGGGCGTACCGTTGCGGCCGAGCCTTTTGAGATGACGCGTGGCACCTTGAAAGATGAAGCCACCGCAGGCTCTGGTCAGATGGCGGCCTATTTGAACGAAAAGATTCAAGGGGGTCAGCCGGCGGCTACGGTCACGGCTGCAACAACCGCTATGCCCGGTGAAAAACCCAGCAGCGGCTGTCCTTTCTCCGCAATGGTGGCTGAAATGGGGCTTACCTCCGGCGGTAAGCCCGGCAATGCCGGGGCGGTGACATCGGGGTTTGCCTGGTCGCCCGATGCGAAGGAAAAGCTCGACCGGCTTCCCTCGTTTGTGAAACCGATGGTGCAGAGCAGTGTGGAGGCCTTTGCCCGCAAGCAGGGGTACCAGACGATCACGTTGCAAGTGATGGACGATTCCAAGAGCGACTCGAGCAATGGGATGACATGGACGGCTGAGGCTGAGAAACGGCTTGAAAATATCCCAGACTTTATCCGTCCCATGGCTCGAAAAGAAGTTGAGCGAGTGGCGAAGGAGCGAGGAATGGCGACAATTACGGCTCAAGTGATGGATGAGGCGAAGGATAAGTTTATGAAGTTCCTGTAGGCAGGTGAGGCAATAATAAAAAAGAAATGATGAGGGCACAAAGGCCCGTCCGGTCAGCTGGACGGGCCTTTCTATTATGCGACAGTCGTGATGGCGGCATGCGGCAGGAATCGCACCGAAGTGTCTGGGTGGGATTCGCCATTCTGCTCTGCCTGTTTCTGTCAGCCGTGCCTCTATGGGCGCAGCATGATGAACATGGTCAGACATCGGTGCATGAAGACGTCAGCACCGACCACGAACATCATGGAACCGTAGGTCATCAGGCTGGATGGGAAGGGTCTGTAGCAGGCATCGCCTACTCTGAGTTCAATCATCACCTCACCGGCATGTTGGTGCTCATCATTGGACTCAGTGAACTGCGCCAGGCTCTGGCCATACCATTCTGGGCCTTGACCAGGTTTCTTCTGCCGGGAGCCTTGCTCACAACAGGCTCCTTTCTCCTTATCTGGAGCGATCATAATGCTTGGCCGATCGGATCGCTGAGTTTCATTCAGACCTTTTTCGGCAGTGACTCGGAAATCTTTCAGCATAAGAGTTATGGGCTCTTGTCGTTGACGGTTGGGATCACTGAGCTGTTCCACAGGCTTGGCCAGATCCGTCATGCGGTCTGGGTCGCACCGTTGCCCCTGTTTGCCATCATCGGGGGACTGATGTTGTTCGCTCATTCGCACGGGGAACATCCCTCAGCTCACAAGATCGCGATGGACCATGTGATTATGGGCACCATGGCGGTGACAGCGGGCTCATCCAAACTGCTGTCCAATTGGTTTCGCTCCCCGTCACATGCACAGTCTTCTAAATGGGAAATGCTCTGGTCCGTCTTGATTTTACTCATCGGGGTACAGTTGCTGTTGTATTCAGAATAATCGGCTCTGTTGCGGTAGCCCCTTCGGCATAATTGACACCCTTCCAAACCCTGTGCTACGAGTACGAACTCTTACTCGATTGACATCACGAACTTGCGCAGTCGGTCTTTCTGAGTCCGGTTGCATGGAGTGGGCATGGGTGGACATAGCCATTGGGCGACGGTAAAACGGCACAAAGGCGCTCAGGACGTCAAGCGCGGAAAGATCTTCACCAGAATTATTCGCGAAGTGGCAATTGCGGCTCGCTCAGGCGCCGACCCGGATGGCAATCCGCGGCTTCGGCTGGCCATCTTGAAGGCAAAAGAGGCCAACATGCCTGGCGATACGCTGAAGAAAGCCATTCAGCGCGGCACGGGAGAATTGCCTGGCTTGGTGTATGAAGAGTTCAGTTTGGAAGCGTATGGGCCTGGCGGGACCGGCATATTGATGGAAATCACGAGCGACAACCGCAATCGGACTGTTGCCGAGCTGCGAAATCTCCTCACGAAGAATCACGGCAATATGGCGGAAGCCGGTGCCGTATCCTGGCAGTTCCACAAGAAGGGACTGCTCACGATTGAGAAGGGCAGAGTCGACGAAGATACGCTGCTGTCTCTCGCGCTCGATGCGGGAGCGGAGGACGTGAAGGTGGGTGAGAAAAGCTTTGAGGTCACCACGGATCCGCACCACTTTGAAGCGGTGAAGAAAGCCCTCGCCGATGCAAAGATCGATACCGTGCTTGCGGAAGTCACCTCTGTTCCGCAGAACACGATCAGGCTAGAGGAAAAGGCAGCCGAACAAATGCTCAAGTTGATGGAAGTCTTGGACGAGCATGACGATGTGCAGAAGATTCACGCGAACTTTGATATTTCCGACGAGGTGATGGAGAAGGTGGCTGCTGCGGGATGAACAACAGCGGTAGCTACTCAGGTGTTCAGACTGAAGGTATTCAGGCTGAAGGTCGGAGTTCCGAACACTTCAGCCTTCAGCCTGAACACCTTCAGTCTATGTTGCCTCTTAGAGTATGATCGCCTCACTGACAGGCCGATTGGCCTTCAAGGCGCCGACCTCTCTGGTCCTCGATGTGCACGGGGTCGGATACGAAGTATTTATTCCTCTCAGCACCTACTATGGGTTGCCCAATCTCAGCGAAAACACCTCGCTGAGTGTGCATACCCACGTTCGCGAAGACGCGATTCAGCTTTTCGGTTTTCTGACGTCGCAGGAAAAAGATGCATTCGTACTGCTGACGAGCGTATCCGGCGTCGGACCTAAGCTGGCTCTGAGTGTGTTGTCGGCTCTTTCGGTGTTCAACCTAGTTTCAGCGATTCAGTCGGGAGATGTCGAGAAGCTGACGACAGTTCCAGGAATCGGTAACAAGTCGGCCAGCCGTCTCGTGCTGGAGCTCAAGGATAAAATCGGGAAACTCCATCCTGGCCTCGCGCCGGCAAGCGATGCACCCAGGCAGGGGCAAGATGCGATCTTCGATGACGCGCTGTCGGCGCTCGTGAATTTGGGTTATCGTCCGCAAGATGCCAAAGAAGCGTTGAAACACGTGAAGAGGTCCAATGCTGAGCCCATCGTACTCAAAGATATGATTCGTGAATCTCTAAAGGAACTTGCAAGGGGGTAAGGATGATGACGAGATTGATTCAACGAATGGTCCATACTCAATGGTCCATCGGACTTGTGGTGCTCCTTTTAGCCGTAGGGGCCATGCCCGTGCAAGCCGAAGAGTCAAGCGAGCCTAAAAGTATTCGCAAGACTTGTGGTCAATGTCCTGATGGTTATGCGACCACGGGCGTGACCGAGTCCAAAGAGATTTGCAAGGACGGCGATCCCACACTCGTTCAGTGTGTTCCTCTGGGGGCGAATCTGCTGTCCGTCTGCGGATCCTGCCCCGAGGGCTATCGTGAAATCGGCAACTCGAATGTTCCGGCTCGCTGTGGAAATAAGGATGGGGGGCGGCTCACTCAATGCCAGCTGGAGAAGATGGAACTGAACCTTCCCGATCCGACTCAAGGCGGCAAGATCTGTCCGCCAGACTGCGGGAGTACAGCAACGCCAGGGCAGGGTGCCTTGCCACCTCCACCGAAGTACCTCCCAACGCCGGAGAAGAAATGAACATAGCAGGTTGCGGGAAAACTCAGTTTATGCACAATACATCGTTAGAATCTGACAGAATGGGCCGATGACAAAATAGCGCAGGATGCTCAAAAAGGCCGTCCAGCAAGGCCGCAGTGAGTGAAGACCGGAGGCGTACCCTCTGGGGTACGTTGAGGATCTGAACGAAGCGAGAACGCCGCTGGCGGACTTTTTCAGCATCCTGCTAGAGCGAGAGAGGTTCCCTCACGATGGCCGCCGAGCGAGTTGTCAGTACGCAGATCACGGACGAAGAGCGAAGTGTCGAAACGGTGCTGCGTCCGCAGACATTGGAGGAGTACGTTGGCCAGGAGCGGATGAAAGAATCCCTGCGGATTTGTATCGAGGCGGCGAAGCAGCGGAACGAAGCGCTCGATCACACGATCTTTTATGGTCCCCCTGGGCTGGGGAAGACCACCATTGCCCACATCATTGCTCGTGAGATGGGGGCTGCGCTCCGCTCGACCTCCGGTCTCGTATTGGCCCATGCGGGCGATTTGGCTGCCATTCTGACAAACCTCCAGGAACACGATGTTCTGTTTATCGATGAGATTCACCGGCTTCCTGCCTCTGTCGAAGAGGCGCTCTATCCAGCAATGGAGGATTATCAACTCGATCTCGTGATCGGCCAGGGGCCTGCAGCGAGAACGGTGAAATTGGATCTTCCTCGGTTTACATTGGTCGGGGCCACGACCAGGGCCGGAGCCCTGACCTCCCCACTCCGGGACCGATTTGGTCTCGTCCACCGCCTGGATTTCTATTCTCCGGCAGAGTTGCAGACCATCGTGACACGCTCGGCGGGTGTGCTTGGGATCCCGATCGATTCCGAGGGAGCCAAAGAAATTGCCGGTCGTGCTCGAGGAACCCCTCGCATCGTCAACCGGCTTATCAAGCGGGTGCGCGACTATGCCCAAGTGAAGGCGGAGGGGCGAGTGAGCCAGACTGTAGCCCAGGACGCGCTTGCATGGCTGGGTGTCGACACGGCGGGGTTTGATGAGATGGATCGTCAGATTCTTCTGACTATCATCGACAAGTTCGCTGGAGGGCCGGTCGGGGTGGAGTCCTTGGCGGCTGCGGTCCAGGAGGATAGGGGCACCCTCGAAGATGTCCATGAGCCCTATCTGATTCAGGCCGGCTTCCTCGAACGAACTGGCCGTGGCCGTCAAGCCACGAAGCTGGCTTTCGATCATTTCAAGAGGCCGACCTCCCTCCTTTTTTCGTGATAGGACTAGCCCCGGTCTGATGGTAGACGCAAACGGACGGGGATCGTCACGCAAGCTCTTGAAACGTCGAGGGTCTCCTTGCATTGCAAGGAATGGTTCCTGTATCATTCCCCACTTAGCTTGTGCCATTCCAGCCGACGGACGGGTGCCCGCCTCACTGGGCTGGGAAGAGGGGGTTAGCTATGTCCGGAGACTTTTCCGAGTACCGGAAAGTGATCGATCGCATCGATGACGAGATTTTACGCCTGCTGAATGAGCGGTCCAAAAGCGTCATTGAGATCGGCAAGCTCAAGAAACAGCGGGATGCGGATGCCAATCTCCATACCTCGGCGCGGGAGGCGGCAATCATCGAGCGCCTCATACAGCAGAACACCGGGCCATTTCCATCCGAGGGGATTCGGCCAGTCTATCGAGAAATCATGTCCGCTTCCCTCTCTCTCGAGGGGCCTCAGAAGGTGGCCTATCTCGGCCCCAGAGCCACGTTTACGCACATGGCCTGCATGCAGAAATTCGGGTCATCCGCCCAATATATTCCGGTCAATAGCATCAAGGACGTGTTCAGCGAAGTCGAGCGTGGGCGAGCCAATTTTGGCGTGGTTCCGATCGAGAACACGACAGAAGGCGTGGTCAACCACACGCTTGACATGTTCATTGATTCGAACCTCTTGATCTATGGGGAAGTGCTTCAGGAGGTGTCCCATCATTTGATGTCGAAGTCCGGCGTGATGGAAGAGGTGAAACAGATCCACTCTCATCCCCATGCCATTGCCCAATGCCGAAATTGGTTGGAAACCAATTTGCCTGATGTGCCTGTATCGGAAGCGGCAAGCACGGCACGGGCAGCGGAACTGTGTGTGGAAAACCCCTCTGTCGCAGCGATTGCATCGGAGTTAGCGGTTCAGCTGTACGGCTTGAAGGTTATCAAGGCCCGCATTGAAGATAATATCAACAATGTGACTCGCTTTCTCGTATTGTCTCAGAAGCCGCCCGAGCGTACGGGGAAAGATAAGACTTCATTAATGCTCTCAGTAAAAGACAAAGTCGGCGCCCTGTACGATCTTCTCCGGCCGTTTGCCTCTCATGGCCTGAGTATGACCAAGATTGAATCGCGTCCTTCCAGGCGAAAAGCCTGGGAGTACATTTTCTTTGTCGATATCGAAGGGCATATGGAGGAAGAGCGGGTGAAAAAAGCCATCGAAGAAATCACCGGCCGCTGTCTTTTCATGAAAGTGCTGGGCTCCTATCCAGCCCACAGTTGATGCCATGCCGTTGAAGGTCCATCCAGATATCGCCTCGCTGAGTCCCTATGTTCCCGGGAAGCCGATTGAGGAACTCCAACGGGAATTGGGCCTCGCACGCGTCATTAAACTGGCATCCAACGAGAATCCGTTAGGCTCCTCCCCGAAGGCACTCGCCGCGTTGAGCGAGGGAACCTCGACCTTGCATCGCTATCCTGATGGCGGCGCGTTTCGCCTGCGCGAAGCTCTGGCAGATCGTTGGAAGGTGACTCCCGATCAGGTTATTCTTGGGAACGGATCGGACGAAATCTTGGGCCTGCTCGCCCGGACGTTTTTAGCCCCGGGCGATGAAGCGGTCATGGCCGATCAGACGTTCGTCATCTATAAAATGGAGGTGACGGCAGCTCACGGAAAACCTATCATCGTTCCCCTGAAGCAGTGGCGGCACGATCTTCAGGCGATGGCGGACGCCATCACCGACCGGACCAGGCTCCTGTTCCTCTGTAACCCCAATAATCCGACCGGAACGATGGTGTCAGCCGCTGAGGTCGAACGTCTGCTCTCAGGCGTGCCCGCGCATGTCGTTATCGTGTTCGATGAAGCCTATTTCGAGTATGTCAGGAGCGAGCAGTTTCCGGATTCCATGTCCTATGTGAAGCAGGGGCGGAATGTGATCGTGCTGCGGACATTTTCGAAAATCTATGGCCTCGCAGGATTGCGAATTGGGTACGGCGTGGCGACGTCAGAGATCACCAATTTTTTGAACCGAATCCGCCCTCCTTTTAACGCCAATAGTCTGGCGCAACGCGCCGCGCTTGCCGCTCTTGGAGACGACGAACATGTGGCACGGAGCCGGGCGGTGAATGCAGCCGGGATGGAGCAAATGGTCAAGGGATTGACCGATCTCGGGTTTGCACCGATCCCGAGCGAAGCGAATTTTGTCTATGTCGATGTCGGACGAGACGGCCGCACGGTGTTTGAGGCTCTGCTGAGGGAGGGCATCATCGTTCGTCACATCGAGGGGCGCATGGTTCGAGTGACTATCGGCCTAGAAGAAGAAAATAGGAAATTCTTGGCTGCGCTCAAGCGGGTGATCCATCTGCATTGAGTGCAATGTGAGGGCAACATGATCATCGTGCTAAAACCAGAGGCAAGCGAACGGGAAGTCGACCACATTATCGATCGGCTTCGCGAGTTGGGACTGAAGTCTCAACTCTCGACCGGTCAGGAACGGACGATTATTGGAGTCATCGGCGACGATCGGGTTCTGCATAACCAACCGCTCACGGCGTTGCCGGGCGTTGAAAGTGTCTTGCCGATCCTCGCACCCTGGAAACTTGTCAGCCGGGAGTTTAAACGTGAAGGCACGGTGATCGATGTGAGCGGCGTGAAGATCGGCGGCAACAAGCTGGTCATCATGGCGGGGCCCTGCGCGGTGGAGCGGCTCGAAATTACGGTCGGCATTGCCCACGAGGTCAAGGCGGCTGGAGCGAGCATTTTGCGCGGTGGCGCCTATAAGCCACGCACTTCGCCCTATTCCTTTCAGGGGTTAGGGCGTGAAGGATTGGACTATCTGGTTGAGGCGAAGAAGCAAACCGGGTTGCCGGTGGTCAGCGAGATTCTGGACACCCGCGACATCGAATTGTTTCTCGAAAAAGCCGACATTATCCAGATTGGCGCACGCAACATGCAGAACTATGAACTCCTCAAGGAGGTTGGGGCGTACGACAAGCCAGTGCTGTTGAAGCGGGGGCTTTCGGCTACGATCAAGGAATTCCTCCTGTCTGCGGAATACATCATGTCCCGCGGGAATCAGAACGTCATGTTATGCGAGCGAGGGATCAGAACCTTCGAAACGCAATATCGCAATACGCTCGATCTGGCTGCAGTCCCGACTTTGAAAGAGCTTTCACATTTGCCTGTCATCGTCGATCCCAGCCATGCCACTGGCAAGTGGAATCTGGTGGCGCCGATGTCGAAAGCTGCAGTGGCCGCGGGGGCGGATGGCATTCTGATCGAAGTCCATTCGAACCCGGAATGTGCGCTGTGCGACGGTGAAGAATCCATTAAGCCGAGCCAGTTCAAGGAACTGATGCAGGACATGCGAAAGATCGCGGTGGCGGTTGGTCGGGAAGTGTAATTTAGACAGACTGTGCTTGAAGGAGCCAGGAGTGAGGCACGGCCTCGGTTCAGTGTGAAGAATGGCGTTGCATTTCACCCAGGTCGCAATTATCGGAGTCGGGCTGATCGGCGGCTCGCTCGGCATGATTCTCCGCCGAAAGGGGTTGGCGTCAACAGTCGTCGGGGTTGGGCGGCGTGTCGAGAACTTGAAAACTGCTGTCGAACTCGGCGCGATTGACCGCTATGTTGTGGATCCCAAAGGCGGAGTGAGGGATGCCGACCTGGTCGTGCTGGCCACTCCCGTCGACGCCTATGACCGGCATCTGACCGAGTGGGCCTCCTGCTTGAAAAAAGGCGCGATTGTGACCGATGTCGGAAGCGTGAAGGGTTTGCTGGTAGAACAGGCTGAACGAGCCATGCCTGCCGGTGTCCATTTTGTCGGGGCCCATCCCATTGCCGGCAAGGAAAAGACTGGTGTGGCTGCCGGATCGGATCAGCTCTTTATGGGGGCGCGCTGCATCATCACTCCGACGAAAACGACGGACCTACAGGCACTTGAGCAGATCCGAACGATGTGGGAAGAAACCGGTTCGGTGGTGCTCACGATGGATGCCCATCTGCATGACAAGATCCTTGGGGCGGTGAGCCATTTACCTCATGTGGCGGCCTTTGCCTTGATGAACACCCTGGTCGAAATTCGCGATCAACAGATTCCCTCCCTCGATCTGGTAAGCCACTCGGGTGGCGGGTTGCGGGATACGACCAGAATTGCGGCCAGTTCACCTGAAATGTGGCGCGACATTTTCCTCTGGAACCGCGACAATGTGGTCACATTCATTGAGGCCTATGAGCGTTCGCTGAGCCGACTGAAGCAGCTCATTCAAGTGGGTGATGCCACAGGCATCGAGAAGGAACTCGAACGAGCAAGGCAGGAACGAGAGAAACTCTCCACACGATCAGCGGTATCTGCGTAGCACATCTATGGCGTCGTTGACCATCACACCAGGCCGGCCGTTGCAGGGAACGATTTCCGTTCCTGGCGATAAGTCGATCACCCATCGTGCTATTATTTTAACAGCCTTGGCGAACGGGGTCAGCAGGGTTGCGAGCTATTGTCGGGGAGAAGACTGTCTCAACACAGTTCGTGCGTTCCAGGCTCTGGGTATCCGCATCGATGAATCGGTTGAAGAACTCGTTGTGCATGGCAAGGGACTCTGGGGACTAACTGAGCCGAGCGGACCGATTGATTGCGGGAATTCCGGGACGGGCATTCGCCTCCTGACCGGCTTGCTGGCAGGACAGGACTTTTTTACGGTACTGACCGGTGATGAATCGATTCGTCGCCGTCCAATGGGGCGGATCGTCAAGCCGTTGCGGGAAATGGGGGCGGTCATCGCCGGACGCAAGGGCGGTGAACTTGCGCCCTTAGCCGTGATGGGTAGCCGTCTCCGCGCGATCACCTACGCCTCGCCAGTGGCGAGTGCGCAAATCAAGTCGGCGCTGTTGCTCGCAGCCTTGTTTACCGAAGGGACGACCCGCATCACAGAGCCGCGTCTTTCGCGGGACCACACCGAACGGTTATTCCAGTTTTTTAATATTGCGCTTCGACGGGAAGGGCTTACCCTGCTGATCGATGGACGTCCCTCGGTCGGGTGGAATGCGGCGCCTCGGTTGGTTGTCCCGGGCGACCTCTCGGCTGCTGCGTTTTTCATTGTGGGGGCGACCGTTGTCCCTGGTTCGGATGTGACAATTCGACAGGTGGGGATCAACCCTACGAGGACAGGCTTGTTGGACGTGATGACGAGGATGGGCGCGAATATTCAATTGCTCAATCGGCGGGAAGAAGCGGGAGAGCCGGTTGCGGACATCCGGGTGAAGTCGGCCAGGCTACATGGTGTGACGATCGGACCTGATTTAATCCCACAGACGATCGATGAATTCCCCGTTCTGTGCGTCGCAGCTGCAGTCGCAGAGGGTGAGACAATTATCTCCGGGGCCGAAGAATTGCGGGTCAAAGAGAGCGATCGAATTGCAACGGTGTCGGCAGAGTTGCGCGCGATGGGGGTCCAGATCACAGAGCAGCCCGACGGGATGGTTGTGCAAGGACGTGGCACTGTAGAAGGCAACGGTCGATTGCAGGCTGCATGTGGCCGTAGCCATGGAGATCACCGGGTGGCGATGTCTTTGGCCATCGCGGGCTTGACCGCTCCGGCTCCAACTGTGATTGACGAGTCGGCTTGTATTGAGACATCATTCCCGGATTTTCATCGTACACTCTTGGAATTATTGGGCGAGCGCCGGTGACGGCTATGACGTGGGGCCACGACGTGGGATCTGTTGCGGAAGAAAAACAAGCAAGCCGACTGGTTGTTGCGATCGATGGTCCAGCTGGTGTCGGCAAGAGCACAGTGGCGAAGTTATTGGCCTCTCGATTGGGCTATCTGTATCTCGACACAGGAGCACTCTATCGCGCGACGGCTTGGGCAGTCATTGAGTCTGGCCTGGATCCGGCAGATGCCGAGGCGGTCGCCGTGTTCTTGCCAACCCTCACGCTTCAGATGCAATTCCATCACGGGGCCGCGAGGGTGTTGGTCAATGGCAAAGATGTGAGCGGCGAACTCCGGACGCCTCTAGTGTCGTCTGCGGCCTCGGTGGTCTCCGCAATGCCAGTAGTTCGGGCCTGGTTGCTGCCTATCCAGCGACAAATTGGACAAGGTGGAGCGGTGGTGGCTGAGGGGCGGGATATGGGGACGAAGGTATTCCCTTCGGCAGGCGTGAAATTTTTTCTCGAAGCAGACCCGACGGTCAGGGCACAACGCCGACATCGGGAACTTGTTGCGGCGGGACATTCAGGAGCACTTGAAGAGACGACAACCGACCTGGCAGGACGCGATACACGAGATCGTTCTCGTTCGATCGCCCCGCTGGTTCCCGCTGAAGATGCCCAGTTCATTGATACCTCAACGCTGTCCATCGCGGAGGTGGTGGACCTGATGATGTCTGCGGTTGCGGCCAAATTGTGAGTTCGGTCCTCTATGGGATCCTGTGGATTCTTGCCCGAACCATCGGACGGCTCTGTTTTCACTATCGGGTCGTTGGCGCAGTTCCGCAGACCGGTGGGTTCATCGTTGCGGCGAACCATGCTAGTTACCTGGACATTCCCCTCCTGGGCTGTGGGATACGGCGGCGGGCTTGGTTTTTGGGGCGCAGCGATCTCTTTCCGGTTCCAGGCCTTAAGGCGATCTGTCAATGGTTGGGATGGATTCCTCTGCGGATCGGCCGGTTGGACCGGGACGCATTTAGTAAGGCGGTCGCGCTGATCAAGGAAGGAAAGGTTGTGGTGATCTTTCCGGAGGGCCGCCGCAGTCTGGACGGCCGGTTACAATCCCCCAAACCAGGGATTGGTGTGATTGTGGCACAAACTGGATGCCCTGTGGTTCCGGCCTATCTCAAGGGCACGTACGATGTACTGCCGTCTGGAACCATGTGGCCGCGCTTCCGTCCCGTGACTGTTTACTATGGAAAGGCGCTCATGTTTCCCCGGAGTGGGGGGAGCGGAGATGCCAAGCAATATTATCAGGAGGTGAGCTGCACCGTGATGGATCATATCGCCGCACTAGGTGCAGTGGAGTCTCCGACCCAGCAGTCCAGTGCCGGCATTCGCAAGGCTGAGTGAATGCCGGTGTATAACCATCAGCACCCGACTCCAGTCGGAAGAGTAGGATTCACACCATGAGTACGGTTTTGCCATCGAGTGACCAACAGTTAGACCGAGCGGCCTTAGCGGCCTTATACGAGGAGACATTCAAAAACCTCGAAGAGGGCACCATTACGGAGGGTCGGATTGTCGCCGTGACCAAAGACAAAGTGGTCGTGGACATCGGCTACAAATCAGAAGGGACGATTCCGAACGATCAGTTCTCCACCGAGGAACTGCAGAACATCAAGGTGGGCGACCGGCTTCAAGTCTACATCGAGGAGTGCGAAGACGACGACGGCAATCTGGTCCTCTCCAAAGAAAAAGCCGACAAGATGAAGATTTGGGAAGAGCTGGAAAAGCTCTTCAATGACGGCAAAAGCATCGATGGCAAGATTGTGGCGCGGATCAAAGGCGGCATGATGGTCGATATCGGCGTGAAAGCGTTTCTGCCGGGCTCGCAGATCGACCTTCATCCGGTGCGGGATCTTGACGGGCTGGTCGGGCGCACGTTTCCTCTCAAGATCATCAAGATCAATCATCGGCGCGGCAACGTTGTCGTATCCAGGCGCGTGCTCTTGGAAGAGACGAGGGATTCGAAACGGAAGACGACCCTTTCCACGCTGAAAGAAGGGCAATTGATTCAAGGCGTAGTGAAGAACATCACGGATTACGGGGCATTCATCGATCTCGGTGGCATCGACGGGCTGCTCCACATTACGGACATGTCTTGGGGTCGTGTCGGCCATCCGTCTGAAATGTTCAACATCGGAGACAAGGTGGAAGTGAGTGTCCTTAAATACGATCGAGAGACCGGGCGCATTTCACTCGGCTTGAAACAGAAGAGCGCCGATCCCTGGACCGGTGTGGCCAGTAAGTATGCGATCGGTACCCGTGTCCGAGGTCGTGTCGTGAGCCTGACCGACTACGGAGCGTTCATCGAGCTCGAGCCGGGCGTCGAGGGACTGGTGCATGTCTCTGTGATGTCATGGACGCACGAGGTGCGCCATCCGTCACGTGTCGTGTCCATTGGGGATCAGGTTGAAGCGGCGGTGCTGAACGTGGATCCGGCCAGTAGGAAGATTTCCCTCGGCATGAAGCAGACTGCGCCGAACCCCTGGGATATGGTGGAAGGGAAGTATGCCATCGGTACGCGCATTGAAGGGAAGGTGAAGAGTCTCACCGACTTTGGCGCGTTCGTCGGACTCGAAGAGGGCATCGATGGATTGATCCACATTTCCGATATGTCTTGGACGAAGCATATCAAGCATCCCTCTGAGCTTTTCAAGAAGGGACAGAAGGTCGAGGCCGTGGTATTGCGGATCGACAAGGAAAAGGAGCGGTTGTCGCTCGGGTATAAGCAGCTCAAGAGCGATCCCTGGGACGACGAGATTCCGAACCGGTATGCGGTCGGGGATGTGGCGGTCGGGAAGGTCAGCAAGGTCGCCGACTTCGGTATCTTCGTCGAATTGGATGGAGGAGTCGAAGGGTTGATTCACATCAGCGAGACTGGTCTCGACCCGCAGGCCAAGCTTGAAGAGAAATTCAAGCTGCAGGATGAAGTGACGGCCAAGATCATCAAGGTCGATCGTGAAGAACGGAAGATCGCGCTCAGCCTGCGCGACCATCAAATGGATTCCGATCGCCGAACGGTCGATGAATACCATGCCACGCAAGGCGCGCTGGACCAAAGCTTGGGCCGTGCGGCGAAGCAGAGCCGGAAGCGAGAGCAAGCCGAGGACGATAAGTAGGTCCGGTGCGTCAGGTTTCAGTGGGAGCCGGGGGGCCTTCCTGTCCCCCGGCGCTGTGAGCGAATAGAACGATGAGTGACGAAACAGCAGCAAGGCCGGCCAAGCGAGGGATAGTGCGCCGAGCGCTCTGGGCGCTCGGCATCGGACTGGGTCTGCTCTTTCTGATGAACCTGTTTTTCCCTGACCTCGACTTTTCAATGGAGGACCGGGTTGGATTGATTCGTATTGAAGGGGTCATTGTGGATGCGCAATCCACGATCGTCGAATTGAAGCGTTTTGCAGACAACCCCTCCGTGAAAGCGATCGTCTTGCGAATCGACAGCCCGGGCGGTGGGGTTGTGCCGTCGCAAGAAATCCATGATGCGGTCCAGCGGATTCGTAACAAGAGCAACAAGACCGTAATTGCCTCAATGGGCACGGTGGCAGCATCGGGAGGCTACTATATTGCAGTGGCGACCGATCGGATCATGGCCAATTCAGGGACATTGACGGGAAGCATTGGGGTCATTATGGAGATGGCTAACGTCGAAGGGCTGCTCAAGAAGATCGGAGTTGAAGGCGTCGTGATCAAAAGTGGAAAATTTAAAGATGTGGGATCGCCGCTACGGAAGATGAGCGATGAAGAACAGGCGTTACTCCAATCCGTCATGGACGATGTCCATCAGCAGTTTATCGAGGCGGTGGCGGAAGGGCGCGGGCTCGACGTGGCGGCTGTGCAGGCCTTGGCGGATGGCCGAATCTTCACGGGCCGTCAGGCCAAAGCCTCAAAGCTTGTGGATGAACTCGGTGATCTCGAAGCTGCCATTCAGCTTGCAGCGGATGTGGCCGGCATCGAGGGCGAGCCGAAAGTCATTGAGCATCGCCGACGGTTTTCGATCAGAGAATTGATTGAATCGCGAATATCGGGGCTCTTCCCCAAGTTGGATTTTAATTCCGGGGTTGGACTCAAGTATCTCATGGCGTTCTAGCACGTTTGATCGGCGCGCCGGTCGATTCATCATCACGAAAGGGGACTCCACTATGACGAAGGCCCAAATTATCGAGCGCGTATCCGAACAGATCACGACGCTGACCAAGCGGCAGGCGGAAGTCGTCGTCAATACGATTTTCGACTGTGTGCGTGATTCACTGAAAAACGGCGATAAGACGGAGATCCGAGGGTTCGGCAGTTTTCGGCTGCGGGCTCGTCGGATGAAAGAGGGGCGGAATCCCAAGACCGGTGCGACCGTGGCGGTCCCTGCCAAGAAGGTCCCATTTTTCAAAGCCGGCAAGGAATTGAAGGAACTCCTGAACCAGTCATAACTTGGTGTTCATCATGAATGCACCAGACTCTCACGAGGCGGTCGGGATAGATGTCCGTTGGACGGACGAGGCCTCTAAACGTCTAGAACGGGCGCCGCTATTTCTGCGCAGTATGGTTCGCCGTCTGGCTGAGAAAAAGGCTCGGGAACTTGGCTGCGCGGAGATTACGGGGGATCTTCTGGATCAATTCAAGAGTCAAATGATGGGTGGTATGGGGGGTGAATCCGGCATGGCCGATGCGGCGGAGCAAATGGCGCAAGGCCATCTGCCCTGGACTGCCTCCGCTAAGGAACGGCTGAATACGGTTCCGGAATTCATGCGCCACATGATCAAGCAAATTTCCGAAGAGATCGCCAGGGAGCGGGGCCATCTCGAGGTGAACGTCGAACTCTTCGAAAAGGTGGAGGCGCTGGGCGATCTCCGCGAGGCCTCCGGCCCTCCGTTGGAGTGGAGTGACGGGGCGTTGACTCAATTGAACGAGAAATTAAAACAGTCGCCGCCGATCGCCGTCGAATTCGTCACGGACATGTTGAGGCGGGACACCGAAGATTTGGCGAGAGAGAGAGGTGTGACGCGGATCGATGAGTCGACACTGCTTCAATTGTGGGACGCACCCCAGGAACGAGTTGTGTGGACCGATGAAGCATGGAAGCGGCTGCAAACGTCCCCTGATTTTGTGCGTAGCGGAATCCGTAAGGCCGCCGAGCGCAGGGCGCGGAAGCTCGGGCTCGCAGCGATCGACTCGGAACATCTGACGACTTTCCGGAATCAGGCCATGATGAAAGCTGTTAAACGGATTCGCTCGTTTGGGTACAACGAGCTGACGTTTGAAGCGTTCGATACGGCGCTGGAGAAGACCAAGCGGTTGCAGGGAAATGAGCAGGCGGAAAAACGTCTCCAGGAAATTCGCGGGCATTTTGCCGATCCAGACATCAAGAAACCGGAAGGTGGGACACTCGGCGCCGACCTGATGGACCGCTTTCGCCGCTATCTGAAGGGAGAAGGGACGCTCTAGCCCGCAAGTCTTCTGAAAGGTTAAGGCTCAGGTCAAGGCTGAGAAAAAGTCTGATCGTCGTTCAATCTCGACCTCAGCCTGTATTAGAAGGTGAAGCCTTAGTCTCGGAAGCTCATTACCTCAGATAGTTCTCACCACGAGTTCGCACAAACGCAAGGGATCATCTCAAACGGCTTTCCACCGATCGGACGGGACAAAACGGTATGGTGGTAAGGCAGGAGACGTTTTGAGACAGCCCCTGCGGTCTCAGTGGGCAGCTGCCTGCTCCTGCTGCGGCCAAAATTTGTGTCGGATTTGCGGGAGAGGCTCGCTATCGAAATTGGGGATATCGTAGAGACAGCGATCGATCGTTGCCACTTCATCTTCGGTCAGGTCCAAGGTGACCCTCTTCTTCCAAAACTGATCAAGGGTAAAATAATCACCTGACTGCGGCTTCTCAGCCAAGAGCGCCTTCATCGTATCGAAGCCTGCCGTGTCCACCCCTGGGACGCGGCCCTTATTGCGGGCGTGACACCAATGCAGCACTTCAGCGATTCCGTACATCGACAACTCGATCTTCATCATCTTGCTCATGGAGTCCTCCTTACCAAGATTGGTAGTGTACCTCAAACTCTGTCCCGTTTTCAAAGCCTTCACTGAAGGGGCTCAGATTGGGGAAACCGCGTTTGGCGGGGATCGTTGCACAGTTGGATTGATTGCCAGGAGAAAGCAGTGGTCTGTATACTGGCCACGCTTATTTCGGCGGGAAAGCCTGGTTGAGGGGCGTGTGCGCATACGGATGAATCACCACGTTGCCGGTTCCTCGCGCGTGGAGAAGTGCGTGATCAGAAGCGCTGACGGCCACAACAAGCATAAGGCCAGGAACCTTGTGGTTGTGGCGACAAGTGTCTTCCTGTTTATGGCAAGCGGCTGTACCAAGCAAGACCCCTATGCTCCACCAGATCTCTTCTACTACTTTGCCAGTTACAAAGTAGGTAAGAACCCGACGACCGTCACCACCACTGATGTCAATCAGGACGGTTTTACCGATCTGGTCACAACCAACATCGGCAGCAATACTCTGTCGATCCTTCTTGGCAACGGTGACGGTACCTTCCGCGATCAAGTCCAACTGAACGTCTGTAAAGAACCCCGTTCGCTCACCCTCGGGATGTTCAACCGCGATTCGTATCCCGATGTGGTCTTGGCCTGTTCCGGGGGCGATGAAGTGGCTGTACTCTTCGGTCGGGCCGACGGAAAATTTGAAGAGGGGCCGCGCTATCCCGTTCATCGGACTCCCATTGCCATTGCCAGCGACGATCTGAACGGCGATCAGGTGCCCGATCTTGTGGTCGCGTTGCGGAACGACAAGATTAAAGTCTTTCTGGGAACCGGAACCGGCGAGTTCACCCACGGGGCGCAATACGAATATGGCGATACGCCCACGTCTGTGGCGATGGCCGACTTGGATGGCGATGGGAAGATCGATTTGGCCGTGACTAACGGAGGGCCGATGTCGAACGCAGTCTCAATCTGGATGGGGAATGGCGACGGCACGTTTCGCCCTCCTACCGACTATCGGACGGGAAAGCGGCCGCTTGGGGTGAGTTTCACCGATTTCAATCGCGATCGGATCCGCGACCTACTTGTGATCAACGGCGTGCAAGATAGTTTTACGACTTTTCTCGGAATAGGTAATGGGACTTTTAAACCAGGGCACGATTCCGGTGCCGACGCAGGACCGAATTTCGGGCTTGCGCGCGACTTCAATGGCGACAGTCGCATCGACGTCGCCATCGTCAATCTTCAGTCGAGCGATCTCTCCATTCTCTACGGTCGTGGCGATGGAACCTTCGAATATCCGCCGAGAAACTATCGGACAAAACCAGGCCCCTTCGCTCTTGCGACGTTTCGCGTCACCACGAAGGAGGCTGAAGAGCCTGGACTCGTGACGGCGGACAACGGCAATGGAAGCGTCTCTGTTTTTCTTCATCGAGGATTGAAAGCGGTATCCCCTCCCGTCGCGCCCTCCCCGTGAGGTCCGTCGACGTCAGTCGAGAGGCGGAGTGAATCAAAAGGCAGTCTTCTTGACAGCCTACCGACCCTCGGCTACAGTGGCCGACAAGTGCCGCTTCCAGGCACTAGGCACTCTGTTTCGGGGACACTAGTGAGATCCTTTAGATGGTGGTTTGCAATTGGAGCATTGCTCACTCTCTCCGTGCTGATGGTACAGGGGGGAGTGCGAGACCTGCTCGATGGAGCCTCTCCCGGCAGTGGGGCCGGCGCGTACCTCTCATTTGGCACCACAATTTTCGGCGGAGGATTGTTGGCAGGTTGCTTGGCATTGGTGATGAATCGACTTCGATAGGCATAGACAGAGACAGAGAATCTGAAGATAGACGCGTCAATGCACTGTTTGAGATGTAACGGCTTCATGATGGTTGAGCGTCACTATACGCTGGTGAATCGGCGACTCTATGCTCGTTGTTTAAATTGCGGGTTTTGGATCGATCTTGCCGATCTGCTCCGCTTCTTTCACAAAGTGATTGACAGCGGGTTTCGGGGAGGGAAGGTGCGGGAATCGTATACACTATGAGTAGGAGCGATGCGTTCATGATGACAAGAGAGTGCGGGAGATATCGTCGTCCGTCATTTTTTGACTGCGTTGCCGGGGTGTTCATTGGTCTCCTGTTGATCGCCGCTGAGTCCCTCACTCCATCCAACGCCCTTGCGAAGGGGGTCGCGGTTCAATCTGTTCCTGTTCGGACTGCGATTGCTTCGCGCCAGTTCCCTCCGTGGCGAGTCTCCCCAGCCCATGGCATTCTTCTCAAAGAACTCAACAGTGGGCGGGTGTTGTATGAGCACGATGCAGGGAAGCGAATGTCCCCTGCCAGTCTCACGAAAATCATGTCGGCCTTGGTCATTCTGGAAAAGGGTCAGTTGGATGACTTTGTCACGATCAGTCCCAATGCCGCACGGGCGCATAAGACGCACTTGCGCGTGAAGGCAGGGCAGGTTTTCAGGCTGGAAGATTTGCTGAAGGCCATGCTCATCGTGTCCGCGAACGATGCCTGTCTTGCAGCGGTAGAGCATGTGGGTGGCGACGAGGCACAGTTTGTGAATCTCATGAATGCCAAGGCTGAGGCGCTCGGCTTGTCTGATACGCATTTCAGTAATGGCTGCGGGTTTGACAACCCGGACCATTACTCGACGGCCGAAGACCTCGCCGCGTTGAGCGTTATAGCCCTCGATCAGCCGATCTTCCGGCAGTTGGTTCGTGAGGAGCGCGCGATCATTGCGCCTATCAACGGTCATCGTGCGTATGTGTTGCACAATACGAACAGATTGTTGGGACGTATTCCCGGCGTCGAAGGAATCAAGACTGGATTTACCTCCAAGGCTGGGCGGTGTCTCATCGCCAAAGTCTCCCAAAACGGGAGCGATCTTCTCCTCGTAATCCTCAACTCCAAGCGTCGCTGGAACACCGCGACAAATCTCATTGCCTACGGGCTACAGGCAGCCGAAACTCCGCACTGAATTTAGTTCCCCCTGTTTTGATCAAGTCGATACACACGTAAGCAGAGGCGAGAAAGCCGTCTCAGTCTGAGGGCTACCCGCGATCTGCCCCGTTCAAGTCCTTCGTGAGCTATGGCGAAGGCCGATAGACTTTGTAAGCGTGCGTGGAAACAGAGGAGGAGATACGAAGCGGGAACGATTCACATCGGCAACCGGGAAGAAGTATAGGAAGTGATCGAGATCGGCAAGTAGGCGTTGAGGGCGGACATCAGGCCCACATCGCTATCGAGGTGGGGAAAACTCCACATTGACATCTTTCCCAAGATAGTTGATGACGAATCCCTGTTTGCCGTAAGCGAGTATGGCGCCCATCACATTTTCATCCCCGTACTCTTCCTGTCCCAATAGTTTTCGCACGTCATCGGGGCTTTCGCTGTTCAACACGTTGCGAAAGATACCGCGGGTCTTATAGGAGAATCGATTATTGATAAAGATCAGGTCGACCTTGCCGTCCTGAATGCGTACGCCAGCCATAGGACCGGTCGGCTTACGTTGGTCGAGCAAGAAGATAAACGAGGCTTCCTGTTCCACTTTCACTCCAGGAATCTTTTCATTTACAAGAGAGTCCAGGGCTTTGGCTTCGGTGTCTCCCAATTTGACTCCAAACAGTGAAGTGTCGGCACTTTTCAAGGCCTTGGGGTCCATCACGTCGTTCTTGCTCAATTCGTAGGGCTCGCCATAGCCAGGGGGCACCCATGCGCCGATTCCGGCCATCACCATGCAGGCTATCGTGACGACTCGCAGTACATACTTCATCGACTCTTCCTTACCCATGGGTTCCGAAAGATGTATGGCAAGTGAAATGTATTGGCAAAATTGGAGGGGCCAATGCAGTACGTACACATTTTATCGAACGGCCTGAGAACTTGCAAGAACGGTTGAATACGCGATGGGGGCAGACCAATCCGTTATCAGCCTTTTTTACAGGGAACAGGTTAGGTGGTACGATGGGTGGCGATGAGGAGGGCTCCGAGGTGTCGGAGCCGTTGAAAGTAGGGCCGACAGCCTTCGTCAAGCTCGTCGGTCAGGTTATCCAGGTCTGCAACGCAATCTTCGACGATCCTGATCCGTTGGGCATCGAGCCCCTCGGGACTATCGAGGAAATACACGACGCATCCGCTGATCACGGTATCCAGTGTCATCAACGGCCCTTCGTGCTGGTTTCCTACTTGAGGCCATCGCTCCTCCTTGTGGGTTTCCCAGAGAGACAGGACGGCATCCTGATCCATGTTGCCGATCTCCAACGATCCAGTCTGACTCAGATCCGATCAATCCACCCTAGCGCATGGAGCAACAGGACCGCAAGGGCGCGAAGACTAAGCCGCCAGAGTCAGTCGTCGATGTCTTCTCATGCGATACACCAATCGATGATCGGTTCACACCACATGTGCGATCTGATCAACAAAAATACCCCGTTGCGCTCGTACCACCCGCCGCTCTCTTCCTGAGCCATTGGTCTGGCAGTTCGTGGAATGCGACGAGCACGAAGACGCTTTCGATGATTGCGAGAAGTTCTCACTGCAATCTTGCAGGGGTTTGCGGTGACCAACCCGCGAACCTGCGCGATGAAGTAGTGGGGGGGGGGGATGGGTCTGGCG
>OBEQ010339914.1_pt1 | contig 35422 bp, 29 predicted proteins | sample 1670901 | NCBI WGS metagenome assembly OBEQ01 (sample SAMEA104232315, study PRJEB22302) | groundwater metagenome | biome: forest; feature: aquifer; material: groundwater | place: USA | collected 2011-08-07 | depth 5.4 m | reverse complement strand
TCGGCGCGGCCCGGCGCCGGTGTCGTCGTCGGGCCCCTCGTCCAGCCGGGTCATGTCCTCGACCGGCACCTCGACGCTGACCTCGACGGTCTTGGCCGACGGCGGCTGCACGATCTGCACCGGCGCCGCCCCGCCGAGGAACCGGGCGGTCTCGTCGATCGGGCGCACCGTGGCGGAGAGGCCGATCCGTTGGGCCGGCCGCTCCAGCAGAGCGTCGAGGCGCTCCAGGGAGAGCGCCAGGTGGGCGCCGCGCTTGGTCGGGCAGACCGCGTGGACCTCGTCGACGATCACCGTCTCGACGCCGCGCAGGGCTTCCCGGGCGGCCGAGGTGAGCAGCAGGTACAGCGACTCGGGCGTGGTGATCAGGATGTCCGGTGGCGTCCGGGAGAAGGCCCGGCGCTCGTCAGCGGGGGTGTCGCCGGTGCGCATGCCGACCGTGATGTCGGGCTGCGGCAGCCCGAGCCGGGCCGCGGCGTGCCGGATGCCGGCGAGCGGGGCGCGCAGGTTGCGCTCGACGTCGACGGCGAGGGCCTTGAGTGGGCTCACGTAGAGCACCCGACAGCGCCGCTGCCGTTGCTCGGGCGGCCCGGCGGCGGCGAGCCGGTCGAGTGCCCAGAGGAACGCGGCGAGCGTCTTTCCCGAGCCGGTCGGCGCGACGACGAGCGCGTGCCGTCCGGCGCTCACCGCGCGCCAGGCCTCGGCCTGGGCCCGGGTGGGCGCGGCGAACGCGGCCGAGAACCAGGCCCGGGTGGCTGCACCGAAGCGGCTCAGCGCCTCGCTCGGGTCTGCGGTGGGATCGCCGGCCGGGACCGTGCTCGGCTTGCGTGCCATGGCCCCATCCTGCCCCGCGGGTACGACGGATCCGTCGGCGGCTGGCTGGTCCCAGGTCCGCAGATAGCCGGCCCGCGGTCCTCGGTACATACTGTTCGGTATGTCGCTCACGACCATCAAGGTGGATACCGTCACCCGTGACAAGCTGTCATCGGCGGCCCGCAAACGCGGTGTCACGATCGGCGCGCTCATGGCGGAGATCGCGGACCGGGTCGAGCGGGAGCAGTTGTTCGTGGAGCTCCACGCTGCCTACGCGCGCCTGCAGGAGACTCCGGCCGAGTGGGCGGCGTACCTGGCGGAGGGGCGGGAGTGGGGCGATGCCCCGCTGGACGCGCTCCCCGGCGACGCTCGCGCGGAGTTCCCGGAACTCCTGGAGTTCCCGGAGATTGGGCAGTGAGGCCGGCCCTGGGCCAGATCTGGGTGGTGGAGCTCGATCCGGTCAGCGCCAACGAGCAGGCTGGCAGGCGACCCTGCGTGGTGGTGTCGGGCGCCGGCTACAACGGCCTACCCATCCGGCACGCCTTCGTGTCGCCGTTGACCAGCCGGGATCGGGGTCTACCGCACCACGTACCCGTCGGAGCACAGAGCGGACTGCGCCTGGCCAGCTTCGCCATGCCGGAGTACACCCGGGCTGTCTCGACCACCCGCTTCGGCCGCCAGGTCGGCGCGGTCAGTCCCGAGACACTGGCGAGCATCCGGCGCTGGATCCAGCTCTTCATCGAGTACTGATCACCCGGGCGTCCATCGTGGACAGTCAGGTCGTCGGGACAGTCAGGTCGTCGGGACAGTCAGGTCGTCGGGACAGTCAGGTCGTCGGGACAGTCAGGTCGCCTGGGCGGCGGTCGAGGCCGATGGCGATGCCGACGCGGCAGGCTCAGGCCCGGGTGCGGTGCCGGGAAGGTACCTGGCGACCGCGGCGCTGACCCGGCGCTGCCGGATCCCGCGCAGGCGCGCCAGGTCCAGCACGAACCCACTCAGGTCGGGGCGCCACAACCTGTTCAGTCGCGGGTCAGTGAGCGCCGGCGAACCGGGTACCGGCGACGCGACCAGGATGGATCTGTCCTGTGGCGCGTCCGGGTCCGGCGCCCGCAGCTCAGCGCTGGCCAGCTCCGACCACCGGAGCTGGAAGAGCCAGCGGCGGCCGGGCTGGTAGGTCAGCCCGTCGTTGTCAACGACCAGGCGGGGGTACCCGGTGCCGCTCACCAGCGCCACACCGATCGCCAGCAGGACAAGGGCCGCAGTCATCGCGGGGAGGTTGGCGACGTCCCCGTGCAGGCCCAGCTCCCCGTCCAGCCACAAAGACGGGGCGACCGCCAGCCCGGTCAAGCCCAGCGTGGTCAGCACGATTCCGCGCATCCGCCATCGGGCACCACTGACCAGCACCAGCCCGGCCAGCAGTAGCAGCAGGCTGCCGGCCGCGATGCTGGTACTGAGCCTGCCGGCCGCGTAGTCCACCGGTGCCCCGGAGGCCGTTGCGGGCAGGAGCTGACTCTCGAAATGCGGCAGGAACCAGATCCAGCAGAGCGCCACCAGCGCGGCTCCGGGTACCCACACCGCCGGCCGGCGTCGGATGAACCCCGTACCGCGCTCCGGGCGCCAGCGCAGTACGCGGGCGTACAGCACGGTCGCGGCCGCCAGCCACAGTTCGCAGGGCAGGGTTGTGGTGTAGAAGAACTTATCGGTGATCAGCCCGAGGAACCGGATGTCCATTGCTGTGCCGGCCTGCCGATGGTCGTCGACGTTCACCCAGCCGAGGTCAGCGACGAGCAGTGGCACTCCGATCATCCAGAGCAGCGGCACCGCGACGAGCAGGATCGGCAGCCATGCGGTACGCAGCCGTCGTCGAGGTCGTACCGGCCAGCGCCAGGACTGCGCGGCGGGCGCCACCACGGGTGCGGGCACCATCGCGGGTGCGGGCACCATCGGGTGCGGCGAGGTCGGGCCCGTCGGCGCGGTGGCGTGCAGGGCGCCTTCGGCGACCACGATTTCGGGTTGTTCGAGCACAGTGGGGGCGATCCCGGTGGCCCGGTGCAGGGCGGTGCCGACCAGCGGGATCCGCGACGAGCCGCCGACGAGGAAGACTCCGGCGAGGTTGTCCGGGGTGGTGCCGGCTTGGCGCATCAGCGCGACGGTGAGCCCGGTGGCCCGGTCGAGGGCGGTCGCGGCAGCGGTTTCGAACTCGTCGCGACTGATGATCGCGTCGCGGTCCAGGATCGGCACGTGCAGCCCGGCGCTGGCTTGGCGGGACAGCATTTCCTTGGCGGTGCGGGCGTCGTCCCAGAGGCTGCGGAAATGGCGTTGGTCGGTCGGGTTGGTCGGGCTGGTGAGCCGTTGCCACCCCTCGGGGTCCACTGTGGACAGGGTGGCGCCGACGTGGTGCACGACGATGCCGTCGAGGTCGAGTCCGCCGAAGTCGGCGATCCCGTCGACCGCGAGGACGTCGAAGCCCTCGGGGGTACGCCGCAACGCGCTCACGTCGAAGGTGCCGGCACCGAGGTCGTAGACGATGACGAGTTGCCCCACGGCGACCCGGTGTCCGAGTACCGAGGCGAAGTAGGCGGCGGCGGCGACCGGTTCGGGGACCAGGCTGGGTGGGGGCAGGCCGGCGCGGGCCGCGGCGTCGACGAGGATGCTGCGCCGCAGTGCGGCCCACGCGGCGGGGTAGGTGATGGTGACCGCGGTCGGTGGCGTACCGGCGGTGCGGGCTGCCTCGTCGGCGACCCGGCGCAGGGTGGCGGCGATCAGGTCCACGAGGGCGACCGATCGTGCGCCGAGCAGGATCTCGCCGTCGTCGATGTGGCGCTTCGGGTGGGGTTCGAAGCGGGTCGGGTCGAGTCGGGCGCTGTGCTGGGCGTCGCGCCCGACCACGAGGCCCCCGTCGGCAGCGGCGTAGATCGCCGAGGGTAGCAGCGGTGCGCCGTCGAAGAGCAACGGCCGGGTACGCCCATCCGGCCAGCGCAGGACAGCGACCGTGTGGGACGTGCCGTAGTCCACGCCGAGCCGGTACTGATGCATCGGCCGAGCGTAGTTCGGTGCGCCGCGCGCGGTCAGCCCGCGAAACGCAGGTACTGCGGGACTGTCCCGCTGACTCCGGCGTCGGGCTCGGGCTGCTGGGCGACGAAGGCTCGGCCTGAGCCGGGCAGCCGGGGCGCAGCCGAAGTCAGCGGCTGGGATTGCGGGTGACGTCACGCCGGTCGGCAGGTCAGGATGGCAGGGCCGCCGACCGCTGTGGGAGAGGAGCCCGATGGACGCCGCCCAGGTCCAGCGCCGCACGCTGAGGCTGCTGGTCGGTACCCAGATGGTGGGCGGGATCGGCGTGGCCATCGGGCTCACGGTCAGCGCGCTGCTCACCGCAGCGATGGCCGGCATCGGGGTGTCAGGGCTGGCGGCCAGTGCCGGGGTGGTCGGCGGTGCGCTGCTGGCGGTCCCGGCCACCAGGATCATCCGGGGGTACGGTCGCCGCCCCGGGCTGGCATTCGGCTACGCCATCGGCGCTCTGGGCGCGGTCGTGGTGGTGTACGGCGCGGCCCGGCACGCGGTGCCGGTGCTCTTCGTCGGGATGTTCCTGTTCGGTGGCGGTACCACGGCGAATCTGCAGGCCCGGTACGCGGCGGTGGACCTCGCGCCGCCGGCCCGGCGCGGCCGGCAGTTGTCGCTCATCGTGTGGGCCACCACGGTCGGCGCGGTCGCCGGCCCGAATGTCGCCCCGCTCGCCGACCACATCGTGCGTCCCTTCGGATTCGCCGAGTACTCCGGCCCGTTCGCCTTCAGTGCGCTCGCCTTCCTGGCTGCCGGTACGGCCATCTGGCTGCGGCTGCGACCCGACCCGTTGCTCGTCGCGAGGCAACTCGCGAGCAGTGAACTCAGCGCGAGGAGACCCGCGGCTGCGACCGGGCCGGCCCCGAACTCGGTGGGGATGCCCGCGGCAGCCCGGGTGGTGTTCGCCGACCCGGCGGCGCGGCTGGGCATCGCGGCGGTCGCCGCGGGCCACCTGGTGATGGTCGGCGTGATGTCGATGACTCCGGTGCACATCCAGGAGTACACGCACAACCACGCCGACGTGCTGACCGTTGTGGGGGTGGTGCTGAGTCTGCACATCGCCGGCATGTACGCGGCGGCGCCGGTGGTCGGCTGGCTCGCCGACCGGATCGGGCGCCGCCCGGTGATCCTGGGCGGGATTGGCGCGCTGCTGGCCGCGTGCGCGGTCGCCGGTACCGCCGGACACCGCACCGCCGCGCTGTCGGTCGGCCTGGTGCTGCTCGGCCTGGGTTGGTCGGGCACCATGGTGGCCGGCTCCACCCTGTTGTCCGAGTCGGTACCCGCGCCGGTGCGCCCCGCGGCGCAGGGCCTGTGCGACCTGGTGATGGGACTGGCCGGTGCCGGTGCGGGTGCGGTCTCCGGGCTCGTGGTGCACTGGTCGGGGTACCCGACGCTGACGCTGCTCGCCGCGGTTGCCACGGTGCCGTTGCTGGCGCTGGCACTGCGGCCGGTACCGGTGCCGGTGCCTGCACCGGTTGCGCTCGAGGGGAGATAGTGCGTGCGGTTGACCGACTTCTGGTCGCGCCTGGAGCAGGTGTTCGGCCCCGGGTACGCCGCCAGCGTCGCCCACGACCAGGTGCTGGCGCAGCTGGGCGGCCGTACGATCGCGCAGGCCCTGGCTGCCGGCGACGAGACCGTCGTGGTGTGGCGCGCCGTGGTCGCCACGTACCCGGAGCGGGTCCCGGGTCGGCTGCGCTGAGCCCGGCGTGTCGCTGAACGCTCTCGTACACCTGTACGGGTACTGTCCACAGGATTGGCGTTATCCACAGACCGCAACCGATGGGTGCTTTCTGTCGGACCCTGCGCCTAGCTTGTGCGGGTGGCCAAACGTGCAGTTTCCGCGAAGACGGCGAATACAGCGACTACAGGGGTGGCAGACATGGCAGCAGTGCCCGATCGCGAGAAGGCGCTCGGCCTCGCCCTCGCACAGATCGACAAGCAGTTCGGCAAGGGCTCGGTCATGCGGCTGGGCGAGCGGCCGGTCAACCAGATGCAGGTGATCCCGACCGGCTCCATCGCGCTCGATGTGGCGCTGGGCATCGGCGGCCTGCCGCGGGGCCGCGTCGTGGAGATCTACGGACCGGAGGCGAGCGGAAAGACCACGGTCGCGTTGCATGCGATCGCCAACGCCCAGGCGTCCGGCGGGATCGCCGCGTTCATCGACGCCGAACACGCACTCGACCCCGACTACGCGCGGGCGCTCGGGGTCGACACCGACGCGCTGCTGGTCTCCCAGCCCGACACCGGTGAGCAGGCGCTGGAGATCACGGACATGCTGATCCGTTCCGGCGCGCTGGACCTCATCGTGATCGACTCGGTGGCCGCGCTGGTGCCGCGCGCCGAGATCGAGGGCGAGATGGGCGACAGCCACGTGGGTCTGCAGGCCCGGCTGATGAGCCAGGCGCTGCGGAAGATCACCGGTGCGCTCAACAACTCGGGGACCACCGCGATCTTCATCAACCAGCTGCGCGAGAAGATCGGCGTCATGTTCGGCTGCTTCAACTACAGCACCCGGGTGACGCTGGCCGACGGTACACAGGAGAAGATCGGAAAGATCGTCAACCAGCGGTTGGACGTCGAGGTTCTTTCCTACAACCCGGAGACCGACCGGATAGAGCCGCGCCGGATCGTGAACTGGTTCGACAACGGCCCCGCCGAGCAGTTCCTGCAGTTCACCGTCGCGAAGTCGGGCGGGAACGGTCGGGCTCAGTTCGCCGCCACCGCCAATCACCTGATCCGCACGCCTGGTGGATGGCAGCCGGCCGGTGAGCTGATCGCCGGGGACCGGGTGATGCTGGCTGAGGCGTCCCGCCTCAGTGACCAGCAGTGGCAGGTCGTGCTCGGCTCCCTGATGGGCGACGGAAACCTCTCCCCGGACCTTCAGGACCGGTCCGGCGTGCGGTTCCAGCTGGGGCACGGCGCGGCGCAGTCGGCCTACCTGGACTGGAAGGTGAGCCTCTTCGGCAACATCGGGTGCTCCCGCAGGGCCGACGCCCGGGGAGCCGTCTTCGCCGACTTCACTCCACTGCCCGAGCTGGACGAGCTGCGTCAGGCGGTGTATCTCGGCGACGGCAAGAAGCACCTCAACTGGGACTATTTGAAGGCGCTGACCCCGCTCGCGCTGGCCGTGTGGTACATGGACGGCGGTTGCTTCACCGTCGAGTCCCAGGGCCTGCAGGAGCGGACCCAGGGCGGCACCGGACGCATCGAGATCTGCGTCGAGGCGTTGGCCGAGGGCTCGCGGGAGCGGCTCGTCGAGCACCTTCGCGACGCGTACGACCTCGACCTCAAACTGGTCCACCAGGGGGCACGTCAGAACTGCTACATCCAGTTCACCGCCAGCGCCACGACCAGGTTCCACGAGCTGGTGGCGCCCTACATCCCTGCGCCGATGGAATACAAGCTGCTGCCCGGGTTCCGAGGGCGCTGTGCGGTCGAGTCGGAGTTCGTCGAGGCCGAGTTGCGACCTGTTCCGGTCCGGATCATCGATGTCCACGTCAAGCCGCGGACCCGTTCGATGAACCGCTTCGACATCGAGATCGAGGGCAACCACAACTACTTCGTCGACGGCGTGATGGTGCACAACAGCCCTGAGACGACGACCGGTGGCCGGGCGCTGAAGTTCTACTCGTCGATCCGGCTGGACGTGCGGCGGATCGAGAGCCTGAAGGACGGCGGTGACGCGGTCGGCAACCGGACCAGGGTCAAGGTGGTCAAGAACAAGTGTGCGTCTCCGTTCAAGCAGGCTGAATTCGACATAATGTACGGAAAAGGTATTTCCCGCGAAGGCTCGCTTATCGACGTCGGCGTGGAGCAGGGCTTCATTCGCAAGTCGGGTGCCTGGTACACCTACGACGGCGACCAGCTGGGCCAGGGCAAGGAGAAGGCGCGCGAGTTCCTCAAGGAGAACCCGGACGTCGCTGCCGAGATCGAAAAGAAGATTAAGGAAAAGCTGGGCATCGGGATGGGCCAGTCCAACGACGCGGCCGGCGGCCCGATCGACACTGTTCCGGTGGACTTCTGACCGTGGCTGGACGACGTCGCCGTGCAGGCTCGACTGAGCAATCCCGGTCGGTCGAGCCCGCGGGCGGCGATCCGCGATACCGCAACCGCGCGGGCGGGCAGACCGCTGGGCGGGCATCGGGCAAGCAGGAGGCGGGCGATCGGGTATCCGGCCGGCAGCTTCCGGCCGAACGGGACCCCGGCGAGCTGGCCCGGGAGATCTGCCTGCGGCTGCTCGCCTTCCGTCCCCGTACCCGCGCCGAGCTTGCGGCGTCCCTCGCCAAGCGTGGTGTCCCTGAAGATGTGGCGGCCGACGTGCTGGACCGCTACGACGAGGTGGGCATCATCGACGACCAGGCCTTCGCCCGCGCCTGGGTGAGTAGCCGGCACCACGGTCGTGGCCTTGCTGGACGGGCGCTCGCGGGTGAGCTGCGCCGTAAGGGCGTCGACAGCTCGGTGGTCGACGAGGCTTTGGACGAGCTCGACCCGTCGACCGAGGAGGCGACCGCCCGTGCGCTGGTGGCCCGCCGGCTGCGCATCGAGCGCGGGGTACCGGAGGCGACGTTCCGACGGCTGGTCGGAGTGCTCGCCCGTAAGGGGTACCCACCCGGGCTGGCGATCCGGTTGGTCAGAGACGCGCTCGCCGAGCGGTCTGAAATGGCGGAGTTTGCGGACTCGCTTGACCCCGATGCGCTGGCCGACGCGGCAGAGCCGGCCGGCGCGGAGGACTGACCCTGGGGGCTGGTCGGCGCCATTGAACCAGCCTGCGAGGATGGAGGACCGCGGGTGGCCGGACGATATTGATCAGCCAAGGCGGGTTTCGTCCCGTCTGTATCTGATCATGAGTCCTTGACCGGATCGGCTCCGACAACCTAGCCTCGGGCTGATTGACGGAGACTTCCCCACCACCGCGGGCCCAACCGCTCCATCTAGATCGAATCACGGAACAGCACCAGTTTGGTTGCGTCTTGTCGGCGGCTAACAAGAACCATCGGCGTGGCCACGAAGACGCCTACCGAGATCTGACCGGCCGGCGACGGTCACCGCCAGGCGACATTCTTGTTGGGCCTACCCGCGACCTGGGCATCTCCTGGCTCGAGGTAACACCCGGCCCTCCTGGCGAGAGCCCGCTGACTGAAATCGATCAGCTCACCGCCGGGGTCCGGGAGCAGTCACAGGAGCCGGCCGCGAAGTGCGGGTGATGGTCCGGCCGGAGGAGGTCGACGACATCGGGGCGCCGGTACTGGCCCGCGACGTCGCCAAGCAGATCGAGGAGGAACTCACCTACCCCGGCCAGGTCAGAGTGACCGTGGTCCGCGAGTCCCGGGTCACGGAGGTGGCCCGTTGAGGCTACCGCTGGCGGCTTGTTCGGACCTCCAACTGGTCGAGCAGGGTCCGGGTCGCGGCGGCGACCGCGGCGACCGCGGCGTCGAACGCCTCGGCGTTGTGGGCGGCAGGCTTGCGGAAGCCCGAGATCTTGCGGACGTACTGCAGCGCCGCCGCTTCGACATCGGCCTCGCCGACCTCCTCGGTGTACGGCGGGCGGAGCGTCTTGATGCTGCGGCACACGGCTGCGGCCCTCCGGTGTGGTGAGCGATACCCTGGACAGTTGATATGACTATCACCGACGCGCCCATCAGTGGCGCAACCACCGCCGGGCCTGCCGGGGCACAGGTGCGCACCTACGAGGTGCGTACCTACGGCTGCCAGATGAACGTGCACGACTCCGAGCGAATCTCCGGTCTGCTGGAGCAGGCGGGCTACCGGCGCGCCGCCGACGGTACCGACGCCGATGTGGTGGTCTTCAACACTTGCGCGGTGCGGGAGAACGCCGACAACCGGCTCTACGGCAACCTCGGCCACCTGCGCCCGGTCAAGCACGCCCACCCGGGCATGCAGATCGCGGTCGGCGGCTGCCTGGCCCAGAAGGACCAGGGCGAGATCGTCCGCCGGGCGCCCTGGGTGGATGTGGTCTTCGGTACGCACAACATCGGTTCGTTGCCGGTGCTGCTGGAGCGGGCCCGGCACAACGGCGAGGCGCAGGTGGAGCTGCTGGAGGCGCTGGAGGTGTTCCCCTCCACGCTGCCCACCCGCCGCGAGTCGACGTACTCCGGCTGGGTCTCGATCTCGGTCGGGTGCAACAACACCTGCACGTTCTGCATCGTGCCGAGCCTGCGTGGCACGGAGAAGGACCGCCGGCCGGGGGAGATCCTGGCCGAGGTCCGGGCGCTGGTCACCGAGGGCGTGCTGGAGGTGACCCTGCTCGGGCAGAACGTCAACTCGTACGGGGTCGAGTTCGGCGACCGGTACGCCTTCGGCAAGCTGCTGCGCGCCTGTGGCGGACTCGCCGCGGAGGGGCTGGAACGGGTGCGGTTCACCAGCCCGCATCCGAAGGACTTCACCGACGACGTGATCGAGGCAATGGCGCAGACCCCCAACGTCTGCCATCAGTTGCACATGCCCCTGCAGTCCGGCTCCGATCCGGTGCTCCGGGCGATGCGCCGCTCGTACCGGTCGGAGAAGTACCTGGGGATCATCGACAAGGTACGCGCGGCCATGCCCGACGCCGCGATCACCACGGACATCATCGTGGGGTTCCCGGGCGAGACCGAGGCCGACTTCCAGTCCACATTGGACGTTGTGCGGGCGGCCCGGTTCGCCGGCGCTTTCACCTTCCAGTACTCTAAGCGCCCCGGTACGCCGGCCGCCACCATGGACGGGCAGCTGCCCAAGGAGGTCGTCCAGGAGCGCTACGACCGGCTGGTCGCGGCGCTGGAGGAGATCACCTGGGCGGAGAACGCGAAGCTGGTCGGGCGCACCGTCGAGCTGCTGGTCGCGGTGGGGGAGGGGCGCAAGGACGGGGCCACCGGGCGGATGTCCGGCCGGGCCCGCGACGGCCGCCTGGTCCACTTCAGCGTGGCCGGGGTGCACGGACAGCTCAGCGGGGCGGGTGGGGCGGCCATCCGGCCGGGCGACATCGTGCACACCACGGTCACCTACGCCGCCCCGCACCACCTCACCGCCGACACCCCGCTGCTGGCTCACCGGCGTACCCGGGCCGGGGACGTGTTCGAGGCTGGCCAGGTCACCCGTACCCGCGCGGTCGGGCTCGGACTGCCGACGGTCGGTGCCCCGCCGGCGGCAAGCCCCGCGGCGGCGGCCTGCGGCGGCAGCGACCAGTCAGACTCAGCGCCCTGACGAACGGTCTCTAGCCTTCCAACAGCCCGCTGCGCAGCGCCTCAACGTGGGAGTTGTCGACGCCGGCCCGGGCGGCGTACTCCTCGACCGAGCCGTGCCGCACGCGGAGCTCCATCAGGAACAGCAGGATCGCCTCGGGTGGGGCGGGCTCCTTCTCCCACGCCGACAGCGGGCGGGTGTCGCCTTTGCGGTCCCGCAGGTACCGGTAGAACCGGCGCAGCCCCTCGGAACTGCGCCCGTAGTCCTCGGCGATCACGTCGTCGGCGACCCCGAGCAGGCTCAGCGTCAGCGCGGCGAGTACCCCGGTGCGGTCCTTGCCGATCGCGCAGTGGAACACCAACGGGGCAGCCTCGGCCTCGGCGAGCAGTCGCAGGCAGCGGCCGATCGGGCCCTGGGCGGCGGCTGACCCGACAAGCCCCGCCTCCGCCATGTTCACGTACTGACCGGCGAGGTACCCGGCGACGTCGACCGGCTCCTCAGCGTGTTGCCACGGCGCGACGTCCAGGTTGACGTGGTGGTACTGCACACCCGCCGTCTCGGGAAAGCGGCCGTCGACGACGATCTCGTCGGGGCGGCGCAGGTCCAGCACGGTGCGGATGCCGAGCGCGCCGAGGCGCACCCGCTCGTCGGCGTCGAGCCGGAACAGGCCGTCGGACCGGAAGAGCCGGCCCGGCGCTACCCGTCGGCCGTCAGCCGTGAGGTGCCCGCCGAGATCGCGGAAGTTGAAGATGCCACTGAACCTCACGGCGCGGCGGCTCAGCCGCTCTTCTCCGCCAGGGACAGGAACCCGCGCTTGGTCTGCAGTGCCTGTTCGGCGTCGCGCACCCGCTTGGCGTCACCGGCGGCCTGCGCCCGGGCGAGGCGCTGTTCGGCCTCGGCCACCTGCCCGCGCATCTGCGCCAGCAACGGGTTCGCCTCGGGCGCGGTGCGCCGCCAGGCCGAGTCCATCGCGCCCTTGACCCGATCCTCGACCGCCCGCATCCGTCGGTCCTGCGCCGTTGCACTCTCCCGCGGCATCCGGCCGGCGTCGTGCCACTGTCCCTGGATTTCCCGCAGCTTCGCCTGGGCGCCCCGCGGGTCCGCGTCGACGTCGAGCGCCTCGGCCTGGGTCAGTAGCTCCTGCCGGCGTTCGAGCTTGCCCTTCTGCTCGGCGTCACGGGCCGAGAAGGCCTCGCTGCGCCGGCTGAAAAAGGCATCCTGCGCGCCGCGGAACCTCTCCCACAGCTTCTGTTCGGACTCCTTGGCGGCGCGCGGCGCCGTCTTCCACTCAGCCATCAGTTCCTTGAGCCGGTTGGCGGTGGCGTTCCAGTCGGTGGACCCGGTCAGCGTCTCGGCCTCGGTGACCAGCTCCTCCTTGCGACCCTGCGCCTGCTTGCGGGACGAGTCCAGGGTGGCGAAATGCGCGCCGCGGCGGCGGGTGAACGCGTCGCGCGCCACCGAGTAGCGCTTCCAGAGCTCGCTGTCGGTCTTCTTGTCGATTCCGTGGATCGTCTTCCACTCGTCGAGTACCTCCTTGAGCCGGTCGCCCGCGGTCTTCCAGCTGGTCGCCTCGGCCGCGAGCTTCTCGACCTCCTCGACCAGGGCGGTCTTGCGGGTGATCGCTTCAGCCCGGGCGACCTCGCGGGCCGCGCGGGCTCCGGCGGCCTTCTCTTCGGCGACACCGGCGAGCTTGTCCAGCCGCGCGGCGAGTCCGTCGATGTCGCCCACCACGTGGGCGGTGTCCAGGCTGGAGCGCAGCCGGCGGACGCTGGCGAGCGCATGGGCGCCGTCCGCGGTACCGCTGCCGAGCCGGGTCTCGATCAGGTCCACCTCGGTGGCCAGGTCGGCGAAGCGTCGGGCGAAGTGGTCCAGCCCTTCCTCGGGGGTGCCTGCCTGCCACGACCCGACGACGCGCTCACCTGCGGCCGTGGTGACGTACACCGTGCCGTCGGCGTCGATCCGGCCGAATACCGTAGGGTCGCTCATCTGCTCTTCCTCGTCTCCGGCGTTTCGCGGGTCGGGGTACCCACGGTTGCGCCGCCAACTGCGCGCCATGCTTGCACCGCTCCAGGCATTCTCACAGGTCTGACCCCGCTTCCGTCGAGCGCCCGCCGCCGAACCGTGACATTCGGAGTTGTCGCGGGCCTGCTGGCCGGCGCACGCGTTACCGTTTCGCCCGTGCCTGTCATCGCCGCCGCGGTCTGCCCGTACCCACCCCTGCTGGTGCCGCGGCTGGCCGCCGGTGCCGCCGCTGAGCTGGACGGGGTGCGGGCGGCCTGTGACGCGGCGCTGCGGCGACTGCGGGACTGCGGCGCACCGGGCCTGGTGGTGGTCGGGGTCGACGATGCCACCCGGTGGCTGGAGCCGCCATATGGCGGGACATTTGCCCCGTGGGGGGGGGCGGTCGAGGGGCCGCCGGCCGACGGCGGCCTGCCGCTCAGCCTGCTCGTCGGCGGGTGGCTGCTGCACCGCGGTGCCGTTGCCGGCGGGGCCGCCCCGACCGGCGGGGCCCGGCCGGGGCCCGATACCGGACTGGCGCCTGACATCGGGCCGGTGCCCGACCTCGGGCCGGTACGGATGCTCACGGTCGCCGCTGACGCGTCGCCGGCCGACTGCGTCGCCCTGGGGCAACGGCTGGCGGCCGGCGACCCGGTCGCGTTGCTGGTGATGGGGGACGGCTCGGCGTGCCGCAGCGAGAAGGCTCCGGGGTACCACGACCCGCGCGCCGGGGCGTTCGATACCGAGGTGGCCGATGCGCTCGCCGCCGGGGATCCGCAGCGGTTGGCCGCGCTGGATCCGGTACTCGCCAGCGAACTGCGCGCCGCCGGTCGGGCCCCCTGGCAGGTACTGGCCGCCGCGGCAGCGGCCTCGCGCCCCGATCGGCGCTGGGATGCCGTCCTGCACTGCGCCGAGGCGCCCTATGGCGTCGGGTACTTCGTGGCGAGCTGGCTGTGAAGGGGCCCGTCGTCGCCGTGGTCGGCCCCACCGCTGCCGGCAAGTCGGCACTCAGCCTGTACCTGGCCGAGGCGCTGCACGGCGAGGTGGTCAACGCCGACTCGATGCAGCTCTACCGCGGGATGGACATCGGTACGGCCAAGCTGGAGGTCACCCAGCGGCGTGGGGTACCGCACCACCTCCTCGACATCTGGGACGTCACCGAACCGGCCAGCGTCGCGGCGTACCAGCGGCTGGCCCGCGCGGCGATCGACGACATTCTGGCCCGGGGTCGGCTGCCGCTGCTGGTCGGCGGCTCCGGGCTGTACCTGCGGGCGGTGCTCGAGGAGTTCGACTTCCCGGGTACCGACCCGGGGCTGCGCGCCGAGCTGGAGGCCGCACTGGTCGCCGACGGCCCAGCGCCGCTGCACGCCCGGCTCGCCGCTGCCGACCCGGCAGCCGCCGCGCGGATCCTGCCCGGCAACGGCCGGCGGATCGTGCGCGCACTGGAGGTGGTCACCCTGACCGGGGCCCCGTTCGCCGCTGAGCTGCCGCCGCCGCGGCCGGCGTACCGGGCGTACCAACTCGGGGTGGATCTGGAACCGGCGGCACTCGACGCCCGGATCGCCACCCGGGTCGACCAGATGTGGTCCACCGGCCTGGTCGACGAGGTTCGCGCCCTGGTGGCCACGGGACTGCGCACCGGGCTGACCGCCAGCCGCGCGCTGGGCTACCGGCAGATCCTGCGGTACCTGGCCGGCGAGTGTCCGGAATCCGACGCGCGGGCCGAGACGGTCCGGGCGACCAGGCGCTTCGTGCGCAGGCAGCGATCCTGGTTCCGGCGCGATGCGCGGATCCATTGGCTCGACGGGGCGGCGTCGGATCTCGCGGTGAGCGCGGCGGAGTTGGCCGCCGCGGTGACATGATTGGCGGCGTGTTGACGTTCGCCAAGGGGCACGGCACCGGCAATGACTTCGTGATCCTGCCGGACCCGGACGGTGCGCTGCGGCTGTCGCCGCGGCTGGTCGCGGCGCTCTGTGACCGGCACCGCGGGATCGGGGCCGACGGGGTCCTGCGGGTGGTGCGGTCCGCTGGGCACCCGGACGCCGCCGGACAGCCGGCTGAGTGGTTCATGGACTACTGGAACGCTGACGGCTCCGCCGCCGAGATGTGCGGCAACGGGGTCCGGGTCTATGCGCGGTACCTGGTCGACACCGGGCTGGCGCCGGCGGGTGCGCTGGCGATCGCCACCCGCTCCGGCGTGGTGGCCGTGCAGGTGGGGCCCGACGAGGTCGCCGCGCGGCTGAGGGCCCCCCGGGTGTACGGCCACAGCACCACCCGCGTCGGCGGGGACCGGTACAGCGGCGCCAGCGTGGACGTCGGCAACCCGCATCTGGTCTGTACGCTCTCCGACGGGCTGCGGGAGCTCGTCGCGCTGGACCTGTCGACCTCGCCCGAGGTGAGTGACGTCGACTTCCCGGCCGGGGTGAACGTCGAGTTCTTCGCGGCTGCGCCGGTGGTGTCCGGCTGCGACGCGCACGTGCGGATGCGGGTGTACGAACGCGGCTCCGGCGAAACCCTCTCCTGTGGTACCGGCGCCTGCGCGGTCGCCACGGTAGTGCTGCGCGGCATCGGACGCGACACCGGAACGGTCATCGTGGACGTGCCCGGTGGGCGGCTGCGGATCACGGTCGAACCGGACGGGTGCTGGCTGGCCGGGCCGGCGGTGATCGTCGCTACCGGAGCGGTGACCCGGGCGGCCCTGGGCGTCGCCCTGCCCGCCGCCTCGCCGACGCCGGCCTGACCAGACGCCGGCCCGATCAGTGTCCGGCCCGATCAGAGTCCGGCCCGATCAGAGTCCGGCCCGATCAGAGTCCGGCCTGGCCGGCCTTCGCAGCATTGTCGACCGCACGGGCAGCCGTGGCGACCGCGCGGACGGCGGCAGCCACCGCGGGCGCCACCCGGGCGTCGAAGACGCTCGGCACGATCACGCTCGCGTTGAGCTTGTCGTCGCCGACCGTGTCGGCAATGGCCCGCGCCGCGGCCAGCGCCATGTCGGGGGTGTACGCCCGGGCCTGGGCGTCGAGCAGGCCGCGGAACACCCCGGGGAAGGCCAGCACATTGTTGATCTGGTTGGGCTGATCCGAGCGGCCGGTGGCGACGATGGTCGCGTGCTCCCGGGCGGCCCGCGGGTCCACCTCGGGATCGGGGTTGGCGAGGGCGAAGACGATCGCCTTCGAGGCCATCGCGGCGATGTCGTCGCCGCCCAGCAGGTTCGGCGCGCTGACCCCGATGAAGACGTCGGCGCCGCGGACCGCACCGCGCAGGTCACCGACGTAGTTGTCCCGATTGGTGTGTTCAGCCAGCCATTGCCAGGACGGGTTCAGCCCGGGCATCCCGCGGTGCAGCGCGCCTGCCCGGTCGCACACGATGACGTCCCCCACCCCCTGCAGCAGCAACAGCTTGGTGATGGCGGTACCCGCCGCTCCACCGCCGCAGACCACGACCCGTACGTCGGGCAGCACCTTGCCCACCACGCGCAGCGCGTTGGTCAGCGCGGCGAGCACGCAGATCGCCGTACCGTGCTGGTCGTCGTGGAAGACCGGAATGTCGAGCAACTCCCGCAGCCGGGTCTCGATCTCGAAGCAGCGCGGGGCGGCGATGTCCTCCAGGTTGATCCCGCCGTACGCCGGCGCGATGGCCCGTACGATCTCGACGATCGCGTCGCTGTCCTGGGTGTCCAGCACCACCGGCCAGGCGTCGACGCCACCGAACCGCTTGAACAGGGCGGCCTTGCCCTCCATCACCGGCAGCGCCGCCGCGGGTCCGAGGTTGCCCAGGCCGAGCACGGCTGAACCGTCGGTGACCACCGCCACGGTGTTGCGCTTGATGGTGAGCCGGCGCGCGTCGTCCGGGTTCTCCGCGATCGCCAGGCATACCCGGGCGACGCCGGGGGTGTACGCCCGGGACAGGTCGTCGCGGGTGCGCAGCGACACCTTCGGGGTCACCTCGATCTTTCCGCCCAGGTGCAGCAGGAAGGTCCGGTCGGAGACCTTGCGGACGGTGACCCCGTGGAGGGACTGCAGCGTGCTGACCACCTGGTCGGCGTGGGCCGCGTCAGCCGTGTCGCAGGTCAGGTCGGCGACGAGGTGGACCGGGTCGGAGTCGACCACGTCCAGCGCGGTGACGATGGCCCCCGCCTCGCCGACGGCGGGGGTGAGCCGGCCGATCGCTGAGGCGTCCGCGGTGACCGCGACCCGTACGGTGATGGAGAAGCCGGCGCTGGGCAGTCGGGTCGTCACGATCGTCATTGTGCTGCAGTGCTGACGAAACGCCCACGACGCCCCGCCGGTCTTGACCGTTGCTTGAGGCGTACTCAGTGCGGTTGGCCGGGGTTGGCTGTGCCGCGATGCGGGAACAATGCTGCTGCGGCTGTCGGTGCCGCGTGCCACCATGGAGGCCTTATGCGTGAACGTACCCCCGAAAATGATCTGGATCCCGAATCGGCGCCTGACGTGGCGGCGCATCGCGACCGGTTCGACCCCGACGGCCGGAACAGCCGCGGCGACCTGGAGCTCCAGGAGCGCCAGGCGCTGCGCCGGGTTGCCGGCCTGGGCACCGAACTCGTCGACGTCACCGAGGTGGAGTATCGGCAGCTCCGGCTGGAGCGGGTCGTGCTGGTCGGCGTCTGGACCGAGGGGAGCCTGGTCGACGCCGAGAACTCGTTGGCTGAGCTTGCCGCACTCGCGCAGACAGCCGGCTCCGAGGTGCTGGACGGGCTCATCCAGCGGCGCGGACGCCCCGACCCGTCCACGTACATCGGCAGCGGCAAGGTCGCTGAGCTGCGCGACGTGGTGCTCGCGACCGGCGCCGACACCGTGGTCTGCGACGGCGAGCTGTCCCCCTCTCAGCTGCGCAGCCTCGAAACCGAGGTCAAGGTCAAGGTCATCGACCGGACTGCGCTGATCCTGGACATCTTCGCCCAGCATGCGAAGAGCAAGGAGGGCAAGGCACAGGTCGAGCTGGCCCAGCTGCAGTACCTGCTCCCCCGACTGCGCGGCTGGGGTGAGGCGATGAGCCGGCAGGCTGGCGGTATCGGCACCCGTGGTCCCGGTGAGACGAAGCTGGAGACCGACCGGCGAAGGATCCGGACCCGGATCAGCCGACTCAAGCGGGAAATCACCGCGATGGGCACGATCCGACAGACGAAACGGGCCAGCCGGCGGCGCAACGGGGTGCCGGGCGTGGCGATCGCCGGGTACACCAATGCCGGGAAGTCCAGCCTGCTCAACCGGCTCATCGACGCCGGGGTGCTGGTCCAGGACGCCCTTTTCGCCACCCTGGATCCGACCACCCGCCGGGCGGTCGCTCCCGACGGGCGCGAGTACACCCTCTCCGACACCGTGGGGTTCGTGCGGCATCTGCCGCACCAGCTCATCGAGGCGTTCCGCTCCACTCTGGAGGAGGTGGCCGGGGCCGACCTGGTGGTGCACGTGGTCGACGGGGCCCACCCGGACCCGGATGAGCAGGTCCGCGCGGTGCGCGAGGTGCTCGCCGAGGTCGGTGCCGACCGGGTGCCGGAGCTGCTGGTGGTGAACAAGGTCGACACCGCCGACCCGGAGACCCTGCTGCGGCTGAAGCGGCAGTGGCCGGGCGCGCTCTTCGTCTCGGCCCACGCGGGTACCGGCATCGCCGGGTTGCGCGCCGCTGTCGAAGAGCGGCTGCCGTGCCCGGCGGTCGAGGTCCGCGCCTGCGTTCCGTACAGCCGGGGTGACCTGGTGGCCCGGGTCCACGGTTCGGGCGAGGTTCTGACCAGCGAACACACCGCAGAGGGCACCGCTCTGCACGTGCGCGTCGATGCGGAGTTGGCAGCTGCATTGGCTCCGTACCTGGTCACAGGTGGTGCGACCGCCAATTACGCCGCGTAGTTTGCGGAGGGGGTTGGTGCCGCAATCGCGCCGGCTCTGACAAACTCTAGCGATGCGGCGAGTTGTTCTTGTGGTTGTGGCGGTGTCGGGTCTCGTGATCGGGCCCGTCCACGGGGCGTCAGCGGAGCCCACCCCAGCGGGCGGCGTCGTGAGCACCCCGACCCCCGAGACCGTCTGCTCGGTCACCGACGCCAGGCAGTTCGCCGGGCTCACCGGTCTGGTCGCCACCGACACCGGCTACGTCGTGGTCAGCCGCGACGATGGAACGGGCGCCGTCGAGCCGAAGATCCTGACGCTCGACACAGCCTGCAAGGTGACCAAGACGGTCAAGTACCCCTTCAACCCGCTGTCGCCGGAGGATCTCGCGATCGACTCCGGCGGGACGCTCTGGGTCGGCGATGTCGGGGACAAGGACTTCGCGACCGCTGACAAGCGCGCCACCGTTGCCCTGTGGAAGCTCGCCCCGGGCACCACCTCGCCGGTCATCCACCGGGTGTCGTACCCCGGCGGCACGGCGCACGACGCGTCGGCGATCCTGATGGCCCCGGACGGCAATCCGATCATTGTGACCAAAGAGGCCAGCGGTCCCGCCGAGCTGTACCAGCCCACCGGGCCGCTCAAGCCGGACATCGCCAAGCCGGGCGTGCCACTCAAGAAGGTCGGTACCTTCGCGCCGAAGCCCGCCGGCAACCCCGCCTTTGCGGCCGGACTCGGACAGACCCTGATCACCGGTGGGGCGATCTCGGCGGACGGCAAGAAGGTGGCGCTGCGCACCTACTCGGCGGTATATGAGTGGGACGTTGCCCAGCCGGATGTCGCCGGGATCGTCCAGGCGATCGCTGGACAGCCGCGGGTCACCGCGTTGGCCACTGAGACCAGGGGCGAGGCACTCGCCTACTCGCGGGATGGCCGTTTCTTCCTGACCCTTTCCCTCTCGGATCAGGGCGAACTGAAGATCCTCAAGTACTCGAACGCGCCGGCACCTGCGGCCGCGCCGGCCGCCGTACCTGCTGCCACGTCCACTGCCGGCTCCGGCGGGTGGCTCGGACTGAAGTCGTACTCGCAGACCGTCTACCTCATCGGGGGCGTCGGAGTGGTCGGGCTGGTGCTGGTCCTCATCGGGGTGATGGGTATCCGGCGATCCCGGCGAAACCGCCGCGCGGCGGCCCGCTCGGCGTCCGGGCGCGGCGGCGTGGGACGGGTCAGCGTGGGGCCGGTCACCTCCAACCGGGCCAGTGCGGCCAGCGGGTGGGCCGAGGAGCCGGCCGACCACCGGGGCTGGCAACCCGCAGCCGGCGGGTACGACGGCCAGTACCAGTCGGGCGGGCACGGTGGCTATGCGCAGGGCGGCGAGTACGACGACGATCCCGACGCCCACTACTACGGCTCCGGCGGCGGCTACCAGCAGCAGCAGCAGCAGCAGCAGGGGTACCCCCAGCGGACCGATCATGACGAACCCGACTACCCGGGGTACGGCAACTACGGCCAGTCGCCCGGCCACCCGCGCCGCTGACCTGTGTGGTCAGATTCGCCGCAGTACCGCGACGATGCGGCCCAGGATCGTCGCGTCGTCCCCCGGGATGGGGTCGTACGCCGGGTTCTGCGGGAGCAGCCAGACGTGTCCGTCACGGCGGCGGTACGTCTTGACAGTGGCCTCACCGTCGATCATCGCAGCCACGATCTCGCCGTTGTTGGCGTTCGGTTGCTGGCGCACCACGACCCAGTCGCCGTCGCAGATCGCCGCTTCGACCATCGAGTCGCCCTGAACCAGGAGCGAGAAGAGCGTGCCCTCGCCGACGAGCTCGCGGGGCAGCGGGAAGACGTCCTCCACCGCCTGCTCGGCCAGGATCGGCCCACCGGCGGCGATCCGCCCCAGCAGAGGCACGTACGCCGGGGTCGGGCGCGCCGCGCGGGCCGCCTCCTCGTCCTCGCCGAGCAGCTCGCTCGGCGGCCGCACGTCGACCGCCCGCGGCCGGTTGGGGTCGCGCCGCAGGAACCCCTTCCGTTCGAGCTCCTTGAGTTGGTAAGCCACGCTCGACGGGGAGACCAGCCCGACGGCCTCCCCGATCTCGCGCACGCTCGGCGGATAACCATTGCGCTCGACCGCGTTGCGGATGAACTCCAGGATCCGGCGTTGCCGCTGGGTGAGATCCGTCACGAGGAGGTCGGGGAACGCGCTGACGCCTGGGGCAGCGGCGACTCGGCGCATCGGTTCGCCAGCCCGTTTGCGGGTGGCGCTGCGTCGCGCACCTGATGGCCCGGCAGGCGTCGCCGCGCGGGCGGCGCTGCGGCTGGGGTTTCCGCGGGCGGGGTCGTCGGTGGCCACGTCCGTCCTCCCTCATCGCGTGCGAGTGACCGGGACGCGGTGTGCGTCCGGGCCGCCTCGTGGCTGTGACTGATCTGTGGTCTGACCGTAGCGCTGCAGTCGGACAGTTTCAAACACCTGTACTACTCATGCGGCGTGTCGCGGCACGTTGTCTCGACTTTCGTCAGATGGCTCTGGTAGAAAATCGTACGTCCGTTCGATCGAACTCTTGTTCGACTATGGAGGTCGAGATGACCGAGCCTGACCCGGCGGTGCTGCGACTCACCCGGCGTGGACGGTTCCTCGCCCTGGTCCTGCTCCTGGGGTTCGTCGCGCTGATCGCCGGAGTCGTCGCGACGCCCGGGCAGGCCGCCGACCGGCCGGCAGCAACGCGCAGCGCCGTGGTGCAGCCGGGCGACACGCTCTGGTCGATCGCGCAGCGCTACGCGCCGGACCGCGATCCGTACCAGGCGATCGACCAGATCCGCCAGCTGAACGGGATCACCGACTACACGGTGCATCCGGGGCAGCGGCTGGTCCTGCCCTGGCCCTGATGGCCGGCTCCGCCGAGGCTTCGACATGCGCGCCGAGCCGGGTGACACGCCGGGGCGAATTCCGCCGACCAACTTGCGAACCGGTAGTGAACGGCCTAACGTCAATCGCAACATCTAGTAGTTACATGGGTGTAAGTCATCCACAGGTTGGGGTCGAGTGCCCCACAACTCATGCGCAGCCTATGCACAGCGGTGTCCACCCGGCAGCCCCCGCGCGGGGCTTCGGCAGGGTGGCCGCCGCGGGTGTGGCGCGCGCCAGAAGCGGTCGACACTGGAGGGAGGACGCGCCGATGCGCTGCCCGTACTGCCGGCACCCGGACTCGCGCGTGGTCGACTCGCGTGAGGCCGAAGACGGTCAACTCACCCGGCGCCGGCGCTCCTGCCCGGAGTGTGGCCGTCGCTTCACCACCGTCGAGGAGGCGGTGCTGGCGGTGGCCAAGCGCAGCGGCGTGACCGAGCCGTTCAGTCGCCTGAAGATAGTTTCGGGCGTCCGCAAGGCGTGCCAGGGCCGGCCGGTGGACGACGACGCGATCGCTCTGCTGGCCCAACGGGTCGAGGAGACCGTGCGCGCCCGGGGGGCGGCTGAGGTGCCCAGCCATGATGTCGGGCTGGCGATCCTCGGTCCGCTGCGCGAACTGGATGAAGTGGCTTACCTCCGCTTCGCCAGCGTCTATCGCTCGTTCGACTCCTTGGGTGACTTCGAGCGTGAGATCGCCGAGCTGCGCGCCGGACGGGAGTCCGCCGACGCGCCCGACGCGGAGGCGTCGCCGCAGGCAGCCGACCGGCTCCGGCGTACGCCGGACCGGCCGCGCCAGCCGGTGCACGCCGCAGGGCATCCGACCCTGCACCCTGCCGCGCCCTGAGTGGCGCGTGCGGATCGAGCAGGACCCGCGGGCGGGGCCGCGGCGAACGGAGCAAGACGGGCGGCCGGGCCGCACGAAGACGGGCGGCCGGGCCGCGGCCAGACAGAACGAGAAGACTCGCGGCGGGGGCCGCGCCAAGCAGAGAGGGCCATCGTGATGGCGGGGGAAGGTATCGCAGACGCGATGAACGCAGCGACGGAGACGAGCCGGCCCCGTCCAGGTGGCGCACCCCGGCCGGGTGGCGCGCCGCAGCCGGGTGCCACGGCGCCGGTGGGCGGTACCCCGCGGCAGGGCGGCGAGGTCCGCACCACGGCAGGCGCAGGGCTGCGGGTCGAGCGCGTGTGGAGTACGGAGGGGGTGCACCCGTACGACGAGGTGACCTGGGAGCGTCGCGACGTCGTGATGACCAACTGGCGCGACGGCTCGATCAACTTTGAGCAGCGCGGGGTGGAGTTCCCCGACTGGTGGAGCATCAACGCCGCCAACATCGTGACCACGAAGTACTTCCGTGGCGCCATCGGTACGCCGGAGCGGGAGTGGAGCCTGCGCCAGCTGATCGACCGGGTGGTCAGCGCGTACCGTGCGGCCGGTGAGAAGCACAGGTACTTCGCGACCCCGGCCGACTCCGAGGTCTTCGCCCACGAGCTGACCTGGATGCTGCTGCACCAGGTGTTCAGCTTCAACTCGCCGGTCTGGTTCAACGTCGGCACCGCCTCGCCGCAGCAGGTCAGCGCGTGCCAGCCGTACCACTCCCTGGTGAGCACCCCCGCCGGGTTGGTGCCGATCGGCACACTGGTCGAGCAGAACGCGGTCGGCACCAAGGTGTACGACGCATCGGGCATCACGAAGATCCTCGCCGTCAAGGACAACGGCGTGAAGGACGTGCTGAGGCTGCACACCAGGGCGGGGTACACCCTCGACGTGACCGCTGACCACCTCGTCTGGAAGAGCAGCGGTGAGGGTACCGGCGCCTTCGTCGAGGCTGGTGTCCTGCGCCCAGGTGACCAGCTGGAGTGGCACCGGCGGGACGCGTTCGGTGAGGCCGTGATCGACATGCGCGAGTACGCCGAGGCGGCGCTCGCCGGATGGCTGCAGTCCGACCGCTTCGTCGGCCAGTACACCGGAACGAACCGGTCGCTCACGATCGAGGCGATGACGGCCAACGACGCCGAACTGGCCTGGGTGACCCGGCACATCGACGCGCTTTTCCCGCAGGCGCACCGCCACGAGAGTCGGGTGGACACGCAGGACGAGCGCCTCGACTGCCGGCGTACCCAAATCTACGGAGAGTCGATTCTCGGCGACTTTGTGGAACGCTGGGACCTGAGCGTCCGCGGAGCCGAGATGACCGTGCCGGAGCGCCTGTACACAGCGCCGTTGCCGATCGTCGCCGGGTACCTCCGCAGCATCTTCCAGGCTGAGGGTTACGTATCCTGCGGGTCGCGCTCGACGCTGGTCGCGGTCGACATGGTCTCCGAGCGGCTGATCCGCGGAGTCCAGTCTCTGCTGCTGCGGTTCGGGGTCTTCTCCCGGGTCAGCTTCAAGGCTGACCGGCGTGATGACCGGCCTGGTTGCTGGTCGATACGGATCCAGAACGCCGGCGACCGGCGGACTTTCGCCGACGAGATCGGTTTCGTCGACGATGTCAAGAGTGGCAAGCTGGAGGCGAGCTTCGACCTGCCCGGGAGTTCGGCCGGCCCGGTGAAGCGCCTCGAGATCGCTCGCGTTGAGCGACTGGGGTCAATGGATGTGTACGACATCCAGACCGAGAGCGGTGAGTACCTCTCCGGCAACCTGCGGGTGCACAACTGCTTCATCCTCGCCGTCGACGACTCGATGGACTCGATCCTCGACTGGTACAAGGAAGAGGGCCTGATCTTCAAGGGCGGCTCCGGCTCCGGGGTGAACCTGTCCCGGATCCGCTCGTCGCGGGAGCTGCTCTCCAGTGGCGGTACCGCTTCTGGCCCGGTGAGCTTCATGCGCGGCGCGGACGCGAGCGCCGGCACCATCAAGTCGGGCGGGGCGACCCGGCGGGCAGCCAAGATGGTCATCCTCGACGTCGATCACCCGGATATCGAGGAGTTCCTCGTCACCAAGTCGCGCGAGGAGCACAAGATCCGTGCGCTGCGCGACGCCGGCTTCGACATGGATCTGGGCGGCCAGGACATCGTCAGTGTCCAGTACCAGAACGCCAACAACTCGGTGCGGGTCTCCGACCAGTTCATGCGCGCAGTCGAGCAGAGTGGCCCGTTCGACCTGCTGGCCCGCCAGGACGGCAGCGTCGTGTCGACCGTCGACGCCGGGAAGCTGTTCCGCGACATGGCCACAGCGGCGTGGGAGTGCGCCGACCCGGGCGTGCAGTACGACGACACCATCAATGACTGGCACACCTGCCCGGAGACCGGGCGAATCACCGCAAGTAACCCGTGCAGCGAATCCCTTCACTTGGACAACTCGTCCTGCAACCTGGCGAGCCTCAACCTGATGAAGTTCCTCCGCGCGGACGGCTCGTTCGAGATCGACAAGTTCGTGAAGTCGGTCGAGTTCGTGATCACCGCGATGGACATCTCCATCTGCTTCGCCGACTTCCCGACCGTGAAGATCGGCGAGACCACCCGGGCGTACCGCCAGCTCGGCATCGGGTACGCCAACCTCGGCGCGCTGCTGATGGCGAGCGGACTGGCGTACGACTCGGCGGAGGGGCGCTCCCTGGCCGGCGCGATCACCAGCCTGATGAACGGTGTCGCGTACCGCCGCTCGGCCGAGTTGGCCGGGGTCGTCGGCGCTTACGACGGCTACGCCCGCAACGCCAAGCCGCACCTGCGGGTGATGCGCAAGCACGCCTCCGCCCACGACGCGCTGCGTCCGACGGGCGGCGTCGACGGCGCGATCATGGCGGAGGCGACCCGGCAGTGGCACGAGTGCCTGGCGGCCGGGGAGAAAAATGGGTACAGAACCGCCCAAGCCAGTGTATTGGCGCCCACTGGCACCATCGGCCTGATGATGGACTGCGACACGACCGGCGTCGAGCCGGACCTGGCGCTGGTCAAGTTCAAGAAGCTGGTCGGTGGCGGCTCGATGCAGATCGTCAACCAGACCGTGCCGCGCGCGCTGCGCACCCTGGGGTACCCCGAGGAGCAGGTCGAAGCAGTCGTCGAGTACATCGCCGAGCACGGCCACGTCGTGGACGCGCCTGGGCTGCGCTCCGAGCACTATGCGGTCTTCGACTGCGCCATGGGGGACCGGGCGATCGCGCCGATGGGGCACGTCCGGATGATGGCGGCGGTCCAGCCGTTCATCAGCGGAGCCATCTCGAAGACGGTCAACATGCCGGAGTCGGCCACGGTCGCCGACGTCGAGAAGATCTACTTCGAGGGTTGGAAGCTGGGGTTGAAGGCGCTGGCGATCTACCGCGACAACTGCAAGGTGGGGCAGCCGCTCTCCAACGCGAAGGCCAAGAAGGACGTTGTAGCGGAGAAGGCCGCCGAGCCTCAGCGGATCATCGAGTACCGGCCGGTGCGCAAGCGGCTGCCGAAAAAACGGCCCAGCGAGACCGTGTCGTTCTCGGTAGCCGGAGCCGAGGGGTACCTGACCGCGTCGTCGTACCCCGACGACGGGCTCGGCGAGGTCTTCCTCAAGATGTCCAAGCAGGGCTCCACCCTGGCCGGTGTGATGGATGCCTTCTCAGTGGCCATCTCGATCGGCCTGCAGTACGGCGTGCCGTTGGAGACCTTCGTCGCGAAGTTCACCAACATGCGCTTCGAGCCGGCCGGCATGACCGACGACCCGGACATCCGGATGGCGTCGTCGGTGATGGACTACATCTTCCGCCGGCTGGCGCTGGACTTCCTGCCGTACGAACGCCGTGCCGAGCTCGGCATCTTCACCGCTGCGGAGCGGGCGGCACAGCTGCGGGAGGAGAACGGCGAGGCCGCGCTCGACCTGACCGCCATGGCCGGGTCCGCGCCGGTCGAGGCGCCCCCGGCGGCCCAGCCGGAGACCAAGGTGATCGAGATCGCGGCCACCGGGGTGGAGCCCAAGCTGGCCACAGCCCCGTCCCTGAACCTGCTGGAGCTGGGACAGCGCAAGGGTGCTGACGCCCCGCTCTGCTTCACCTGTGGGACGAAGATGCGCCCAGCGGGCAGTTGCTACGTCTGCGAGGGCTGCGGCTCAACCAGTGGCTGCAGCTGAAACTGGGCCGTATTGCATCGGATGCAACATTGGACCACCGTCGGTTCCAGCGCGATTTGGGTTGCGAGGGACGGGGAGCGGGCCGTTGGCTCGCTCCCCGTTCCGTTGTCTGATAAGGGTTCGCGCGCCTCGGCGCAACCGGATTCAACGATGTTGCGTTGTATGCAACGTGAGTGTTGGCGCGGAGTTGGCCGGATCGGCTCGGTTGATGCTCGTCGAGGGCGTCACCTATCTCGATCCGGAGCCTGCAGTGTTCGAGGCGATGGTGGCCGGCTGGCAGGACGCTGGTTGCTGCGCCGTGTTCCGCGGCTGGCGGCGCCGCTGTCCGCGCCCATTTTGAGGGCTACGCGGCCGACGTTGGCGACTCGTACGCCTCGCCGTCCGGGCTGGCCATCACGACGGTGTACCCGTCGGGATCCCGCAGCCAGATCTCGCGATGGCCGGGCCCGTTGCCCTGACCCTCAGGCGGATTGCGGTGCGGTGGGCGTACCACAGTCATCTTCAGTTGCTCTGCGCGGGCAACGACGCCGTCGAAGTCGGACACGTCACCGAACCACAGCAGTACGCCGTTGCCGACCACACCGGCGGTGTCAGCGACGGGGCCGTGATGGTGCTCGGTCCCGATGTCGTGCAGTTGTAGGACGAGCTCTCCATCAGCGAGCAGCCGCTCGTACTCTGGGCCGCCGTGGTCGCTGCGTAGGCCGAGCAATTCCTGGTACCAGCGACTGGAGGCTTCCACGTCCCGCACGGCGATCATTGTCTGCGACCGGGCGCTCCGGGCCAGCACGACGATGCCGATCCGGTTCCCGGCCGGGTCGTCGACCTCGACGAGCCAGCGCTCTCCGTTGTCGAGTTGGGGCCGGCCGCGCACGGTGCCACCGTTACCGACCACCTTGTCGAGCGTGGGCCACAGTTCGTCGGCGCAGATCCAGAGGACCGGGCCGGCGGAGCTGGTTGGCTTGATGTCAGCGGTCCACTGGCCGCTAATCCCGGGCGCCTCGAAGCTGCCGTGATCCATCCCGACCGACCAGCCGAACACGGCCTGGTAGAAGGCCGCAGACCGCGCCACCTCGAGGGCTGGGAGCTGCAGATATCCGACCTGGCCGTGCGGCGGCGGTTGGATCCTGCGGTGGACGTCGGGTCGAGTCATATCGATCTCCTCCTTCAGGTGGGTTACGAACCGGACGCCGGGGTGTCGGCGACCAGCAGTCGTCGGGCAGTACGGGCGAACCATTCTTGGTACCGGTCCACGGTCCAGTGGCGGTGGCAGACCAGCCGGTCGAACACCGCCGGCTCCATAAGCAGCCACATCGTGTCCGCGGCGTCCTGCCGGGTGAGCTCTTCGCGCAGGTCGGCCTTGGCCACCAGGCCGTCAACGATCCACCCGGCCGTTATCGCCCGCTGCCGGATCATCTGTTCGGTCAGCTCGGCGAGTTCGGGGTCTTTCGACGATCCTTCGAAGACAGCTAGGACCAAACCGGCGGAGCGCGCCTGAGCGGCCCCCATCACCGTCGCCACGATCGAGAGGAACTCCTCGGCGCTGGCGGACGCGATGGCCGCGCTGGTCCAACTCCGGTCGAGCACCGGCACCGCCTCGTCGTCACCGGCGATCGCCACGTCGATCGCCGCCTTGAGCAGCCGTGCCTTGGTCCCGAACAACAGCTCCACCGTCGGCACGGACACTCCTGCCTCCGCCGCGATCGCGCGGATGGTCGCGCCGGCGTACCCACCCGTCACAAACACCGACCCCGCAGCCTCAAGGACCCGTCGCCTGGTGCGCCGCGCTCCCGCCTCACGACGGCTCGACCGGTACGCGCGGGTCGCCTTGTCTTCGGTGAAGCTCACCCGCACCACAATTGACTATGGGTTGGCTATAGTCAATTGTGGTGCGTGTGACAGCGGCCGTTTTCCGGGCGCGTCGCGAATACGTACGCTCCCCCGGCAAATCAGGCGTCATTCTGGCGTGAAATGCCTGGTCAGCCGGGGTGGTTGGCAATCGAGCCAACCACCCCGGCTCGGCTGTGTTCCGAGTTCGGTTGCGTCGGCTGCAACACGGGAGCTGCCAACCTTAAGTACGCTGAGTACTTGACGTACTTCGGATGTTGGGGAACCCTTGTCTAAGAGACCAGCGGAGGTTCGCGATGTCGATCACGCACTACGACAGTTACACCGACGCTCGTGCGCACCTCAAGGACCTCCTCGACGCCGCCGAGCGCGGCCGCGTTGCCACGGTGCGGCGTGACGCGGGACGGACGGCAGTTGTCGATGTCGAGCGGCTCCGCGTCGTCCTCGCATCGCTGATCGCCTCGCGTGCGCAGATGGTGGCGGAGGCCGGCGGCTGGTCGGTCTTCATCCCCGGCCTTCCCGTCGCGGCCGATGGAGCCACGTTCGAGGAGGCGGTCCTCGAAATGATCGATGCGCTTCGGGAGTACGCCGAGGATTGGCAGGAGCGCTTACTGGACGCCCCCAACCATCGGGACAACTGGGGACTGGTGCAGCTGATCAGTCTTAGCACGGACGATCAGCTGCGAGACTGGCTGGTCGGACCTGACCGGTGACGTGGTCGCAGCCCACCCGGCAGGACCATGACAAGTTCTGCGGTATTGAGGGATGGACCCAAGTCCGGGATGCACGCGGACGCGCCGGAACGCACCACGTCACCTATGAGCTTCACCTGCCGGACGGCCGCGTTCGGCGAACAAGGATCTCGCATCCACCTGATCGCACGACTTATGGATCAAGCCTGTGGAGCCACATCCTCCGGGACCAACTCGGTGTCTCCGAGGAGGAGTTCTGGGCATGCGTGCGCGACGGGATCAAGCCCGATCGGGGCGTACCGGAGCCACCTCCCGAGGCTCTTCCCGCCGAGCTTGTCCGCCTACTGATCGCCCGCGTTGGTCTCGCTGAGCCGGAGGTGGCGGCGATGAGCAAGGCCGAAGCGGTTGAGCGACTCAATCGCTACTGGGCTGAGGGCGCGTAGTCCACTCACAGGCGCTTGCGGCGAAATACGGCACGGTCGGAATACGTGCACTGCGCCAGTAGGCCGCGGTACACGCGCGGATTTCGTTGATGGCAAGGGGAGCGGCCGGGGGCCTGCTCCCCTTGCCGTTTGACCGGCTGTCGTGACGACCAGCTACGCGGACCAGGTTGCGTCGTAGGAGACCGAGGGCGCCCAGGCGAGATCGGGCAGCGAGATCCCGTAGAGCAACCGCACGTGCGACGGGTCTGCCAGCTGCAGGTACAGAATGCCGACCGTTACCCGGCCATCGTCGGCGATCACGAGCGAGTGCAACTCGTACCAGCCCTGCGCCCCGCATATCCTGCTGCAGTCGACGAGCGAGAAGACGATCAGGCGTGCGAAGGCACCACCGAGCCGGATCCGCCCCGGCTGGGCGCCGTTCAGCTGCACCTCCGGCCCACTGATGTGGTACGCACCCTGCGGGGTCGGCAAGGGTACGTTCAACGCCGGAAACGCCACCGCGGGTCGGATCTGAGCGGCGTGGGAGGTACAGGTGCCGGTTGCGCCCTGGTCCTGCATCCGTTGGCCGTACGTTGTCTCGTAGTACACGTGGTTGATGGTGTTCTTCGAGCAGTAGATCCAGAAGATGTGGATACCGCGGGCGTCCACGGCCAGCGTCTGGTACAGCACCAGGTCGAACCCCGGCCATGGCTGTTCGAGGTAGGAGACCGCCGGGAGTTCTCGGCCCTGGTAGGTGATCTTTCCGACGTTGTGCGCGATGCTCATCCGGATGTCGCCGGTGGATGAGGTCCCCTCGGCGCTCAGGTCGAACGGCGTGTCGATGGCGCCGTTGGTCGCGGGCAGGACGAGCCGGTCCGGCGCCGGGGCGGGCGGCTGGGTGGCCGTGGGCGGTGTGGTCGACGGGCTCAGCCCGATCGAGGAGCTCGGGGCGACCGATGACGTGCTGGGGGACGGGTTCGGCCGCGACCCGCTCGGCCCGCTGCAGCCGGCGACCAGCAGTACGCCCAGCGCAGCGCACCTGACCTTTCGGCGGTGCCGTACCGCGGTGCCGGTGCGCCGGGCCAGTGCTGTGCTGCGCTGAGCCATCGACTTCTCCGCTACGAGTGGGTGTGGCAGGCCACGAAGGGTACCGCGGGTGAAGGTGGGTACGGGCGACTACGCGGGGGTGCGACGGATTCGGCGTACCGCGACGGCGGCGGCGGCCCCCGCGGCGACCACGTCGGCCACGGTCAGGATCAGCCGCGAGGCGAGGGCGAGCGCGAAGCCGACGCCGAACGACAGGCCCAGACCGGTCAGCACGAAGGCGATGATGGGCTCGCGGACGCCGATGCCGGACGGGGCGATGACCACGATCGTGCTCACCGCCACGGCCAGCGCCATCGCGCCGAAGCTGACCATCGCCGCGTCTGCCCCGCCGGCGGGCGTGGTGAGGACCAGCAGCCACAGGTGCAGCCCGAAGAAGACGTACCCGACGACGGACCAGCCCATCGTGGCGAGCGCGCCGCGGTAGCTCAGCGGCCGCTCCAACGGCTCGCGGCGCAGCAGCTTCAGCAGCAGCCCGACGAGCCGGGTCAGTACCGCCGGGTGCGAGCAGACGAGCCCGATCGGGAGCAGTACCAGCACCGAGAAGAACGCCACCCGGGCCACCCCGGGAAGGTCGACCCCGTGGGTGGCGCGCCAGACGGCGGGCAGGCCGAGTACGCCGACGACCAGTCCGACGGTGATCCCGAGTCCGGTGGTGACCAGGGAGGCGAGGAAGGCGCGGGCGCGCGGCACGCCGAGCCGGCGCCCCAGCTCCATCTGCAGCACGTACGACCAGACACTGCCGGGCAGGTACTTGCCGAGCTGGCCGACGAGCAGGATCTGCGCTGCCGAGGTGGCCGGGACCCTGTGGTCCAGGTCGGTGAGCGCGGCCCGCCAGGCGAGCGCGGTGGCCCCGATCGCGAGGACTCCGGCCAGCAGCGACAGGAGCAGCGCCGCCCAGGAGAGCCGGTGGAACGTGTCGCGGACTGCCGACCACTGGTGTACCGCGGTGGCGACCAGGAAGTACCCGATGGCCAGCGCGACGATGATTTTTCCGGCGAGGATGACCCAGCGCCGCCAGGGTTTCACGAGCAGCAACTCCAGCAGGCAGAGGTCGGTTCGCCGGTCCAGCCGGAGGTCGGGGGGCTGGGCGAGGGTAAGGTCGCCCTACGCTAACACGGCCCGTCGGGACGCCCGCCGACCAGGAATTCCCAGGAGTAGCCGCTTGTCGCCCGTCTCGTCGACCCGCTGGCCCGGCCCGGTCGCTGCGCTGGCCGCGGTCGCGGCGGCCTGGCTGGTGCCGCTGGCGACCCACCTGGTCGGCGTGGACGCGCTACTGCTGTTGATCATCGTGGCCGGTCTGGTGTCGCTGCAGCGCGGTGGGCGTACCCTCGTCGACCGGCTGGTGCTGGCTGTGGCGCAGCTCTTCGGCGCGCTCTGTATCGCTGGGCTGCTCTTCTCCGTCTGGCCGTGGCACCTGCACCCGGTCGCGTTGGGCGGCAGCGCGCTGACCGCGCTGGTGCTGCTCGCGGTGGCGACCGGGCGCCGCCCCGCGCTGCCCGGGCGCGCGCGGCCAGCTGACTGGCTCGTCGTGCTCGGCGTGCTGGCGCTGGGGGTACTGGCGATCGAGCCGTTCGCGCTGCGCGATCTCGGCGGTCGGATCGGGCTGCTGGTGCCGAGCGAGGACATGGCCCGGCATTTTCTGCTCACTGACGCAATCGGTCAGGTCGGCGGGTACGCCTTCCTGCACTCCGACGCGTTTGCCGCGTACGCCCCGCCGCATCTCGCCTCCGGCATCGCGAACTACCCGCAGGGGGTGTTCTTCGGCTACGCGGTGCTCGACCGGTTCCTGCGCTCGGCGGGTACCAACGCCGACGCGGTCACCGGCATCAACGTCATGATCTGGTGCTACGTCGCAACGTTCGTGTTCCTGGCGCTGGCCGTGCTCTGGGCGGTACGCCGGGTTGCCGGTGCTGGCCGGGGGGTGGGCGCACTGCTGGGCGCGCTCGGCGGGACGGCGCTGTACCTGTACTTCGGCGATCCGGTTTCGATCTTCACCCGCGGGTACCCGGGGGAGTTGGCTGCGCTGGCGCTGGTGGCGATCCTGACCGCGCTGGTGGTACGCCCGCTGGCGCACACCGGCGAGCAGATCCTCACGGTTGCGCTGCTGCTGGTCGGGGTGGCGTTCACGTACCACCTCTTCCTGCCGTACGCCGGCCTGGTCGCCGCGGCCTGGGCGTGGCGGGATCGGCGGCGGCTGTGGGGCCGGCGGCGGGTGCTGCTGTTCGGCTGTGCGCTACTGACGTTCGCGCTGGTCACACCGGTGCTGAACCTCTACGCGGTCGCGCTGCTGGTCAGCCGGGGTACCGCGCTGGCCACCGATCGGCCGGCCACGATCGCGCTGCTCGGCGTCGTCGGGGTGGGGTTGACGCTGCGCCGCGGGCTGCGCTCGCCGGCCCGGCGGATGATGGCGTTCGCACTCCTGGCCGCGCTGGCCGAGGTCGGTGCGCTGCTGGTCTACCAGTACGCCCAGATCGGGCACACGATCTACTACTTCGAGAAGACGGTGCACCTGCTGCAGATCGTCGCGCTCGTGGGGCTCGGCACGCTGGTCCGGCTCGCGCCGCGACGTCGGCCGGCGCCGGTGTGTGTGGGGCTGCTGGTGATCTCGGTGGCGCTGGTCGGCTTCGGCGGGCCCACGCACACCATGGTGGGCAGCCACGGGCTGCGGCTGGCCACGGGGATTGACAAGGGCTCGCCGCAGGGTGGGCGGGACGCGATCCTGATGGCCCGCCGGTACCCCAGCGGCGGTGGCAAGGTCAACGTCGATCTGATGCACACGCCGTACGCGAACCTCTTCGCTACCTACTTCGGCACGGCCATGCAGCGCGACTTCCGCCACGGCAGTGCCTGGTACGGCTTCCTGAACCCGGTCGACACGCCGCGAACCCTGGCCGACCTGGAGCAGATGGTATGTGACAGCGAGCTACCCGTCCGCTTTTTCGTGCAGGACCCGGCGGCGAGTTTCCTGGTCCTCGACCCGGTACACCCGAATCGGCCGGCCGTGCCACCCAGCCCGCTCCCGGCCGCCTGGGGCGACCCGGCCGCGCTGACCAACATGCAGGCCGTGCAGTACCTCGCGACGCGGGGCCGCTGCCCGCAGAAGGTGGAGATGGTCGTCGTGGAACAGGGAGCCGGCTCATGAGCATGCACTACGTCGTGGTGGGCGGCGGCATCGTCGGGCTGGCCACCGCCCATCGGATCACGCTGGAGCGCCCCGACGCCCAGGTCACGGTGATCGAGAAGGAACAGCGGTGGGGTGCCCACCAGACCGGGCACAACTCCGGGGTGATCCACGCCGGGGTGTACTACAAGCCCGGGAGCCTCAAGGCGCGGATGTGCCGGGCGGGCAGCGCCTCGATGGTCGAGTTCTGCGCTGAGCACGGCATCGACGTGCAGGTGTGCGGAAAGTTGATCGTGGCTACCGACAGCTCCGAACTGCCACGGCTGACGGCGTTGCACGAGCGGGCGCAGGCCAATGGGCTCCCGGTCCGACTGATCGGTGCCGCCGAAGCGAAGGAGTACGAGCCGCGCGTCGCCTGCGTCGGCGCGCTGCATGTCGAGTCGACCGGGATCGTGGACTTCGCCGCGGTCTGCGAGGCGCTGGCGGGTCTGCTCGCCAAGGCCGGAGCCCAGCTTCGCCTCGGCGAGCGGGTGACCGGGATCCGGCCGGACCGCAGCCCGTCAACAGCCGGGCCGGGCCCGGGCCGCAGTGGCGATGCGGCCGGGGTGATCGTGCGGACCACCGGCGGTGCGGGCGGCCCAGCGCAGCTGCGAGCCGACGTACTGGTCAACTGCGCCGGGCTGCACGCCGACCGGCTGGCCCGGATGGCCGGGATCGACCCGCCGGCACGCATCATCCCGTTCCGGGGGGAGTACTACGAGCTGCGCCCCGAGCGCCGGGATCTGGTCCGCGGGCTGATCTATCCGGTACCCGATCCGCAGTTCCCCTTCCTCGGCGTACACCTGACCCGCATGATCGACGGCAGCGTGCACGCCGGCCCCAACGCGGTACTGGCGTTGGCCCGTGAAGGGTATCGGTGGAGCCGGATCCGCCCCCGTGACGTGCTGGACGCGGCGACGTACCCGGGGCTGTGGCGGCTGGGCCGCCGGCACCTGCGGTACGGCCTGACCGAGGTGCGCCGTTCGCTGTCGCGGCGGCGGTTCGCAGCGAGCCTGGCCCGGCTGGTACCCGGGATCGGCCCGGACGACCTGGTACGGGCCGAGGCGGGGGTACGCGCCCAGGCGGTGGCACGCAGCGGCGACCTCGTCGACGACTTCCTGATCGTGGCCCGGGACCGGCAGGTGCATGTGCTCAACGCACCCTCGCCAGCGGCGACCAGTTCGCTGGAGATCGCCCGGCACATCGTCGCCCAGCTGCCGTAGATCGGGCTTCCGCAGTGCCGGGCCGAGGTCGTACCGTGGGCGGCGTCTCGACGACAGCGGGAGGGTGCGTGCCGGCACGCGGGCGCAGCATGGATGGGTGGCGGCGGCAGCCGGCCGTAGCGCCGCGGCGGGAACCGGCCGGAGCGGCG
>OBEQ011469126.1_pt1 | contig 35432 bp, 39 predicted proteins | sample 1670901 | NCBI WGS metagenome assembly OBEQ01 (sample SAMEA104232315, study PRJEB22302) | groundwater metagenome | biome: forest; feature: aquifer; material: groundwater | place: USA | collected 2011-08-07 | depth 5.4 m | reverse complement strand
ACCAACGTTGGTAAATGCCCCAGTTTTAATCCTGATTCTCCCCGGCCGGATGACTCAAAATACCAACAATATACCCAGTCAAACTATGATCCCCAATCAGCCTGTAAAAAAGGAGAATGCAGTTGGAATAATAACTCCTGTCAGTGTCCAAACACCGGTTATAACTATCAATTAGCTTACCCAGGACAAAACTTTGTGCCTTACCAGGGATCGAATATAATTCCTAATGCCTCAAACCGGGGTCAACAGGAGGCAACTTGTAAAGCTGGAGGAGGTACTTGCAGCTGGAGCAACGATTTTTGTAACTGTTCTGGAATGCATCCGCCGACCTCTGGATCAAACCCATCCCTAATTCCTGGGAGTTTAGGCCCCGCAACAAGCAGGGCAGATCAGGAAGCGATGTGTAAGTCTGGTGGCGGAAACTGTACCAGCAGTGATCCTAACTATTGTGGATGTCAGGGTTATAAAGCTCCTCCCCCTGGTTATATCAACACTGTCCAAGGTGTTCCGCCAGGTTCACCCAGGGATCAGCAGGAATCAAGTTGCCGCTCATGCGGTGGGACATGCAACTGGAGTGGAGATGCTTGCAACTGCCGCTGCGCTACAATGGGGACTCCACCTCCACCACCTCCACCTCCACCACCTCCACCTCCACCACCTCCACCTCCACCACCAGCTCCCGCCTCTTCCCCCGCAGTTAAAGGGGTCAGTACCCAAAAAGGGTTGATCCAAAGTCTTTGGGATTTAGTTAGTGGTTATTAATCCAACTGGTAAGAAATCTTGTCCTTTGTTCAAAAAATCTCTAAAGGTTCCATCTAGCCACAAGGAAGATGAGTTACCAACAGCCCATCTTGAACTTTTTATCAATTTAAGTAACCATTAATATAAGTTGAAATTTATAATTATTATATTCCTGCTTATAATTTTCGGTAGTAGTGTTTTTTGGATCTATAAAAATTATTCCGGATCCTTCCCTCCCGATACTAATGAAATGTTAAGCCTACCCTCGGATGTTACTCAGATCGAAAAACGGATCTCCCAGGACCCAAAATTTGCCACCTCTTCTGCCAATCCTCTAGCGGAGATTTTACCCACTGCGGCTTCAATTTCCGCTCATTTGAGAATACCAATTTTAATGTACCACTACGTCGAACACGTCAAAGATAGAAATGACAAAATTCGGATCTCCCTAAATACTTTACCGGAAACTCTGGATATGCAAATAAAAACACTCAAAGATGCCGGTTATACTTTCATGACTACAGCTGAAATTCCTAAATATTTTCAAGGTGGAAAATGGCTTCCAAACAAACCAGTTATCCTCACCTTTGATGATGGTTACCGGGATTTTTATACTGATGCATTTCCAATTTTAAAAAAATATCAAGCTAAAGCAGTGATCTATGTTGTCAGCGGTTTTTTAGATAAATCAAATAATTTAACCCATAAACAATTAAAAGAGATTGCTGATAACGGTTTAATCGAAATTGGGGCTCATACTATTAACCATGTCTCCTTAAAAGGAATGAATTCCAAAAAAGCCCAGTTAGAGATCAGTAAAAGCAAAGATGATTTGGAAAAAGAATTAGGTATTAAAGTTGTCTCGTTTGCCTATCCTTATGGGTCATTTGATTTGCCCGCAATTGAGTTGGTCAAAAACGCTGGGTTTGATACAGCAGTTTCAACTATTCCCGGAACTGAAGTCAATCTTGATAATCTTTATTTCCTCTATCGCCTCAGGCCGGGAGGCCGAGTCGGGACGTCGTTATTGGATTTTGTCGGCAGCAGCAAATAATGTAGATAAAACCAAAATCCTCGATTTGTGTTACATTAAAATAATGAAATTAAAAAAAGTCGTTAAATTTTTTAGTAAATGGCAAGTCCAACTTATAATTTTACTTGCCCACATCCTTCTTAGTGTGGTGGGTTTTTACAACTTTGTTTTTAACTATCATTTATCAGAAGTTTATCTGGTGCAAAGTGTTAATGAGAAACAGCAAATCATCTCTAAATCTGGCGCCAGATCAGTGGAGAATTTTTTACACAGCATTGATAATCAGTTATCCTCTTTTGTTTTTTCCTTTGCCAAAATAGATGGGAATACGGCAATTGACAAAGAGGCAACCAGACAGCAGTTTGCAGAGTTTATTAAGCGCTCAAAGCCGCCAATTAGCGGTATTGCCCTTTATGATGAATCCGGCACATTGATCATCATTGAAAATAAGGAGCACAATAAGTTAGGAGAAGGCGTGGATTTTTCCAGTAGGGACTTTATCACTTGGTCGACAGACCCACTAAACAAAGGCAAGTCCTTTATCACCAATCCCTATATCTCTGCTTCTGGATCAACCCAGGGGCAAAATATCATGGCTATTGTCACCCCAATCTATTTTGGCAATAAATTTAAAGGCACTTTGGCGATTCGTTTTTTGGTTAACCAATTTAAAGACGCTTTTATTAATCCACTGGCAACCGCAATAGATGAGGATTCTTTTATCATCGACAATAATAATGTTGTCATTGCAGGAGATGTAGGTTTACTCAATAAAAATTTAAATGATTACGCCAGACAGTCCAAATGGCACAATTATACTGATTTTAATGATAAGCTTAATGCGGTATTGAAAAAAGATTCGACCAATACATCTTGGAATTTTGCTTTTCCAAATCAAAAAGTTAAAAACTATTTAGTCGCCAGTTCCAAAATTGACTTGCCTAATACCGATAAGGATCTTTATTTGATCCTCCTTACTCCACAAAGCGGAACCTTAAAACCGCTTTCTCCTTTGCGTTATTATGGCACTGTCTGGATTTGGATTAGCATCATTTTAACCTTTTTAGGTGGAGTAATTTATATTGTGGTCAAACGTTTATCCAAAGAATCGGTATGAGCTTCTGCTTGACAAAAAGACTAAATCACATCTAATCTGGACTAAGTGGTAGTTTTGGATGAAAGAACCAAAGGCTCCCCATTAAAATATATGGGCATAAAAAGTTTGATCTTATTAGCAGTTATAACCCCTGCTTTACTATGGTTTAGCATGGCTTCAGCTCTTGCCCAGCAAAATGGCCCTTCTCTTTTAAAAATTCCCTCCGACCTGGCACTGGATTTACAATTTGCCCAAAAAAACCCCGCACCTGAATCAGAGATAATTAACCAGGCCGAAAGCAAAAAAGCCGTGATTTTAACCCCAACTACTCAACAGACGGTTAAGCTGGAAGAAAATTTAGCAAACGAGCTTAAGACTCAAGCGGCGGAGGAAACTAATCATCCGGATCAGTCAACTTCTGAACAGGTCGTCATTACGCCAAACTCTGGTGATAGCTCCACTTCACCTGCTAATCCGTCCGAACAGATTCTACCCAACTCAAGTTCAGTTGCTACACCGAATGGGACAGAGCCACAACCAAGTAACAACTCCAACAAGATTCCCGGCACAAACATCACCGAGCCAGATGATAATGCCGCACCCTCAGTAATTCCTGAACCCAATAGTCCTGTGAATGATGGTCAAGTTCCGGCAAATGATCAACCACCCGCAGATCCAAACCAAATTTTGCCTGATGATAACAGCGCTGCAGTCCAGGGAGCCTCAACTAAAGCCAATTGGGTCCAAAAATTGATATACCTGATTTTTAAGAAATAATTATGGATAAACCAGAAGAAAAAGAAACACCTCCGTCACAGTTAGAAAAAAAATCTCCCTTTTTTAGGAGGTTAAAATCTGCTTTACAAAATAAGTTTTATTTAATATTTCTGGCAGTTTTAATCATTACCTCGGCGGCATTGGTGCTGAGAACCTACCAACAACAGATACAGCAAAAAACCACCCGGGCGACAACTACGAGTACAAACCCGCAAAAATTAGTTAGGCGTTCGAAAATTCCCAACATCATTACCAAAGCCACCACCGCCAAAACGATCGATGTTAAAACCGGTAAGGTAGTTCTGGCGGCCAGAATATTTTCCGTTGACGATCGGACCATTTACCTGTCTTTGGATTTAAATAAACCGGATTTAAATACCCGGATTGATTATATCCGCTACCTTAATGGCCGCTATATTGATCATGGTAGTGTGAAGATTACCAAACCCTCAACTCAAAATCTGGCATTTGAATGGACCATAAATAAACCCAGTGGCAGTAGACCTGAAGGTAAATATAAAATCGCCACATATACCAATGGGATTTTAGAAAAAAGGGTCAATTATACAGTGACCAAAAATAAGATCTCTGCCAGCTCAACAGAGGATCCAATCGCCCTCGATTTAGATTATTATTTAGCACCTAAGTTATTATCCCAAGCATATTAATTTTATGGAACAACCAACTGCTACTGCCCAGCCAGATAGTCTCCAATCAGGGCTGAGTAATGAACAGGTTACCCAAAACCGTCAGCAATACGGCACAAATGTCGAAAAAGAGCATGATTTTACCACTTTAAAAACCATTTTTAAGACTACTTTCTCGCTTTTTAATATTGTGATGGCGATTTTAATTATCGTGATGGTAGCCATCAATCAAGGCTCAACGGCAAAATTTATTGGGATTGTCGCGGCTATCAATACTCTAATTCAGCTGATCCAGGAGATTAGAGCCAGACTTATCGTCAAAAAATTGAGCAAGATGACCCAAAAAACTGCCATGGTGAAAAGAGAGGGAAAAGAGATAGAACTGCCGATTGAGCAGCTGGTGATTGGAGATTTGATCCATCTGAAAAGTGGCGACCGGGTTCCAGTCGATGGCCAAATGGTTTTTTCAGACTATGCTGAGTTTGATGAAAGTGTTTTAACCGGAGAATCAAAGTATATTCAAAAAAAGCCAGGCGAACCAGTCTTGGCCGGTAGTTTTATCGCCGCTGGTGGTTGTTTTTATCAGATGACTAAGCTTTCCCGTGACTCGTATATCCAGTCTTTAACCAAACAACTCAAAAGCTATGCGGTTGCCGAGTCTCCCCTCCAATCGCAGATTAACCAGATTATCAAAGCTTTAACCTTTATGACCCTTTTTTTCATTACCCTGCTTGTGGCAGAAGGGTTAATCCAGGAAAACCAGATTGATGAGATTATTATTAACTCATCAGTTTTAATTACCTCCTTAGTGCCTCAAGGCTTAGTGCTGATTACTACCATCTCTTTTGCTTATGGCGCAATGAAAATTGCCAAAAGCCAGGCCATTGTCCAAAGATTGTCAGCAATTGAGGCGATGGCTAACACTAAAGTAGTTTGTATGGACAAAACCGGCACCCTGACCAAAAACATTTTGGAGATAAAAGAGGTCAAATGGATGTAAAAATGGATTCTCAAAAACTATTAAAAACTTTTTTAAGGGATATCTCCCAGAAGAATAAGGTGATTGAAACCTTGGAAAAGTATTTACCGGATGTTGAGGCTTTAGCGGACTCCAAAAAAAAAGATGAGATCCCTTTTTCCTCAGAAAGAAAATTTAGCGCCTGTGTTTATTCAGATCAAACTTTAGTCTTAGGTGCACCAGAGATTTTGCTGGAGAAGTCTTCAGCGGCTTTTAAACAGGTCGAGCTATACACCAAAGAAGCTTACCGGGTGGTGACTTTTGGGACAGTGGAGGGAGAACTTAAAGTCGATGAACCAAATATCAGTAAAAAATTTAAAGTCCTGGCGGTAATCGCCATGGATGATCCAATCCGGGAAGAGGCACCAGCAACTTTAGAAAGTTTGACTAAGGAAAATATTGAGTACCGGATAATCTCCGGCGACTCAGCGGATACAGTTTCAGCCATCGCCAAAAAGATTAATCCTAAACTGGCGGTTAAAGCTATCTCCGGCAGTGATCTTGAAGTTTTATCCCCTCAAGATTTCGAAAAAAAAGTGTTGGAAACTAATATTTTTGCCCGTATTAAACCCCACCAGAAACAAGCCATTGTCAAAGTCTTAAAAAAGAACAAACTCTTTACCATTATGATTGGGGATGGGGTCAATGATGTTTTAGCCCTGAAGGAATCCGATTTAGGGATCGCGATGAATGGCGGCTCAAGTATGGCCAAAGATGTTGCTGATGTAGTGCTTTTAAACAACTCATTTGCTACCCTACCGATCTTACTGTATGAAGGCCGCCGGATTATCACCAATATTCAAACTATTGCCAATATTTATTTAATTAAAAATGTCTCAGCCATTGTTTCAATTTTAATTTTAGGTTTTATCGGCTTGAGGTTTCCCTTTGACCCTAAACACGTTGAAGTTGCCAGCTTACTGATTATTGGTATACCATCATTTGTTTTTGCGTTTGAAAAGCATAACTTTGCCAGTTCTGATGAAGGGTTTGTCAAACGGTTATTGCTTTTTTCCGGAATTGTAGGATTTATCAACGCGCTGGTTTTTGCCATCATTTATGCTTATTTTGACCTGGCAAGCAACCGGTTGTTATATTCCCGATCGATGCTTTTAACCGCAGTGATATTTTTGGGAATTAATAACTTAGTACTGATTTATCTTCAACACTACACCTTTGGCCAGATTATGAACAGAAAAATAATAGTTTATTTGATTATTGGGGTGTTGTCACTTTTTGGCCTAATTTTAGTAATGCCTCAGACCAGGGACTTTTTTGAGATTGGGGTGGTTGATCCATTAGATCTTCTGATCGCCTTCGGCTTCTCTTTGATTGGATCGATGATTAATGTGGTAATATTAAAAAGGGCTGGGTTAATTCCCAGTGTGAAGCTTGATGAAGATAATTTCATCAAATCTTTATAAATTTAAGTTATAATTTTTTTAATGCCTAAATTAATAATTTACAGACTGCCTTTAACTTTGCTCTTGCTGGCTTTACTACTTTTACTGTGTTTTTATTTTTCTTTTAGAGTTTCAGCCCAAGATAATCCTGCAGATCTGATACCTTCGGATTTAGCATTAGATATACAGGTAGGACAGGCTAATCCAGCGCCTGAACAAGCAGATACCCTTAAAGCTGAAGTACCTGAGGCCAATGTTGCAACCAGCACAGGCAGCCAACCGGCGGTCACTGAGGATGCGGTGGCGCCGGAAACGGCTAAAGAGAATAAAACCCAGGCTCTTAATTCCAATTTAGTTAATTCTGAGCAGGCAGTTCAAATAAACGAACCAAACGGTGATAATCATAACGTAAACGATTCGCCTGGTCCTACATCTTCAGGTGATCAACCGTCCGGTAGTAACTCCCCAGCCAGTCCAGGATCAGATAATACCGGTAACGGCAACCCTACCCAGCAACCCTCAAAAGACTTAAACGTTACTAATCCGGCTGCTGCCCCTGATGATAACCTTTCCTCCCCCTCACCCGCCCCTGATACCGGTTCCGGCACAGATACTAGCTCCCAAGGTTCAAGCGGTGATAGTTCAAGCTCAGACAATACAAGCTCAGACACTAGCAGTAGCTCATCAGATCAACAACCAAGCCAATGAATAAAATGAAAAACCAAAAAGGATTAATGCCAATTTTGATCATCGCTTTAATTGCCCTAGTCGGTCTGGGGGGTTTTTTTGTATTCCAGACATTTCTTAACAAACCTGCAGCTACCCCCGTACCTTTAAAACAGAAAACTCAACCCAAAAAGACCGTGATGGTTAAAACTCGTTCTAAAACTCCAGGGATTATCAAACAGGTGGCAACTGCCAAAGCAATTGATGTCAAAACAAGCTTGCCAATCCAACCGACAAACAAATTTACGACCAAGGATAAATATGTCTATTTATCTTTAGTTCTTAATAACCCTACTGCTGGTACCAGGATTGATTATGTGCGTTACATTAACGGCAGGTATCTGGATCATAAAAGCGTTAAGCTTGCCAGTCCCGGCATGAAGGCTTTAGCCTTTGATTGGGCCGCCAAAACTACAGCTAATCGGCCAGTAGGAGTTTACCGGGTTAGAACATATACTAATGGGATTTTAGAAAAGAGGGCTAACTATACTGTGTCCAAAGATACCAGCCTGACTTTTGCCAACCTAATGGAAACATATTATCCTTAAAATTCTATCCCCTGTCTATCTATGGTAAAATGGCTGATATTTGGGCAAAACCTAATTTGTTAATCAAAGACCATGAGAGTCCATATTATTGAGGATGAAGAGAAGCTGGCCAGACACCTGAAAGTGGGTTTGGAGAACGAGGGTTATTCGGTGGGTTACTCTTTACAGGGAGATAAAGCCAAAGATTTTGTGCTGCTGCACCATGAGGAGATCGATCTGATTATTTTGGATCTGATGCTGCCGCAAATTGACGGTACGACTTTATGCCAGATCTTTCGCAAAGAGGGTCTAATGATCCCGATTTTAATCTTAACAGCCCGAAATACGGTTGAGGCCAAAGTTGAGGGTCTTAATCTGGGGGCCGATGATTATCTAACCAAACCCTTCTCTTTTGATGAATTGATTGCTCGGATCAGAGCCTTGATGCGCCGACCAATGCAATCGCTGCCGGTAAAATTTCAGGTCGGGGATTTAACCCTCGACACTAGCAAACACACCGTTTATCTTCAGGGACAAGAGATTACTTTGACCCTCAGGGAGTATATGCTGTTAGAATATTGTATGAGGCACCCTAATCAGGTCTTAACGCGGGAGCAAATACTTGATAATATAGGGGATATTAATTCTGATTATTTTAGCAATGTGGTCGATGTCCATATCAAAAATCTCAGAAGAAAGATCGGTAAGTTACATGAACAGGAAATTTTTGAGACGATTCGGGGAGTGGGTTACCGGCTTAAGAGCTGACCCATTTTCCTATGTCCGAATCAAACTGACAATTATCTATACTTTAGTCATTATCCTGGGGATTATCGGATATGTTTTATTACTCAATCGAGAGTTTACCCGCTATACCACGACAGTGGCCCAGGAAATTACCGATCCTGCCCGCCGGCAGCGTTTTATTACCCGCTCAGAGAAAGTTACCGCCAAAGCCCTTTACAGTATTGAACCAGAAGATATACTAACGGTTTTTATCGTCATGGGTATTAGTTACATTTTGGCCGGAATCGCCTTAAAACCAATTAGAGAGATGGTGGAAAACCAAAAAGTTTTTTTGGCTAATGCGGCCCACCAATTAAAGACTCCGCTGGCAATTATTAAAACTGAGATGGAAGTTTTTTTAAGAGATAAGAGAAACTATCTGCAAAGTCCGGAGTTGTTGTTTCGAAGAAAGGCTGGGGTTTTGAGTAACCTGGAGGAAATTGACCGGATGAATCACATTATCGAGGATCTGATGCTCATTGCCAGACTTGATAGCCATCAAATCACCCTCCAAAGGATACCGATTAATCTCGGCCGGTTAATGAAAGGGGTGATTAAGAACCTCTCTAATTACGCCGAGATGAAAAAAATCTCCTTCCGGTTTAAATCTGCCAAAAGCGTCTCTATTTTGGGTGACCCGGAAAAACTGCAGCAGGCATTTTATAATATCTTGAAAAATGCGATTGATTGTTCCCATCAAAATGGCTTGGTCAAAGTCAGTATTAATCACCGATCGTTGGATGCAATTGTCGAGATTATGGACCAGGGGATTGGTATCAGCCCAAATGAGCTGCCATTTATTTTTGATCGTTTCTACCGCACTTCCACGGCCATTAATAATAATATTAAGGGCACTGGACTGGGACTGGCGATTGTCTACTGGATTATCAAAAACCATCAAGGTGAGATCACCGTCCATAGTGCGCCAAGTAAAGGCACGATTTTTAAAATTACCCTACCGCATAATGGCTAATCATTTCATCAAACCTTCATTTGTTATTCATTGAAACTTCATCACACTAAGGTAAAGTTTATTTATGTGGATAAAGAAAATAGTTTTAGCTTTGTTATTACTTTCTTTAATTTTTCAATCCAGCCCGCTAGCTTTTGCCCAATCAGGCTCAAAAAACAATCAGCCAAATTTTTTGCAACAAATGTGGAATTTTATTGCAGCTCCATTTCAACCCGCTCCTGCTTTAAGTACCAATAATAAAGTCTTGTCCCAAGCCCCAACAAACTTAACACCCAAAAGTACTACTTCCCCTATCCCTGTTGTGGCAAATACAGATGATCTGAGTAAAAGAGTTTCTAGTTTAGAATTAGCGGTCCAAAACCTGCCAGCCAGTCAACCAACCAGCCTTACCTCAAATACACCAACCACCACGGCTTTAACTGTAACCGGTCTTGCTGCTGGGACCAAGTTTGTTGATCTTATTGGCAGCAATACTATTATTGATTCTTTTGGTAATATTTACCCTTCGGGTGCCTCTCAGACCCAAACAAATAAACCAACCCTCGGTACACCCTCCAGGAAATATTTTGGGATTTATGCCAATAACTTTACCGTTCCGGTTGGAGGATTAACTAACGGACCAGTGCGTTCTGATTCAAATGGTACACTTTCCAACGGCAATATAAACCTTTCCAGTGAAGTCAGCAATACTTTGGGTCCAGGAAATGGCGGCACTGGTCAATCAACTTATATAACAGGTGATATCTTATACAGTAACGGAACCAACAGTTTAGGTAAACTAAACATTGGCTCTGCTAATCAGGTATTAACAATAGTTGGGGGAGTACCAACATGGCAAACTTCTGGCTCTTCCTCTTGTCCAACTTGCGTGGTCACAAACCCCTCTGCTGCCCAAACTCTTACCGCGGCTTCATCCACGACTGGTCTTTCTCTGGCTCAAGCCTCAACCGCCGGGGCCGCTGATGTCTTTAATGTGACTAATAACGCTGGCTCAACCAAATTCTTAGCGATAACTTCAGCCGGAAACACGACACTTGCTGGCACCTTGACTGGCGCAACCGGACTTTCTTCTTCCGGTACAATTACTTTTTCCGGACTCTCAACTAACGGCCCGGTCTTTACCAGTGCCGGAGGAGTATTGAATTCGGAAGCTCAGCTAGCCGTAAGCAGGGGTGGTACAGGCGCTGCCACTTTGACTGCCAACGGTATTTTACAGGGTAATGGTACTTCGGCTGTCTCAGCTGTTGCTCCAGGAGCAAACGGCTCACTACTCGTATCAAATGGTACTACAGCCTCCTTTGGCACGATTACCAACTCATCTTTAACAGCTGGATCTTTCACTAATATTACTGGAGTTGGTACTTTAACTGCTGGCACATGGAATGCGGGTGTAGTTGGTCCCACTTATGGCGGTACTGGTGTTAACGGTTCAGCCGCCGGAAATGGTACGTTGTTAATAGGCAATGGTAGCGGTTTTACCCTAGCCGCCTTAACTCAAGGAACCGGTATGACCATCACAAATGGTTCCGGTACAATAACCATTGCTTCCACCCAAGCTTGCCCTACTTGTTTGCAACAGGCACCAACAACTACCGCTGCCAACACCGTTACCCCGACTACAGCCTCAGTTGTAGGCTTGACAGTAAACGCCACCAATTCTACTGCTGCCAATACCGCCAATTTTAATCAATCACAAGGTGGTGCGGATGCAGTTGATGTTAATGTAACGAACACTGCTGGTACAAATACTAACGGTTTATTGGTTAATGTTAATGGCTCGGGGGGTACTACTACCCATGGGGTTAATGTTACTCAAGCCGCAGGAACCGTGACTAACGGTGTGACTGTTTCCGGTACAATCACTAACGCCTTAAATTTTGTGGGAGCTTCTTTTACTAAACTTATTAACTCAACTAATCTTAATGTGACCAACACCGGTAATATTACCGGCGGAACCTATAACGGTTTAACTGTCACTTCCTCAACCGGTACCTTAACGGTAGTTAATGGAAAAACTTTAACTGTCAATAAAACTTTGACTCTTGACGGTACGGATTCTACCACCATGACCTTTCCCGCCGCCACCGACACGATCGCCGGTTTGGGTGCCACCCAAACCTTTACCGGTGCCAAAACATTTAATGCCGGTTTAACAGTGGGAAATAATTCGAGTTTAACTATCTCTTCTGGAACTGGTCAATTTGTTCAGACCTATTCAAATTCTGCCGCCAGTAATGCCCAAGCCTTAGCGTTTTCTAATACTAACACTGGTGCAGGTGTGGCTATTAATGGAGTTGATATTACCCCGACTAATACCTCCACAGCTTCCTCTGGTACCAACACTTTAAATATCGTTCAGTTTGAGGCTGGTGGTGCCTTGGGAGGCACGGATACTTCAAATGGAATAAACTTTGCTTCAGCCACAGGTTACACCAACTTTATTAAAACTCCCACCGCTAACCTCTCATCAGCTGGCGCATTAACAGGGCTGACAGGGTTAACGGTAGCCTCGGGAGGAGAAACAATTACGGCGGGAGGGCTCACAGTTACAGCCGGCGATGTCGCAATTACTGCGGGGAACTTAACATTGGGTGGTACCCAAAGAATCTCTAATGCTGGGGCGGCGGCCTTTACCACAATTTCGGCCACCGGCCAGATAACCTCCACCTTAGCTTCTGGCACTGCTCCTTTTTCTATAACCAGCACCACACCGGTGGCCAATTTAACTACTGTCCCGACAACATATAATGCCGCCGGCACCCAGCAAACTGCCGCTAAACTAGTAACCGGAACCGCCACTCTTTCTGGTGGTACTGTCACAGTCACTCTCTCTGGATCTGCTGTTTATACTGGCGCTGGAACTTACCAATGTACTGGTACTGATCAAACAGCTATCAATGCGGTTAGGATCGCCAATACCAACGGGACGACTTTTGTCATTACCGGTACAACCACCGATGTGATTGGTTATATTTGCTTGGGTAACTAAATTTTAATCTGCCCCCATCTAAACTTAATTTATGGACGAGAGTAATATCAACCAAATTAATAAAATTAATTTTCGCCCCCGGCGTAAATTCCAAAAAAACTGGTTGATTATTGGTGCAAGCTTTATGGTAGTGGTAGTTCTCCTGGGAACATCTGTTTGGGTTTTTCGCTCTAAATTACCCTTTATGCCCAAAAATGTTTTAGGAGTGAGCTTACTCACCAAAGATAGCCAGAAAGATAGTTTAGAAGAAGCTAAAAAATTAGAGACAGAGTTGGGAAAAATTATGGATCTGCCAACTGGAGAGCAACCAACTGTTGCCACGGTCACAGATATCGTTCAGCTTAAAGACCAACCTTTTTTCCTAAAAGCCAAAAATGGCGATAAAGTCCTTATTTATCCTAAAGCCAAAATAGCCATTCTTTACGATCCTGCTACCCATCGGATCAAAAATATGGGTGGATTGAATGCGGAAAATCCTTCTCCAGCCCAAACTCAAGCTAGAATAATTATTCGCAATGGGACTCCATCACCAGGTTTGGCCCAAAAAATTGAAACCGAGATTAAAAAGGCCTTCCCTGATGCTACCATCACTGGTAAGGAAAATGCCGCCAATGATGGTTATAGTAAAACAATCGTGGTCGCCGCTTACGATGGTGCCAAAAATGCCGCAGCTAATTTAGCCAAGTCTTTGAATGTCTCTGTGGGTGACCTTCCAAGCAATGAAAAACCTCCAGGCTCCGGAGCAGATATTATTATTATTGCCGGTAAAGATAAGATTTAATCTCGTATTCTTAGCCAGAAACTTCATTTCAACTATTCAAAGGTTTGTCCATCTGGTAAACGTTAGTAGGACTATTATTCATAAACTGGACTCTGAGGGAATGAATATTTACACACCAGAAATCTGGATTTGTGACTATGATATAATACATTTATGCAAGATTTAATAACACAAGATCCAGAAATCTTAGGTGGAAAGCCAATTATTAAAGGAACCAGGATGTCAGTAGAATCCATTTTGGAGCTTTTAGCATCTGGTGAGGAAATTAAAGGGATCTTAGAGGAATACCCTTTTTTAACGCGGGAACAAATTCAAGCTGCAATTGACTATGCTGCAAAATTAGTTGGTAGGACAGAAACTTATATTTTCGAAACTGCGAAAAAAGCCCAAATTCAACTTTCTGCGCATGAAATTTCTCATCGACGTTAACGTTCCAAACTCAACAATATCCTTATTTAAAAAACTTGGCTATGACGTCCTCGACCTTAAACAAGTTCATTTATTATCTAGTGATATTGAGGTGATCAAATTAGCTCAAGCTGAAGATAGGATAATTGTAACCAGAGATAAAGACTTTCTCGAGCTTAGTAATTTTCCTAAATATAAGGTTCCATTAATAGTAATCCGGGTGACGAACCAAAAATTTGAAAATATTACCGAACATCTAAGTAATCTTCTAAAAAATCAAACTGAGAAGGTCCTAAAAAAATCAATTACAATTGTAAAAGAAGAAATTGCTGAATCTTATCCTCTCCAATAGGTTTGAGTTTTTTACTTCGTCCACCTGGTAAACGTTAGTAGGACCTTAATACCAAATTTACCAATTGAGGAATTTCAGATATATAAAAAGCTCTCCTGTTAAGAATAAGCTGTTGATCTTAGGTCAACTTCAATCGGTAGTCTGAAGCTTTTGGGAGATTTTTTGCTCTTTTGAGAGAAATTTAGAATAGTAAAGCCTGTTATAGTCTTAGTTTTAGGATTTTTCCTAATTACAACTTCGTCACCTACTTCATCAGAAATGTCTTCCTCAGAAGGGGTACCTTTGGAGAAATATAAAATATCAGCCTCTTTGTCATAGAATAAGTTTAAGTCATTATTTTTTTGCATACTTTTCTCCTGACAAAATTCTGTTAGTAAAATAACCTGTTAGGATGAACCAACGACGATTCCTCTTAACTACAACAGCAATATATTTTCCTCCTATTATAGTATCAAAATACTTGTAAAATAACAAGACATCAGGATCAGATTTACTAATTTTGACCTCGTCAGGTTCCAAAAGAACTTCCTTAAATCGTTCAAAATAGGGCTTTAAATCCGAATGAAACAAAAATATATGATTTTTTCTTTCAGAAGTTAATTCTGCGGTTTTGCCAAAACTGGTTTTAAATTTCATTTTTAGTAGTATATCACTATGGTTATTTAGAAAAGTAAATTATAGATTAACCTATCTTAACAGTCTAAGCAAAGTCCATCTAGTGAGCGTAGTAAGACTAATATTCCTAATTTATCAATTGATGAAATGATTATTTATAGAAATCTGAAGATATAAATCGACTAAAAATTTTTAAGTTGAAGGAGTTTCTTGATCTTTTTCCAATCTAGCTGTTTGACAACCAAGTTCGATGCTTTGGGTAATATCCTCCGAGTCGATGTTTAATAGAGAGTATGAGTCGAACCTTTTTAGCTACAAAAATCAATTTATAGTACATTGTCCACAGGGTAATCAAATAGCTTGCCCTATGTCCTTCACTCACTAAGTTCGTTCAGTCCAGAGGGAAGGATTCGAACCTTCGAAGGTATAAACCAGCTGATTTACAGTCAGCTCCCGTTGTCCACTTGGGTACCTCTGGTTAATTCCGGAAATCATATTAAATATTTATCATATTTTGGATCATCAACAATTATCTCATTCCGATTTTTTTATTTCACCCCACTTAATTAGATATTGTTTAAAAGTATGTGTCAAAACATAGAGGTAATCAAAATCATCATCTTTATATTTCCTCGCGTAATTAAAACTTTGATTCCCTCCTGTTATACGTAATCCTACCTTACATCGACCATTTGTATACAAGCCTGCGTATTTTGCTTGAACCTAGTATAAATTTTTCCATTATCAAAAATAAGATCATAAGGCTTTCTATCTCCTATAGGTAACAGGACCTCGTATCCAAGAGAATAGAGCTTCGCTATACATTGTGATAAAGCATAGGATCCTTACTGTTTTGAATTCTGAAAAACCACAACAACAGTCTAATACACTGTTAGAATTAATGCAATTTATGCAAAAATCGATCTATCATCTTTGGAAATTAATAGACCAACTAATAAATATAAATTTCCTAATCTTGTCCTTAGTTTATTAATATCTTGTACTTATTTCCCTTAAAACCAAAAGAATTCGTTTGAGAATGACAGTTCGGACATAAAAATCTAAGATTAGCTAGTCTATTATTGATATTATTTCCATCAATATGGTCTACCTCCAGGTTCATTTTTTTCCCTTGCCATGTATTAATTTTACATAAAAAACATTTATAAGTTATTCCTGATTCAATTAATGCTCTTCTTAATAAATGAGATTTTTGCCTCTGTCCAATTATAAATACCTGTGCAGGAGTCTTCCTTTTATTAGAAATTATTCCCAAATTATGTCTATACCCTAAGAAATGATCAGTATTTATACCGTGTTTATTAATCATACGCTTCAAATGCTGATGTTGGTTACCACCCACTGGTTTTCCCAGCAGTATTCTTGCCACACCTTGAACTGAAGTAGATTGTAAAACTGCAGACTTTAGTTTCTCTTGAGTAATCTTTATAAACACTTCGAATTGGACAATATACTATATAGTGTAAATTGTCAATGTTCTTTGTCTAGTGTATTTGACCGCTTTACCATCTCCGGTTAAAGCTTGATAATTATACTAGATTTCAGCTTTGAAGAGAAGAAAATTGAAGTTTTATGGTCTCCAGCCTTCGTAGGCAAAATAATTGCCATTTTGTTCCACACAGACAAATGAAGTATCAGAACGCATATTGGAAGCGTGTCCCGGAGAATTGATCCACATATTTACCACATCTTTATAGTTAGAGTTCATGGCGATATTTTCCGTTACATAATGATAACTGGGGTATGGTAAGGTTTTGGAATTTAATCTGTTACTAAATCCGTCATGGTTAAAGGCAGATTTAATCTCCCCCGCCCTAGTTTTGGCAAAATCACAGGTATAAGGGTCAGTTTTGACTGCCACAAGGAGGTGTGATGCCCGATATTTATTGATTTCAGTCATGATATAGTCTTTTGCAGAGGTAGCAGCCGGTGGATTGGTCGGAGCTAAGGTTGGTTTTGGGGTGGCAACTACCGTTTGAGGTGTGGAAGTCGGTTTTATAGTCGGGGTAGTAGTTGGGCTGCTTGATGGTTTTAAGGTGGGGGTTGGTACGGGAGTTTGGATAATCCACTTGTTTGACATTGGCGGCGGCGTTGTAACAGGTGGAGGGGTTGGGACTGGAGGCGGAGTGGGAAATGTCAAGCTTGGCCAGAAGGAAAACCAGTAATAATTAGCTGATGCGGGAGTGAAACTGAAAAGAAAAATAACCGGTAAAACTAAGGAGCTTAAAATTGTTTTTTTGTGGGACCAAAATTGTCTCAAAAGCCTGGGCAGTTTATGCATAATGCTTACTCGACACAATAATCTTTGCAGTATCAGGAGAGAAGGTTTCCTTACCAGATACTTGCAGGTTTCTTGCAATTGGGAAGCATTGGCATCTTAACGCACAACCCATTGTAGGTCAAGTTGACAATATGTGGTAATGGAAAAGCATAAGCTGTCTACGACTATGGTCTACAGTCAACGGCAAAAGATTGTTGCGGTAGTCGGTAGTCTGTATGCGGAGCTTGCCTTCCGCTGGAAAGGTAGACGGTAGACTAGTTCTCCCTGTATAATCTGCTAGTATGGCTTTTAGAAGAATTCAGACCCGGCAGGCGGATTATTCTGGTTTAAAAAAGATCCGGCTCTTAACTGGTTTATCATCCCTGGCTTTTTATGGATTGCTGGCCGTTATTGTAGTTATTGTGATCGCGGTGGTTTTTATTGTCACCCAAGTCCCCTCCCCTGAGACTTTAACCAAAAGGAATATTGCCCAGGCGACGAAGATTTTTGACCGCAATGGTGATCTGCTTTATGACATCTATGCTGATGAAAACCGCACGCCGGTTAAAATAAATGAGGTTCCGGACGCAGTTAGAAAAGCCACCATCTCAATTGAAGACAAAGATTTTTATACCCATTCCGGTTTTTCTTTAGCCGGCTATTTAAGGGCCTTTTTTGGATTAATTGTCCACCGCCAAGTGGAAGGCGGCGGTTCGACTCTGACTCAGCAGTTGGTGAAAAACGCCCTACTAACCTCAGATGTCAGTTTGCTGCGCAAGGTCAAAGAATTAATCCTCTCAATTGAAGTTGAGCATACTTATTCCAAAGATAAAATTTTGGAGATGTATTTAAATGAGATCCCTTATGGTGGTACAGCTTATGGGATTGAAGCGGCGGCCAATTTATATTTTGGTAAACATGCCAACCAGTTAAATTTAGCCGAGGCCTCACTTTTGGCCGGACTGCCCCAGCGCCCATCAGTTTATTCACCTTATGGTACCCACCCAGAGCTTGCAAAAGAGCGCCAGAAACAGGTTTTGAGGCGGATGGTGGAGGATAGATATATCACTACTCCCCAGGCTGATGCGGCAGAGAAGGAACCTTTAGCTTTTAGAACCAGCCGCAATGAAGCCGGTTTTAAAGCCCCCCATTTTGTGCTTTATGTCAAACAAAAATTGATTGACCAATTCGGCGATAAATTGGTGGAGCAAGGCGGGTTGAAGGTGACAACGACCCTGGATTACAAACTCCAAGACCAGGTTCAAAATATCGTTTCTTCAGAGATCGGTAAATTAAAAGATTATAAAGTGGGAAATGGCGCAGCAGTGGTACTTAATCCGCAAAATGGCCAGATTTTATCAATGGTTGGCTCAAAAGATTATTTTGCCAAATCTGAACCTGAGGGGTGTACGGAGCGGGTGAATTGTGTTTTTGAACCGAATGTTAATGTCGTTTTAGCCAACCGTCAGCCAGGTTCTGCTACCAAACCAATTACCTACGCCGTCGGTTTGCAAAAGGGTTATAACGCTTCGACGATGCTGATGGATGTGAAAACTGAATTTCCCGGCGGAGTTGGTCAGCCGACATATAATCCGGTCAACTATGACGGTTCTTACCGGGGACCGATGCAGGTCCGCTACGCCCTAGGTAACTCCTTAAATATCCCGGCGGTCAAAATGTTGGCTTTGGTCGGGGTTAAAAATGTCATGGATCAGGGATATAAAATGGGGGTTTCTGATTGGGAGCCAACTCAGGATAATGTTAATAATGTCGGGCTTTCGCTGACTTTGGGAGGCCGGGAGCTCAAATTAATTGATTTAACCTCGGCTTTTGGGGTCTTTGCGGCTGCCGGTAAAAGGCACGACCCGGTTTCAATTTTAAAGGTTGAAGATTCAGGCGGTAAAACACTTTATGAGTACCACGATTCAGATGGGGTGAAAGTTTTAGACGAAGGGATTAGTTTTATTATCGCCAATATCCTGTCTGATAATGGGGCCAGGTCAGCAGTTTTTGGCTCCAACTCAATTTTAAATGTGCCGGGCAGAACAGTTTCAGTCAAAACCGGAACCACTGACCAAAAACGCGATAATTGGGCCTTTGGCTTTACCCCCTCAATAGTGTCCGGAGTTTGGGTTGGTAATAATGATAATACGGTTATGAACCCGGCGATCTCGTCTGGGGTGACCGGTGCCTCACCTATCTGGCAAAAGATTATGGTCGCGGCTTTGAAAGATAAAGGTGACGAAAAACCAAAACAGCCTGATAATGTGGTTCAAGCTGATGTTGACGGGTTAATGGGAGGCAAACCCAAAGACGGCTCCCCCACCCGTAAGGAATATTTTACCAAGGGTAATGAACCCAAAGATACGGCCGCTGCTTACCAGCACTTAAAAACCTGCAAAATTAATCCCCACCGCCAGGCCAATGATGGTGAGGATTTAGAAGAGCGGGATGTGCTGCTGCTGCAGGAAAATGATCCGACAGGGGCCAATAAATGGCAGGATGGGATTGATAAATGGGTGTTAACTGCCGGTGATCCACGATTTGTCGGTACTGGGAAAGGTTGTAGTGGGATCCCGGGCTTTTCAGCCGGTACTGGTGCAGCTATTAGTATCGCCAATATTCCCAACGGAGCCAATGTGCCCCGGGTGTTTGATGTTCTAGCCCGGCAAAACTCGCCCAATGGGGTCAAAAAGGTAACCTGGAATATTGACGGGGCTAAAATTAAGGATCAAACAGTTGAGCCTTTTGCCCTGCATGTGGAGTTTCCCGGCGGTGACCACAACTCCCATACCATCTCTATTACCCTAGAGGATAATAATGGTCAAACTTACACCAGTACCATAGGTGTGACAGTTGCGCTCTAATGGGGTATTATTTAGGACCTCTAGTTATTATCAAAAGACATTTTCCCCGTTGCATTTCTTACATCTGTTTGTTAGGATAATCCTGCCTGTATCCATAAAAACAAGCTTTTGACTTGCCAAGCAAGGTTTTTAACAAATATGTCAAATGAGAATCTAGAATCTTTTGTAAACTGGAAAAATTTTGAAAAAGTTTTTAAAAGTGGTCCAACCCCCGAAAGAACTCGTTTTCAAAGAGCAATTGATTATGCCAGAAACGTCACCACAACAGATCTTCATGCTTTTAAGAATTTACAGGAAGTGTTTGATTTTGTATTATTGGGATATGTTCCTATTAATCCTTTTGATCAGGAAGAGTTGGGTATAACCGCTCGGGAAAGAATGCAGCATATCGGCCGAAGTGGTGCCTATGACTATCGAGCAATATTTGATATTCTTGCATCAGCAAGGTATGCAAATCGAAAACTACAAATTGCCGATGAACAAACGACACGCTTAGCTCTGACAGAACATCGCCAAAAAAAGGGTGAAGTTATGGCCCGTTTACAAACCAGAGATAAGAATGAGCATAAATATTTAACTGCTCAACATGAAATTGCCCGGATTATTGAGCAATATATTGTAAATGGAAAACTAGGATTGGTCTCTGATCCTATTACTACACCGAGTGAAAACTAAGTCAACTTTTCAATCTTAATCTCCGCTATTGCCACTCTTTTTTCAATCCCAAAGCTGTTGGCTACTCTAGGGTGGATTTCTGCCATTCCGCCGATGGACTGGTTATTATGAGTCAGGCTGGTGTGGCGGTTAGGGTGAAAAAATTCAAAAGTTTTGTTTTGGGAGTTTTGTTCTGCTGGGTTAACATTCTTTAAAACAGCTTGAATGGTCTGATTTAGCTGAGATAATGGATTGTTACTCCCATCAACTAATAAAACAGCCAGTCTGTACTCTTCGTGGATTTTACCCCCTATTACCTCGTAGGTTTTTCCTATTTCAAAGATCGCCACCCGCTCAAAATACTTTAAATTTTCCCCAGCTTTTTCAATTAAATTTGACCAGAGGTTATGACGCATGTATTCAGTTTCTGAGGAAATGGGATTAGCAATCTTAATTAACGGCCAGGTGTTTTGAGCTTCTAACCAGCTAAAATTTTTCAGAACAGCCGATGAAAAATATGAATAGGTCTGCAGCTCGGTGAAACCTTGATCAACAAGCTTAATTTTTAAATCATAAATTAATTCAAAAAGTGATTGGTCTATTTTTTCAGGTAGTTCACCCCGAAGTTCCTGAGGGGGGATATTTTCATAGCCATACATCCTGGCGATCTCTTCAATTAGGTCCTCTGCAATCTCAATATCCAAGCGGTAATATGGTGGAGTTACCACCCAACCATTTTCTGATGCTATAACCTCAAAATTTAACTTTTTTAAATACTCCTCTATCTTTTGGACTGGAATTTCTACCCCAATTAAACTTTGGGTCTTATTTAAAGTTAAAGGCACTTTTTTGGCCTGGTCTTCCATCTCTCCGACCATGGAGAAAGCAGTTAACTTTCCACCCAACTCCTGGTACATCCTGATCGCGGCCTCCAAAGCCTGAAGCAATCTTTTTTTTGTTAAGCCATGATAAAACCTTTTGCTGGCCTCTGATTGTAAACCTAACCGGGTAGAAGTTTTTCTTAAATTAGCGGAATCAAAAATAGCTGCTTCTAATAAAATTGTGGTGGTATCATTAGTGATTTCAGAATTTTTGCCTCCCATTACTCCAGCAATTCCTAATGCTTTTTCCGGATCGGTAATTAACAAATCCGTTGGTTCTAATTGTCTTTTTTTCTGGTCCAAAGTTTCCAGAATTTCACCGGATTTGGCAGTCCGAACGATAATTTTTTCATCTTTCACCTCTGAGGCATCAAAAGCGTGCAGCGGCTGACCATATTCCAGCATTACTAAATTAGTAATATCCGCGATATTATTAACTGACCGCATTCCCGAATCTGCCAACTTTTTTACCCACTCAGTAGGTGAAGAACCAACTTTTAAGCCTTCAATTCTAGCCAGGGTATAAACTGGGGCTAAATTTTCATCCTCGACCTGAACATCCAATTTTGACAAAGACTCTTCTACCCAAATAAACTTTGTTGGATCCGGCTCCTTAAATTTAACTTTTGAATTAGTGATGGCTGCCACTTCATATGCCACCCCTCGCATGGAAAGCAGGTCCGCCCGGTTATAGCCTTTCATATCTAACTCCAGAATTTTTGGAGTTACTTCACTCAAGGCGATGGTTTGCAGTGGAAGCAGCTCTTCCAACTCTTGGTCTGAAACTTTTAAGTCAACAAGCTCATTTAGCCAACTTTTACTAACCTTCATGGTTAATTTTTTCTCCTAACTCGTTTAAAGCTCTTAAGTCCCCACTCCTGAGTACCCTTATATCTTGTAAGCCATATTTTAAAATTGCTAATCGATCTGGACCAAAGCCCCAAGCAATGCCAGAATATTCCTCTGGGTCAATCCCGGCATTTTTCAATACAGTAGGATGAATCATCCCTGCACCAGCCAGCTCCAGCCAACCTGAACCGCAAATTTTACAACCCTGACCTTTACAAAAAATGCATAACCCGTCAACTCCTGCTCCAGGTTCAACAAAAGGGAAATATTTTGGTCTCAACCGGGCTTTTATATCCTCCCCAAACATATTTTTTAAGAAATACTCCGAAAGGTACTGCAGGTTAGCCATGTTAACATTTTTGTCAACATAAACGATCTCAAATTGGCTAAATGTATGCTCGTGTCTGGCATCAACGTTTTCATACCTAAAACAGCGGTCAATAATCATCATCCTCAGTGGCACACCATGCTCTTTTAAGGCTCTAACTTGGGCGTTGGAGGTATGTGTCCTTAGGAGTAGTTCGCCTGGTTTGTAACCGTATTTATCTGACTCAGCAATATACATTGTGTCCCACAGATCTCTGGCTGGGTGATCTGCTGGAATGTTTAAAGACTCAAAGTTATAATAATCAGTGTCAATATGTGGAGCATCATATCTTTGAAAGCCAATTTTGGCAAAAATCTCACTGATATCTTTTTCAAATTTTGTGATTGGATTTAGATAACCCTTTGCGTCTTTGCGAGGTGAAGCCGAAGAAATCTCAGGAGTTAAATCCAATTTTTCATTAGCCAATTTTGCATAGCCTACTTCCCTGATCTTTGACCTTTGATCTTTGATCTTTTTTTCCAGCTCATTTTTAATTTGGTTAAATTTTGGAGCAATAACTTTTAATTCTTCCTTTGGTGAATTTGGAAAGTCTTTAGGAAAAAGAGTTAGCGTTCCATTTTTACCAAAAAGCTCTAGAAAGATTTGGTCCAGTTCTTTTAAAGTGGCAGCGGAAGTTACCTTAGTTGCATACTCTGACTGAATATGCTCAAGTTTGTCTTGCATATGCTTGATTCTAGCACAAAATCAGGCTCAGAAGGAAGTATGGTTAGTATGGATAAACAACTAGTGGTTCATTGTCACTTACTCTTCTAAAAGGAATAAATATTCCAGGTTTTAAGTAAGGTTCAAGCGCTGGATAAACTCCTTTAAAATAAACTCGTCCGACAATCCTATCCCCTTCTCTGGTGGCAGTAACAGTGAATAATTTTTCGTGTTGAATACCTGATTCATCCTCATGGTCAAATACAGTTAGATGTCCTTGGTCTCCAATAGGATAAGTTTTAAATTCAAAAGCTTTGCGTTTAATATCTAAATTCAAATCATCCAATCTTCCTGTTTTACTCACTTCATGTTCTGATAATTGGAGGTAGTTTGAGATCAGAGTGCCCTCAAGAGTTGGTACTGGATAAAAAAAGTTTCTAATAGTTTTAAATAGACGTTCCCTGCCTGTGAGTTTGGGTTCAGGAGTGATGCTTACATAAAATTCTACCAGGGGTGCTGGTTGTTCAGGCCTTTTTGTTGTTTCAGGGTTTTCGAATGTCATAATAAGTAATTATACTCTAAAAGACCAAAGAATGTCAATTACTATGGGATTTTTATAAGCAAATCTTCTCTACGAGTGAAGCTTTCAAGGTTTCCTTAGGAGTTTACTTCAGCAACAATCTTTTTAAAGTCTTCAGGGTTATTAACTGCCAGTTCAGCCAAAATCTTACGGTCTAAGTTAATATTTCTGAACTTAAGGGCCGCGATAAATTTGGAATAGCTTAAACCTTCTTGTCTGACTGCATTACCCAATTGAACAATCCACAGCCTTCTAAGATCCCTGCGTCTTTGTTTCCTACCTGCAAAAGCATATTGTCCAGCATGCAAACTTGATTCTTTAGCTTGTTTGACCAAAGTAGACCTAAGCCCCCGGTGACCCTTGGTTAAATTTAATAATTTTTTGTGTCTGGCGTGAGAAGTTACCCCACGTTTTACTCGTGCCATTATATTCGTCCTCCTAGCAATCTTTTTGCCTGTCTGGTTAAGGCAGGTGTCAGTTGAATTTCCACGGCATGCCTTCTTAGAGCGCTTTTTGATTTATTGCGTCTTAAATGGCCAGACCTGAGCTGGTGAGAACGCATGAGCTTCCCTGATCCTGTGATCTTGATCCTTTTAATAAGCGACTTTTTAGTTTTATGTTTAATTTTACCAATTTTTTTCATAAGCTTTTAAATTTTAAGGCGCTTGCATCACAAGGTCTTAGCCATATTGTGAGCAAGTTCTTAAACTGTTTGATCATTTGTATTTTGTATTTGAACATTATTTGATACTTGATCATTGTTACTTGGTACTGCCACTTTACTGGCACTTCCTTTTGACCTTCCAATAATAGTAGTAATGCTTCTTCCCTCCACTTTGGGATCCCTTTCCACCAAAATCCTATCCCCAAATTGGGTAAAGATCTTTTGCATCAGTTGAAACCCAAGTTGCAAATTACCCATCTCCCTGCCCTTAAATTTGATCCTGAACTGGACCTTATTGCCATCCCCTAAAAACTCTTCCGCCCTTCTTAACCTGGTTTGCAGATCATGCTCGGCAATCCGGGGTGAGAGCCAAATCTCTTTGAGTTCTACATCTTTGGCATGTCTTTTGGCGACCTGTTCCTTTTTATTCTCCTCGTACTTAAATTTTTGAAAATCAATAATTTTAGCAACAGGAGGATTGGCTTGACCTGCAATCTCAACTAAATCTAAATCCTGCTGCTTGGCTTTTTGGATCGCTACGTCTCTTTCTAAGACCCCTAACTTTTCACCATTAGCGTCAATGACGAGCAAAGGCCGGTTGGCGATATTTTGATTTAGTCGGTAAAACTTTGCTATTTTCTTTTATCCTCCATTTTTGTCATTCCTGCCCAGGCAGAAATCCATTTAAAAAAGATCCTGAATCTAGTTCAGGATGACAACGGTTATTCTAGCACAAATTAGCCTTTAGTATCAATCTCTTTTTTCAGATCAGTTAAAAATTGATCAAATTCCAATCCATTTAGATTTTCACCATTACGCTTGCGAACGGAAACTTTATTTTCAGATTGTTCCCGGTCACCTAAAATTATCATATAAGGAATCTTTTGAATTTGGGCATCCCGAATCTTTGATTGCATCGTTTCCGAACGTTCATCTAATTCAACTCTGATGTTTTGATCGTAAAACTGATTGTATATTTTTTGTCCATATTCTTGATGTTTATCCGAAATTGGTATAACTACTACCTGTACTGGTGATAGCCAAGTTGGGAATGCTCCTGCGTAGTGCTCGATTAAATAAGCAAAGGTTCTTTCTAGAGCTCCTAATACTGAGCGGTGAATCATCACCGGGCGCTTTTCCTGACCATTTTCATCAATATATTTAAGATCAAATTGTTGGGGTAAAAGAAAATCAATTTGGGCTGTAAAAATAGTATCTTCTTTACTATTAACATTTTTAATTTGAATATCCAGTTTAGGACCATAAAATGCCGCCTCACCGCTGGCTTCGTAGTACTTAAAACCTATTTCATCTAAAGCTTCTTTCATCACATTTTCAGCTTTATTCCAAAGTCCTGGGTCAGGAAAATACTTTTCTTTGTCGGCAGGATCATGTTTGGAAAAACGATAAGTAATAACTGGTTTAAGACCTAAAGTTGTGAGGGATTCATCAATAAGCCGGCAAACATTTTTAAATTCTTCCTTCAAGCCTTCTTGTGTAACAAAAATATGAGCATCAGTCAGCTGAAATTTGCGTACTCTAATCATCCCCATCAGTTCACCGGATTTTTCGTATCGATTGTAATCTGCTATCTCTGCGTATCTTATGGGCAATTCTCGGTAACTGCGTTGATGATGTTGATAAATTTTAATGTGATGTGGACAAGACATTGGCCGTAAATAAATCACATCTTCGTCCATCTTAATGGGAGCATACATTTTGGATTTATAATGTGCTAAATGTCCTGATGTTTGATAAAGTTTCTCACTTCCTAAATAGGGGGTATCGACGTGTTGATAGTGATATTTGTGTTCCAAATCACGAGTTAATTTTTCTAGTTCACGTTTTACGGCTGTACCTTTGGGAGTCCAAAGTGGTAAACCGGCTCCCACCTCTTCATCAATAAAGAATAAATCTAACTCTTTGCCTAATTTTTTGTGGTCTCTTTTTTTGGCTTCCTCTAACATATTTAAATAATCTTCAAGCTCTTTTTGGCTGAGAAAAACTGTGCCATAAATCCGGGTTAACATCTTATTTTTCTCACTCCCCCGCCAGTAAGCTCCTGCCAGGGATAATAATTTAAAGTGTTGTAAATCTTGTTGGGGATTTTCTGAGTGCCCACCACGACAAAGATCCTCGAAATTTCCTGATTTAAAAACAGTTAAAGGTTGCCCTTCCCTTGAAAACTCATCTATTAATTCCAGCTTGTAAGGATTATCTTTATACATCGCGCGCGCTTCATCTGCCGAAATTTCTCTCCCTTCAAACTTATTCCAAGTTTTGAGAATCTCCCGCATCTTTTGCTCAATTTTTGGCAAATCTTCCTCAGAAATAGGTTTTACAAAATCAAAGTCATAATAAAAGCCATTTTCAATCGCTGGACCAATTGTCCGTTTAGCATCCGGCCAAAGCTCCGTAACAGCTGTGGCTAATAGATGCGCAGCGCTATGTCTAATATGATCTAATTTTTTATCCATAATTTATAAATCCCAAACTAGTAAACTGGATGAACCTTAAAACCTAATGGTTTTGAGACAAAACGATGATAGGCGGTACTATACTTTCTAAGCGCGGCTCCTAGATCAAACTCAGGTTGATGCATATCTAAGCATAGATCATCAACCGCATCGGTAAAAGGTATTATTTCAAAGACTTGAAGGCTGGCTGGTTCTTCTTGGAGCAAGGCAAACCTGCCAACATTCATAAAATCAAATAATCCATCTACAGAAGTGACGGCAGGAATCAAAAATTTGAGCCAGTCTGGAGCTTGTCCTCCTTGCCTTAAACCCTGCTCCAGTGCTAAAGCATGGTGGATTCTAACATCTAAGCGGAAGGCGACAGTGTTTAACGGATCCTTATATTTGGCGTATATACCATCATCTAACAGTTTTTGTAAATCAAATCCTAATTTATCATCAACTTGCCAGGGTTTATAACCTTGATCTCTGACTTCTGCCAATTTTTGAGTCCAAGTTTTATTTTCCGGGGGATTCATGGCCACAGCTTTTAATTGTCGAGTTGTAATATATTCGATTAATTTTACAGTTTCTCTTGGGGTACTCTCTCTTGTTTCTAGAATATTACAAACGTTTTCTAATCTTAACTCCTTTATATGCATAAAAAACCTTTCCTCCAAAATTGCTAGATTTTAGACGTAAAAAAATCCCTTCCTCGCCACAAAAGCGATTCAGGGATCCTTCGACTTCGCTCAGGACTATAGTCCTGAGCCTATTGAGGGATGGTTCCACCCCGACATTTCTCTCTTTTTCCGTTTACGCCGGAATTGCGACAAGCTCCGCAGTTGGTGAGGCTGTATCAATACTTGTAACTTCTTCTATTATAGCTTTTCTATTTGCAGAGTCAACAGTTTCGGGGTGAAAAAAAGCTGCATTGTTGCGGTCAGAGCTGATTAAATAAACCAATTCTTCTAGATCAACAGGTCTTCCAAACACAACTTTAAGTACTCCATTGCCCATATCCAGTCTCACCATTGATGCATCTTTTGTTAGGAGAAGATTTTTGGCATAGCATGGAGGACATTCTAAACTCATTGTTGAAGTTGAATTGTTTGGATACCTTTGACATGGGAGGTTTGGTTTAGTAAATCATTTATTCCAGGTATAAAACCAAAAATTCTTAAAATAGAAATGACAATTGCCGCAACTATTGTTGCTCCAACTACTGTTCCAAATCCCCAAGAAAGCCCACCTAGGAAATTATTTACCATAATCTCTTTTCTAGTCATAGTTGAATTGGCAGATAGATGTTGATTAATCTGCGGGGTCACATAGTAAGAATAACTTGATAAGTATTAAAAAGTAAAGATATAAAATTGTGGGCAAGACAGAGTTTAGAAGAACCTTAGTGGACTCATTTTATGGTAATGCAGAGGAATCTAAATTACTAATCTTTCAACTAGATCTGTTGAAAAATCATTTAGACAAAGGAAATTACTTTTTTGATCGAAATTTGAAATATTGGATTCTTAGCTTTGAACAAAGTAGTAGTTAAAAAGGCAGATCTTCTAATGATTTTTTTTCTTTGTTTTCAGTGGGATCTGAGGGTTTAGTTTCAATTTCAGGAGGAAATGTAAAGTCTAATACTTTTGGGAAATCAATCTCAAAACTATTTTCGGTGGGAAGCCCTTCATTCAGAGCTGTATATAGTTGTTGAAGTGCATCCTCAACCTTCCTTCTTTCTAAAAGATGTAGGTCTTCAAATCCCTTACCAAATAAAGCTCTAAGTGCTAAATCTACGGCTTCCATGGGGAGATCTGGATGGTCTTCCTCAAACTTTCTCAATTTCTCTCTTTCCTCAGAAAGTTGTGCCTCAACTGAAATCTTAACTTTTTTCTCATACCAAATTTCTAGTCGCCTCTGATGTGCCTCTATTTCTTCATCAATTCTAGTCTCAACTTCCTCTTCCACTCTGCCCGCTACAACATCTTCAGGGAATGATAGACCTAAAGCTACAATATTAGTCAATAACTGTTCTTGCTGGTGACGGAGAAGGATAGGACTTCTTTGGATTGTTCCAATTACAGCTTGAAGCGGTACAAATTGGTCTGTTAAAGATTCAACTCGGTGAGTTCCATTATTTAAATGTTCTATTGCCATATTTTTATTATTGTAAGTAGTTTTTTTACCTCTTTTTAAACTGTTTGTCAATCTTTCGTTTGTTATTTCAGGTTTGAACTTACATTTATGGATAAGTAATTTTTGAAGCTAAAAATGATTTGTGGACACTAGGGGCGTCGTTTGGAACCCAATTTTTGACTCCTTATTCAGAATATACCAGAAATTAATTGATTTAGGTTTACATATTACGAAGGCAAAGTTTCTATTATAGATATTCAGGAGGACGAATCTAATATTTAAGTCTTGGGATAAACATAAGATGGAGAAAGGGTTACCAAGCTCCAGCTTGTACAACCTCCATTTAAGAAAGAAATTGCCAGGGTAAACCCTTTAGTATATATTTAAGGTATGCTTAAAAGATTTTTCATTATACTCATAATTATTGGTGCGATTTTGATTTGCATTAAGATTCTTTCCCAACCCAAACAAAATATTAATCAATCTCTTCCAAGCAATTCTTCCTCAACAAATATAAGTCTAATTACCATTCCTCAACTTAGACAAAGAAGCTTTCCAGGCAGTACGATTACTTTAGAAAAAAAAGTGGCCTCGACTGAAAGTTATGATCAATATATTAGCTACTACCAATCAGATGGGTTAAAAATCTATGCTTTACTTACAATTCCAAAAGGACAAAAACCTACTGGTGGTTGGCCAGTAATTGTTTGGAATCATGGAGCAGCTGATCCTAAAAAATATGGCAAAACAAACGACGATCAGATAGGTAAAACCCTCACCACAAAAGGCTATCTTACTTTTCAACCTAGCTACCGCGGTTATGCCACATCGGATGGAGATCCAAATACTCCCCAAGGAGCAGTAATTGATGATTTAAATGCCATCGCTTCAATCAAAAAATACCCGGACGCCAATGGGCAAAAAATTGGGGTCGCAGGTCACTCGATGGGCGGGGCGGTCACTCTTTTTGACTTAGTAATTGCCAAAGATCTTAAAGCCGCTTCTATACTAGCAGGAGACCTTACTCCCTTAAGTGATAAAATCAAGCAAGCTGAGGGGCAAAACGGCACTGCTAAATCAACCGATGTTCAAAAACTCTTTAAAAAGTATGGTACCCCTGAGTCAAACCCCACGTTTTGGAATTCACTTGATCCTTTTAATTATTTATCGGATATTTCCATTCCGGTCCAACTCCAGGCGGGAACGGCCGATCAAACAGTACCTTGGCAGGTATCTGAAAATGCCTATCACAAATTAAAAGCCTTAGGTAAAAATATTGAGTTTGAGAAAGTGGAAGGGGCTGACCATATTTTATACCAAAATGCAGGTGTAATGGAGAGAACTATCACTTTTTTTAACCGACATTTAAAATAGTAATGTAAATATGATTTAAAAAACACTTAAATTATCGCCAAAATGTGATTGTGATATAGTCATGCTCTAATATGTAAAAAAATTATGAATTCAAAACTTGTATCGGTGGGCGGTACAGGGTTCGAACCTGTGAACCTTCCGAACGTCAATCGGACGCTCTACCAGCTGAGCTAACCGCCCTCAAATTAACAATATTTTCACAAAATCTTTGACTAAGATACACCAATCTTCTTTGAAGTGCAATATTACCGCATTGTAAGATACAAACTCCCTTATAGGTAGGATAAGTTGGACGTCCTAAGGTCCTCTTGTCTAAGCTTACACTTGTAAAGTTTGAAAGAGAAATTGCTAACTCTTTTGACCAGTACTCTTTAATTTCAGTAGGATTTTGATCAGCTCTAAGATGCAGCTCGCATTTTATCTTGTTAATGTCAAAATCATAAATCTTTATTAAGGCAGAAATAAAGAATCTGAGAATTAAAGGATTGGAGTTGCCTAAACCAGTGCGACCTTTTTTATCGCCTTCACCTAAATAGAGCATAGCTAATGTTAACTCTAGAATAGCTTTATTACTAAGGTCAATTTCTGAGAGAATATTTAGTGCATGTTTTTCTGCTGCCTTCATCCGAGTCAGCTTTTGTTGATTGTGCCAAAGAACTGCTCGCTTTCTAGCCTCTTGTAAATGTTTTAAACGATTTTCAGTTAATATATATTGAACTTTTGGCCTTAATTTTACATTTCTAAACCAGCCACTGAGAGTACTTTTGGGAATGCCCAGTACTTGATATATTTCGCTATAACTATTACCTTGTTTACGTAAACTAAAGGCAAGGTTTCGATCAGTCTTTATGGGCATAGGAAATTTCTTTAGGTTTAATGTACCCGAAGAATACACGAAAGTCAATATAGGAATTTAGATTTTTAAGTTATTTACCCTGCCAGTTTAGCAGCATTATTAAAGTTGTGGGATTTGTCAGCGGACATTGTGATCCCAGGACCAGATTTGGTTTTGGCTTTGCCTGCCATCATCATCTTTTTCTTTTTTTCTTCCAGCAACTGCTCCTCACTCTTTTTAGAGTTAGCCAGCTCCTCTTCGACTAAACTACTTTCTCTAATTTGACCGTTAGCATCCAGATCGCCCTCATAAGACAGATTACCGCGTTTTAAGGATTTATTTAATGATTCAATTCGAGATTTAAGATCTCTCCTTTTCTCTGGACTAATCACTCTGGCTGCACCAGATCTGAGTGCATCAAAAAAAGCTCTTTTATTTGCAGCTTGAACTTTTTGTTTGGCCTGCTCTTCCTTAGTAAGCTCTTTTTTACGGCCAAATCCAAAGATCTGTTTCCAGACTAAATCGTCAATTACTGCAGACTTAGTATCTTTCCAGTGTTTGGATGGCGGGATGATCTTTCCAAACATGCTAATAGAAGGCTCAAATAGCTTAGTTAACAAACCACCCAACCAGCCAAAAAAATAGGGAAAATCAATATCAGAGTGGTGGCGGACTAAATCCAGATCCTGCTTAAATTCCTGAGGTTCACGGGTATGGAAATCTTCAATTAAAGGCTCTAAGCCCTGAGAAAGCTTCGCCCCTTCGGCGCTCGCGATGATATTATTATCTAATTCTTCCAACTCGTTCGTCGAAGTTTCAATGAATTCACGCTCGCTTTGATTCTCTGAACCAAATGGCAAACTTCCAGAAGCTGAGAACTCATGAGGTTGATTAAGGGCTTGCTCTGCCTTTAAAACTTCGGCAATATCATAATCAATCCTGTCTTCTTGGACCTGTTCCTGTTTTTGTAAGGTTGCAATTGCTGCTTCAGGTTCTGCTTTAACAGTTAAGGGAAATTCTATTTTAATGTCTCGGGGTTCAGGGACTCTTAAAAAAGCATTCCAGTTGTTAAATTCTTGTTGGACATTGCTTAAAGCAGAGTTACTATTTTGCTCCCCAAACTCCCCCCAGCCTTGTTTTTGCAGATTTTGGACCTGAGTTTTCACTAACTTATCTTTATTAGGGATCTGAGATTTAAAAGTTGTTAATCCGTTTGCCATAAGTTAAATTTTAATCTTTGATGCTAATTTTACAATAGGATCAACGAAATTACAAACTATAAGCTAAACAAAGTTGGCAAAATCAATTTGAATTTTTTTGATCCATAGGTATAGAATTAACATTATGATTTTTGAGCTTGGTGATATTTATAATGAATATGAACTAGAGCAGGCATGTTTACAAGCTCAGCCGTTAGATGATTTAACAAGATTATTTCCAGCGATAAAGCTTGCCAGAAAATATCATTTAAGATCTGGTTTAGATATAGCTGGAACTTATGGATTATTATATGTTTTAACTATTCAAGATAAACCATTGTCCCTAGCACAAGCTGGGTTAGAAGTAGCAGGAAAAGAGTTGGTGATCGTGAATTCTCCTCAAGGGTTTACTGAAGATAAGTTGGAAAAGTTTCCAGCTGATGTTCGGACCGTAGTTTTACAGGAATTAAAACAAGGAATTTATCGTGATCGACTGCTTGAAACAGTGATTCAACTTGGCAGAAGATGTGTACCAATGGGTGTTAGAATGGTTAAGGGGTTTGCTGCAGAAAATCATCCCTGCGTGACTTTAAATGGGGGTAGTTTAGCTTTAGAAGTTGCACAGCAATCTATGGATTTGCTCTATCAAAAGCATGGATTTAATAGGTCTGAAGAGGGAGACTACTTTTTAACATTATCAGCATAAATTGAGTTTGTGCGCCATCTGGGATGAAGTTCAGACCTAAGACAATCGAATCTTTTCAGTGTAATAATCTAGTGTCAAACTTTTGCATTATGGCTTTAAGTAAATTAAATTATGATAAAATCAAAATATGGATGAAGCAATAGAATTTGTTAAAAAATATATTGATTTACATTACCAAGCCTATCTTGCCAATCATACTGAACCTGATACAAAACTCTATACTCAAAAGTACGCTGAATTTAAGAACCTATTTATTAATGATTTTTTTACCCTTCATGGTCAAAAAATGGATTTGATGAACCGTCCAGAACCAGTGGATCAAAAATGGCTAGAAACAGGCCAGAAAATGGTTAAGTATGGAAATATTGTAAAAGCCAGAATATATCAAATAAAAAAGTATCAAGATTCAAAGTATGGAGAGCTTTTTAGAGCTTATTTGAGTAGCCAAAATACATCTAAAAATCCTCAAAATACTTTTTATGAAGATTCAGTTTTTTTTGCTAAAATAAACGGAAAATTTAAAGTAGTTGCTCTTTACCATTTGGATCTCTTGGATCAAAGGGGAAGTAAAATTAAACTTGGGCCCTTAACTTGGATTACTTTTTATGAACCTAAAATTGGTCAGTTAGGAAAACTTCTAGAAGTTAAAAAAAATGAAGAGCCTCAAAACCCGGAACATAAAAATGAATATAACATAGATTAGAATTTAGACTTTTGATAAAAATTAAAATCGATTTTGACACTCCTTAAGTTATAAAGTAAGAACCTGAAAGGACTCGAACATTTTCGAAGCTAAAATTTGGAAGGATTGAAGAGAAATACTATTTTACTCAAGCGTAAGTGTTCAAACACCTTGCTTGAGCGTCTCCTCAGGTGCCGGGGAGAGGAGTCGAACCTCCACACCTTGCGGTACTAGTTCCTAAGACCTTGAAATTCATTATGGTGCACCATCTGGAACGATGTTGAAGACCTATCTGAGGACCCAAATTGATCCCAAAGAAAAACTTTCCTTATCACAAATCTTGTTTAATAATGTAAAATAAGAACATATGGGATCCTCTAGTCTTAAAAGAAAGGAGCGCAAAAAGAGTCGGGAAATAAAGCAATTAAAGTTGGCACTTAAACAGGGAAAGATTCTTGCAACATCGTCTGATGCGCCCAATAGACCAGGTATTTTACAAACTGTTACTCTTAAGCTCATGAGTGATGACCGTATCCGTGTCCAAGTTGAACATTATTATCCGGGTGACTGGGATCGAATCCTAGGTGAGACGGAAAATTACTTTAATGATTTAAACACCGCTTTGGAATGGATTGAGACTTACTGCCAATTACAATTATTCCAATTTCACGACCCTAGTGATAAGAGTATAAATAAAGATTAGGAAATAATGAGAGATTTTGTTTCTTGTGCTAAGGAGTCATCTTACTGCGTAGCAGGAGCTTTGCTCATTTTGAACACTTGTTGATACATTTTATCAAGTTAAGAGATTTATATCTTTCAACTAATGAAAATGACATTATTTAATATTTCTAAAGTAGTGCAGCTAAAAGCGAAGATTTTCTTGATTAATTCTAATTTCGGCCTGCCTATACTGTTCTTGCAATTCTGCTCTTGCTCTATTAACTCTAGCATTATATCTTCTTTTAATATCCTGCCACGCTCTAACAGTTTCAATGGAAGAAGGCTGAGGTGGACGAAGTTCAAAATTCCTAGCAGTTCTAGGATTTTCAGGTTTAGGTAGTTCTGCTTTTCTGTCCATCTTTATGATTATACAAAAAGTAACTAATTTTACTAGTATTCAATTTAAATTTTATTTCATGAAGAAGCCAAAGTTCAAATCCTTCCGAATGGACTGATGTAGCAAAAGATGCATTCGAATTTGCTGTTTTAGCAAAGCAAAGGTTCGAAAACGGGGACTCAAATGACAAAAAAGATAATCAAATATGGGGATATTATTACGGAGCTCTTGAGAAGGGAAAAAAAATATCGTTAAAAAAATTTACTAATTTAAAAGCTCTGGTTATTATATCGGCAAACCATT
>OBEQ010994506.1_pt1 | contig 35455 bp, 32 predicted proteins | sample 1670901 | NCBI WGS metagenome assembly OBEQ01 (sample SAMEA104232315, study PRJEB22302) | groundwater metagenome | biome: forest; feature: aquifer; material: groundwater | place: USA | collected 2011-08-07 | depth 5.4 m | reverse complement strand
TAACCTTCTTGCTAAAGAAGTCGCTGCCCGGAGCCATCGTCGCAATCAACAAGATGCCACAGTTAATTGGCAATTTACAAAGAACAGTTCCCGAGAGAAATTCCATAGATTTTATGACGCTGTCAATAATTAACGTTCCAGAATACTAGTACCTCGACTAATTTGATTTTGTCTGTTCGCTCGGTACTGTGGTGAGCGAAGCCGCCACGAATCCCGCCACTAGAGCTTCAGCGGGTCGCCGGCGATTCAGTGGCGACTTGACGGCTAGTCGAAGCACTAGAGTTGTTGGGAATCCATTTCGCATGAGAAGGTAAAATGATTATTCTTTTAGTGCTGGTTCCTTTGCTGGGTTCTTTAGTCGTTTTGTCGATGCCTAAGAATCAGACAGCCTGGATACGCAGAACGGGAGTTGGCTGCTGCGCCATTAATTTCTTCCTATCTCTTTTTTTTATATTTTGTTATAACGCCTCAAAAGGCGGCATACAGTTTGAGGTTTTTTTCCCCTGGGTGCCAAGTCTGGGCATTGGATATCATGCCGGTTTGGATGGCATCAGCGTGGTCATGATATTGCTTCACAGTTTGGTTTCGCTTTCCGGTTCCCTCGTATCCTATTCGATCAAGGAAAGAGTTAAAGAGTACTATATTTTTTATCTGCTGCTGGTGGCGAGTATATTCGGAGTTTTCAGTTCCTGGGATCTTTTCTTCTTGTATTTCTTCTACGAGATGGCAGTGATACCCATGTATCCTTTGATCGGAATCTGGGGAAGCAAGAATAAAGAATATGCTACCATGAAACTCACACTTTACATCACAGGGGGTGCCGTCCTCGCTTTGGTTGGGATTCTTGCCCTGTATCAAGTTACAGGTCTCAAAACATTTGATGTGTTGGCATTGAAGGATCAATTGGCCCAAAATCCCCTTCCTAAATCTTTTCAGATCTGGGCGACACCGCTTTTGATTTTCGGTTTCGGCGTGATTGCGTCCTTGTGGCCGACTCACAGTTGGTCGCCGATAGGTTATGCGGCAGCTCCCTCGGCTGTCAGCATGATTCATGCAGGAGTTCTCAAAAAGCTGGGCCCTTATCTCATGATCCGGACGGTTCTGTCCTTGATGCCTTATGGGGCGAGGTTCTGGTTTCCACTGGTGGCCACGTTTTGCGTGATCAATATTCTTTACGCCGGCTATTGTGCCATGGTGCAGAGAGATCTGAAGTTCATGATTGGCTTCTCGAGTGTGAGCCACATGGGCTATGTGCTCTTGGGCCTTGCTTGCCTGAATGAAACGGCTCTGACGGGTGCCGTTCTTCTCATGTTTTCTCACGGAGTGATGGCGGCTTTAGCTTTTGCTCTCATTGGTACACTTTATGATCAGACTCACACACGCATGATTGACGAGTTAGGGGGCGGACTTGCGAAAAAAGTTCCTTTTCTTGCCTTTTGTTTTGTCATGACGTCAATGGCCTCTTTAGGTCTGCCTGGCTTTTCGAATTTCATAGCTGAGATCATGATTTTCTTCGGTGCATGGAAAACTTTCCTTTGGCAAACTGTTGCAGCAGTCTTTGGGATTCTCGTGACGGCTGTTTATCTGCTTAGGGCCATACGGAAGGTTTTTTTTGGCAGGGAAACAGTCAGACGGTCTTCTCTTAAGGATGCAGTCACTTTTTTTGAAAGAATCCCTTATGCCCTTTTGCTTTCGGCTCTGCTGATCTTCGGTTTTTTCCCCGGCCTTTTGGTTCATAAAATTGAAACGGGGGTAAGACCGCTGACGGATCAGATATTAACCGTTTTTCAGTCAGAGAAAAATTCTCCTTTATCAGTATGGAATTTTGGTGCATCTTGGCCCGCTACCGCAGTACCGGTTGTGCCTCTTGAAAGATACAAGTCATGATGGTGTACTCCGGTTTTTCCCTCCTTATCCTTGAAGCGCTTTGTCTGCTTTTGATTTTGGTCGTTTTTTTAGCGGATCTTTTGACCTCACAGAACCGTAAAGACAGACTTGCCATGGTTTCAGTTGGCGGCCTTCTCATCATGTTTCTTGTTGCTCTCTTTTCTTCAAAGCATCGCGGCGTGGCCTTCAAGGGAATGTACCTTGCAGATTCTTTTGCCTTTTTGTTCAAAACGGTTTTTATCACGATCACGATTTTTGTGACCGTAATGGCCAGGGAATTTCTTAGGAAATTTTCCAGGAATCAAGGCGAGTTTTATCTCCTCATTCTAAGCGTTCTGCTTGGGATGTTGTTTCTTACCTCAGCGAATGATTTTATTCTGCTCTTTGTTTCCTTGGAGCTTGTGACTTTGTCACTTTATGTGATGACGGCTTATTTAAAAACTGAGGCCACCTCGGTGGAAGCAGGGATCAAGTATCTTATCTTGGGGTCCCTTTCTTCCGGTCTGATGCTTTACGGAATCAGCTTTATTTATGGGAATACGGGGAGCACGAATTTCAACTTTATACACAAAGCGCTCAGTGAGACCTCCTCTTACGCGCCTTCGCTTTTGTTTGGCGTTCTCCTACTCATCGTGGGGCTGGGTTTCAAGGTAGGATCGGTTCCTTTTCATCTTTGGATTCCAGATGTTTATGAGGGAGCTCCTGTCCCGGTTACCGCTTTTCTCTCAGTGGGATCCAAACTTGCTGGTTTTGCAGTTTTCCTGAGGATTTTCTTTGCGGTGATCTCACCCATTGCAAAAAATTGGGCGGTTCTCTTTTCGATTCTTTCAGCCCTGACCCTGCTCTACGGAAATCTTGGCGCCCTGCCGCAGAAAAATATCAAGCGTTTCTTGGGCTACTCAAGTATTGGGCATGCCGGTTATCTTTTGATGGGTTTCGCGGCAGGTGATATTTCGGGCGGTATCGCTATGGTCTTTTATCTTCTTGCCTACGGCGTGAGTGTCCTAGCTGCTTTTCTTGTGGTGGTTTTTTGCTCGGTTCATCTTGAGTCAGATTCGATGGAAGCATACGATGGCCTTTCGGAAAGGTCCCCTCTTCTAGCAGCAGCACTTTTTATTTCCCTTCTTTCGCTCGCAGGTGTCCCGCCGCTCGCCGGATTTTTTGCTAAATTCCTTATTCTTTCAAGTGTGGTCAACAAAGGGCTGATTTGGCTTGCCCTTCTGGGCGCGGTCAATGTGGTGATTTCTCTTTATTATTATCTGGTCATTGTGAAACGCATGTATATGGATCGTCCTCATACAACGGATCTTATCCGAGTCTCCCTACCTTTTCGCTTTTGTCTCTATGCCGCTCTCCTTGCTATTATCGGGATGGGAGTCGTTCAGGGACCATTTGTAAGAATCGCTTCGGCTGCAATCTCAAGTCTTCTATCTTAAATCCAATTGTTTATTGTAGAATCTGGGCAAAAGACAGAGCCACAGGTCTTAGGATGGGTTACTTTTCTTTTGGGCGGAGAATAAAAGACGGTTGATGGCACGTATCAGGGGACGAAGGTTATCTTTTTTACGGATGACAATTCTTTTGGAAAAATCTCCTTTTCTCGCGATTTCTTCCAGTTGGTGTTCGACTCTTTGTAAGGGGCCGAGCAGTTTATTGGCCAGGAAGCAGGCATAAAGCAGCATCCCTCCAAGGATGAAGGGAAGAATGAGAAGAAGCCTGCGGTTTGTTTCGTCAAAAGCGGGAAACAGAGTCTTGGCGATCAGTTCGGGCATGGCCAGCTCGCGTGCAACGTTTTCCCAAACAAGATAATAGACAAAACCCATCACCACAGGGAGGGGAAGAATCATCGCCAAGATCACAATTTTGAGGTAGCTTCTTTCAAGCGGATTCATCCTGAATAAAAATGTCCGCGTTTTTACTTTCATGAACCAGATCCTCCTTTTTTTAACGCCCCCAGCCATACGTCGTCAAAGAATCCGCGCGCGATACTTTGTGTGTTATCCGCATCGGTCATGAAAGCAATCGCCCGGACTTTGTTTTTGGGAGCATCCCCAAAAAGTTTTCGGAAATCTTCCATGATATTTCTCTCCTCATAGCACCATTTTCCATCTTTGGCGCCGGTTCTCAAAACCAGCTGACGTATCTGGGGCGTGAGGGGGCTGATTTGCGTAGTTCCTTCCGGTAGGCGATCATCCCAGAGGTATTCGACACAGCTGAAATTCTTGAAAAATCTGGAAGCGAAAATGACATAGAACCGGTTGGGATAATCATCCATCTGTTGTGGATTGGAGCTTTTCTCTTTGTTGGGAAAGCGTCCGACTTTCCACCACCAGGCAAGGTAGGGATAAGTTTTGACATCGTAACTGACCCGGTAGTATCGGGCGGAGGCTGTACCTTTGGCTTCCGACTCAACAAAACCTTGGTTTTGTTCAAAGTCGATCCAGTAACGTGACTCTCCCTGAACGATTTTCTCCTGCCATTTTCGAAGATCCTCCTTGCGGGTGAAAGGGAAAAAAAGGAAGGTTTTGCCTTTTTTTTGAAGTGGGGAAGCAGGTGCTCCTTCCAGAATTCCTCCGGGCCGCATGGCAGGAAAGAGAATTTCCCCTGCTGCTTCGCGAACAGGAACCCAGCCCAAATGCCCCTTGAGGAACAAACAGAGGAAAAGAGCTTCTATACCGATAAGCCCCAAAAGGGAGAGAGTGAGAAATTTCTTCATGGTTTGATTTATTCCACGGCTTTTTCTCGAAATCCTTAACTTAAAAAATTGAGCTGGAAACGGAAGGAAAAGTGAAAATCCTTGAAAGGGCTTTGTGTGGGTGTCATGCCTTCGGGTTTCTAGGGAAGATTTTTGCTTTTTCAGGCAGCGAATATTCCTTACAATTACGGGCAAAATCTTTTACAATAATCCCAACATTTTTGCCCTCGATGGGGGCCTCAGTCTAAGGAGCAATGATGCCAGCCAAAAAGGTCAGCGAATCAAAAACTGAGATGAGTCAATTGATGATGCCGCATCATGCCAACTTGGCAGGAACCGTTTATGGCGGAACCATTCTTGCGATTGCAGACAGCGTGGCTTATGTCTGCGCCTCCAGGCATGCAGGTCCGAATTGCGTGACGGTGTCAGTGGATCGCGTTGACTTTCGCGAGCCCATTCACATTGGAGAACTGGTGACCTTTCTTGCATCGGTCAATTACGTCGGAAGAAGTTCTGTCGAAGTAGGGATCAAGATCGTCGCCGAAGATTTGAAGAGCGGCAAGAGAAGACATACTAATTCCTGTTACTTTACCATGGTGAGTTTGGATGAAAAAGGGAATCCTACCGAAGTGCCGCGTCTGATTCCTGAAACGCAGGATGAGAAGAAGCGCTTCAAAGTTGGCGAGGAGCGCCGCAAACTAGCCCGTGCTTCGATGAAAAAGTAACTTGGAACATCGGGCCTCGGATTTTCTAAAGTTCAAAGGTATTCTTAAAGTTAAAATGAAGCAAGTTTATGAACCCTAAGGAGTTGAAACAAGCAGTCAAGGGACCTCGCTTCGCTCGGCCACCTGCCCGTAGCACAGGCGCCTTGTGCGCCGCCAGTGCTACTCGTCGGGACCAAGGAAAGTCCCGTACGGAGATAGCATGAAACCACGGGCAGGTACTGCTCCGGATCCCCGGGCAAAGCCCGGGGCAACCTCCGCTGTGGTTTTTCTGGGATTGACAGCATGGGTTTCTCTTTCTCTCATGGGCTGTGCCACCACGCTTTATGACCGTAGCTATGATGATTCCCATCCTCCCCTCTACCTATCTCCGGTTTTAGGAATGGAACCTGAGTTGTCAAAAATTGAAGCGAAACGGGTTTCACCCGATTCTCCAGCGGCATCAGCCGGTTTCAAAAAGGGGGATGAAATCATTTCAATCGAGGGGGAGAATTTGTATCGTTCTTCCCGCCGGTTGTACGCATCACTTTTAGACTTTCATGAGAAGAAAACCGAGGTTTTGAAAGTCAATGTCAAAAGAGGTGCCCAGGATATTGACCTTTATATCCGGCCCAATTACGATCCGTCGAAGACTATGTTGGGCCTAAAACTTAAACTGACCCTCCCTGACGGCAAGGAACTCAAAAGTGTCCAATTCATGCGCGAGGAAGTCTCCGAAGATGGTTTCTTGCACAGTACTTTTTTTGATTTCAGAGATCATGTAAGGATAGCTGTCCATTCTCATTTGTGGGGAAAAGATTTGCTGGTGGTGGAATTTAGCATTTTTAATAACTACAGAAAAAAGAGCATCAAGGTGGATCCTCAGAATTTCATCGTTCGGAATAACTGGGGTTCTGTCCTTCAGCCTCTGGGGACCGAGTCCATTCTTCATAAAATGTACGATATCGAGACGCTTCATGCTATTTTAGACGATCCAGAACAACATCATAAAGATCAAGCTATTGAGGTTTCTTCGGAAATTAACGAATTGCGAAAGGAACTAACCGCCAATGAACTTAAACTCTCTGAGATCCTCCCTCACGCACCTACTTACGGAGCTTTGATATATCTTTTTGATGCAAAACAATCTCCCATCTCAATGGATGCTCAAATTGCAGAAGAGAAATTCACAGCCAGGTTTGAATTGAACCAAGAGACCTCGCAAACTTCTTCCGAAAACACAGGAAAGAATTATTGGTTTGGAGCATAATCCCGCCTGGTCTATCTGCGTTGAGGATAAAAAAGATCGAGACGAAAAAAGCTATGAAAAGTAATGGTTTTAAAGGTGTCTGCATCGCTCTATTCGAGAGCCGGATGGCGAAGACGATGATAGAGGGGATCACGCGCCAGGGCGGGGAAGTAATCAGCGCCCCCTCGATGCAGGAGATTCCCCTCGAGAGGAATCCCGAAGTCTTTTCGTTTGCCGAGAAACTCTTTGCCAGTCAGGTGAATATCGTGATTTTCATGACCGGTGTCGGGACACGCATGTTAATAAAAGCTCTCTCCACCCGTTACCCCCCCGAGGAAATCGTCAAAGCCTTAAGCCGCTTGACAGTCGTCGCGCGCGGTCCCAAACCTGTTGCCGCTCTTAAGGAGTACGGGATTCCCATCACCATCACAATTCCGGAACCGAACACCTGGCGAGAAATTTTGGAAGCGCTGGATACAAGCGAAAGAAGTATTTCTCTTGAAGGCCGTACCGTGGCAGTTCAGGAATACGGGGTTCCCAATGAATCTTTTGTGAAAGCCCTCAAGAAGCGCGGCGCAAATGTAGTGCAGGTACCGGTCTACCGCTGGGCACTTCCCGATGACACTGGTCCTCTCATTCATGCCATTCGTGAAATCATTGCCGGAAAGGTGCAGATGGCCTTCTTCACGACAGCCGTACAAATTCGCCACGTGATTCGAGTCGCCTCCGCAAATGGTCTTGAAAATGATTTCCGACGGGCCATGAAAAAGATAGTGATCATCTCCGTGGGTCCCGCCTGCACCGAATCACTTTCGGAGTGCGGGTTTCCGGTTGATTTTGAACCCAGCCGTCCTAAAATGGGTCCTCTGATTTCCGAGGCGGCGGCTCAGGCGGAAACTTTGATTCAATCGAAACTTTTTCAGCCATCCGTTCGCACCGTTCCAAACAGAATCACTGTTCAAAATGATCCGGAGCAAAGACGCGACTCCATTTTTCTTAAAGCGTGCAGGCGGGAACCTACGAATGTTACGCCTGTTTGGATCATGAGGCAGGCCGGCCGTTATATGAAGGAATACCGAGCCATTCGTGACAAAGTGCCTTTTATGGAGCTTTGTAAGAACGAAAAGCTCGCGGCAGAGGTAACCGTCGTGGCCTGTGAAAAAATCAAAGCGGATGCGGCTATCATTTTCTCCGATCTCCTTCTTATTGTAGAACCGCTCGGTTTTGATCTTGAGTATGCTTCGGAAGAGGGGCCTATTATTTCAGGGGATACAGTCACGGCATCGCAAATTGATAAATTAAAGGAAATTGAGCCTACCGAATCCCTTCATTTTGTTTTTGACGCGGTGAAACTCGCCCGTTCTTGGCTTCCTGCTGGAATTCCTCTGATTGGTTTTTCCGGCGCTCCGTTTACGCTGGCTTCCTATATTATAGAAGGCGGGGGATCGAAAACTTTCATGAAAACCAAACAATTCATGTACTCTGACCCCGGAGCCTGGCATGCGCTACTGGATAAGATCAGCCGCGGCCTCATCAAATATCTGAACGGCCAAGTTGATGCCGGAGCGGATACCCTGCAGATTTTTGACAGTTGGGTAGGATGCCTTTCTCCTCAAGATTATAAAAAATTTGTTCTGCCTCATACTCGCCAGGTCATTCAAGCTCTGCGGCCGGAGGTCCCTGTGATTCATTTCGGAACAGGGACCGCTTCTTTTCTTAAGGAGATGCGGGAGGCAGGCGGAACAGTGATGGGTGTTGATTTTCGAGTCGAACTCGATTGGGCTTGGGATCAAATCGGCCGGGATGTAAGTATCCAGGGTAATCTAGATCCCGTTGTCCTTCTTTCCTCGAAAGATTACATTCGAGAACGTGTGAAGCGAATTCTCGATCAGGCCGGGAAATGTCCGGGCCATATTTTCAATCTCGGGCATGGGGTTCTTCCCAATACCCCTGAAGAAAATGTTACGGCTTTGATAGAGTTCGTGCACGAGTTGAGTCGACGATGAAAAAGAAACGGGTGATCATTATCGGAGGCGGTATTTCAGGATTATCCGCTGCTTATCGTCTGCATGAGCTTAGCTGTCAACGCGGGATCGAACTAGATGTCACAGTTCTCGAGGGATCGGGAAGGTTGGGAGGGATCATCCGATCAGAACGGAGGGACGGATTTCTTCTTGAACACGGGGCGGATGCTTTTCTTGCTGAAAAACCCTGGGTTGTTGATCTGGCAAGAAGGCTGGGGATTGAAGATAAACTTCAGCGGACGCAAAGTTCCATGCGAAGGAGCTTTGTCCTTCATCATGGGAAATTGGCTCAAGTCCCCGAAGGCTTTTATCTGCTTGCATCGGGTGACATCAAAACACTATTTCAAGCTTCTTTTTTAAGCTGGCCAGGAAGGTTGAGAATGGCCTGCGAGCTTTTTATCCCGCCTTCGGAGCCCATTGAGGAGGATGAAAGCGTCGGCAGTTTTGTAAGAAGACGTTTTGGTCGGGAAGCTCTTCAGCGAATCGCACAGCCTATGATAGGAGGGATTTATACGGCGGATCCTGATCAGCTGAGTCTCCAGGCTACCTTTCCTATTTTTCAAGAAATGGTTTCCAATCATGGCAGCGTTATGAAAGCGATCCGCCGTAAAAAGCAGGAAGAAAAAGATGGAATCCATTCTGCCAGCGGACCTCGTTACAGCCTTTTTCTCTCTTTCACGGAGGGAATGGAGATTCTTGTAAAAACATTGATTGAGAAAATGCCCGGCGTGACTTTTAAAACCAGGGTTCCTGTTACGAGGATTGAGTATCGCGACCAATGGAAAGTTGAAATGCATGGCAGAGAAGTTCTTGAGGCAGACGTGCTTTGCCTTGCCATCCCTGCTTACAAAACGGCGGAGCTTCTTCGTCCTTTTGCGGCTGATGTGGCCCAGGAATTGGATGAAATTCCCTATGGATCTGTGGCAACCGTGAACTTTGGCTATAAAAGGGAAGATATCGACCACCCGCTCAATGGGTTTGGTTTTGTCGTGCCGGATGTCGAAAGAAGGAATCTGTTGGGCTGCACGTTTTCCAGTGTCAAATTTTCTGGACGGGCTCCTGAAGAAATGGTTTTGCTTCGAGCCTTTGTCGGAGGGAAGCCTCATCAAAACATGCTTGAGCTAGATGATGAAGGAATGGGGAATAAGGTTGCTGAGGAATTGAAGCAGATTTTGGGAATTCGCAAACCCCCCGTTTTTGTTTCCATTTCGCGCTTTTCGCGTGCCATGCCTCAATATGGTGTGGGACATTTGAATCGTGTTGGTTGGCTTGAGAAACAAATGGGTGATTATGAAGGTCTTTATTTAACAGGTAACGCATTTCGCGGCGTTGGTATTCCGGATTGCATCCGCCAGGCTGAGGAGATTGCAGTCGAGATCATGAATGATCTGACAGAGGAGTAGAAGGTATGTCTTTCGACCATGTTCTAGTGATCGGATTTGGCGGGCCTACCCAGCCCGGTGAAATCAAACCTTTTCTTCAAGAAGTGACCCGGGACCGGAATATTCCCGAAAGAAGGTTGCAGGAAGTGAGTCACCACTATGATCTCGTGGGAGGTTATTCCCCTTATAATGCTTATACCTTTCAGCTTGCTGATAAATTAAAAGAGACATTATCACGTTCTGAAATCAAACTGCCTTTGTTTGTGGGAATGAGAAACTGGCATCCATTTTTAAAAGAGACCTTGACTGAAATCACACGGCAGGGATTGAGAAAAGGGATCGGCATTATTTTAGCGCCTCATCGTTCCGAAACCAGTTTTGAACGATACGTGCAAAATGTCGAGGAGGCCAAGTCATTCGCCCGTGCTCATGAAATCCGGTATGAGTATTTGGATTCCTGGTATGATCATCCCTTATTTATTCAAGCACAGGCCGAAGAAGTCGAAAAAATTTTGTGCAATTTAAATTCCGAAGAGAGAAGGAATACACACCTCCTTTTTAGCGCTCACTCCATACCTGAGGAGATGGCTAGACAGTGCCGCTATGCGGATGAGTTCAGGCGGTCAAGCGAGTTGGTTGCAAGAGAACTTAAGCATGCAAAGTGGAGTCTCGCTTATCAATCACGCAGTGGTGATCCGCGTCAACCGTGGCTTGGGCCTGATGTCATTTCTTCCATTCGCGATCTAGCAAAACAGAATGAGCAGGCTGTGCTTGTTGTGCCGGTTGGATTTCTTTGCGACAATGTTGAAGTGCTGTACGATCTTGATATTGAAGCAAGGAGCGAAGCTAAAAAAGTCGGGATACGGTATCTGAGAAGCCGAACTGTGACCGACCATGCCAAATTTGTCGAGATGTTCGGATTGCTGATTAAGAATAAGCTCGTAAGGCCCGCCGCTTTGGTCTAGTTAACAATATTTGCTCCAAGTTTGAATTAAGGTATAATGGTAGCGGAAGTTTTTCAATTTAGCTATAACTTATTTGTTTCCAATGGGTTAAGTTTTAAACGAATTTTAGAAGGAAGGTTTTTACCCTTTACCATGCCTATTGATTTACAGAACTCAGTAGTTTACGGTCCTATTCACTCCAGACGGTTGGGAAATTCCTTGGGGATTAATATTCTCCCTTTGAACTGGAAACTCTGTGACTTTGACTGTGTTTATTGCCAATATGGCTGGACGCCTGAAAAGCCCGGCGAGGAGAAAGTAAAAAGGGTAGACGAGTTATTGCCGATCATGGAAGAGGAACTTGCGGCGTTTAAAGAAGCTGGCGAGCCGATTGATTGCATCACGATAGCAGGGAACGGTGAACCGGCTCTTCATCCCGACCTTCTTGCTATTGTGCAAGGTTTGAAAAGATTAAGAGACCGTTTTTATCCGGAAGCGCGGCTTGGAATCCTGACCGATGCTTCAATGATTCATAAGCCCTTGGTCAAACAAGCTCTTCTGGAACTTGACGATCGTTATCTTAAGCTTGACGTGGCGTCCCCTGAAGATTTTGAGGCCATCAACCGGCCGCTCGGAAAATTTGATTGGAACCGATTTATTGAAGAGTTAAGGTCTATTCCCGATAAGGTCCTTCAAAGCCTTTTTGTGACAGGAAGTTATGACAATACCAGTGAGGCTCAAGTTGAAAAGTGGGTGAAGCTTGTTTCTTACGTGCGCCCCAACGCGGTTCAGGTTTATACCGTGGATCGTCCCACTGCCGACCCTGGTATTCGGAAGGTGAGTTCACAGAGACTGCATGAGATTGCTGAGATTCTTGAGCAGACCACCGGAATTGAGGCCTATGTATTCGAATGATCCTGGAAATTGGCCGTTGACGCTTTCGGCCAAAAATGGGAGAATCATTCTTTAACCGGATGTTGGAATTGTATCAGTTTGAGAGTTGTCCTTATTGTCAGAGGGTCCGGGAAAAATTAAGTCAGTTGGAAGTGGACTATATTTGCCGGAACGTGCAGTATGGCACTCCGAAGTGGCGGGAATTCAAGAAGTTAAATCCGAACGAACAAGTGCCTTTCCTTGTAGACAAGGAAAAAGGTGTTTTTATGGATGAATCGGAAGATATTATCGCCTATTTGGAAAAAAATTATGCAGGGAAAAGGTAATTCGCACCTAAGAGATGTGTCTAAGTTTCGGTGTATTGCAAGCCCAATGTCAAATGACCAAATCCAAATGGCAAATGAATCGAGGAAATGACAAATTCAGGGATAAAATGTTGATCCCCTTGGGGCAGTGTTTGAAAGGCACGATTTTACGATTGGGATTTGGAGGATTCATTTGGAATTTGACATTGGGTTTTTGAGATTAAGCCTATTGAATTCATGGGGGATGTTAGATGAAATGTTAACCAATTTTTGATGACGCACTTAAATGGCTAAACAGGTTTACGAAAACATTGAAGATGAAGTAAGGGCCCTTAAGAAGGAGCGCAATGCCGTGATACTTGCCCATAATTATCAGGTGGGTGAGATTCAGGATGTGGCCGATTTTTTGGGGGATTCGCTTCGTCTTGCTCAGGAGGCTGCCAAAACCAGCGCCGATGTCATTCTTTTCTGCGGCGTTCAATTTATGGCGGAAACAGCCAGTATTCTTTGTCCGGACAAGAAAATCTTGATTCCCGATCTGGAAGCAGGCTGCTCTTTGGCGGATATGATACGGCCGGAAGACATCAGAATCTGGAAGCTTGAACATCCGGACGGTGTCGTTGTTTGTTATATCAACTCCTCGGCGGCGGTCAAAGCGGAATGTGATTATTGCTGCACTTCCTCCAATGCCGAGAAAGTGATCCGTCATATCCCCGAAGACAAGGAAATTTTCTTTGTTCCCGATTTTTTTCTTGGAAGTTATATCAAAAAGAAGACCGGAAGAAATATTCAGCTTTGGAAGGGTTATTGCCCCACTCATGCCCTGATCACATCAGAAGCAATCGATAAGATGAGATCCGAGCATCCCGAGGCAGAGTTTATCATGCATCCTGAATGCGGTTGTACCACGAAATCCATGCATCTTGCTGACCAGGTTCTTTCCACTGAAGCGATGGTTCACTACGCGAAAGCATCGCCGTCTCAGGAATTCATTGTGGCAACGGAAGTGGGCATTCTGCACCGTATGAGACAGGAAAATCCTGAGAAGAAATTCTATCCGGCAAGCGAGCAGGCAGTGTGCCGATATATGAAGCTCAATACATTGGAAAAAGTCGTCCAATCTTTGGAAAGACTGGAATATGAGGTCAAGGTGCCGCGCGAACTTGCGGACCGGGCCTTTCTCCCCATCCAGCGAATGATTTCAATATTTTGAAAGGAAAATCTTGATCGCGCGACGTCCCACAAAACAAGTTAAGATTGGCAGCGTTACTATTGGAGGTGACGCACCGGTCCGCATACAATCGATGACCATCACCCACACGTGGGATGTCGAAGCGACCGTGGATCAGATTCAGCGTCTCGAGACTGCAGGCTGTGAACTGGTTCGTGTTGCGGTCCCTGATGAGAAAGATGCGCGTGCTTTGGGTAAAATTGTCAGTCGCATCAAAATTCCTCTGATTGCTGACATCCACTTCAATTACCGCTACGCTTTGATTGCCCTTGATGAAGGAGTCGCCAAACTGAGACTCAATCCCGGTAATATCGGCTCGCGTGAGAGAGTGGAAGAAGTCGTTAAAAAAGCTAAAGAGAGAAAAGTTCCTATCCGTATCGGCGTCAACGCCGGCTCCCTTCAGAAGGATCTTTTGAAAAAGTATGGGCATCCCTGTCCGGAAGCCATTGTGGAGAGTGCTTTTGAACATATCAGAATTCTTGAGGAGCTTGATTTCCACGATATTATTGTTTCCCTTAAGACTTCGGATGTGCCGATGACCGTGGCTTCCTACCGCCTTTTCAGCCAGAAATCCGATTATCCTTTGCATCTTGGAGTCACGGAAGCAGGAACGTTGATTCGCGGGACGGTGAATTCCTCAGTTGGGATAGGGATTCTTCTTGCAGAAGGAATTGGAGACACCATGCGTGTGTCTTTAACCGCGGATCCGGTCGAAGAAATTAAAGTGGCCAAGTTCATCCTCCAATCCTTGGGGCTGAGGAAAGAGGGTGTAAAAATTATTTCTTGTCCCAGCTGTGGCCGGGCAGATGTGGATGTTTTCAAACTGGCCAACGAGGTGGAAACTCGGGCTCAGTCTATTCAGGAGCCTATTTCGATTGCCGTCATGGGATGTGAGGTGAACGGACCGGGTGAGTCGATGGAAGCGGATTTCGGTATTACGGGGGGACGCAACACCGGCATGGTTTATATCGATGGAAAAAAACACAAATTGGTTTCTGAAAATGAGCTGGTGGATAAACTTTTCGAGCAAATCGACGAATCCAAAAAGAAAAAATCAGAGAAGCTCGAGCCTTCGCAAGAATAGGTGAATCACGCTCCATGATGTTATCGCTTTTGGCATCGCAGGAACTGAAGGACATCTGTGAAAAGGTCGAAGCAGGGGAAAGGCTCACTTTTGAGGACGGTGTGAGGCTTTTCCGTTCCCGCGACCTCACCTTAATCGGAACTCTTGCCAATCAAGTCCGTCAGCGAATGCACGGCAAAAAAGTTTTCTTCAATAACTACATGAATCTCAATCACACCAATGTGTGCACCGTAGCCTGTCTTTTCTGTTCTTTTGCCAAGCTTCCCGGCGAGGAAGGCGGCTATGCGATGTCTCATGATGAAATCAAGGAACGGGTCCAGCGTGCGGTAGAACACAACGGCATTAGAGAAGTCCATGTGGTGGGCGGATTGAATGATGCGCTCCCCGTCGATTATTATTTCAACATCGTTTCACTGATCAAAGAGGTCAACCGAGATCTTTTTGTCAAAGCTTATACGGCCGTTGAAATTGATTATCTTGCCAGACGTGGCGGCATGAGTTACCGTGACGTTCTTTTAGAGCTCAAGAACCGCGGTCTGGATGGACTTCCTGGAGGCGGCGCCGAAATTTTTGCAGAAAGGGTACGGAAGAAAATCTGTGTCAAAAAAATCAACGGCGAAGAATGGTTTGAAGTCCACCGTGCCGCGCACGAACTTGGGATACACTCCAACTGCACCATGCTCTATGGGCACGTCGAAAACGAAGAGGATCGTGTGGATCATATTTTGAGACTTAGAACTTTGCAGGATGCAACCGGGGGTTTCAATTCTTTTATTCCTCTTGCTTATCATGATGACAACAATGCTTTGGGCCGTTTGGTGAAGGATCGTGAGACGGACGGAATCACGGATCTGAAGGTGTATGCTGTGTCGCGGCTTCTTTTTGACAATATTCCCCATATCAAAGGTTACTGGACTACCGTCGGGATCAAACTGGCGCAGGTTTCTCTTTCCTTCGGGGTGGATGATTTGGGCGGGACCGCCTATGATGAGAAAATCATTCATGATGCGGGAGCGGAGACACCGGTGGACATGTCTCGTGAGGAGCTGGTCGGGATAATTAAGCAGAACGGTTTTCAACCGTGCGAAGTGGTGAGTTCTTACGACAAAATCTTCAGCACGGATTAGGCGTCTCTAAGAAGATCCTTGAGTTTCTGGGGAATGCGAGAGCGCGTGAGAGCCAGATCGAAAACCCCGCGTGGAATTCTTTTCTTCCATTGATAAATCAAATTGCAGATGTCTTTGCTTTCCTTTAGTTTTGACTCCTCTAGGATTTGAAAACCTCGGAACATGAACTCTAGACCGTTTTCTTGGGCCCCTTGTTTAGCAAGAATATCTCCTTTGAGAGCAAGTGCCTGCCCCTGCGCCGATTTGTCCCAAGCTCTTTGAGCAAGCTCAACGAGATCACTGTAAAGGGAGAATGCTTTCTCCTCTTTTTGCTGACGGCGGTAGATTTCGGCCAGATGAAACATGGCGGGTAAGCACGAGACAAATTGAGGGGTTTTCGTTAAGTGCCGGATACCGGCCTCAAAATATTCTACGGCTTTTTCGTATTCAGAGGCTTCTTCGTGCCAGAATCCCAAATCGAGCAGGATTTTGGATTCTTCATTGCTGTCATCCTTGAGGCGGGCTTTTTCCAAGGCCTGTTCAAGAAGTTCCCGGTACGCGTCTTTTGCCTCTTCTGACATATGGTGTGATGAGAAAATCGGTTTCATTATAACATATCAGCTAAATTGCAATGCAGTCTGGACTCTAACCTTGAGTCTGTGCTAAAATAAACTAACATTATTTACTTGAAGGTCATCATGAGCAATACGATTGATATCGAACAGAAAATATCGGAAGACGCCGTAGGTCCCTTACCCGCCTCTCGCAAGATCTATGCAGAGGGGAAAGTCTACCCTGAGATTCGCGTACCTTTTCGTGAGATCTCGTTGCAGCCGACAAAGATATCCAATGCGCCGGGTGAGAAATCGGAAAGAAACGAGCCCATTTATGTTTATGACACCACCGGATCTTATACCGATCCTAACGCGGCCATTGAAATTCGAGAGGGCCTTTCTCCGGTGCGTCTTTCGTGGATACAGAAACGCGGTGAGGCCGAAGAACTTTTGAACTTTTCCTCTGATTATGCAAGAAAAAGACTCTGTGATCCCCGTTTAGATTCCATCCGTTTTAAGAATATTCGTAAGCCCTTCAAAGCTAAACCGGGCTGCAATGTGAGTCAAATGCATTATGCGAAGAAGAGTATCATCACGCAGGAAATGGAATACATTGCGATTCGTGAAAACCTTTTGCGGGATGAGATCCAAAATCAGATACTGAAGGTTCAGCATTCAGGAAATAGTTTTGGGGCTTCCATTCCCGAAAAAATCACTCCGGAGTTTGTTCGAAGCGAGGTCGCACGAGGGCGGGCGATTATTCCCGCCAATATCAATCACCTCGAGCTTGAACCCATGATCATCGGCCGCAATTTTCTGGTCAAGATCAATTCGAATATTGGCAATAGTGCTGTGACTTCTTCCATCGAGGAGGAAGTTGAGAAAATGATTTGGAGCACTCGCTGGGGCGGCGACACATTGATGGATCTTTCCACAGGTCAAAACATTCACGAGACTCGTGAATGGATCATCAGGAATTGTCCTGTCCCCGTCGGAACGGTGCCCATTTATCAAGCGCTTGAGAAAGTAGAAGGGAAGGCTGAAGAGTTAACGTGGGAGATCTATCGTGACACTTTGATCGAGCAGGCGGAGCAGGGAGTGGATTATTTCACCATTCATGCGGGAGTCCTGCTGCGTTATGTGCCGCTTACGGCCAAACGACTGACGGGAATTGTCTCGCGGGGAGGTTCCATTCATGCCAAGTGGTGTCTCTCACATCATAAAGAAAATTTTGCGTATGCTCATTTTGAAGAGATTTGCGAAATCATGAAGGCTTACGATGTTTCTTTTTCACTTGGAGATGGCCTTCGACCCGGTAGTATTGCTGATGCCAATGATGAAGCTCAATTTGCCGAGCTTGAAACGCTGGGGGAGCTAACCAAAATTGCCTGGAGACATGATGTGCAGGTGATGATTGAAGGTCCCGGACATGTTCCGATGCAGCTTATCAAAATCAATATGGACAAACAGCTCGAAGAGTGCAGTGAAGCTCCCTTTTACACTTTAGGTCCTCTGACAACTGATATTGCACCGGGATACGATCACATTACCTCCGCCATTGGAGCGGCGATGATCGGATGGTATGGCTGTGCGATGCTTTGTTATGTAACCCCCAAGGAGCATTTGGGGCTGCCTGACAAAGAGGACGTTAAAAATGGTCTCATCGCTTACAAGATCGCTGCCCATGCGGCGGATCTTGCCAAGGGACATCCGGGGGCTCAAGTCCGCGACAATGCTTTGAGTAAAGCCCGCTTTGAGTTTCGATGGGAAGATCAATTCAATCTCTCACTTGATCCTGTTACTGCTAAAAGTTTTCATGACGAAACGCTCCCTCAAGAAGGAGCCAAGCTTGCCCATTTTTGTTCTATGTGTGGTCCTCAATTCTGCAGCATGAAAATCACTCAGGATGTGAGAGATTATGCCGAGCGGCTTAAGGTTGATGAAAAGCAGGCTCTGGAATTAGGAATGGCTGAGAAGTCGAGAGAGTTTAAGGCTTCCGGCGCCCGGATTTATCAACATTCAGTTTGATCTCTAACCTCGGCAGGGCTCCCACCTTTCGTTGATTTCCTTGAAAAAATTTATACTTAGGTGTATTCTCTTCTGCTCATGTTGGATTATTTCCAATTTTGACATTCGAAGGGCCAAGTTTTTTGCTTGCTAAGTCTATACCTTTAAATAACTTTCATGAAAACACCTCAGTCCAACCATAATCTTAGCCGGTATCATCGCCAATACCTTATTCCCCAGATTGGAGAAGAAGGGCAGAGGAAGATTTGCGCGAGCCGTGTGGTGATTTTAGGCTGTGGAGCTTTGGGTTCTATTCTTGCGAATCATTTGGGAAGAGCGGGGGTAGGCACTATCCGGATTGTGGATCGTGATTTCATCGAATACAACAATCTGCAGCGTCAGGTTCTTTTTGACGAGGAGGATGTCAGGCAGAATTTACCGAAAGCCGTGGCGGCCAAAAACAAGCTTGAGAAAATCAATTCCGAAATCAAAATTGAAGCTGTGGTTGCAGATGTCAACTATACCAATATCGAGCAACTGATTGAGGGGGTCGATCTTGTCGTCGATGGGATGGATAATTTCGAGACCCGTTTTGTCATCAATGATGCCTGTGTAAAACATCATATGCCCTGGATTTATGGGGGATGCATCGGCACTCATGGAATCACCATGGTCATTGTGCCTGGTAAGACGCCATGTCTGAGATGCGTGTTTGAAAGCGCGCCTCCTCCCGAGCTTTCTCCAACCTGTGACACGGCAGGAGTGCTGGGGCCTGCGGTGAATGTGATCGCTTCCTTTCAGGCTATGGAAGCGATTAAATTTTTGTCCGGGAATTTTGATGCGCTTGATAAAACACTGTATACCTTTGATGTCTGGACCCGTGAGTCCAAGGCCCTTAAGATTGAAGGTCTTCATCAGAGAATCGATTGTCCTACCTGCGGTCAGAAAAATTTTGAGTATTTAACGGGTGAAAAAGGTTCAAGGTCCACTTCGCTTTGCGGCAGGAACGCTGTTCAAATCTCGCGCGATAACCCCCTTGAGATTGATTTCAAAACCTTGGCGGATAAGCTCAAACAGGTGGGAGAGGTGAGGTACAATAATTTTCTTTTAAAGTTCAAAGTCGATAAACACGAAATCACTCTCTTTCCCGACGGACGGGCGATTATTCAAGGAACCAATGACATTGCCCTTGCCAGAACCCTTTATTCCAAATATGTAAGTGTATGAAACCTCAACAGAAACTCATTTACTTTGATAATGCCGCGACTTCCTATCCCAAGCCCAAGGCGGTCTACGAACGCATGGACAAATTTATCCGCGAGGAGGCTGCCAATCCAGGTCGTTCCGGTCACCGCATGGCGATTGAAACGGAAGCCTCTATTCAGCGGGCGAGGAACAGTCTGGCAAAACTTTTTGGTGTGAAGGATCCCGAGCGAATCATTTTTACGCTGAATTGCACGGATTCTCTTAACATTGCGATCAAAGGCATCCTTCGTGACGGGGATCATGCGGTTTCGACCTATCTCGAGCACAACTCCGTTTTGAGACCGCTCAACGCACTGGAACAGGCAGGAAGAATCAAACTGACTCGCGTTTCCCATTCGAAAGATGGTTACATTGATCCCCAAGATATCAAAAAGGCCATACAACCCAATACAAAACTGGTGGAGATCAATCATGGCTCGAATGTGGTGGGAGCTGTTCAGCCGATACGCGAGATTGGAAAAATGGTGAGAGAATCTCAAGCTTTTTTCCTAGTGGATGCAGCGCAGACAGCGGGTTGTTATCCGATTCATATCGACCATGATTTTATTGATCTTCTTGCTTTTCCCGGCCACAAAGCTCTTTTTGGTCCGCCTGGAACAGGGGGTCTTTATGTGGGTGAGAGAGTGAGCCTTTCTCCCTGGCGTGAAGGAGGCACGGGCACCGATTCGCATTCACTGACTCAGCCTCAAACCATGCCCCATTTTCTCGAGGGAGGAACTTTGAATTCGGTTGGCATCGTGGGACTGGCCGAAGGAGTTGAGTTCGTGGCTCATGAGGGAATCGAGAAAATTCACCGGCATGAACAAAATTTACTCAAGCGCCTTAAGGAAGGGCTTCAGAAAATTTCCGGTGTGACGGTGTATGGTCCCTCTCGCCTGGATCAAGCTATTTCAACACTGGCTTTTAACCTTGAGGGACTTGATCCTCAGGAGGTTGGGGCTATTCTGGACCAGTCTTTCTATATTGCGGCAAGAACGGGTCTTCACTGTGCTCCGCTGATACATCAAAGTATCGGCACTTATCCAAAAGGTTGTGTGCGTTTCAGTCCAGGTTACTTTAATACCGAAGAAGAAGTCGACCGCGCCATTGAAGCTCTAAGAGAAATTCAGAAGCAGTTTGCTCTCATTTGAAGACCGACCGCTGGGCTCGCCTAAGAAAAGATTTCCCTATTCTGAAACGCTGTATTTATCTGGATCACGCCGCTGCCGGTCCTATTCCCAAACCTGTCTATGAGGAAGTCAAGAGGACTTACTGGGATGCGGTTCATTATGGAGAGGTGCGTTGGAATCGATGGCTTGAAAAAAGAGAAGCCATCAGAGAGAAACTGGCGGCCTTCATCCATGCCGAGCCTTCTGAAATTGCTTTCACGCACAGCACCTCTGAAGGAATGAATCTTATTGCTGACCTGATCGCCCGTGAAGGTTCCGTGCTTACCAACTCAATTGAATTTCCTTCCTCAACAGTTCCGTGGCTTCATCGAAAAGTTCCGGTGCGTTTTGTCAAACCGGTTGAGGGTCGGATTCCTTTAGAAGAAATCAGAAGACGTCTTGACGGCAGAGTCAAAACAATCGTAACGAGTTGTGTTCAATATCAGAATGGTTTCAGGCAGGATTTGTCGGCACTTGGCCGAATCAAGGGATCTCGTTTCCTCGTTTTGAACGCCACGCAGGCTCTGGGGGTTATTCCGATCGACGTGAGAAAATGGCGTGCCGATTTTCTATGTGCGGCCTCTTATAAGTGGTTTCTGGGAGGATACGGCGGCGGGCTTTTGTATGTGAGGAAAAAATGGCTTCGAAAGTTCAAACCTTCTTTTGCCGGCTGGCGCAGCCGCAGCGTGGAGGAAGATTTCGACAATCGGAATGTCCGTCTCAAACCGGAGGCTTCCCGCTATGAATACGGTTGTCCTTCGCTGCCGATCATTTTTACGATGGGAGCAGCACTCGATTATCTCAACCGGATTGGAATAGAAGCGATTGAGGAACGTGTTCTTGAACTCACCGATTATGCAGTGGAAAAGATGAAGAAGATGAAACTTGAAATTGTCTCGCCTCTTGAGAGAAAATACAGATCAGGTATTCTGGTTTTTCAAGTGAAAAATCCTTTGTTGATCGTAAAGCAATTGATGAAACAGGGCGTCTTTGTTTCTCCGAGAGGGGAGGGCATTCGCCTGGCACCTCATTTTTACAATTCCTTTTCTGATATCGATCGATTTTTTGAGAAATTGAAAGGTCTTATCTGATATGCCAACCCGACCCTCCAAAAAACTGGAAACCTTTTCCAATCCCCAGCCCGGGCGGGATTATGAAATCAGTTTTGAATGTCCGGAATTCACCTGCCTTTGTCCGAGAACGGGCCAACCCGATTTTGCCACGATCCGGATCCGTTATGTCCCCCATCAAAAATGTGTGGAGCTTAAGTCTCTTAAACTTTACTTATGGTCTTATCGAAACGAGGGCACTTTCCATGAGCGGGTGACCAATCAAATTCTAGACGATTTGGTCCGGGCCACAAAACCGAGATCGATGACGGTGGTGGGTGACTTTTATGTGCGCGGCGGCATTCATACGGTCGTCACAGCGAGTTATCCGAAGAGGGAGAAGTAAAATCATTACCTACGCCGTGGATGCTAAGACAGCCAAGATTTTTCAAACCGCTATTTTGATCTTTTTCGTTTTTCTTTCGCCCTTGCGTGCAGCCATTGATTTGGATCAGCTCTCTTCCGAGGATGCAAAGAAGGTAGACGCTATTCTGCAGAAACTGAATCCTTTGATTCAACAAAAGAAGTCAGAAGGCACGCTTCCCATCCTCTCTTATTTAGAGCTGTATTCCCCGCTTAACGGTGAGGAAAAATTGTTTCTGGAAACCATGCAGGCGATACGTCCTCCGGAGATCGGTGTCAAAACTCCCCATCTTGAAACGCCAGACAAAGTTCCTGAACTGGTAAGGTTGGACAAACAATCGATTCAGAAAAATGGGAAACAGGTTTATCTTGAATCTCAATATCTTCCTCGTGATGTTCATGATCAGTACGGCGGGATGATGGAGGCTATGGAAAAAGAACTAGGGAAACGCCTGTATGTGGAATCGGGGTATCGAGCTCCGGCTTATCAACTCTACTTGTTTATTTTTTATCTGGTCCAGCATCGATATTCGATCCGTGAGACCGCGCGCCTGAATGCCTTGCCAGGTTATAGCGAACACGGTTGTCCTTGGCGGCAGGCGATCGATTTCATCAGCCAAAATGGGATCAGCGGTGAAGAAAACGCCGAGTCTTTTGAAGTTCTGGAAGAATACCGCTGGCTTATGAAGCATGCTCACGAGTATCATTTTTATCTTTCCTATCCCAGGGTAAACCTATGGGGAATTGCATTTGAACCGTGGCACTGGCATTATGAAAGGGAGAAAAAAGATGCCTAGCAAGTTAGCTTATGAAATATAGGAAGCTCGGGAGAACCAATCTTCAGGTTTCGGAAATAGGGTTTGGCGCCTGGCCCATCGGCGGGGATAGTTATGGAAAGACAGATGATACGGAGTCTGTACGTACTATTCAGGCCGCTCTGGAGGGAGGGGTCAATTTCTTTGACACCGCGGATATTTATGGAAGAGGGCATAGCGAGGATCTTTTGGGAAAGACCCTTGAGGGTAAGAGGGATAGCGTGATTCTAGCGAGCAAGGTTGGATGGGATTTTTATCATGCAGGAGTCAGGCAAAATTTCACGCCTGATTATATTGAATTTGCCTGTCAAAAAAGTCTGGAACGCCTCCAGACCGATTATTTGGATCTTTACCAGCTTCACAACCCCAATCTCGAGACTTTGAAGCAGGAAGATCTTTTTACTCCCTTGGAGAAACTCAAACAGGAAGGGAAAATTCGTTTCTACGGAGTCTCCATTCGCATTCCTGAAGAGGGTTTGGCAGCCATTGATTTGGGTTGTGTGGATACCCTTCAGTTAGTCTACAATCTTATTAATCAACGGCAAGCGGCAGAGGTTTTGCCATTGGCGAAAGAGAGAAATGTTGGCGTGATTGCAAGAGAACCTTTTGCCTGCGGTTTGCTTACAGGGAAATACGGTAAAGACGTTGTTTTCCAGGGACCTGATCATCGGCGGCGGTGGAGGAAGGAAACTATCGAACTCGATTTGGCGAAGCTCGATAAGATCAAGCAAGCCATTCAGCCTATGAAAACCTCGCTCCCGATTCTTGCCCTTGAGTTTATTCTTGCGCATGAGGCGGTTTCAACGGTTATCCCCGGTGCTAAGACAGTAACTCAGGTGCAGGAAAATATCCAAGCTTCAGAGAGTTCCTTTCTTTCCCTCACCGATATGGAAAAAATCAGGTCGATTTATCAAAACAATGAGATTTTTCAATCAGGATTTTATAAAAATTAAGACGAATTGTGATCAAAGGGATTAAAAATATTGACATTGAGGGTATTGCTGTTAAAATACGAGCTTTAATTTTTGCAGTTTGGCAATCGAGCTAGATGAGAGTAAATTTTACTACTACTATTGGGTTGGAAATTTGGTATAATACTCTCCGTTCGGTAAGTGGAAATTCTGATTTATTTCCCAGCCAATGCTTTCAGACGTAAATTCTTGTTTTTAAGAGACTTATGGCAAATCAATCTATGACCGTCAATGATTTCTCCTGGATGATAGGCGGCCCACAGGGTACGGGAGTGGATTCCTCTGCGACGCTTTTTGCGCATGCCTGCGTAGAAGCAGGGCTTTGGATTTTTGGAAAACGCGAATACCATTCCAATATCATAGGGGAGCACAGTTATTTCCAGATACGTGTCTCCGATAAAGAAGTAGGCTCCGCCATCGATCCGGTTCATTTGCTTGCCACCTTTGAAGATTCTACTGCCCAGATTCATGCCCATGAAATTGTGCCGGGCGGTGCGTTGATTTATGACCCCAAATTCACCCATCCTGAAAATCTGAAACTTGGAAAAAATATTGTTCTCATTCCTCTTGATTTTGATGCCCTATTGCTTCAACTAGCCCAGGAGACGGGTGAAGATATCACCAAGTTGGTGATCATGAAAAATACCCTTGCCGTGGCAGCTTCTTTTGCCCTTCTTGAATTTGCTGAAGAGCATGTTGAGAAAGCTCTCGGTGGTATTTTTACGGGCCGCAAAGCCAAGTTGGTTCCCTTGAACATGAATGCGGCGAAAAAGGCCTATACGGCCGTATCCCAGGATTTAATCAAAAAATTTCCGTATAAGTTGAAAGGCAATTCCAATACCCCAAAGCGGCTGGTCCTGACAGGTACCGTGGCGGTGGCAATGGGAAAACTTAAAGCCGGATGCCGTTTTCAAACTTATTATCCGATCACCCCGGCGAGCGATGAAAGCGTTTATCTTGAAGGCTTGTCCGAATACGGCATGCTTGTGATGCAATGTGAAGATGAAATTGCTTCGGTGGAACAATCCATTGCCGCTTCCATCATGGGTGCCCGTGCGTCAACCTCTACTTCGGGTCCCGGCTTTTCTCTGATGGCCGAGGGAATCGGCTGGGCCGGTATGAATGAAGTTCCTCTCGTGGTAGTCAATTATCAGCGTGGTGGTCCGGCAACGGGACTTCCCACGAGGCATGAGCAGGGAGATCTTTTCTTCGCCCTTCACTTTGCTCACGGAGAATTTCCGCGTTTGGTCATTGCCCCTGCTGATCACACGGAATATTTTTATGATTCTTTTCAGGCTTTTAACTACGCTGATTGCTATCAAACGCCTGTTATTGTGCTGGCCGACAAACATATTGGCAATAATACCCAATCCATTCTTCCTTTTGACGAGAGCAAACTCAAAATTGATCGGGGAAGAATGGCTACGGAAGCCGATCTTCAGAAGTTTGCACTCGATGGAACCTTCCGCCGTTTTGCATTTTCTGAAAACGGTATTTCAGCACGCACCCTTCCCGGTCAAAAGGGCGGTATCTTTTGGATGTCAGGGGACGAACATAATGAAGTTGGAAACATGGATGAGAGTTCGGCCAACCGGATCATCATGCATCCCAAACGAATGAAGAAGCTTGAAACAGCAGCGCGCGAGATTCCTGAGAGCGAGAAAATCCGCTTCTTCGGTCCTGAAAAAGCCGATTTGACCGTTCTTTCGTGGGGCTCCACCAAGGGGGCCATTCTGGATGCCATGCCTGTGCTCGCCGCTTCGGGAATCAAAATCAATTTCCTGCAGATTCATCTTATTTGGCCATTTCCTTCTGAGGCTGTAACGCGAATTTTGAAAGATACCAAGCTGGTCGTGGGCGTGGAAATGAACTACAGTGGCCAGATGTCTGATCTGGTTCGACGTGAGACAGGAATTCATATCAAGCATAGAATTTTGAAGTTTAACGGAAGACCCATTTCCCAAACTGAAATTGTGGATGGCATTTCTGAGATTCAACAAAAGAAATCAGAAAGGGTGGTACTTACCAGTGGCCTCTAGTGTCAACGTTAAAAATCTTTCTGATAAGCCGGTAACCGTCAAGGATTTCAAATCCGATTACCATAACGACTGGTGCCCGGGTTGCGGTGACTTTGGCATTTTAGCCGCAGTGCAACAGGCGCTGGCAGAAATGAAGCTTGCCCCGTGGCGTGTGGCTCTTTTTTCTGGTGTTGGCTGTTCTTCAAAAACCCCTCATTTTGTCAAAACCTATGGCATTCATACGCTGCATGGCCGCGTGGTGCCGTTTGCTCTAGGGGCAAAAATGGCCAATCCTGAAATGGAGGTAGTTGCCGTAGGGGGGGATGGTGACGGTTACGGTATCGGTGCCGGTCATTTTGTTCATGCCGGACGGCGCAACGTCGACATCGCTTATATTGTGTTCAATAACGAAGTCTATGGTCTTACCAAAGGCCAGGCTTCTCCCACCTTGGGCCGCAATCAGAAACCAAAGTCTCTTCCGTTCCCCAATACTATGGAAGGTCTCAATCCTCTGGCCATGGCTTTGAGTGCGGGTTATACCTTTATTGCCAGAAGCTACGCCTATGGAATCAAACATTTGAAGGATACGATTATCAAAGCGATTCAGCACAAAGGAATGGCTTTGGTGGATGTGCTTCAGCCTTGTCCAACTTACAATGACCTGCACAACAAGGAATATTTTTCTGCTATGGTTGAAATTCACGGCCAAAAAAAGCCGCGCCTTTTTCAAATTGAAAGTGAAGGTTACGATGGTGTGGTGAAGGATCCAAACAATCAAGATGAAATCGATCAGAAAAAGAAGCAGGCTTTCGAAATGGCCCATTACCGCGGTGAGCAGGTTCCCATTGGTATTTTCTATCAGGTAGAACTTCCCACCTATTATGAGCGCGTTGCTGCTGCCGCTCCCATCTTGAATCAGTACACCCCTGCGGGGGCTCCCATTGCAGATGCCAACGGCCGGCCCACAACGGATCTCAGCAAGACTTACTCATCCGTTCTCGTTTAAATCAGCGATTATTTTTTCCGGAATTCTACGATAAATCCTTCATTCCAAATATCACCCTATTTTTACCTGGAGAGCTTTAACCAGACCAACGGGATCATCGGTTCCTATCCTTATTTTCTGCCCGTTCTTCAACAGTAATTCCACGGCATCAAAACCCGAGACGCTGTAAAGCCAAATCATGCCGCGCTTGAAGTGACGAATTCCCCATCCTGAGAGTAAAGAATTCCTGATTCTCGTATAGGATTGAATGGTGTCTAATGGGATGGCCTTCCGGATGATTCCGATGCCGAATCTAAGCTGAAGAAAAGTTTCATCGACTGTGATTTGCAGACAAAGGAAACAAGCGCCGAGAAAAAAAAGCAGTGCAGAAAAAATGAGGACAGCCATTGGCTTCCCATAGCGGAGACATGACAAAATCATGCTTGCTTCTGCCAGGGCCACCATCGTTAACATGGCATAACCTATCTGCAGATGACAATAAAAAGGGCGGGAAGTTGTTTTTTGATTTATCATGATCTATGATGATTCCCGTCTCGGCTAGTACCTCGACTCATCTGATTTTGTCTGTTCGCTCGGTACTGTGGTGAGCGAAGCCGCCACAAATCCCGCCACTAAAGCTTCAGCGGGTCGCCGGCGATTCAGTGGCGACTTGTCGGCTAGTCGAACCACTAGGCGGAAATCGCAATGGCACGGAGCAAACGATAGCTTGACGCAAGATCTTGACTTAATGTTTTGTGCGAGGGTTTTTCAGGGAAGATGGCTTGCACAATTTTCCTATCGCCGAAAGTAAGATGGGGTGGTGAGGGATTCGGTAAAAAGAGGGTAGGGGATAATTTCAAATTGCTGGGCAGAAAGGCGGTTCCCATGGAAGTTAAACCGCAGAACAGAACCAAGGCCAGCTTGCAGGAGAATCGATTTAAAATGGGAAGCCGGTTTTTTTTCCTCATGTTTGGCAGTACCTTTATCGGCCTTCTCACCAAATTTCTTTACCCCGCCTTTGCAGTCCCACCGTTGGCAGGACGGCGGGGTTTCGCCGAAGCGTGGAGGGTGCCATCCCGCCGCCCGAGGCGGGACAGGACGACGGGATCTCCCGCCGTTGGCGGGGGGAAAAGCCCGTGGGCTCCACAAAAAATCAGTTATGACTGAGAAATAAATATGAGAATTCGACTCCTGCTGTTTTTGCTCCCGATGCTTGTTATATTTTGTCCCCTAGGTGAAGCAGCTACCTATTTGATTGATAGCTCCCATTCGAACATTGAGTTTAAGGCCAAGTATTTGATGCTCTCATCTGTCCGGGGCCGGTTCCATCGGTTCGAAGGTGTGATTGAGTTTGATCCGGAGAATATTTCTCATTCCCAGGTTCAAGCTGCGATCGATGCGGGAAGTATCGACACACGAATCATTCAGCGGGATCGTCATTTGAAAAGTCCTGATTTTTTCGATGTGGAACGATTTTCAAAAATTGTGTTTGTGAGCAAAAGCGTTCATGGACATAAAGTAACCGGGGAGCTCTCTATGCACGGGGTCACAAAACCAGTCATACTAGACTTTATTTTTCATGGGTTTTCGAAAGACAGTCAGGGGAAGCAACAGGCCATTTTTTCGTCCGAGACGGAATTGAATCGCAAGGATTTTGGAATAGTTTACGGCAAGGTCACAGATCGAGGAGGGGTAGTCATCGGGGATCGTGTGAAGGTGATGATTAACGTTGTAGCAGTTCTGAAAAGTTGAGATGAAGAAAAAATACCGAAGGGATTTGAATTTCTTAATCAGGAAACCAGTGTGAGAGCTTCTTTTTCACTGCTGGCGAGGCGAAAAATGGTGTCAAGTTTGGCGATTTCAAAGACACTTCGGACTGCCTGGGTGAGATTGAAAAGAATGAGTTTGCCGCCATAACGCTTCATTTTTTGGAACAGTTCCACGAAGGCAGCGAGCCCTGAACTGTCGATGTAGTTGACCTTTTTGAGGTCGACCAGAATTTTGGAGGTTTGGGCCTCGGCCAGTTTTGAAAGTTCGGTTCTGAGCTGAGGAGTCGAATGGAAGTCCAAATCTCCTTGAAGGGTGATGAGCTGGATCCCCTCCGCGTTCTTTTTGATTTCAATGTTCATGATCTTCCCCTTGCTTTTTCCGTTTTTTATATTTTGCGAGGATCAATTCGTTTCCCTCCGCATGGCCGGTATTATACTTTAATTCGTCCATGATTGTCTTCATCAAATGAATACCCAGCCCCCCTGGAGTTTGAGGAGGGAGTTCGGGAGTCTTGACTTTTGAGAGGTTAATTTTCCGGCCGTAGTCTCTTATTTTAAAAACTATTTTCTCATCCAAATTTTTGACCGTGACTCGAATTTTCTTTCTGGAGTCACCCCGGTAAGAGTGACGTATGGAATTGGTGCAAGCTTCTCCGATTGCGATGAGTATTTCCTTTTGAATTTTGACAGGGAGATGTATTTTTTTTAAGAACCCCGTTAGTTCTTTCCGCAAAGTCTTCAGATTTTTAGGATCGCTTTGGATGACAAAAGTTTTTTGTTTCATGTTTTGGGGCGAATATGTTGCGCGTAAAAGGTATCCACCACAGATGAAAAAGCTTCGACGACCTTCGAGTCAAATTTCTTCCCGGACATGGATTTCACATACTCAATGGACTCTTCTTTTGAGAAAGGCTGTTTGTAGGGTCTCGCAGTTGCCAGAGCATCAAAGTAATCCGCGAGCGAAACAATCCTGGCTTCCAGGGGAATGTTTTCTCCTTGCAATCCGTCCGGGTACCCGCTGCCGTCGTAATTTTCATGGTGATTTCTTATCATGGGAATGAGATCCCAAAGGAGATGGGAATTCAGGACGATGAAATGCCCCTTCTCAGGATGCTGGTTCATGCGTGCCCTTTCCTCCGGTGTGAAGCTTCCAGGTTTATAGAGAAGCTCATCGCGGATTCCGATTTTGCCGATATCGTGCAACAGAGCCCCGCGCCTTAATTTTTCCAAGCGGTTGGCATCAAAACCAAGCTTTCTGCCTATCGCGACGGCAAGATTGGAAACCCGTTCAGAATGCCCTCGGGTGTACTCATCCCGTTCTTCGAGTGCCTGGACAAGAGTGAGCATCATCTCCACTAAGGATTCTTCACCCTTGCCGACTTCACTTAGGAATTTTTTTACCTTGGCGGAATTTTTCGAAGACGATTTACGTTTCATAAGATCTGGATTATAGGAGAATTCCGATCAAATAACAAACTTTTTACGGTTGGAAAGTATCAGGTGTTTTCTGGCAGGGAAAAACTTGCAATCAATCTCCGATTCCGTTAATATTCTGGCACCATGCCTAACGAGGATAAGGATTTTCAGTCTGCCCACGAGATCGGAAGAGTCTATCAATCCCTCGTCAACAAGAAAATCCTCTGCGATTTTTTTCTGGAAAGTGTTTTCCCATTTATCGGTGCTTCTCAGGGCTATCTTTTTCTTCGCGGAACCAAAGATCAGATCTGGCTTGAATCAAACAGCGGTCCGGTCAAGGAATGTCCGGTACAGATCGAATCCCAAGCCTGCGTTGTTCTTAGGGGAGGGAAGCCTGTCGTGAAGGATGGGGTTCTATTCGTTCCTCTGATTGTTAGGAACGGTGTGATAGGTGTTGCCTGTTTTTCCAAAGATCGCGGTTTATCTTTTGACAAGAAAGACATCGAACTTGCTTTTGATCTTGCTTCCCAGCTTTCAGGAGCTCTCAAAAATGTTCTGCTGCATGAAGAAAACCTAAAAATAGAAAAGCTGGCAGCAGTGGGCGAGACCCTCAGCATGGTGATGCATGAGCTTAAAAACATCATTCAGATTGCCAAACTTGCGGATGAACTTATCCGCAAGGGATTAAAAGATCACAATGAGAGATTTCTCACGCATGGTCTAGAAGGAATTGCAAAAGCTTTGCGGGATATGGATGGATTTGTATGGGATATGCTGAGTTTGAGCAAAGATTTCACTATAGAGCCCCATAAAATTAATCTACGCTCACTGGTTGATGAACTGAAGAATGATTTGGATGAGAAGGCCCGTGAATTGAGCATCGAGCTTGATTTCCAGGTGGAGGATTCTTTTCCCCAAGTTGATGCCGACGGCCGCTCGCTTTACCGCGCCCTTCTTAATATGGTTCAGAATTCTATTGAAGCTTGCGATAAAGATGATTCCTGGGTTCGGATTCGTGCGAAATCCAAAGATAAAGATTTTTACGAGATCGTAGTCGAAGACAATGGTAAAGGGATGACACCGGAAGTGAAGGCAAAAATCTTCCAGGCTTTCTTCTCCACCAAAGGAAGAAAGGGTAATGGACTTGGGTTGATCATTCTTGATCGGACTTGTAAAGCCCACCAAGGCTCTATTCGTGTGGAAAGCGAGTTGGGCTCGGGGACGAAGTTCACTTTAACATTTCCCAAAAATCTTTCTCGCAGTCCGAATTAATTGAAGAGGAGAGAGTTCACTAAGTAGTCCCACCTAAGTTCCTGAGTATTTCAATCAAATGACAAAACCCAAATAAGCCAATGCCAAATGAATGACCCATCCCAAATGACAAATCAGTCAAAAGAAATCTCAAACCGGGAAACTTTTATCCGCCTACGCAGAAGACCTCCCGCCTCTGGCGGGAGCTCCATTTGTTATTTCTCTGATTCATTTGGCATTTGAAATTGGGCCATTTGTCATTCAGCCAAATGCACGGAAACTTTTGAACGATTACTTAGGAGGATTCCAAGGTTCTGATTTTCGCAAGGCCTTTTTGAACGTGGGTGTCCGTTTCGAAAGTTGTCCAGACGATTCCATGATGAAGAAAATTGGCCAGACTTAAGAAAATCATGGCTTGGTTCGGGACGAGAGCATTTTTGGCTAGGGTGTTGTCATGCCAGTTGATCGAATCGTGAAATCCCCAAAGAAATTCCTTCCCATTCATCAGGAAAGGTTTTCTTGCGCCGAGCCGCTCTAAGGCTTGTAGATTTTTGTAAACGTCCTGCGGAAAATAAATCACAGCAAGAATCGACGCGTAAGGCGCCACGATTTCATCCCGGAGTTCGCCGTAACCGAGGTATTTTCCCTTAGGTGTTTCGCAAGACGACCAGCCCCATACAGGAGCCCCTATTTTTTCGGCATGTTTCATTTGAACTGAGGCATAGTCTCGCTGGTATTTTCCCATCATTAATTTTCTTTCATCAAGAAATAGGCCGGACATATAGTAAGTAAAAAGCCCGCCCTCTTCGTAGCCTGAGGTAAGAAGAGAGTAACCATCTTTTCGCCATTCAGTGCGTACGAGAGCTTTCCAGTGATCCAGAGGAAAGGCATCACGCGCGATACCGTAGAAGCTTAAAAGCCTTGTGTCGGAAGCAAAGAATTTGTAATACCATCTTCCCCAAGATTGAAAGACGGCAAAATTGTTCTGACTCATATTGTACCCGCCCTTAAGCCAGCCTGTATCCTTATCATAAAGATCCTTGTAACTCATGCCGGCAAGAAAGGCCTCTATTTTTCCTTCAAGTTCCGGGAAAATAATTTTGGCAAGCGTGAGGCCTCCTAATAGGTTAGCGGTGTGACTACCGTAAGAGAATTCATTTCCGAAGGCCGGTTCGAGATTTTTAACACGAAACCAGGGACGCGGGAAACCCCTCCATTTCCGAACTTTATCCAGACTCTCAAACGCGGTTTGAATTTTTTTGAGGCCTTCTTCTTTGGAAATCAGGCCGGTTTTATAGGCCACCGCTACGGAGGCAAGATAGAGTCCCACATTGCTGGTGGAAGTGACCGGTTGCTTGGCTGTGGAATCATAGGGAATACCCGTCTGGGGTTCGAAGAGTTCTGAAAGACACGCCCATGTTTCTTTGAAGAGTTGGTCAAAGTAAGCTTTTTGGTCAGGAGTTAAATGATAATCTTGACCATTTTTACCCGAGGTCGTTACTTTGTTGGAGTTTGACTGGGAAGAGGATTGTTTAAAGCTGAAAAGCGACGCATGGATTTCTTGAGGGATGCAAGAGTAAGTAAGGATAAATACCACCAAGAGAGCGGCCCTTTTTGCTAAGCCATTTTGGTATTTCATAGGAATTCCGTTATACCTTTTTTCCCCATTTGTTTCAAGGAGAATGGACGGTGATATGGGAAGAGAATCGGCCAGGAGGATCTTGAATTATTTTGCAGCCAACTTAGAGTTCCTTTTTCACGGAGGTTATTTAATTGAGGGGTCGGGGTGTTTTCCGACCCCTCACCCTGAGCGGAGCCTCATGAAATGAGACGAAGTCGAAGGGTTTCCTTAAAGGTAATCCTTCGACTCGCTTAATATCGAATGTTCCGAGTGTCTTCGTAAATAAATTTGACTATTTCAAAAATGACGGGTAAGTTTTAAATATGAAGCGAAAAAAGGTACTAAACTGCGTTGTTTTAAGTTCTCTAGATAAACCTTCCCTTATTTTCAGGTGGTTCCGGCGCCGTTACTTTGGAAAGTGGTTGAGAAAATTGCGCCCTCAAGAGATTCCGATTCCCTAAAAATACCCCCCTTTCTTTTAGGATAAATTACATAACCTTAAGTTCTATAAATAGTTAGAGTCCATATCTCTATCCAAAAAATACTGCCAAATAAAGTCTAAAGTTTTGAAGCAAGTTCGGCTTTAAATTTTCTCTCGCGAATCCCATAAGATTCCTATATAATTCCCTCATAATTAGGGCGCTTATGAGAAGACTTTACATAGCTTTTTTCACTGCTTTAATATGCTTTTCCGCCATTCCTTTACTTGAGGCAAATCAAGTATCTGAGAATTCCACAACAGAATTTCTTTTGCGTGACACATTCTACTTAAGCCATGTGGTCAAGCTGGAAAGAGAAGTTTTTGAAGTGGAAGGTTTCACTCTTGTTTCCCACCCTGCTCCAGATTGGAATTCAAGTTTTGCCGTGGTTACCGGTTTCAAGAACGATACCCTCACCACACACATCTTAAGGGATGTCAATTCTGTTGATGAGGCCAGGAAGTATTTCACCAAAAAGGTTGTGGCTCATGATGTTCATGGGATGAGTGTCCGCGAGCTTTCGCTTCCAGCGAAGGGTGGAACAGAAACCAAACTTTATTGGGTAGGGAACCGTGCCTTTCGTTCTCTTGAGGAGGCCGAGAAGTCTCTGGGACTAATTAAAAAGGCCATTGAAGACCACGGCGGGAATTTTGAACAGGCTGTTCAAAAAGTTCACGAAGTGTCCAAAGAACCCCCACTTCCTAAGAAAACGAGTCCGCCCCTCCGGACGGAACTTGAAGAAGAGTTTGCCATTAAGGCTTTGGACTGGCTGGGCTTTACGGAATATTTTTATGGACCTTTTTACGGTGAACCTTCCGGTGAGAGAATTCTTTATCAATCTACGTTTGAAGGAAGTTACCGCACGACTAACTTTGATAAGAGAAACTTTGGCTCGGATACGGCTTTCTGGTCCCACCGTTTAGTATTCCGAGGGATCCGTTTTGTGGCCGGGACCACGCTTGATCCTTATGTGGAAGCCATTCCTTCTGTACAGACGGACGGCCGGGATTTTGCGACGAATCTGGAAGTCGGCGCCGGCATCGAGTGGAGACCTTTTATCCGCAGTGCTATCCTTCAGAATTATCAGCCTTACGGTCTTCCGATTCTTGATTGGATACGCAACACCAGACTGTTTATCGTTTACTCTCAGCGGCATAATATTAAGGACAAGTATTCTGACGATGTCAAAACACACAATTTGAGAGCGGGTGTCGGTCTGTTTAAGGAATGGGGGATTGATCTCCCGGGCTTTGATGTGTTCAGTCATCAGAGTCCCTATTTCAAAGGAGACGATCTTTTTTGGGGAGAAGTTTTCAGCGAATTTTTTTATAACAAGACCAATTTTTCTGCAGAGCCTGATTATCAGTCCATTCAAAGCACCGTAGCGTTTAAATTCGGCTTGAAGCTTCCCAGATTCCCTCTACGTAATAATCCAGTCAATCAGGAATTTCTTTTGATGCCCTATTTTGTTTTTGAGAATAATGTCAACTACGAACATAGTTTTTCATTCCAGAATCGTTTCTACTACGGCTGGGGAGTGCGCTGGATGCCGTTCCGTGACTATCGCTTCTTGAACAATGAATGGCTCTTTAAAACGAAATTCTTCTTTGAGTACTATCAGAATATCCACTACGGACAGGAGAAGCCTGTTGGCGAGGTGCCGGAAAAAGATATCCGGCTCGGTGTCAATGTGTCTCTCAAGCGCTTCTGATGAATAGACTTTTTGGGGTTCTTGGTTTCATCTTTTTGATAGCTTTTTTCTGTCTTCCTTCCCCAGCTTATGCGAATATCACCAATGTCCTTCTCAATCCTAGTTTTGAAAATGGTTTCACAGGATCTCCCGGCAACTGGGATAACACCTCCAATCGAGGGATCTCAAATCCCGTTAATGCGGGCGCTCCCGATAAACAGCGTATTTTGAGACTGGATGAGTCTACGACCGTAGCCGGTGGTTTTGTGGGTGTTTTCACCTTCCAAGTCGTAACAGGAATTAATCCCCGGGATGTTGTTGCTTTCAGTGGTTTGGTCCGTGCCAACACTTTGGCTGCAGGGGAAGAAGCCCAGCTCAGAATTGAATTTCAGAACTCAGCCGGTACTTTGAGTTCAGCCAACAATGTGGCTTTATCCACCACCTCGGCTAGTATCAGACGTATCTCAGTCAGTGCGACAGCACCTGACGGG
>OBEQ010375736.1_pt1 | contig 35494 bp, 29 predicted proteins | sample 1670901 | NCBI WGS metagenome assembly OBEQ01 (sample SAMEA104232315, study PRJEB22302) | groundwater metagenome | biome: forest; feature: aquifer; material: groundwater | place: USA | collected 2011-08-07 | depth 5.4 m | reverse complement strand
CCAATCATGGGTGGGGCCTTTCTGTGTAGGATGAAATCAACAATGAGGAAAAGGGAACAGAATCAGCAGGGAGTGGAGAATGGGATCGTTACGCTGCCAGAGCGCGAGAGCTTACACCGGGGTCTTAAAGGAGTCCTCGATGCTTAAAATACTTCCGCTTCTCGCTACCATCATCATTCTTTCTTGCCATAATGCCGGAAAGCCGGAGGCTGATAATTCGAGTTGGGGTGATCAACCTGGATCCGCTTCGGTTGGGCTTTACCTGGCACCGGAGGTGGTTCCCTTAGTGCTCGGCTCCTCAGACACTCTATTTCTAGAGCTTTCCTCTCCAGGGGTGGATACTATTCGAACTATCCTCACCAAGGGGATGTATTTCCCGACCTTTAGGCTTTTGGCAATGCGTCCGTGGGAGGCTACTGGCTTGCTCCATTCCAATAATGGTCTCCGAGTAGGATCCGCGACTGTATTCGTTATTCCACCTGAACTGGTCCAAAAAAAACAAAACTTTCGAATCCAAATGTTTCTGCTTGGCCAACCAAAAACTTCTTCAATCAAATATCAGGGGAAATAAAATGAATCTCGTAATTGCCAACTCCAGGTATACAATCACGGTTTTCTAGCTTGCTTTGGTTGCGGTCTTCCAAAATACAACCAGCGCTCAAGCGCCGCGATTCGTCGGTCATTTTGGCGTGGGCACCCAGGTCATTTTGCGGCGGACGAAGCGGTCATTTTGAACCGGACAGCCAAATCATATTGGAGTGGATTACGCACTAAGGCAAACTGAAGGAGTCTATGGGAGTCGATCACGAATAAAGTCAGCGCAGCCGAAGCCCAATCTGAATGGCGAAGCCGGCGCAGAGGGCGGCAAGCCATCAGACCTAAGGCGGTCGGCGACCTCCTTCGTAGACGATTATGATTTGCGCCCCGAAATATCTCTTCAACGGCCACACCCATTCCAGCATAGGCTGGAAGAAATGGATGATGCGCGCCGGCAGATCCGGAAAGAAAAAAGGCACGAACCCGATATAGTCGATACTGGTCACGGTGAACCCGGTCTTGCGGCACCATTCGGTCAGTTGCGTTTCCGTGAAGGATTGCTCTTCATGATCGATGTGGTACCGGGAATTCTTCTCCAGCCATTTCAGGATGGGATTGTTCCCGTTGGGCTCGATGAGGATGATGCGATTGCTCAGTTTGGCCGCATTGGCGATGCCCAAGGCCGCGTCGGGCAAGTGATGGATGACGCCCCGGATGATGCCGACATCGAATTTGCGATCGGGAAGTGCAGCGGTATCCAGCAGGTCGCCCACCAGGTATTCGACCCCGGGGAATTTCCGGCGCGCGGTTCCGATGGCTTCCGAAGCCGGATCGAAACCGGTGAATCGGATGCCCGGCATGCGGACCTGGAGATCATGGGTGTAGGTCCCGTCCCCGCAACCGATGTCGATGGCCGTGGCCGTTCCGGGCGGGAGGGCGGCCAAGGTGGCCTCGGTCTGGCGCAAATTGGCCACCAGCGAGGAGTAGCGCGCGTTGGTCGTATACAGATAGCCGTCGTTGGCCTTCACGTCCGCGTTGAACTCGGAGACATTGCGCTTCTGCGTCTTCTGCTGCATCGTCATGTTCCTCAGGTCCGGGTGCCGTTCTTGCGGTTGGCCAGGAAGTTCCGCATTTCGTCGCGCCCGCGGTATTCAATGCCGGCATGGGTGAAGGCGTGGCGGATGAAATGCGGACGGGACTTGGCTTCTTCGAAGATCTTGCCGATGTATTCCCCCAGCACGGCCATGCCCAACAATTGCATGCCACCCAGGAAAAGTATCAGGACGATGATGGTGCTGACGCCCCGGGGGGTCTCCGGATACATGAGCCGGCCGATGATCTGGAGTACGATCCCCAACAGGGACATGAGGAACAGAAAAGCGCCGGAATAGCCCATCACTTCCAGGGGCAGATAGGTGAAGGAGAAGATGCCTTTTTTGGCCCATTGGATGTTCTTCAAAAGACTGTTGGTGCTGGTGCCGTATTTTCGCTCCGGGCGCAGATAGGGCACGCCGATCTGGCGGAAGCCCACCCAGGCCCGCAAGCCCCGCAGGAATTGATCCTTCTCCGGCAGGCTCAGGATCTCGTCGACCACCTTGCGGTCCATCAGGGAGAAATCCCCGGCATCGGTGGGCACCACGATATAGGCCATGCGGCTGAAGAGGCGGTAGAATCCCTTATAGGCGAGGTTGAGCAGGAAGGGCGCTTCCCGTTTGTTGCGCTTGCCGTAGACGACGTCGTAGCCTTCCTTCCACTTGACATGGAATTCTTCGATCACTTCCGGCGGATCCTGGAGATCCCCGTCCAGGAGCACCACGGCATTGCCGGACGAGACGCCCATGCCGCTCACGAAGGCGGACTGGGATCCGAAATTGCGCGAGTGCTCCACCACCACCACATTGGCGTCGGTGACGGACAGATCCTTCAGCACTTTGCGACTGTCGTCCGGAGAGCAATCGTTGACGAAAACGATCTCGTAGGTCACGCCGAGTTTGTTGAAGGTGGCGGCCAGGCGCGCGTGCATTTCCGGGATGGCTTGCGCATCCTTGTAGCAGGCGATGATGGCCGTGATCTCCGTGGGCTTGCCTTCCCCTTGGCTCACGTAACCGGCTTTGACGGCGGGATAGTCCGTTTCGTTCTGCCAGGACAGGGTCGTGCGCAGTCCGTCTTCCAGTCCCACCTCAGCTTTCCATCCCAGCAGCTTTTCCGCTTTGGAAGGGTTGCCGTGCCAGTTCTCCACGTCCCAGCGCCGGTTGGGCATCGATCCGAATACCGGTTCCGCGCCCACCTGGAAGGCCTTGCGGGCCAGTCCCGCCAAATCCTTCATCGTGGTCTTGCGGCCGGTGGCGATGTTGAAGGATTCCCCGCGCAGCTCCGGGGACATCCTGGCCGCAGCCGCGATGAACGCGCGGGTTACGTCCGTGACGTAGATGAAATCGCGCGAAATGGACGGCGCGACCAGGGGCGGCAGGCCGCCCTCGCGCATCTTTTCCACCAGCACCGGGATGAGGCGATCGGGTTCTTCATAGGGGCCGTACACGGAATAGAGACGCAGGTTGATCACCGGCAACGCCTGGATGCGGCCGTAGAATTTCAGCAGGTTGGCGTTGCCGAGTTTGGATACGGCGTAATGGCTGTTGGGTACGGGCTCATCGCCTTCGGAGGGGCCCGCGGCGTTGAGGCCGTATTCCGAGGACGAACCCGCATGCACGTAGGCCTCGAAGCCGCGCGTCTTCAGGGCTTCCAAAAGATGGATGGTGGAGAGGAAGTTGGTGCGGTAGATGAGTTCGGAATTCTGCTGATGGGAATAGGCGCCGTAGGCCGCCAGGTTGAAAATGGTCCGCGGGCGGCAGGTATCCACCATGTGACGTACGGATTGTTCGTAGTTGAGATCGCAAAGCAGCAATTGCGAAGCGGGGATTTTCGCTCCGGTCAGGCGCCAGCCCGCATTGAGGCGATGGACCACGGCGAAGACATCCGGACGCAAAGCCCGCAGGGACTGGAACAGGTTGAAGCCGACGAAGCCCCCGGCTCCCAGGATCAGGATGGGACCAGCCAGATTCCGGGCCCTGACCTGGCTCTCCGCATCCAACTCGAAAATGCCTTCGGACCCCATGCGCGGTCTTCCTTCTTTTCGTCCAATCCCTGCGATTGTACCATTTGTGGGTGGAAAAGGGCTGAATTGAAAGGAATCCAGAGGTTGTCTTTGTCCTTGCTTCCCTTCCTCCTTCGTCACTTCCCCTCTGGACCCATTCCCCGGACAAGCGGTACAATCAGGAAACCTTCAAATCGGGGCATCTAAAGGCGATTATGGCGAACCCCCACCGGCATCCCCGGGTTACCCCCAAAGCCATCCGGCGCATCGTTTTGGAACAGGCGAAGCGCGCCCATGTAGGGCATATCGGATCCGCCCTCTCCGTGGCCGACATCATGGCCGTGCTGTTTTCCGGTCGCGTGGACACGGTAACTCCCGAGCCGGGCAAAACCGGCCCCCGGGATCGCTTCGTACTCTCCAAAGGCCATGCGGCGCTGGCCTTATACGCCGCTTTGAATCTCCAGGGGAAATTGGACGATGCCGTGCTGGCCACCTATTGCGGCAACGGCGGGAGCCTGGGCGTGCATCCGGAAAAGGAATTGGAAGGCGTGGAATTCTCATCGGGCTCCCTGGGGCAAGGCCTCAGCATCGGCTGCGGCGCGGCCTTGGCCAAGCGCCTCAAAGGCGAAGCGGGCCGGGTGCGCGTGCTCCTGAGCGACGCGGAGATGAACGAAGGTTCCACTTGGGAAGCCATCATGTTCGCCGCGCACCGCAGGCTCGACAACCTGGACGTGATCGTGGACGTTAACGGTCAACAGGCGTTGGGCAGGACCAAGGACGTTCTCGATCTGACGCCATTGGTGCCGCGCTGGCAATCCTTTGGATGGGAAGTCCGCCAGGCCGACGGCCATGATTCCCAGGCTTTGATCTCCAGCCTGGAGATCATGGCCAAGGGCGCCGGCCGTCCCCAGGTGCTTTTGGCCAAGACCGTAAGCGGCAAAGGCGTGGGCTTCATGGAAAGCCAGATCAAATGGCATTACTGGCCGCTTTCCGAATCCGAGTTCGTCAGCGCCATGGCGGAAGTGGAGCGCGCCGCATGAGAAAGGCCCTGGTCCGTACTTTGGTGGAACTGGCGGAAAAGGATCCCCGCGTCCTGCTGATGACGGCGGATCTGGGTTATACCGTGCTGGAACCCTTCGCGGAACGCTTTCCCGATCGCTTCTTCAACGTGGGCGTGGCGGAGCAGAACATGGTCGGCATGGCTACCGGCCTCGCCGAGGGCGGCTTCATCCCCTACGTGTATTCCATCGCCACCTTCGCGGCCCTGCGCCCCTATGAATTCATCCGTAACGGTCCCGTGCTGCAGAAGCTGCCCGTGCGCATCATCGGCGTGGGCGGCGGCTTCGAATACGATCATGCCGGTCCCACCCATTACGCCCTGGAGGATGTCGGCGCCTTGCGGATGCAACCGGGTTTGCAGGTGATTACTCCCGCGGATTTCGAACAATGCCGTTCGGCTTTGTTGAGCGTGCACGGTAACGCCGGGCCGGCCTACTTCCGCCTGGGCAAGGACGAAACCTACGTGGTACCCGGTCTGGCCGGCCGCTTCGAACCCGGGCGCGCCCATGTCGTGCGCCCGGGCAAGGATGCGCTGTTCATCGCGATGGGTCCCTCCGTAGCCTGGGCGTTACGGGCCGCCGACGCCCTTTCCGCCCAGGACGTGGAATGCACGGTGATGGTGGTATCCTCCATGAGCCCGGCGCCCGTCGAAGACCTTCGCGCCGTCCTGGCCCGCTTTCCCTTCGCCGTCACCGTGGAGGCCCATTACGCCACCGGGGGACTGGGATCCCTGGTTTGCGAAGTGGTGGCCGAACACAACATCAATTGCCGCGTGGTCCGCTGCGGGGTCACGCGCCATCCCTCCGGGGAACAAGGCGATCAGGAATTCATGAACCGGTTGCATGGGTTCTCGCCGGAGCATTTGGCGGGCGCGGTTTTGGATCAACGCCGACAGCTTTCCGCTTCGGCCGAAGCGCATATCGCCGCGCGTGATGCCGTGGTCCAACGTCCCGATTGGGGCGCCATCCGCGCGCCGGAAAAGGCTCCCAGCCGCATCCCCCCTGCGTGAGCCTTCGCGCCTTCCGCCGGATCGGGCGCAATTACTCGAGGAAGTATCCGCTGCAGCAACCGGTTTCCAGGGCCGCGCCCCCTCCTGGGAAATCCATCCCGGCGGGTGCCGTCATTTCGTGCCCAGGTGTTCTTGGAAACCCTGCCGGGACAGCCAGTTCCCCAACCAGTGGCTGAAAACGATCGCACCCTCGTGGTTCAGATGGGTCTGATCATAGAAGAGGCTGTCGGCCAGTTGCGGCAAGGGATGGCGGTGGAAGTCGAGCAGCACGGACTTGGGATGCCGGGCCACTTCGCGGGCCAGCATGTCGGAAAACCGCGCCTCCATGGCCATGGCCACTGGACCATCGGTCGCGCGCAGCCATGCCGTATCGATGGGCGCGTTGAAGACCACGATGCGTTCCGCCTGGGATGCGTTCAGCCAATCCAGGGCGCGTTGGAATGCCTTCCAGTTGCCGCCGTCCACCTGATAATCCTTTTCACGGCCGGGAAGCATCCAGAAGCCCTCGGTCTTGCGGCCCTCGTAGGGCTCAAAACCGCGGTTGATCTCCAGGCGGGGCGGCTTATAATAACGGTCGTCGCATGTGAACCGCTCGCCTTTGAGGCGATGCATCAGCATGGTTCCGATGGCAGGCAGCATGGAGCCCGCGAAGAAGAGGGGATAGGCCTTGGGCCGGTGGAGGGCGGTGCGGAAATGATCCCAGGGGCTCCAGTTCATGAGCGTGGCCATGGGGATGCCTTTGAATCCCAGATCGTTGACGCCGTCCAAGGTGATGCTGAGGAGAATGACGGGCTTGGCATCCAGGGCTATGGGGTAGCGACGCAGCACGTTGACCAGGGTGGTGGGATCGCCACCGAAGTGGAGCCATTGGGCCACGTTCACGCATTTCCTGCCCGTGGCGGAATCGATCAGGGCGGGGATGACGTGGTACAAAGCGCGGGAGTCCCCGCCGACCACGATGGCGGCCGATCCGTCCGCATCCAACGCGCACATGGCCTGGTCCGCGCGGCTTACGGTGACGGCGGGTTCCTTGCCGAACAGGGGAGGGAGCAGTAAAAGGAGCAGGAAAAATCCCAGGATGGGAAGTCCAAACACCACTAGGCTAAACCTGGCGAGGCCGAGGAGAACGGGAAAAGGAAATCCGAACCGTGCTTTGCGCCGATGGGGTGGGCCCGCTCCGCCGATTGCGCCTGGGATGGTTTTCATGGGATTCGCATCCGATTATCCCATAGCCCCCGGACGAAGTCCAAAACCCAAGCCAAGCTTGTATTTCCGGGGCCGGCTATCCGATAATTACCTGGATTTGACCCCATCCAGGGTCCGGTCCCCGCGGGAGGTGGCTCGGTGGCAAGCACGGAACCTTATGAGTACGATATTTGCGTGATCGGCGGCGCCGGGCACGTGGGTTTGCCCCTCTCGATCGCCTTCGCCGATAAGGGACTGAAGGTCGTCATCCAGGACATCAATGAAAGCGTTTTCGCCCTCATCGAAAGCGGAAAAATGCCCTTCCTGGACAAAGGCGCGGATGAAGTCCTGGCCCGCGTAGTCAAGAAAACCCTTTTCGCCACCACCGATCCCAAGGCTTCCGGCAAGGCGAGCTTCGTCATCGTCGTGATCGGCACGCCCGTGGACGGCCATCTCAATCCCGAATTGCGCACCCTGAACCGGCTCTGCGAAGAGCTGGGCCCTAACCTCCGCGGCGAGCAGGTCGTCATCTTGCGGAGTACGCTTTATCCCGGGACCACGGATCGGTTCCGCGGCATCCTGAAGAAATTCAACCCGGGGGTGGAAGTCTGCTTCTGCCCGGAACGCATCGCGCAGGGCAAGGCGCTGGAAGAGCTGCATTCCCTGCCGCAAATCGTGTCCGGTTTCGATCCCAAGGCGGTGGAAAAGGTTTCCGCCCTGTTCCGCATGCTCACCAAGGACATCGTCACCCTGGCGCCCCTGGAAGCGGAGCTCACCAAGCTGTTCACCAATTCCTATCGTTATATCCAGTTCGCGATCGCGAACCAGTTCTACATGATCGCCGGGGACTATGGCGTGGACTTCCACCGCATCTACGAGGCCATGACCCACAACTATCCCCGGCTGGCGGATTTCCCCCGGCCCGGCTTCGCTTCGGGACCCTGCCTGTTCAAGGACACCATGCAGCTTTCGGCCTTCACCAACAACAAGTTCTTTCTGGGGCACGGAGCCATGCTCATCAACGAGGGGTTGCCCAACTTCCTGGTGGAGCAGACCAAGAAGCGCATGAAGCTTCGTGATCTCAAAGCGGGCATATTGGGGATGACGTTCAAGGCGGACAGCGACGACAAGCGGGACTCCCTGTCCTACCGGCTCCGCAAGGTGCTGGAGATGGAGGCGGGCTCGGTGCTGTGTTCGGACGCGTACATCCATGAAGCGGGATTCGTCGGGGAGGCGCAATTGATCCAGGACAGCGACGTGATTTTCATCGGAGCGCCCCATAAGCGCTACAAGGGACTCGACTACGGGGGCAAGCCCGTGGTGGATGTCTGGGATTTCCTGCCCTTCCGCACCCTGCTGCGGAGCCCGGCATGAAAGCGCTGGTCACCGGAGCCAAGGGCTTCATCGCCGGATACCTGATCCAGGACATGCTGGAGAACGGCTGGGACGTGGTCGGCGTCGACAATGGCTCCAAGTACGGCTTGGTGGACAAGAGCTACGATACGCATCCGCGCTACAAGTACGTGCAGGGCGATGCGAAGGATTCGGCCCTGCTGAAGACCCTGCTCGCGGATTGCGACCATTTCGTGGCGGGCGCGGCCATGATCGGCGGCATTTCCTATTTCCACGCCTATGCCTACGATCTGATCGCCGAGAACGAGCGCATCACCGCCGGGGCCTTTGACGCGGCCATCTGGGCGCATAAGCACGCTAAGCTGAAAAAAATCACCGTGGTCTCCTCGTCCATGGTCTTCGAGAACGCTACCAGGTTCCCGACGCCGGAAGGCCATGAGAAGGAGTGCCCGCCGCCCTTCTCCACTTACGGGTTCCAGAAGCTGGCTACGGAATATTTCGCCCTCGGCGCCTGGCAGCAGTACCAGTTGCCGTATACCATCCTGCGCCCTTTCAACTGCGTGGGCACGGGCGAGAAGCGCGCCTTGGGCGGCCACGAAGTGAAGTCCGGCAACGTCTCCCTGGCCATGACCCACGTGGTCCCGGATCTGGTGCAGAAAATCCTCAAGGGACAGGATCCCCTGCGCATCCTGGGCAAAGGCGATCAGGTGCGCCACTACACCTACGGCGGCGATTTGGCGCGCGGCATACGCATGTCCCTGGAAAGCGAAAAGTCCGTCAATGAGGATTTCAATCTTTCTACCGCGGCTTCCACCACCGTGCTGGATCTGGCCAAGCTGGTATGGAAGAAGATCAATGGCGCCAAAACCTTCCGCTGCGAAAGCGACGAGCCCTACGCCCACGACGTGCAGATGCGCGTGCCGGACGTCTCCAAGGCCAAGCGGGTATTGGGCTACGAGGCGACCACCACCTTGGACACGGCGCTTGACGAGATCATCCCCTGGATCAAACGGCAAATCGAATTGGGCGGGATGTAATGGCCGGTTCCGTGGAAATCATCATCCCCGTATACAACGAGGGGGAGAACATCGTCCGCACCCTGGAGGAGATCGAGGGTTCGGTCAAGCATCCGCACAAAATCACGGTGGTGTATGATTTCGAGGCGGATAATACCCTGCCGCCGCTGAAGAAATTCATGGAGGCCCACGGCAAGAAGCCGGGTCTCGGTGGGGCGGGCGGCGCGGGAGCGGGCGGAAACGGAGCCGGTAACACGGGCGCTACGGATATCCGCATGCTGCGCAACAGCTACGGAAAAGGCGCGTTGAACGCCATCCGCACGGGACTGGAATCGGCCTCGGACGAGTGGTGCCTGGTGTGCATGGGGGATCTTTCCGACGACATGACCGCCGTGGCGGCCATGCTGGCCAAGGCCGACGAAGGCTGCGACGTGGTATGCGGTTCCCGCTACATGCGCGGGGGACGACAGATCGGCGGTCCCGTCTTCAAGAGCTTCCTATCCCGCGTGGCGGGCACGACTTTGCATCTGATCGCGGGCATCCCCACCCACGACGCCACCAACAGCTTCAAGCTCTATCGCCGCAGCATCTTCGATCGCATCCGCATCGAAAGCCAGGGCGGCTTCGAGATCGGAATGGAAATCGTAATCAAGGCCCATTTGCTGGGCTGCAAGATCGGCGAGGTACCGTCCACCTGGCGCGATCGTTCCGGCGGCGAATCCAAGTTCAAGCTTTTCCAATGGCTGCCGCATTACCTGCATTGGTATTTCCTCGCCTTCAAGGGCCGCTTCCGCGCAAGGCCCGGCCAGGCAGTAACTCCGGCGATACCGGGGTCCGGCTCTTCCGCGCCGGGACTCCCCGCGCCCGGCCGGACGTCCGGCTAGCATGGGCGCGCTGGACGAAGTCCAAGCCCTTTACCGGGTCCGTTTCGACCCGGAGGAAAAGGCCGCCAAGGACAGGCTCTGGAAGTTCATCTGCGCGCACCTGCAACGCTGGTTCCCCGAGGACGGCGCCGTGCTCGATCTGGGCGCGGGCTATTGCGAGTTCATCAACAACATCAGGGCGGCCCGCAAGGTGGCCGTGGACATGAATCCGGACACGGTGGGCTGCGCGGCCCCGGACGTCAAGGTCATCACCGCACCCGTCGTTCCGCTCCCCGCCATGGAAACGGATTCGATGGACGCGGCCTTCGTCAGCAATCTCCTGGAGCACCTGGACGACAAGGCCCATGTCATGGAACTGCTGCGCGAGGTCCACCGCGTCCTCAAGCCCGGCGGCCGCATCGTCGTGCTTATGCCCAACATCCGCTTCGCCTACCGCGAGTATTGGGACTTCTTCGACCACCAGGTGCCGTTGACGGAAAAGGCCGTGGTGGAAGCCTGCATCATGGCGGGGTACCGACCCATCAAGGTGATCCCGGCCTTCCTGCCCTATACCACCAAGAGCAGGCTGCCCCAATGGGGAATCCTGGTCCGGATCTACCTGGCCGTTCCGCTGCTGTGGCGCATTTTCGGCAAGCAGGCGCTGGTGGTGGCGGAAAAGCGGGTCCCGTGAACCGGGCCGTCCCTCCGCGCGGGGACGGAGGAAACCCGCCGGTTACGTCATCCGCGGGATACGGGTCCCGGATCGCGTCCGCCCCCTTTGCCGGCTTTGTCGCCCTTGCCGCTTTTGCCATTTACGCCGCGGCCTACTTCGCCTGCGTCTACCAGCCCGGCCTCATCCGCATGGACGATTTCGGCTACCTGCAAGGGGTGGTCGAAACCATCGCCGCGGGGCATCCCGTCACCAATGCCTGGCTGGGCCCCTATTCGGCCACCTTATCCGGTATGAGCGCCCTGGCATTCCGGGCGACGGGCGATTTCATCCTGAGCACCTGGGGTCTGCAGGCCGTGTTCGTACTGGGCGGCGCGGCGCTGCTGTACCGGCTTTTCCGCGCTCGCCTCACATCCGCCGCCGCCGCGGGCCTGGCCCTGGTGACCGCGACCCAGCCCGGCTATTGGCACAAATGTTCGGAGTTCTCCGGCAACGTATCCACGATGTATTTCGCCATGGCCGCGCTTCTGGCCTACCGCAATCGCAGCCGCGACTTGGCCTGGGCCTGGTTCTTCCCGCTCGTGTTCCTGGCCTTCGCCAACCGCCAGAACGCCTTGGCCCTGCTGGCGCTGCCGGCCTGGCATCTGGTTTTCGATCGATCGATGGCGCGCCCGCAAAAAGCCTGGCTGGCGGCGGGGCTGATGGCGTTCGCCTTCGCGGCATTGTTGTTCCACTCCTGCATGAACCACAGTTTCGCCCAGACCTACGCGCTCTATTCCGGATGGGATTTTTCCAAGGCCGGCGGCATCTTGCGCACGTGGATCTTCGGCGTGGCGGCCGCCCTGGGATTCCTGTCCCTGTTCGGCCTGCTCACCGTGGCCGATCCCGTGGCGCGGATCCAAGCCAACCTCCGCAAGCCCTGGATTCCCTTCGCCGCCACCGCGGTGTTCTGGCTGCCCTCCGCTATCGGCCCTTTGCCCATGCTGTCCTTCCTGACTCCCCTGGTAGGCAGCCTGGATCGCACATCGGCGCTGCAATGGTTTCTGCTCATTGTCATTCCCTGCCTGTTCTGGACTTTGGATTGGAAGTGGATCCGGTTCGACGCTCCGGCCTGCCTGGTGCTGGGTTTCGTTTCCATCAGCAGCCTGCGCGGCTTCTGGTACGATTTCTATCTGCTGGATGTCGCCCTCGCGGCTTTTTTCCTGGGTCTCACCCGTGATACCCCTTTGCGGCCGGGACGTTTCTCTTTTCTGATGGGCGTTGTTCTCCTGTGCGCCCATGGGGCGTGGGCCTACGGGTACAAGATCCTTTCCGACAAGCAGCGCATCTCCATCGCCGCGTACGAACATCTGGAGCGCGCGGGGCGCCTCACGCCCGCGGAGATGACGGACGGGACCTTCGGGTATCTGGGATGGAAGCTGTTCGATCAATATTGGCGGCATGAAAAGATCATGGACCTGGCCGGGTATCTGGGATACGTGCGGACGGGCCGGGCGGTGCTGGAAGCGGAGTTGCCCTGGCGCGCGTCTTTCCGCCGACCGGAACTTCCGGGAGAGGAAGTCCTCGCGGAGGGGCGGACCCGGATCGGATTCTTCCCCGCGCGCTACCGCATCCGTGATCTGCATGATACGGCGTCGAAAGCCCTGTGCGAACCCGCCCTGGTCCTGGATCCCGCCAACTACCGGCGTCGGCCTTTTCCTTTGGATAACAAAGAGTGGTCGGCCTACGTTGAGGATTTCCGCAAGCATGGCGGCACGGAAGCGGGCGGCCCATGAACGCTGCTCCGCGGACCACGACGCCGATGCGCGCCCCGGTTTTTTTCCTGGGCTGGGCCGTGTTCGCCTGCGCGTATTTCCTCTTGGCCTTCAGCCCCGGAGTCATCCGCAGTGACGATTTCGGATATCTGCGCAGCATCCTGGGAACCCTGGCGCGCGGACGTCCTTACGTCTATGAATGGCTCGAGCCCTACGGCGCGACATTTTCCTCAATAAGCGCGCTCCTGTACACCGTCACCGGAAGCTTCACCGCGTCGACCTGGGGCTTTCAGGCAGCCTGCGTTCTGGCTTTGTATCCGCTGCTGTACCGCCTGGTGTCCGCGCGCTGTTCCCCGGACCGGGCCGGCCATGCGGCCCTGGCCACCTTGGCCCTTACGACTTTCCCCATTTTCTTCGCCAAGGAAGCGGATTTCCACACGGCCGTCTGCACCCTGGATCTTTTCCTCGCGTCATTGATCCTTTATGAGTCGAAAGGCGGGACCTTGGGTGAGGCCAATCGGCTTCCCTGGTTCTTCCTAACCGCGTTCCTGGCCTTCGCCAACCGGCAGAACCATATCTGCCTGCTCGTGCTGCCGGCATGGTCCGCTCTGCAAACGATCCGAGCGCGCAGGATTCCCGCGGTTCCCATCATCGGCGCGATCCTTTTCGCCGCCGCCGCCGCGGTTCTTATCCTGGCCATGAATCGGACCTACGCGTCCCGGAACGCGGGCTTTCTCCACGCGGACCCGATGCATCTGCTCGCGAACGGCGCCTTGTCATTGGCGGCGGGAGGTTTGATGACCTTGGGATGCCTCGGAGTGTTTTCCGCCTTGGTAGGCAACCCTGCGGGACGCGGACCTGGTAGCGAACCGGGACAAGGACCAGCTCAAGGTCCTGGATGGGTCCTGCTTTCCCGGCGTTGGCTGATGCCGCTCGCGGCCAGTCTGGGCTTGCTGGCAATGGTGCCGCTCTGGCATGGGAGCCTGCTGCACACGGACACGCCTCTCTTCGGTTTCATTGGATGGGTCCAAGTCAACCGCGCGCTGCCCTGGCTGCTGCTCCCGGCCCTGTGGGCCCTGGACTACCGGTTGCTGCGACCCTCGCCTTACCTGGCCCTGGCGGCCGGCTATATCGCCATCGCCTCGATCCGCGGGACCTGGTGGGATTATTACTTCCTGGAGATATCCATCCTCTGCCTGCTGCTTGCCCTGGATGGGAGGCGTGGTGCCGCAAGGGTGAGGTCCGGCGGGATCGGAAAGGCGGAATCCGGCGGGACTGAAAAGGCGGACGACGCGACTTGGGAAACCGGCAAGGGACGTCCATTGGATGTTACCCAGGATGCGCTCCGATCCGTGCGCGGACGCGGACTGCCCAAATCAGCCGTCCTAGTCCTGGCTGCGGTCATCCTCGGCAATTTCGCCTACGGGTATCTTCTCAGGATCCAATCCGACAAGCAGGCTCTCGCGGTGCGGTCCTTTGAACGCCTGGAACGCTCGGGGCGCGTTTCCGAACGCGCCATGACCGGAGCCACCTTTGGCTATCTGGGTTGGAAGCTGTTCGACTGGTTCACGGGGAACGAGGGCCGGACTTTCGGGGAATTGGCGGACTTCCTGGGTTACGTGCGGCGGGACCGGGTGGTCATCGAAACCGGGGTTCCCTGGCGCAAAGGCTTCAAGAGCGGCCTGCCTGAGGGCGCGGTGCTGTTGGACAGCGGCTTCTGCCGCATCGGATTCAGGCAAGTGCGGTATCGCATCGCGGATTTGCGCGGGGAGGATTCCAGCCTTCCGATTATGGGCCGGCACATGATCCTGGACACGCTCCGTTACCTGGCGCCCAGGTATCCGCTGAATGACCGGGAATGGCGGGGATTGATCGAAGGAACCCTTCCGGAACGACCCTGATCTTGCCTTGATGCGCTGGAAAGCGCCCGAATCCCCGTTTCCGCCGTTCCGGAAGAACCAGTTGACAGGCCCCGGGGTACCGGTGTTACATTTGCATTCATGAACCAGCTGTCCGCCCATGCCCTTATCCGAATTATCCGGATTATTAAAAGCAGCAACCTGAGCGGACTTTTGTAGGGAATCACCCCACAGCCATAGGCAAAGCCCGCTCCCAGGAGCGGGCTTTTTTTTTACCCGGAAAGGGTGAAGAAGGCAGCCGCTCCGGAGAGCCGGACCGCGTGGGCGGTCTGAAAGCAGCCGGAACAGATCGGAAGGTCGAAGATGAACAAGGTCAAGATATACGACACCACCCTGCGGGACGGCAACCAGGCGAAAGGCATCTCCTTTTCCCTGGAGGACAAGCTCGCCATCGCGCGCAAGCTCGATCAGTTCGGCGTGGACTACATCGAAGGCGGCTGGCCCAATCCCACCAATCCGTTGGACATCGAGTTCTTCGTGCGCGCGAACAAGCTGGAATGGAAGCACGCCAAGATCGCGGCCTTCGGCAGCACCTGCCGTCCCAAGGCCGATCCCGCCGAGGACACGGTCCTGAAATACCTGGTCGAAACCAAAGCCCCGGTCATCACCATCTTCGGAAAGAGCTGGGACCTGCACGTCACCGAGGTGTTACGCACCACCCTGGATGAGAACCTGCGCATGATCCGGGACTCCGTCGCCTACCTCAAGAAGCATTGCGAAGAGGTGGTCTACGACGCCGAGCATTTTTTCGACGGCTATGCGGCCAATCCCGAATACGCCCTGAAGGCCGTGAAGGCCGCCCGGGATGGCGGCGCGGACGTCATCGTGCTGTGCGATACCAACGGCGGGCAATTGCCCTGGGACATCGAAGCCATGACCAAAAAGATGATCCAGGAGTTGGGCATGCCCGTGGGCGTGCATCTGCATAACGACACCGGCACCGGCGTGGCCAGCTCCCTCGCCGCCGTGCGCGCGGGCGCGGTCCAGGTGCAGGGCACCATCAACGGCTTCGGCGAGCGCTGCGGCAACGCCAACCTCACCGTGATCGTGGCGGCGCTCCAACTCAAGATGGGCGTCTCCCTCGTCAACGAGGATCAGCTCAAGGGCCTGCGCGGCCTCTCGCTGGCCGTAAGCGAAATCGCCAATCTGGCCGACGATATCCGCCAGCCCTACGTGGGCGAGGCCGCCTTCGCCCACAAGGGCGGGGCCCACATCGACGGGGTCATGAAGATCGCCCGCAGCTTCGAGCATATCGATCCCTCCCTGGTCGGCAACGCCCGGGATTTCATCGTCTCCAACCAGAGCGGCAGCAGCCTCGTTTGGGACAAGATCAAGGCCATCCAGCCCGATCTGGACAAACGCAGCCCGCAGGTGGCTGCCATCCTCGCGGACGTCAAGCAGAAGGAGGATGAGGGCTATCATTTCGAAATCGCGGACGCCAGCTTCCAACTGCTCGCGCGCCGCAAGCTCGACATGTGGAAGGACCGCTTCGACTTCCTGGGCTTCCGCTCCATCGAAGAGCGCCGCGAGAACGGCGAAGTCTACTCCGAGTTCACGATCAAGCTCAAGGTTGGGGACGAGATCGAGCACACCGCCGCGGAAGGCAACGGCCCCGTTGACGCCATGAACGCCGCCGTGTGGAAGGCCCTGCGGCGCTTCTTCCCGGCTCTCGCCAACATCGAGGTGATCGATTATAAGGTGCGCGTGCTCGACAACAATGTCGGCACGGGCGCCAAGGTCCGCGTGTGGATCCGCTTCCACGACCGCGCCAACCCCGAGCAGGAGCCCTGGGGCACCCTCGGGGTCTCGACCAATATCATCGAAGCCTCCTGGCTGGCCCTGCTCGATGGCATCAACTACAAGTTGATGCAGGGCTGATGCGCTAACCCTCCAACGCACTGACGCAACACATCCACCTCTCAACGGGGATCCGCAAGGGTCCCAAGGAGACTCTATGTCCAAAAATGAATCTTCCGATGCGGCGAATCGCAAAGACGATGCCGTGAGTCCAAAGCAAGACGCATTCGCCATGCCCCAAACCTGGGATCCGCAAAGCTACCACGCCAACGCCCGCTTCGTCGCCGACCTGGCCGCGCCGGTGGTCGAACTCATGGCGCCGTTGCCCGGTGAACGCATCCTCGATGTCGGCTGCGGGGACGGTTTTCTCACGGCCAAGATCGCCGCCCTGGGTTGCGATGTGATCGCCTTGGACGCCAGCGCGGCCCAGGTCGAGGGCGCGCGCACGCTGGGCCTGGACGCCCGCGTCGCCGACGGGGAAAAACTGGACTTCGGCCCCGAGTTCGACGCCGTGTTCACCAACGCCACCTTGCATTGGCTCAAGGATCACGACGCCGCCATCGACGGCGCGTGGCGCGCCCTCAAGCCCGGCGGCCGCTTCGTGGGCGAATGCGGCGGAGCCGGTTGCGTCGCGATCATCCGCGCCGCCCTTGGCCGTGCCCTTTCCAAACGGGGCCTGGACATCGCCGCCGTAAACCCGTGGAACTTCGCCACCGCGGAGGAATTCGGCGATCGTTTGCGAACGCGCGGTTTCACGGTCGAATACGTGGAGGTTTTCCCGCGGCCTACGCCTCTGCCCGGGGACGTGCGCGCCTGGTTGGAAACCTTCGCGGAGAATTTCATGAAGGGGATACCGGCCGCCGAACGCGGGGGGTTCCTGGCCGAGGTCCAAGCGGATTTGCGGAAGGATCTTTGCGACGGGGAGGGGAAGTGGACCGCGGACTATACGCGCCTTCGGTTCAGGGCCGTGAAGCACGGGGCCGTCAAGGACGGGGCTGTGAGTAGGCGGCGGGATTAGAAAGGTTCGAGCAAGAGCGATTGCAGGAAGTACTCTGGATTTGTCTCATTGGGACCCATGAACTGGTACTCTTGCGAAAACAGGACGAGTTTTCCGCCGCTGTTCAGGAACAATTGGGCATTTCAGGTCGCTTCAGTGACGTCGATGCCTTTGGTTCCGAGCAGGGCGGCCTTGCCGTCGTATGCCAGGATTTTATTGTAATCAATCCCATAATACCGATGGCGCGCGCTATCGTAAACAAAGCTGTGCACGAAAGGCTCCAGGGAGTCCAGGCCGGCTTCCGGAACGCCCAGGCCATCCACCGCCAATCCGCGGCTCCCGCGGAGCACGTCGATGTAGATCCTGCCGTCCGGGAAATGCCGCATCCAGAGGTGATCGTCCCAGTTCGATATCCCGCGGTACCGCGCTTCGGCGGCGGGTTCGCCCCTGCTGTCGAAGGGCTGCCAACCCATGGTGTTGTTGCCCAACGAGTCAAACGTTTTCCAGGCCAGCATCCAGCCTCCCTCGGAGCGATCGATCACCTCCGGATAGCCCAACGTCCTGGGGCCTTGAAAAAGGCGTGATGGACCTAACGGTAGTCCGGACGCGCTGAAGCGTCCAACCCGCAAAGAGGAGGTTGAGAGCGACGAGTCGTTTCCGCATACCGCCAAAACGAACGACGAGTCGTCCAAAGCGGCCACGGAAACGAAACTGATGCTCCTGAATCCGGGAAGGCCCGCCCGGAAGGAGGATCGGGTAGATTCGGGATTGCCCAGGATCCGGAAATAGGCGGAACGCTGGGCCGCCGTTGGCCCCCGGGAATGCCATGCGACAACGAAGCCACCTCCGGGAAAGGCCGATATCCCGGGTTCGTAGAACGACACCGAATCGTCGGCGGGAATGTCCCTGTGCAAGCGGGACGCTATTGCAAACCACGAAATCTAGTTCCGCTCCCATTCGGACGACAATCACCTTCCGCTCCGTAACCCCGTGCCATAGCCGTCGTCGGGGAAAAAATGCACCTTTAAAACCGATGAAAAATCCCGATTCCGCCCTGAAAATCCGCATCGTCCCGGTCCGTTCCCTGAATCACCCGGACGTCCGCGCCATCACCTCCCGCGAGCCCAGCCCTTCGCCCGCCATCACCGAAACGGTGAAGACCATCCTCGCGGACATCAAGTCCAAGGGCCACGAGGCGGCGCTGGCCTACGCGAAAAAGCATGACGGGCTCAAGGGTTCCCTGGCGGTTACCCCGGCGGACATCAAAGCCAAGGCGGCCAAGCTGGCGCCGGAAGTGAAGCAGGCCATCCGCGGCGCCATCGCCAACGTGCGCCGCTTCCATTCCCTGCAGCAGGAGAAGTCCTGGACCTTCAAGGGCAAGGACGGCGAGACCCTGGGCCAGATCATCCGGCCTCTGCGCCGCGTGGGCGTCTATGTGCCGGGCGGCGCGGGTATCTATCCCTCCACCTTGATCATGAACGCGGTGCCGGCCCAGGTGGCCGGCGTCAAGGAAATCGCCGTGGTCTCGCCCGCGCCCGGCGGCCTGCACGCCAGCATCGCCTTCACCCTGCAGGAACTCGGCATCACCGAATGCTACCGCATCGGCGGGGCCCAGGCCGTGGCCATGCTGGCCTACGGAACCTCCAAGGTCGAGCGGGTGGACAAGATCGTCGGACCGGGTAACGTCTTCGCTACCCTGGCCAAGAAGGAAGTCTTCGGCACCGTGGACATCGACATGATCGCCGGGCCGTCGGAAATCCTGGTGTTGGCCGATGAGACCGCCGATCCCGATTGGGTGGCCGCGGATCTCCTCTCCCAGGCCGAGCATGGATCCGGATACGAGGCCGCCATCTGCATCACCACCTCGGCAAAGGCCGCCCGTTGGATCGCGGACTGCGTGGCCAAGCAGGCGGAGTCCTCGCCCAAGCGCGCCATCCTGGAGAAAAGCCTCCGGAACTTCGGCCGCATCTACGTGGTCAAGGATTGGACGCTGGGTTGCGCCCTGGCGGACGCCATCGCCCCCGAGCACATGGAAATCATCACCAAGGATCCCCAGGCCCTGGCCGCGCGCATCCGCAACGCCGGCGCCATGTTTCTGGGACCCTACTCAAGCGAGCCCGTAGGCGACTATTTCGCCGGGCCCAATCACGTGCTGCCCACCAACGGATCCGCGCGCTTCTTCTCGCCCCTCGGCACCTACGACTTCTACAAGCGGACGAGCCTCATCCAATACACGCCCAAGGCCATGAAGAAGCACGGAGCCTTGATCGCCGCCCTGGCCGATGAAGAAGGCTTCATCCACCACGCCCAGGCGGTCCGCAAGCGCCTTTAGACCCGGGTCTTGGAGGCCTACTCCGGTCCGCATTGACCTTGACGCAGGCAGGGTACGGAAACAAAGACGTTACCCCGCCCGCGAAGCCGCCTGAGGAAATGTACAGGAGTACTGCGAACAGCCCGGTGGGCTGTGAGCCGGGAGCGAGCGCTCGCGAGCGGTTACGGCCACGGAGAATGACGAAGGCAATGAAGCGGGCGGGCTGCGGCAAGGTCAATGCGCACCGGAGTAGCGGTTGTGCTTGAACAGGAGCAGATTCCCCCGTCCGTATTCCAGGGTCCACTCCGGCGAAGTGGCCAGATGTTCGATCCCCGCCGCTAGGCCCTTCGCGTCCACGAACCATGCGGGCTTGTAGGTGGAATCCATCACCACGTAGTCGTAATCCTCCAGAGGGCGCTTGTTCCATCCCCAGGCCTCCGCACGCTTACGCGCGGTGAAACGGGCGATGAACGGTCCGTTAATCACGGCGGAGGCATCATCGGGTAGCAGCGCTTTGATGCGGTTGAACGCTTCCCGCGAAGGGTTGGGGGCGGGAATGCTGAAGGCTTCGCGCCACAAGGGATAGCTAAGCAGGGAGACGATGAAACAAGCCGCCAGAATGCGTCCGTCCATCTTTTTCGCCACCGAAATCGGCGCCGTGGGTAAAGAGGAGGCCACCGCGGGTGAAGGGGACGCCTCCTCTGGCGCGTCGCCGTCCCGGAACTCCAGGTCCCCCTTCAGAATCAATCCACCCGCGCACAACAGGGTCAGCGGGAAGCCGTAGTTCACCCACATCACCAGGAAGGCAGGATCGGGAAAGGCGGTGTAGAAGATCATCAGGGGCACGGGCATGAGCCAATACCGCTTTGGCATGATCCACAGCAGGGGAAGCAGGGGCGCGTAGATGTGGAGGAAATAGGCGAGTGTGGTCGGACGCAGCCAATCCCGGACGATCTGCGCCTTGCTGGTCGGCATCAGGAATTCCAAATCGTTCCCCTTGGGCGCGAACTCGGGCACGACCAGAAACCAATAGATCCCGATCAGCGCGCAACAGAGGAGACCCGGCAGCAGAATCCATTTCCAGTTCCGCCTTTCCAAAAGCGCTACCAGCAGAATGCCGCCCACCGCCAAGGTGAAAACCTCCTTGCTGAAGGCCATGAAGAAGGTCCAGAAAAGAAAGCGGGCCAGCTTCCCGTCGCGGTAGGCGTCCAGGGCCAGGACCAGGGCCGGCGCGGCGATCAACTCCGGATGGAAGCCATAGAAGAATTGCGAGGCCACCGGCGGGCTGATGAGGATGGCTGCGGCTCCCCAGGCCGCGGCATTGCGGTTCCCTTTTTGGCGGCGGACGAGCAGCAACGCGGCCGCGATCAGGCAAAGGCCGTTCCCCAACTTGAGTCCCGGTTCCCCCGCCAGCCATTGCACGGGAATCCACAACACGCTGGTGTATTGGGAGTGGATGCCCAGCATGTTCATGCCGCGGTAGGAATAATGCAGGATCCCATGCCGCAGGTTCCACAGATGAAACGCATAGGCGGAATGATCCGGATCCCCCAGATCCGCGAACTGTTGGAATTGCCAGAATCCCAGGGCAGGCAAGGCAATTCCCGTCAGGATCAAGACCACCGTTCCCAAGGGAAGCTTCGCCAGGTTCTCCCAGCGGAAATACAGGAGGAGATAACCGGCCAGGACTACTGATCCGACCGTCAGGTATCCCGCTGACCGGTATTTGGCCAGGAAGTAGAGGAAGCAGGCGATCGGGGTCAGGATGGCGGGATTCAGCAGGGCGGAAAAGGGCATTTCCCATTATCCCATCCCGGCCTTTCCGCTATCCATACCATATCCGAACGGTAATGAAACGGACTCCATACGCATATGAAGGTTTCAGGCTTGACTCCTTTTACGCAGGAAAACATAATCAGGCAACCGAATCCGGAATGTTTCGGCCTTTGGTTTCCGGGTCATCGGCCCCGGATCCGGGGCCTCAGCATGCCGAAGGAAAACTCCATTTATGCGGAAACATGCGCCCGGATGGTCCCGCTTCTGGGAGCCTGCGTTCCTGACGTCATTCGCATGTTACCTGGTCCTGTACGCTTGCCTCGTCTACCGGGGCATTTACGTACGCGGCGACGACTTCGCCTATCTGGAAAGCGTGGTGGAAACCCTGGCCCGCGGCAGGCTCTACACCCACGATTTCATCGGCCCCTACAACATCTTCTTCACACTCACCGGGGTGGGCGCGTACCTGGCCACCGGAAACTTCTACCTCAGTACCTTGGGCGTGCTCGCGGGTTTCGCCGTCGCAAATTTCCTTCTGCTCTTCACCCTCTTCCGCAACGCGATGCCGTCCCGGTCCGCCGCCGCCTGGACCGCGGTAACCGCCACGTTTCCCTTCTACCTCCACAAGTCCCTGGATTACCATGGCTGCCTGCCGACCCTCACCTGCCTGCTCGCGGCCCTGCTGGCCTTCCAGGCGGGCCGCCGGCTCATCTTCTTCATCGCGGTCGGACTGGCCGTCTCCACCCGCCAAAACAGCATCGTCCTGTTCACGCTTCCCCTCTATGCGGCGGCGGAATCCTTTCTCAAGCATCGCACGCTCGGCAAGGCGGACCTGCGCTCCTTGGGCTACCTGGCCGCCACCCTGGCGGCGCTGGCCCTCGTCCATCAGCACATGTACATCAATTGGTACAACCGTAACCTGCATGTCATCCCCTCCCACGCCGCCTTCGGCTTCAAGATCGCCCGCCAGTTCGGCGTAGGGGGATTCCTCGGGATCTTCTTCCTTTCCTTGGCCAACCTGGCCGTGGGGGGCGGCAGGCCCCTGATCCTGCTGCGGGAGAACCTGCGGCGCTTAGCGTTGCCCCTGGCGGCATCGGTGGTCTTCGCCCTGATGGCTTTCGGATCCTCGGCCGCGCTGGTGTGGTTTCAGACCCCACTCATCGGATCCTTGGATCACGGCGGCCGCATGCAATTGCTGCTCAAGGCGCTGGTCTTGGCATCGCTTTGGGTGATGGACCGCCGGCTGTTCCGCCTGAACGCCTACCTCATGCTCATGCTGGGCTATGTGTGCATCTCCTGCCTGCTGGGTTATTTCTGGGATTATTACACCGCGGAGATGGCCTTGATCGCGGTGTGGATCACCTTGCGGGCGCGACCGGAGTCCCTGCCTTCCGAAACCGCTCCTTTCGGAAACGCTGCTTCCGAAGCCCTGGAGCCGGTTCAGGCCACCCTTTCCCCCAAGACGATCTTGGCGGTTGCGTTGGTACTCAACCTCGCCTACGCGTATCTCTACAAGGTGCAGATGGATAAGAACGCCTTGGCCGATCTCGTGTTCGAACGCCTGGAGCGCCAAGGCGCGATTACTCCGGAACGGATGTCGGGCGCGACCTTCGGCTACCTGGGCTTCAAGCTCTTCACCTTGGTATCGGAGGACAATCCCAACCGCGAGCAGGATGATTTCACGTGTTACGTGCAGGCCGACGGGGCCGTGGTGGAGTCCGGGCTGCCGTGGAAACGGGAACTGCCGAGACTGCCGCAACCGACGCCACCGACGGGAAAGGCGGCGGGCGCCACGGTGTTGGATTCGGGTTCCTTCGCCATCGGTTTCCTCAAGCTTCCGTACCGGGTGGTGGACCACGGCAATCCCGGGGGGATGGACATTTGCCATCATCCTTTCCGGCCGGATGCCAGGACGCGCGCCTATTCCCGGCGCTATCCCCTGGACAACGACGAGTGGCGGGAGTTCATCCGGGAAACGCGCCTCAAGCGCAGGCCCTGATCCATTTCGTAATCGGACGGTTTCCGTCTAAGCCTTTACTCCGTCTTCAGCCACTTGATCCATTTCTCCGGCTTTCCGTCCGACGCGGCCAGCAGGGATTCGTACGAGGTACCCTCCACGTTACGGATGGGGATGGACAGCTTCGACGTGTCCACCGACCAGGCCGGGAGCGAGTCGTGGCAACTGGCGCGGTTGCGACCTTGCGCATAGCTGAGGGTGAGGGTTCCGCCTTTCTGGATCCAAATGCCCGTCATCTCCATCAACAGGCAATGGTCCACCACATGCTGTTCCTCGAAGCCGCCCTGGGGCGTGAACTTGCGCCGCATGCTGTAGTTCTGGCTGCTGTACTCCTGATCCGCCACCTCATATTTACCCGCGTCCAGCTTGCCGGTGCGGCCGCATTGGACAAAGGACAAGGACAGGGCCAGGCAAGCTGCGGTGGGAAAAATCCGTTTCAAGGTCTACCTCCATGGGCGGTTCAAAGGCGCTATCTCGACGCCCGGCATCCGCACCAGCACCGGCGCTGGCGCAGGCATCGGTGTCGGGCAAAAGCGGGCACTCCGGATTATCCCAAATCCCCGGCCCAAGGGAAATGGGGGAGAGTCGAAAAGTAAAGAAAAGGTAAAGGCGCACGGGGGCTCCGGAACCCCTGGGAAGCGTAACCGTCAAGCCAGGCTTGCTCCAAAAGGCACATGTGCGCGTCGCGGAGGGTTTTATGTAAAAAGTTGTATTTGTAAGGAGATGTAACCTTTCAGTCCGCCGGCTAGGCAACATCCCCCTATCGTGGTTTAATTGTACCCATACATCGGGGCATGCGCTTTCCTTGCTTGCGACCGGTATCATTCGCAAAGGATGTCATGGACAAAGCACTCTCATTGATCAACAAGGCCGTCTCCTGGTTCGACACCCATGAGCAGGCCAAATTGGAAGAAGACCATCCCGACCAGGAGAAGTGGATCTTTCCCTTCCCGTTCGTGCTTATGAGTTTGAGCACGGTGGCCGCGTTTTTCACCGGCTTCAGCTGGACCGCCTTTTCCGTGGCCGTGTTCCTTTACGTGGTCCGGATGTTCGGCATCACCGGCGTGTACCATCGCTACTTCTCGCACAAGACCTACAAGACCTCCCGCGGCATGCAATTCCTCCTGGCCGTGCTGGGAAATTCGGCCGCCCAGCGCGGACCGCTCTGGTGGGCCGCCCATCACCGCCATCACCACCGCTTTTCCGATTCCCCCGAGGACACCCATTCCCCCTCGCAGAAGGGCTTCTGGGACGCCCATATGCTCTGGTGGAGCCGCCGCAAGAACGTCGCCACCCGCACCGCTTTGGTGCCGGACCTGGCCAAGTACCCGGAGCTCATGTGGCTGGACCGCTTCGACGCCATCGTGCCTTTGTCCCTGGGCGCCCTGCTGATCGCCCTGGGCGTGTTCCTGCAACGCTACTTTCCGGCCCTCGGCACCAACGGCCTGCAGATGTTCGTCTGGGGCTTCGTGGTTTCCACCGTGGTCCTCTTCCACGGGGTCGCCACCATCAATTCCCTTTCCCACGTGTACGGCTCGCGCCGCTTCGAGACCACGGACACCAGCCGCAACAACTGGTTCCTGGCCATCATCACCTTGGGCGAAGGCTGGCACAACAACCATCACCATTACTGCAACTCCACCCGCCAGGGATTCTTCTGGTGGGAAATCGACATCACCTATTACGGCCTCAAGCTGTTGTCCATGCTCGGCCTGGTCTGGGATCTCAAGCCCGTGCCGGAACGCATGCTCCGTCCGCAGCCCGCCGAGGAAGTCCAGCGTCCCCACGAAGAGGTCCCTCGCCGGACCGTACCCGTGCCCGCCCTCGCCAAGACGCGCGTCGTAGGCATGCTCCCCGGGTTGACGTCCGCCCTGTCCGCTCAGGCCACCCATCGCAGCCCGGACCTGCCTAACTCTTGAGTTATTAAAGCAAGGGTCCGCGTTCTTTCCGGAAAGCGCCATCGGATACATGGCGCTTTTTCATTGGGCCAGGGAATGGCCGGAAAGGATTTTAGTAGCTTTAAACCTATCGGGGCGTAGCTCAGTCTGGTAGAGCGTCTGGTTTGGGACCAGGAAGTCGCATGTTCGAATCGTGTCGCCCCGACCATTTCCCCCTTTATCGCATACACGGATAAAATCCGGACCGTTCCGGAGCAACCGCAATATAATCCGGGTAACCGGGACAAAAAAGGTAGATACCTGGCATGCCTCCGTGCCGCGGAGAAACCTTTGATCCGTGTCGCGGAGAAACCTTTATTGCTTGAGTGAAGATGCTCCGCTTATCCGCAACAATCCTGGGAATTTCCCTTCTGCTCGCGGAGGCAACCCTTACCCCCGCGCAGGCGACGGCGATCCGGTATACCCTCGCCTTCACCCTTACCGAGGTATCCTTCGACGCCATGGGCGGACCCTGGGCCAACCCACCGGACGGTTGCATCGACTGCTACAAGTATCTGCCGCTGGTCGGGGACCTGTTCACCGGTTCCGTGGCATTGGAGGATAGCATCGCCTCCTGGGACGGCGCCCGCACCGGCGGGCTCATTTCCATGGACCTGAACCTTGCGGGAGTCAACTGGGGGTATACCCGCGACGCGGGCTTTTACGGGTCGCTCACGGGATTCCGCAATACGGATCACGAGGATGTTTCCGGCCCCATCAAGCTGTCTCCGACCTTCCTGATCGAGGGCGGCGATCTGGTGGGACTCCAGGGCGGTGTCTATGGCCGGGCGGATTATCCTTTCATCGATTTTCTCGATTCCTCCTTTCGCTCCCGGGACCTCTACAGCTCCGTGATTCTCAGCGGTGACATCAGGTTCGCAAAGGTTGAATCGGTACCGGAGCCTTCAACCGCGTGGCTGATGCCGGTCGGGCTCGCGGCGGTTGTCGCGGCGGCCTGGCGCAAGCGCAAAACCCGGCCCCGTGATCATTCCGAGGGTCGTTCCCGGCGGTCCTGAAAACGGCGAACCCCGTTTCCTGTTCTAGAGTCCTCAACGCTTTTTCCATCACCGTGAAAGCCCTGCCGATTCTGTTCACGTGGAAGGATTTCAAGACCGGAGTCCAGCGGAGCGGCGATTGGGGCATGGACCATGCCGCCCACTGAAGTAATGCGGCGCGGGCTCTTCGTTCAGCGGATGGGGGGTGAGATTCTGAGGATGCGCGTACCCGCCGCGCCCGCCGGCACCGTGATCTCCAACGTCTCGGATGCCGTCATGGAGTAGGGGTGGGACGATTCCAACCGGCCTTCCGGATCCAGGATGCTCAAGGTGAGGTGGTCCGGCCTACCGCCGGGATGTCGTGGGTGTCGGCGCCCGGGCGACAGGCTCTTGCCGTCGAACAGGGATAGCCAGGTGGTAGTCCCTGCGGGATGGATGCAGCGGGATCCTGGGCCCGGACGGTTTGGAAAAGACCCGTGGCCAACGCCGCCATGATGAACGGAACGCGCATGGAAATTCTCCCCACAAGCATCAGGGAGGAATACAAGAAAAAACAAGAAATCCCCCGTGGTCCCGTGAAGTGCTTTCCAGGGGCGAACCCAATGAAATTTCACAATTGTAAAACCCAAAATCCTCGCGAACCTCCGCCGTAGCGCGTCTCCCCCGTCCCTTAAAAGCGGCTTCGCAGCAAATGGGATAAAGGACGGCCAGCGAAACCGGCCTGATCGGGCTATTTTCCCCTCAGGACACGACAACCTGTCTTTACATCACCTTTTTTTCGGAGCCTGCAATGTCGCTCAAGTTGCCTACTGCCCTCGCATCGATCACCCTTTCCCTGGGACTTCTCCTGGCCGTGGGAACGGCCGAGACCTCCAAATCCGCCTCCATACCGGCCAAGGCTTCGGCCTCCGCGCCTGCAAAGGCGGCCTCCGCGGCCCCGGCTCCCGCCGCCTCCGCGGCTCCGGCAGGCGACTCCGCGACCGCCCAAACCATCGTCTATCTGGCGGGCTCGGGCAGCCGCTATCATGTCAAGGGATGCCGCTACCTTAAGAACAAGGGCAAGAGCATTACCATCGGGGACGCGATGAAGCAGGGATTCGCGCCCTGCAACGTGTGCAAGGCCCCCAAGATCAAACGTTGATTCGCTGAAGGCCGGCCTTACGCGAATGTAAGGAGGGCTGGTTTCGGATCGCGATTGCCGGTCCGCCTTGATCCAGTCACAGGCGGGCCGTTGCTGTAAGCAAGTCCGGCTAAGGCCGGTAGATTCCCGTGGAGAGTTGGCCTGGCAGACGCATGGCCAGCAGCGCGTTGATGCCGGTCCGCTGCAACTGCGCGGGCGGGGCGTTGGTGAAGGCCATGGCTTGGGCGGCGTTGTCCGGATGCACCATGGCCAACTGCACGGTCCGGGTCTTCACGTCCATCAGGATCGCGAACCAACGATATCCCTCCGAAGGCCTGCGGAAGGCCGCTCCCGGACCTTTCTTGGGCGACGCCACGGCCGCTGACGCTTCGCGGCTGGTGGCCTTGTCGATCAGATCGACCGCGGGATCCAGCTTGGTGATGTCGCAGCCCTTGCCGCAAGGCCCTTCCCCCACGTATCCGCCGTAACCAAAGAAGTTGGTGCTGAACATGTCCAGGTTGCGATAGGTGTTGTTGTCGTTCACCACCTCGAACACGTTGAACTGGCCGCATCCGTCCGCCAATTCCCAGTGGGCCGGATCCTTCGCGTAGCAATTGCAGCCTCCGAATTTTCCGGATCGGATCAGCTCGCCATGACTGAGGCCCACCCACGGCGCGTCGAACCAGTTGTCCGCCTTGTCCGTGGAGCAATGCTTCACGTTGGCCAGCGCCGTCGATCCGAAGTGCGGCATGGAGGCGAGGAACAGGATGAGCTTGGAGCCTTCCCAGCCGTAGCGTTGCGACGGGCTGTTGGCCGCGCAATAAGGCGAGCTGCCCGGGCCGCAGGCGAACTTGCGATCCGAGGAAACGTCCACCAGGCATTTGTTGCCGACGGAACCGGAGAAGTTGAAATCGGTGACGCCGTCCCCCTGGAAGGCGATGCCATGGCCTTGCGCCGGCGCCGCCATGTCCCAATCCGTCACGCGATCCCATTGATCCGCGCCCGCAGTCCCCGGCTGATACACGGCGATGTGTTTGACCAGCATGGGTCCGCGCAAGGTGAGTATGAGTTCTTCATCCCAAGGGGAGATGCCGCTGTCCGGCAAGGTATGCTTGGTCATGCAGCACGTGCCGTTCTTGACCGCGTCGCATTGCCCCGAAGCGGGATCGCGGCTGCTGGGGTACCATCCCGGCGCGCCCAGGGATTGGAAGGTGATGGTGGCGCCGTGGGAAGGCACGTCGGCCGCGGCTTGCGACGTGAGCAGGGAGGCTCCGCCGTTTTGATCGACCCGGGATTGCGGCAGCGGATCGGTCGTTACGCCGCCGACGGGTCCGGATACTTCCGTCGTCGGATCCGTAGGCGCATCCAGGCCCGAGTCCTTGCGGGTCGCGGACTGATTGCATGCGCAGAACAGCATCGTCGCCAAAGCCACGGCGCAGGCCGAAGACAAAGAGAAGTCAAAGGAGGATGTAGCTGGGAAGCCCCAGGTCGATGCGAGGGCCGTGGTCCTGGACCGGTGGCGTGAAAGGATTGAAAAAGGCATGCGGCCGATATGAGGCATGGGCCAAAGATAGACCTTCTCGTCGGATTGCGCTTTCCGATTGCGGGGAATAGGGACGCGTTTTGGGGTCCCGCCGACCCGGGCACGGGGTCCTCGGCGTAACCAAGCCCGCGCGAAATCGGTTATACGGTTATTTGCGGCGGCTCTCGGCCATGCGCTTGAAGAAGGCCGTCTCCTCGGCGGTGAGATCCTCGGGAAGCGCGAGGCTTACCGTAACATACAAGTCACCTAAGGTGGCGGGCGCGTCGTAGTTCGGCATGCCCTGGCCCTTGAGTCGGAACACCTTGCCGTTCCCGGTTTCCGCGGGGATGCGCAGCTTGACGCTGCCGCCCAGGGTGTCGATCTCCTCGTGCAGGCCCGTGATGGCATCCTGCACCTGCAGGGGCAGGACCATATGCAGATCGTCCTCGCGCCGCTCGAACCTGGCATGCGGCTGTACGTGGATGCGGATATAGAAGTCGCCATCCGGGCCGCCGTTCACGCCCTTGCCGCCTTTGCCCTGCAGCTTCACGGCCTTGCCGTCCGAAATGCCGGGCTTGAATTGCAGACGCAGTTTCTTCCCGTCGATCTCGATGATTTTCTTCGCGCCCTGGAAAGCTTCCTCGAGAGTGATTTCCACGTCCGCCTGATAATCATTGCCTTGCCGAGGCACCTGCTGGAATCCGCCGAACGTCCCTCCCTGCCGGCCGCGCCCCGGACCGGCGCCGCCGCCCACGCCCGCGCCGCCGAAAAAGGTTTCGAAGAAATCCGAGAATCCTCCTCTTCCGCCCCCGTCGCCCCCGCCGAACATGCCTTCCATATCGTCCTGGGAAAAATTGCGGGAACGTCCCCGACCGGACCCGCCCGCGCCGCCGCCTGAAAAAGGCCCGCCATGGCCGGCCTGGTTCCCCTGGTTCCAGTTCGCACCCAGTTCATCGTACTGTTTGCGCTTTTCCGGATCGGATAGCACCTCGTTGGCCTCGTTGATTTCCTTGAAGCGGTCCTCGGCGGCCTTATTGCCCGGGTTCTTGTCCGGATGGTATTTGGCGGCCAGCTTGCGGTAGGCCTTCTTCACGGCGTCTTTATCGGCGCCTTTTTCCAGGCCAAGGGATTTGTAATAGTCTTTGAAGTCCATGGTCTCCGCGGGTTTTCCGTCCCCGGGTCCGGGGACCCTTACAAATTAAAAAGGAAACGGGGCGATCAAAGAAAAAGACCCCGGGGTGCCGGAGCCTTTTAATTGCCAAAATGAGATTGGACTTGGGTTACGAGCCTCGACGGCGGGTTATCCGCAATGCGGGTTATTGGGAATATGCGTTACCGGATTTCTGAGTTACCGGGTTTGGTACCTGGCGATATTCTCCGGTTCCAGGTCCGGGGCGGCGGTCTTGGCGCCGAAAGCGCGGAGGACCCGCATAGCGTCCAGGTGGCCCATGGAAGAGGCAGCCAGATAGGGCGTCCATCCCTCAGGGTCCCGGGCGTTCACGTCGGCGCCGGCTTCGATGAGGCGGTAGACCTCTTTGGTCTGGCCCCGTTCGGCGGCGCGGATGAGGGCTTGGTCCTTGTTTGAGCCGCCCATGGTGGGGGCGCAGGCGATCAGGGATAAGGCTAACAGGGAATAACCGAGGGTTAGGATTTTGCCCTTCATGGTGCCTTTGCCTACTTTCCTGTTTGGGTTGCTCATGGATCTATTGTCCCCCAAACGGATCTGGTATTCAATGCCCGGGAACCTCCGGAATTTCAGGAAATTGTTCCCGGAAGGCGGTTTTTCACGACTTTCATAGCATGGGCGCATTCCCGGCGGGGCCTTTTGTCCCGGTGTTTGAGGCAACCTCTATGTGCTATAATCGGGGCGCCGGACCCGGAGTTTTCGTCCCTTCCGCGCGCCCCAAAAAACCCTACCACGGATCCAGTAACGCGAGAGTTACGGCTTTTCGGCGGGATGGTCCGGCGCCGCGGGATTTCCCAGACCTGCTTTGGCCAGGATGGCCTCCGCGGCCTGGCGTCCGGTAACCGCGCCGCCGTTCATATAGCCCTGGAAATCCTTGCTGCAATGCTCGCCGGCGAAAAACAGATTGCCCACGGGCTTTCCTTCTTCCCCGGCGAAACCCGTCCACTGGCCGGGCTCATAGCAGGCGTAACTTCCAAGTGACAAGGGGTAGCTGGGCCAATGAAAGGCGCCCACGCTGCCGTTGCGCGCGGCCTTGGTCCCCTTGAACACCGATTCCATCGGGCCCGTCATGGATTCGGCCTGGGCCATGGGTCCGCCCTTGCCCAGATCCAATCCCGCCTTGCCGCCTTGGAAAACCGTAAGGCCTCCCGCGGGGCCCGGCTGGATCTTGGAATGCTCCCAACCGCTTTGCATCACGCCGTCGGTGAAATAATTCCCGGAGAATCCCGCCTCGCGCCAAGGCCGCGACGAATACCCGAGGAACAATTTCGCATTGGTGCCGTATCCAAGCTGTTGAATGCACGTGCGCTTGATCTCGGGAAGCGCCATGCGGAACTCCACCGCACGCAGGAGGGTGAACGGCAGCGCGAGCACCACCGCGTCGAAGGATCGCTCCACCGCGCCCACCGGACCCTGAAAGGAGAGCTTGAAGCCTTCGCCGTCCTCGGCCACCGCTTCCAGGCGGTGGTTCAGGATCAGATCGCGCTCATACTTCGCGGCCATGGCGTCCGTCAGGGCCTGGTTCCCGCCCTCGATGCGGAAGCGCTCGTCGCTGTCCCCGAAAACCTGGAAGCGCCCTCCCGCGGTATCGAACGAGACCAAGGTCAAAAGGTTGAGGCAGGATTGCCTTCCCGCGTCGAGGCCGAACTCGGAGACGTAGGCGACGATGATCAGATCCCGTAACCAGCCCGTTACCCCACGCTTGTCGAGGTACTCCTCCAGGGACATCCGATCCAGTTCCGCCACGCTCCCCGTGGCCCCGGCGGAAATGTCTTCCGGCAAAGCGCCCATATCCAACTGGATCGCGGAAGTGAAATCCCGCACGGCCGCCGCCACTTCCGCCTCCGAACGCATCCGCCCGCCGAAATGCCAGGCGTTCTCGATCAGGCCGGAATATTCCGGACCCAACGCGTCCTTGACGGACAGGCCGAACTCCCGCGCCAGTGACATCATGTCCGCATGGGAGGTGTCGAGGAACTCCCCGCCCGCCTCCGTATAGAGTCCCGGCGCCACGAGGTTCCGCAGGGTGAGGATGCGCCCGCCCGCCCGCGCGCCCGCCTCGTACAGTTGCGCCCGCAGACCGCCCTTCGCCAACACATGGGCCGCATGCAGCCCGGCGATTCCGGCCCCGACGATGCCAATCCGCAAGGCCCCGCTCTTTTCCTTGCCGCGACACCCGGGAATCAGCGAAACCGCGCCCACGGCCAAGGCGCCTTTCAGGAAATCCCGACGCGAAAAACCATCCGACCCACGCGACGGGCTATTCTGCCGGCTGTTCCGCCGGCTATCCTGTAAAAACCGGGGATTCTGGAGTTGGGCTTGTGATTCTGAATCGAATTGACGAAAGCAGCGCCGCAAGGAGGCCATCAAAGGCGTCCGGGTCGCTCGGGGAGCGCGCATGGGGCAAAGGTACATAATGTGCATGGCTTTACCGCCAAACGGCTGAATCGGAAATCCGAATATGATAGAATGGTACGGGATCGCTTTTACGTATCCGGAAAGGCACGATCATGAAGTCGGTGAAGACCATCGACAAAACCGCACTGGTCAACCTCTACAATATCGGGGGCAAAGACTTCTTGTTGCGCATGATTGACAACTTCGTCACGCAAGCCCCGAAACGGATCGAGTCCACGCGCAAGAGCCTGGAGACGAGCGATCTGAAATCCATTCACCTCATCGCGCACTCCCTCAAAGCCAGCTCCGCCAACCTGGGCGCCGCCAAGGTCCAGGAAATCGCGGAGAGGCTGGAGGAAATGGCCAGCATCGGTTTGAAGGAGCATATCAGCGAAGGCCTGGATAGGCTCGACACCGTGCTCGCTGAAGCCATTCAATGCCTGCAGGCCGAGCGAGAGCTCTGGGGCCAGGAAGCGCCGAAGGCTTAAGCCGCGGTAGCCCGTTCGTTCCTTGGGCCTGAGCACCCCGGGACCAAGCACAACGGGTCTAATCACCCCGGGCCAAAGATCCCCAGACCTAGCCGACGATCCAGTTTTCCATTTTCAGATCCTGCACCTTCCGGAATCCCTTCATGTTGTTCGTGACCAACGTGGTTTCGTGAGCCAATGCGATCGATGCGATGAGAATATCCATCGGCCCAATCGGTTGGCCGAGCTCTTTCAACCTCTTGCGGATTTTTCCGTAATACCGTGCGGAAGCCACGTCAAAGTCGATGATGTTGAAGGGAACCAGGAATTCGTAAAGCTTCGCCAGGGTTTCCGCGGGCTTATTGCTGTTCGCGACGCCGTATTCCAATTCCGCCACGGTGATGGTCGATATGCCGACGCTTTCAATACCCACCCGTTTCAGCTTCTCAACCAACTTCACATATTGGTTCTTGATGATGTAGATGCAGGTATCGGTGTCGAGCAGATAGGTCATAGATCGATTTCACGCCCTTGATCGGATCGGTTGTCCACGCGATCAAAGTCAACGTTCTTGGGAAATGTCGTCAACGCGCCGACGAGGATGTCTTCCCATTTGTTCTTGGGAATGAGCATCACGATATCACCCATGCGTTTGATAATCACCTCGTCCTCATCTTCGAAGCGGAACTCCTTGGGAAGTCTCACGGCTTGGCTTCTTCCGTTCATGAACAATTTTGCCATGGTCATTGTGTTCGGCCTTTCAGGGTGATAAGAGGTTGGTCATTCCATGGTGGTTATACCATAGTATATACCATTTCCCTTCCCTTTCAAAAGGCTTTTTGGGCCAAAAAGAGCGTTTTTTGCCCCTATCACCCCTTTCAGGCCGCCGTCGCCCGTTCGCACCTCGAGAAAAAATGCTCATCAAGAGAGCGGCGGATCCGCTCCATCAACTTCACAGGCGCGGGGGGCTTCGCAGGCATGCCTCCCAAGGAACCCACCGCCATTTCCGAAACCTCCACCCGGTCCCGCTCCGAGAGCAATAGGGCCGGGACTTCCGGGCCCAGGAACCTGAGCTGACCCATCCATTCGCCTCCGGTCATGTCCGGTAGATCATCGCTGCATAAGACCAGCTGGATGTCGCTGCCCCATTCGTGCAGGACCTGCAGGGCTTCGATGCCGTGGTGGGCCTCAACCACGCGGTAGCCGTTCAGTTCGAGGATGAGTTTCATGGCGTCCCGCGTCATGGCTTCGCCATCGACAAGGAGGATGCTTTCGACTACGCTGACCCGTTTCCATTTCTGCAGATACCCGTTCATGGCGGCTCCTTGGTTGTGGCTGGGATAAGTATAGCGGGGGAGTGGGGACGGAAAGTGTCCCTGAAATGCAAAAGACCTGACCAGGGCCGAGCATCCCTGCCGATCAAGTATTGACACCCCATCTATCCGCAGCTTTGGAAATCCGGCGAGTTTGTGGCTCTCAAAGGACGGCATTGAATTTGCGTTCGTAAGTCCCGTCAGGAATTTGAAGGCAAGGAAAAAGGTCGACGAGGAAAAATGATCTAACCACTTCGTCGCATCGTATTGCAGGCCAAACAATCCTGGACAATATTGTAGTCACTAATGGTGTCTATCCCATGAGTATACGCATCAATATGGGGCTTAGAATACGGTCGTAATCGAGGGTGTGTCGGATTTGTTTACGAGTGGCGCAGAGACGGGAGCAGGCGGATGAATTAAGTCCAGATAAATGAAGGGGTTACCCTTATAAATGGATTGGTGTTCCAATCACCACTTATTGTTGTGGCATTTCGATTTTACAAAAAGTGACGTGGCTCACAATATTTTTGTCTGCAAATCGATTGGCGGTTTCCAACTTGAAAGGCAGATTTCCGAAGCGAAGTTTTTTTCGCTAGTGCCCGCTCTGCCTTGCATACATGGATGCGATTCTGGTTTCTGCCGGGGGTCCCTATAAGGGGGTTTCTGGGTTCCTCTGGGAGATGGATATGATAAATTCGGTTGCTCAAAATAATCCTGTCTGGAACCTTTTCCGGTTGGCGTCGCTGGCCATTCTTGTTGCGAGCTTCAGCGTCCGGGCGGATACGTGGAATAGCGTGACCGGCGGCGCGACGACATCCAGCACCTCGTCAAAGGTTGGAATCGGTTTAACCTCGACAACCGCACTAGCTCCCCAGAAGCTGACGCTGGGTATCGCCGCGCCCACGACAGAATATATTTTCGGCCAATATGCCGGAACAGGCGCGAGTACCAATTTGAGTGGATTGAGGATTGGTGGAGGAGCGGGCACCGGCGACTGGGCGGGAATGGAGGTCAAGCAATCCTGGACCACCGTGACCAACAACCAGATCAACTTCTATACGGCGTCTGGAGCGTCTTCGACCCAGAAGATGACAATACTCGCGAATGGAAATGTAGGTATTGGGACAAGCGCGCCCACTGCTCGCCTCGATGTGAACGGAACCGCGAAAATTTCCGGCCCGGGTTCAATGTTAAAGT
>OBEQ011417304.1_pt1 | contig 35497 bp, 37 predicted proteins | sample 1670901 | NCBI WGS metagenome assembly OBEQ01 (sample SAMEA104232315, study PRJEB22302) | groundwater metagenome | biome: forest; feature: aquifer; material: groundwater | place: USA | collected 2011-08-07 | depth 5.4 m | reverse complement strand
CCGCCTCCAACGCGGGAACCTACGTCGTTGACCTTGCCGACGAGAACGGTCCGACGTGCTCCTGCCCCGACTGGGAGCTGCGCCAGTCGAAGTGCAAGCACATTCACGCCGTCGAGTTCACCATTATCCGGGAAACGGCGCCCGATGGCACCGTGACCGAGACGCGCAGCGTGCGCGTCACGTACAAGCAGGACTGGCCGGCCTACAACGCGGCCCAGACCCACGAAAAGGAGCGGGTTGAGAAGCTCCTCCGTGGGCTGTGCGATGGGATCGTGCAGCCTCCGCAGGGCAAGGGCCGACCGCGCGCACCGCTGGGTGACATCGTCTTCGCGTCCGTGATGAAGATCTACGGCACCCTGTCGGGCCGGCGCACGGCTACCGACCTTCGCAACTGCGAGGCGCGCGGCTACGTCGGGTCGGCGCCGCACTACAACACCGTCTTCAAGTACCTCGAAGACCCGACGCTCTCCCCGATCCTGAAGGCGCTCATCGAGGAAAGCGCCACGCCGTTGAAGGCGGTCGAGACGGACTTCGCGATCGACGGCACCGGGTTCTCGACGTGCAACTACGTCCGCTGGTACGACGCCAAGTACGGGCGCGCGATGAAGGCGCACACGTGGCTCAAGGCTCACCTGATGTGCGGCGTCAAGACGAACGTCGTCACCTCCTGCGAAGTGACCGAGGGCGACATGCACGACTCGCCCGAATTCGCCGGGCTGCTCGCCGCGACAAAGGCCCAGGGTTTCGAGATCCAGGAGGTGAGCGCCGATAAGGCGTACCTGAGCAAGTTCAACACGGCGGCGGTAATCCGCGCCGGAGGCGTCCCCTACATCCCGTTCAAGAGCAACAGTACGGGCGCCGGGGCGGAATTCTGGCGCAAGCTGTACCACTACTACCAGTTCAACCGCGCCGACTTCCTGCGGCACTACCACAAGCGCAGCAACGTCGAGTCGACCAACTGGATGATCAAGTCGAAGTTCGGAGCGGCGCTCCGGTCCAAGTCGTTCGTCGCCCAGACGAACGAGCTGCTCTGCAAGGTGGTGTGCCATAATCTAGCGGTGCTAGTGTCCTCGATCTACGAGCTGGGGATCGACCCGACTTTCTGGGCAAAAGACGCGGATGCCTACAAAGTCCCGGTTCACTGAGCCTTTATGGGCAAAGCCCGGCCGAGGCGTTCTTCTTCGTCGGCCTTCCACGTCTCGCTGTCTTCGTCGTGTGCCATGGTCGCCATAGTAGCACGGCAGACTTGACAGTCAATCGACGGCGGCGTAGACCGTCCGGGTGACCCGCCGCCCCAAGGTAGACAGCGCTCATGCAACGCTTGACATGTTCGGCGGCGCGACGGCATCCCCGCGTCCGGTGGCGCGTTCGGCGAAGGCCGCGGAAGCCCGCGCGGCACGGGATGAAGCCATCGACCGCGTCGATCGCGGGGCTGGCCTGGACTGGATGGAGGACGCCGGCGCGGTCATCCGGCGCGTGGCTTCGGAGCGTCCCGAGTTCACGTCCGACGACGTGTGGGAGGCTGGGCTTGCTCCGCCGCACGAGCCGCGAGCGCTCGGTGCCGCGATGGTCCGCGCCATCAAGCTGGGGATCTGCGAAGGTGTCGACACGTGGGCGAGGATCGTGATGTCGCCGCCGCTTGGCGCGGACGAAGAGGAGGATGGCGGATGGTAACGCTAGAGAACACGCGTCGGGCGTACGAGCTCTTGGACCGTCGAGCACACCACGTGTTCGCAGACGATGCCGGAGTGCGGACGGAAGTGGAGCTCCGCTTCTCGGAGGAAGAGTTCACGGAGCTTCTCTCGTGGCTGGATTCGCAGGAGACGCCAGCCCCATGACGATGCAAGAGCACAAGCGCATCATCCACATGTGCGCTAGCAGTCTTGAAACCACCGACCGTGGTTACGCGACGGCGGCGTTGCTGGAAGCCGTCGATGCGCTTCTCGACGAGGCGCTGGCACGCGCACAGGCGGCGGTCCTCCAACTGACCCGCGACGAGGTCCGCCTCCTCATCATGCGGATCGACGACGAGTGCCTCTCGCCGGAGGAACACGACCGCATGGTCGACGCGCTGGAGAAGCTCCGGAAGGCGGCGGCGACGTAATGCGCATCCGCATCGGCCGCAGCGTTCGCGACGAACTGCTCGCGGACATCGATACCGTCGTCAGCAACATCGACCGGGTGCTCGTGAGCTCGGCGCTCGTCGAGACCCTCTGCACCGTCGTGCTCGAAGTCTCTGCCATGGCGCAGGCCCAGGCGTGCATCGAGGCGCTCGACCGCGTGCACGCAACCGCGCCGCGGCGGGTGACGGGCAACGCCGCGAAGCACGCGGCGAACGAGCTACGGGCCCTCGTGCGCAGGAAGGAGTGGTCGTGATGTTGAAGCCCGTGATCGTCTCCGAGCTGGAAGCGCTCGTACTCCAGCGCGACGAAGCCGTGCGGCGCGCGGAGGCCGCCGAGAAGCGTGTCGTGGAGCTGGAGGCGCGACTCCCCGCCGCCGACCGCAATGCCTACGGGCGCACGCCGGCCCAGCAGAAGCGCGACATCGAGCTCTGCGCGGTCTATCGGCACTTGCAGCAGCCAGGCCTCACGGCCGAGGAGATCCACGAGGGTCTTACCACGTTGTGCAAGGAGGCGGCTCCTGGGCCATGGGAAGCCGACATCGACGATCCTGGCACGCAGCCGCTGTGGACCGGGAAGTTCTACACGGGCGGGGCGGATGTCGATGCCACGTGGTGCACGTACAACGATGAGCCGCTGACGATCGCGAACGCGCTCTTCACGGCGATGGCACGGAGTGCCGTGCCGGCTTTGCTCCACCATGGGGCGGCGCTGACGGCGCGGGTGCAAACGCTGGAGCGGGAACGCATGCGGCGTGATGAGGCATCGCTGCGGGAGCGGCCCCACGTCGACAACCGCCCCGTCGGATGCCTGTGCACATGGGAGTACGGCGACTCGCCGTGTCCCGTGCACGACGGGAAGGAGGACGAGTGATCGACTACGTTCCCATCTGCCCCGCGTGCGTGTCGAAGACCACGAAAGAGATCGTGCCGTTCGTAGGCCCATCTCTCGACCCCGTCGTGTGCAATGAGTGCAATACACAAGTCTACACGGGCGTCGAGCGGAAGTGGGCGCTCGGTCGGCCTGGCTACTACTGCGCTCGTGGGCACATTGGCATCGTACAGGATGGATGGCTCGACTGCCCCCTGTGCGGTCAGAAGCTCTATGCGGTGGAGAGAGACGAAAGGCGTCGTGACCACCCGATGATGGAGGCGCTCAGCCGGACGAGCCTCATCGACTACGCCTACAAGATCGCGGGTCTACACTACGGATGCGTGTGTCCGGAGACGACGTGCCCCGTGCACCCGTCGCGAGAAGCGCCACGATGATCGACCTCTCCGCCCTCAACGGCCCCCAGCGCGAAGCGGCCGAACACGTCAACGGCCCACTCGTGATGCTGGCGGTGGCCGGTTCAGGAAAGTCCACGGCACTCATGAACCGCTGCGCGAACCTCATCGCGCACCACGGCGTAGACCCATCCCGCATGCTCGTGGTGACCTTCACCAAGAAAGCCGCGAACGAGATGGGAGAGAAGCTCACGAAGATCATCGGCAGCCAGCGGACGCGCCGGATGTGGCTCGGGACCTTCCACGCGATGAGCGCGAGGATCCTCCGCCAGCACGCCGACCGCATCGACCGCAGGAAGGACTTCGTCGTCTACGACGAGTCGGACCAGGAGAGCGTCGTCCGGCAGATCGTCGGCGAGAAGCAGCTCGACAAGAAATTCTGGACGCCGAAGCTCGTGCTCGCGCGCATCGAGAAGGCGAAGCAGAACGCGCTCCACCCGTGGGAGCTCCCGCAGATGGATCCCGAGCAGGCGATGTTCGTGCAGGTCTGGGAGCGCTACGAGGAGTGGCTGGCGTCCTGCAACGCCGTCGACTTCGAGGACCTCATCCTGAAGACGATGCGGCTCGTCGAGGGCAAAGACGCGCTCGGCGAGCAGCTGCGAGGCATGTTCGACCACGTGATGGTCGACGAGTTTCAGGACACGAACGTCACGCAGTACCGGCTGGTGAAGGGGTTGTCGTGTCGCACAATGTGCCTTGGTGTGGTCGGAGACGACGACCAGGCCATCTATGTGTGGAGAGGTGCCGACCCTGCCTACATTCGCAACTTTAGCACCGACTTCCCCGATGCCAAGGTCATTCGGTTGGAGCAGAACTACCGCTCGACGGGACACGTCATCGCTGCTGCGAACGGCGTGGTGAAGAAGGTCATCGGCCGGGTCGACAAGACCTTGTGGACGAACGCGCCCGACGGCGCCCGCGTGAAGGTCTACGGCGCGGACACCGACCGCGACGAGGCGGCGTGGGTCTGTGCGGGCATCCGGAACCTCCTCGGCTCGCAGAAGGTCATGCCCGAGGAGATCGCGGTGCTCTACCGCGCGCACGTGCAGAGCCGGTCGATCGAGGACCAGCTTCGGGACTGGAACGTGCCGTATCGCGTGCACGGCGGGCACCGGTTCTACGACCGCGCCGAGGTGAAGGATCTGGTCGCCTACCTCCGGCTCATCGAGAACCCGCAGTCGGACGTGGACCTCCTGCGGATCATCAACGTCCCGTCGCGTGGGCTCGGGCCGGGGACCGTGAAGCGGCTCGGCGAGATCGCCAAGAGCCGAAAGGTGAGCCTCTGGGCCGCGCTCGCGGTGGCCGCCGTCGCGCCGGAGCTTGGCCGGAAGGAGCGGGTGCAGCTCCTCGCGTTCCGGGACCTCGTGACGCAGTACCAGCGCTCGTCGACCGGGGAGCGCCCGAGCGCGCTCGCGAGGCGCGTCCTCGACGGGTCGGGCCTCGTGAAGCTCTTCACGGACCAGGCCGACGCCGAGGCGAAGGCCGGGCAGCTCTCCGAGGCGGGCAAGACCCGCGAGCGCGCCGACAACCTCGGCGAGGTCGTGTCGGCCATCGCGGCGTACGAGGACCGCTGCGCCGAGCGGGGGCAGATCCCGACGCTCGGCAGCTACCTGGAGAACGTCGCGCTTGTGACGAGCGACGAGCGCAAGAGCGAGACGGTCTCGCTCATGACCGTGCACGGCTCGAAGGGGCTGGAGTTCGAGCACGTGTTCGTCGTGGGCATGGAGGACGGGCGCTTCCCGCTCGCGAACGACGCCGACGACTTCGCGATGGCCGAGGAGCGGCGCCTCGCCTACGTCGCGATCACGCGGGCGAAGAAGGGGCTCTCGCTGTCCTACGCCGCGATGCGCTACCTGCGCGGGCAGCCGGTCTACGCGACGTCGAGCCGCTTCTGGGACGACCTGCCGCCGGACGCCGTGGAGAGGGTCCGGTGGAAGCCGGGGGTGCATCCTTGAGGCGCCTCCCTCTCCTCCCGCCGATGCGTTGCGATGACGGATGCGGCGAGTGCTGCGGCATCGTCCCGGTCACGGAGACCGAGTTTCAGCGCGTGCGGAGGTTCGTCGAGGCGCAGGGGATCGTGCCGGTGAACCAGGGGCCGACGTGCCCGTTCTTCCAAGCGGGACGCTGTGCTGTCTACGAGGCCCGGCCCATGATTTGCCGGATCTTCGGGCACATCGCCGAGCCGACCGGGCGCTGCCCTCGTGGCTACAGCACCGAGGCGCTTTCGGATGCGGAGGGGACGCGCCTCGTCCGGTCGAACGGCCCCACGTTGCACCTGCTGCACGAGCTCATCCCGGGCTTCGTGGAGGAAGCAGAGGCCAACGCCGACCGGCGGGAAGTGCTGGCCTCCAGGCAGTAGCGCTTGACCCTTGCTCCCTGATACGCTGGCGCGCATGGCCAGCGCCAGGCTTGTCGATCACCGCGTCTCCCCCGAGGAGCTCCTGCGGGAGCCGGGCGTGTACGTCGCCGACAGCCGCAGTCCAGGCTACGGCGTGCTGCTCGGCCTCGTCGCGGCAGGTCAGGCGCAGCTCGTTGGGCAGACGGAGCTCTCGACCGGGGGGATGGCCACGGCCATCGAGGTCGGCGAGGCTGGGAGCTTCGAGGCCAATGCGCGCGGACGCGGGGCCATCTCGATCGGAGCCGACTATTTCGCGGGTGCGAAGGATGACTACAAAAATTGGCGTGAAAAGTGGTTCCGCGAGGCGATCCAGAACGCCGTCGACGCGGGCGCCACGCGCATTGCGGTAACGTGCCGACGGCTGGACGCGGATGGGCGTGAGGTCTCGGACGGCGACCCGTTCGCGCGGATCGAGGTGGCGGTAGACGACGACGGTCGTGGAATGGACGACGACATCCTCCACGACAAGTTCCTCATGCTCGGCGGGAGCGGCAAGGCGAGCGAGGCGGGCTCGGTCGGGGGCTTCGGCAAAGCGAAGGAGCTCCTGCTCCTGCCGTGGATCCACTGGGAGATCGCGACGCAGGATCTCCTCCTCGGAGGCCACGGTATCCTGTTCGATCACGGAGATGGGGACACGCCGCGCGTGCCCTTCCGGAAGGGAACACGTCTCACCGTCGTAATGCGTGCCGACGACTGCACCGACGAAGTGCCAGCCATCGCGTTTATCAAGAAGTGCTTCTTGCCGAATGTCCGCTTCACCGTCAACGGCAAGGCCGTGCCGGCGAACCTCCAGGTGGGCGAGATGGTGCGCGACCTTGGCAAGGCCGAGGTCTACTTCGAAAAGAAGATGCGCTTCGACAAGCCGATCATGCTCGTTCGCGTAAACGGCATGTACATGCACGAGATCGGCATCTCTTCGGAGGTCAAAGGCACCGTCGTCATCGAGCTCAAAGGCAAGTCGACAGACTTGCTAACGGCGAATCGTGATGGCCTTCGTGACTACGTTCTGGACAATGCCATCTATGACTTCAAGGATAAGCTAGCAAGCGAGTCGAAGACCGTTCTACGGAAGAAGATTCTCGTCCACGAAACGTACAAGGGCGGCAGTGGCAAGTTCAATCCGCGCGAGATGCAAAGCGATTTGCTTATCGCACTAGAGAGCCTGGAGCCGAAGAAGAAGGTCGGCAAGCATCTGGAGCTGTCGAGCGACCAGATCGGGACGATCGTCCGGGTGACCTTGCGCGGGGGCGGCTTCGCCGACGACATGGGCGACTCGGACGCGCCGATCGAGCTCCGGCCTCCGAGGGACGCGATCGGCGCGATGCTGGAGATCCCGATCCTCGGCTCGCGCCACGTCGAGACGATCGCGAAGCGTTTTGCTTGGCAGCCGGACTTCCTCGTCTCGAACGAAGAGGAGAGCTTCCGCGTGCCGGCGAAGTTCCGGCCCGAGAAGATGACGCCGGGCCTCCGGAAGCTCGCGCGCTTCTGGGCGGAGATGTGCCGGTTCGTGCTCATCCAGCTGAACTACGACGGCGAGTACGGCGTCGGCTGGATCTTCCACGGCGACGTCGGCGCGCAGTATGTTCGCGAGGGGGGTGAGCACTGGCTCCTCCTGAACCCCTACGTCGAGAGCCAGCTCGGTAGCGAGGTGCTGACCGTCGGCGACCAGGAACACATCAACTGGATCTACGCGGCGGCCGTCCACGAGTGCACGCACCTCGCCGACGGGATCTCGAACCATACCGACAGTTTCGCCGCAGCGCTCACGCGGAACGTCGCGAAGACGGCGAACCGCGGCAAGATCATCGAGAGGATCCGCAAGGCCGTCGTGGCGCGGCCGGTGCGGGCAACCGTCGAGGAGCGGGAGCCGGAGCGCCCCGCGCCGTGGCGTGAGCCCGTCCGCGAGCCCGAGCCGGGTGCGTTCGACCCGCACGAAGGCGTGCCGGGTACGAGCGACCTCACCGAGCTCGGCGTCTTCGGGACGGAGGACCTCGCACGCGTCCGGCGCGCGATGATCGGCATCGAGGTCGCACGCCACGCGCCCGATGAGCCGGGCGCGGCGGAGGCCAGGGAGGACGTTGCGGACCGTCGCGCCCACGCGCTGCTCCGCGACATCGCCGAGCTCACGGACCACACGTCGGGCAAGTACGCCGTCGAGGGGCTCAGCCCCTCCGGGTGGTGGATCAAGAAGGCCCCGCGCTGGAAGACGCTCTTCTGGACGCCGGCGCACGGCTTCGAGGTGATGAGCCCCGCGGACCGCGAGGCGCGGGACGAACGCGCCGATCCGCGCATCCCCACGAAGGAAGCGCTCCGGTCGCTGTTCCCGTCGGGGGAGGTCCCCGAGAAGGTGACGACGTCGCTCCGCGAGGACATGACGGCTGTCGTGCGCCGCATCGACCAGCGCGAGTACGTCGAGCCGAGCGACGAAGACGACGTGGTGCGCATCCTCGAATCGGCATCGACCTGGATGCCGGGCGGGGTCGACCCCACGGAGCGCATCGGCAACGGCTACCGCGTGCGCGCGATGTCGAGCACGCAGCCGACGCTCTTCTGGACGCCGAGGACCGGCTTTCAGGTAACGACGTGGCGTGCGTGGATCAACAGGGCCGCCTAACAAGGACTCATCATGGGATATTCGGCAGTCGGCGGCATCGGTGGGTTCGGAGACGGCGACTTCGACCCGGCCGGGTTCTTTTTGAACATCGTCGAGTGCCAGGGCATCGCCGCGGGGCTCAACGCCTGCAACAACGCCGCATCGAAGCTGGCAAGCCCGTGGGACCTGCTCGCGAAGGGGGGGTGCTCCAGCGCGGCCTACTACCTGAACGGTCAGCTCTGCAAGTCGGCGAACGTGCCGGCTTCAGGCGGTGGAGGCGGAAACGCCTGGGACGCATTGACGAATGCGACCAAGGCAGGCGCATCCGGGAAGGCCGTGAACCCACTGCTCACGGACAGAACGCGGCGCTTCTTCACGTCGACGGCGGCACCGGCGACGTCCGCGGATGGCAAGCCCCTCATGACAACCACCATGAAGGCGGGCATCGGCATCGGCGTGGCTGCGGTGCTGGCGGCGCTGCTTCTGTAGAACCAAAGGGAGACGGACGATGGGCTACTACGTGACCGGTGGAGTGGGCGATCTCATGGATGATGGCCCGTCGGGAGGAGGAGGCACCGTCGACCAGTCGGACGCTTCCGATCCGGGGAGCAACCCCGCCAACGACATGAGCGACCCCAACACGGCGAAGGGAACCGACGTCAGCACGGATGGGGGGGGTGGCCTCACCTGGGACGACATCGTCAAAGGCGTCGACAAGTACGGCAAGCCAATCCTCGGCGCCGCGGCAGCGGTGTACAACGCTGGGAAGGGGGCTCCGCCGCCGGGCGGTGGCGCTCCCGGTGGAGCTCTCCCTGCCGCTGCGCCACCGCCCCCCGCTGCGCCTCCGCCGATGCGCTTCCGCACGGACGTGTTCAGGCACCCGGTCGTGCGCAAGCCCCCGGCGGCTCCCATGAGCACGGCGATGAAGGCAGGCATCGGCGTCGGCGCTGCGGCCGTGCTCGCGTTCCTGCTGCTCTGATCGCCATGGGCTACGCCGTCGCAGGTCTCGGAACGATCGGGGAGTTCGATCCGAGCTCGTTCTTCACGTCCGCGCATTGCGACGACATCGGAGCCTCGCTCACCGCGTGCATGAAGTTCGCGGCGTTCATCTCGGACGATCCGACCATCGGACGGGACAAGGCCGAGGCCGGCTGCCTGCGAGCCGGAGCCGTCCTGGCGCAGCAGCTCTGTGCGACGCCGGGGCCGAGCCCTGTGAACAAGGCGGCGTTCGTGCACGCGCTGACACGTGGCAGACCCTACGTCACGCCCACGCTTGCGCTGCCTCCGCTCAGTCCGGCGGCGAAGGTCGCCGGCGTCAGCATCGGTGCTGCGCTGCTCGCGCTGGTCTTCCTGTAGGCCCCCATGCCGCTCCAGCGCATCGACCCGTCGTTCCCCGTCGACGACTACGCCGTGCCCGAGAAGGCGCGTACGGGGTGCGTGCAGACCGCGCAGCCGGGCGTCCTCGCCTTCCGCGACGTCGTGCGCGCGGCGTACGGCGGGGGCGTGGGCGGCATTGTCCGGCCCTGCACGGACGGCGCCGAGAGCGAGCACTTCGAGGGGCGCGCGTGGGACTGGCCCATGTCGGCGACCGACCCGGCCGAGGCCTCGCGCGTGGAAGCGCTCCTCGCCGAGCTGCTCGCGCCGGACGCACGGGGCCAGGCGCACGCGATGTTCCGCCGGGCGGGCCTGCGGTACCTCATCTGGAACCGGCGCCTCTGGAGCGTGCGGAACAAGAACTGGGTGGCGTACGACAGCCCGCCGCACCCGAGCCCGCACACCGACCACGTGCACTTCTCGTTCGGGTGGCCCGGCGCGCTTGCGCAGACGAGCCTGTACGCCGCGCTCGGGGTGAAGGCGGAACGGACGCCGGTCGCGGTGGAGCTGGCGGAGGCAACGGGGCCCGTGGCGGTCGCGGTGGTGGCGCTCGCGGTGATGAGCGGCGTGGGGCTCGGGATGCTCGTTGCGTGGAGGCTGTGATGGGGTACGGGATGGCTCTTGGGATCGACAAGGTAGGGCCCTACAACGGGATGACGGCCTTGGAGTACCTTGCCAGGATCGCTCCAACGTCTGCGGTGAAATCAGGGTCCGGTACGGGCGTCGCTACCGTCGAGAAGATCGCCAAGGTGGGAGGTGTCGCTGGGGGTGCCATTCTCGGAAGCATCTTGGGGAGCGCCATCCCCATTCCAGGTGTTGGAACTGCTATCGGGACCGTCATTGGGGTCACGGTGGGCGCCCTCGTCGATCTCATCGACTCCATCTTCTCAGATGACCCAGTCGACATACGCAACAAGGATGAGGCCACGTGGCTCTACAGCCTATGGCCGTACGCCGTACAGGCTGTCGTAGACGAAGGGGCCGCGCTTTCTGCCGTGATCCCGGCGTTCGACAACGTCGGCACGCGTGACGCGCTCGGCCTCAACTGGCAACGAGCCTGGGCACGTGGCGCTTATGGCTACACGCTGGCGCTCAACCCGGAGCATACATCGTACCTATTGGCGCTCGCCACGCTGTCCCGTCTACGCGACGACACCACGTTCTTCAATAAGGGCGTCGGTGCTGGGAAGGAACCCTATTACCAGGCGAAGGCGCAGACCCGGCTTACCATTCAGCAGCCCATCGACATCGACAAGGAGCGCGTGACGACGGCTCAGTCGATTGAAGGCGCTCGCAAGCTCATGACGCCAGCGACGCGTGCTGTATACGACAGCGCCATCACCGCCTTGAAGCTGCGTCATGTCGTAAAGACCGCCGCGGCGCCATCGCCGTACAACAAGGCAGCGATCACGCATGCCATGACCACGGCGACAAGCCGTCCAGGCACGGGCCCGCTCGTCACGAAGCCTCCGCTCAGCACCACGGCCAAAGTCGGCATCGGCGCCGGCGCCGCGGCGCTCCTCTACGCGCTCTTCGTGTAGGTCATGGGATCCTCGTCTTACCACGTGCCTCCGGACGCTCCGGCGTGTCCGACCTGCGGCGGCGTGGTGGGCGTGCCGACGTTCGCGACGGCGCGACGCGCGCCTGCGAGCACGCTGCGCCTCCTGATGTGCATCCACTGCAAGGTCGTCGTGGACGACCCGAAGGCCATCGGCAAGAAGCAGCTCGGGCTGTTCCAGGAGACGAGGTAGCTGATGGACAGGTGGGCCGAGTCATCGGGCGCCCAGGGCGCGCAAGGTGCACAGGGCAGCCAGGGGCTTCAAGGGCCCTCCACGCTGAGCAGCATCACCGCCGCCACAGCGGCCAATTCGATTGCGAACGGCGACAACGCGCAGACCTGGCAGTGGAAGCTGACCACGGCGTCCAAGAGCGCGTTCGCCTTCGGGGAGAGCGCGGCGTCGACCGGGGGCGTGGGGCTCCAGTACATCCTCAACATCGCCACGCTGGCTAGCAGCACGGCGGTGCCTCTCGTCGTCAGCGCCCGCGGCGCCCAGAAGTTTGGCGTCATGCGGGACGGGACCGTGCTCGTTGGCGACTCCTACTCCGACGGCGCTGGCGTCGACTTTGACGTCAATTTGAGCAAGGCCACGGCGCAGGGCGTCGTCGCCGAGGTCTTCAATCGGTCGACGGCGACCCACTCCAACGCGAGCGTCCTCGTTCAAGCGAACAACGGCGTCGTCTCAGGCGACTGGTTTTGCGATGGTCTTGGTACATCGCTGTTCGGTGTCGCAAGCATGGCCGTTGGATCGCAAACGGCGCATCCGTTCATCATGTACTCGAACTTGGTGGAGACCATGCGCCTTCCTGCGGCGGGTGGGCTCCTGATGGCCGCCGGCAAGGCCCTCACCGTGGGCACCGGCGGCATGGTGGTCGCGAGCGGAGCCATCACGGCGAGCGGCACGACGTCCTGCGACCTATCCGGTGGCTCGGGCATCCAGAAGACGACGACCGGCGCGTTCACGTCGGGGGCGTCGAGTGCGCTGTTCAAGAACAGCGCCAATAGCACGACGGCGTTTCAGGTACAGGACTCCTCGGCGAACGTGGCGCTGAACGTCGACACGACGAACGGGCGCGTCGGTGTAGGCACGGCCGCCCCCGTATACGCGCTCGACGTCAAGACGACCGCGAACGTCAACATTTTTGCCAATGTCCAGAACAGCATCGGGCAACTCGTGTTCGGCTGCGGCGACACCGGCACGCCCCAGGGAATTGTCAGCGTCGTCAACGCTTATCCACTCGTCCTCAAGACGACGAACGCCGCTCGGATCACCATCGGCGCGGGCGCCGCGGCCGTGCAGTTCAACGGCTACGGCGTCGGCGCTGCGACGTTCGACGCGAGCGGCAATATCACGTCCGTCTCCGACGCCCGCTTCAAGCAGGACATCCGCGACTACGATGGCGGCCTCGCCGAGATCCTCGCGCTCCGGCCGGTGACCTTCCGCTACGCCGAACACTCGGGCCTCGACACGCATGACGTGATGGCTGGGTTCATCGCCCAGGAGCACGAGGAGATCCTTCCGTGCGACGTTGGCGTCATGAACGACGGCACGGACACGCGGACCTTCGGCGACCGCGAGCTTTTGTGCGCGCTCGTGAAGAGCGTGCAGGAGCTCACGGCGATGGTCGTCGCGCTCACGGGCGAAGCGGTGCCGAAAGCGGCAGCGCGGAAGGGAGACCGCCCGGAGCTTCTGGCACGCATCGCACGCGCACGTGCGGTGAAGAAGGCGGAGGCCGACCACGCGGTGGCGTGCCAGGCGTGCGACGCCGAGCGGAAGGTTGCGACAGAGGCGTTCGAGCAAGCCGTCGCTGACGTGCACGCGGCGCATGCCGCCGTGGCGGAGGCCGAGCACCCCGACGAGGACGTGAAGGTGGTCGCGATGCAGAAGGCCGACGACGACAAGGTCGGCGCTCTCGTCGCCGCCAAGGCTGGTCTTGAGCAGACGCTTGGTCTCCTCACGGCCACGCAGGCGCAAGCCGACGCTCAGAAAGCCGCAGCCATCGCTGTCGCCGAGCTCACGATGGCACAGACGCTTTCCGCCGCGCGGGCGGCACGGGCGGCACGACCTAGTTCGGTCGTGCCGGCCATCGTCGAACGCCTCAAGAAGAAGGGAGGCTCCAAGTGAGCGTCAACCGCTGGGCCCGAGGCCCTTCGTCCACCGGCAACGGCTTCGTGGCCGCGAGCTCGACGCTGTCCAAGGTCCAGAACCTTCAGGCGGGGACGACGATCCTCGATACGAGCCTCTGGTCCTCCGAGACGAACGTCTCCAGCGTCGTCGTCACCATCAAGGCCGCGCCGGGGACGTTCGCCGGCTTTCTCGCGTTCAACAACAGCGCGGGGACGCTCTACTTCCAGGTCTTCAACAAGGCCTCCGATCCGGTCGGCGGCGATGCGGCGGTGCACTCGGTCGCCGTGGGGCCGAACAAGATGGTGGTCGGTGCGTACCCGGCGGGCGAAGCCTTCGCCGCGGGCGTCGCGGCGGGCTGGTCGACGACGGACGTCGTGTTCACGGCAGGGGCCGTGGGGACGCAGCAGAACGCCACGGTCTGGTACAGCTAGGAGGGCGCCTTGGATCGTTGGGCAGATACGGGCGGGAGTAGCGGCGCGCAGGGGGCTCAGGGCAGCCAGGGGGCTGCCGGGCCGCAGGGCGTCCAGGGTGCACAGGGAACCCAAGGCACGCAGGGTGTCCAGGGGGCTCAGGGTGCCGTCGGAGCTCAGGGCGCTCAGGGAGCTCAGGGCGTTGCCGGGCCCTCTTCGTTGAGCGGGATCACCGCGGCTGTCGCGACGAACACCATCGCATCCGGCGACAACGGTTCTCAGATTTGGAACTGGAAGCTCACGAGCGCTGGAACGACCGCGTTCACGTTCGGAGAGGCGGCAGGCCAGGCGTCTACGGCTGCCGGCACCCCATGGCTCTGCGAGCTCAAGACGGTCGCTGGAAGCACGCTGGGACCGCTCCAGATCACGGCAGCAGGCACGGCCATGCTTGCCGTATCGAAGCTCGGCGATGTGACGTTGAGCGGAGTCACGGGGGCAGCGAACACGGTCGGAAACGTTGGCTCGTGGACGACCGGAACGGGCGGAGCCACGGCGAACGCAAGCCCCGCGGGCGCGGGTGGAGCGTGGGCGCTCACAACGGGCAACGGCGGCGCGGGCGGCGCGGGGGGCGGCGGCGCGGCCAACGGCGGAGCGATCTCGTTCACGGGTGGCAACGGCGGAGCCGGTACGGCGACGGACATCGCTGGGACCGGCGCGAACGTCACGCTGACGACCGGGACCGGCGGCGCGGGCGCCATCGGTGCGGCAGGTGGCGACGGCGGAACGCTCACGTTCACAGGCGCGAGCGGCGGCGCAGCCGGCACGACGGCCGGCGGTGGCAAGGGCGGGAGCTTCTCGTGGATCGCAGGCACGGGCGGTGCCGCTGGCTCCGTAAGCGGGACCGCGGGTCAGGCCGGTACGGTTCTGCTCAAAGCTGGCGCGGGCGGCGCAGCGGCAGTCGGGACAGGGGCGGGCCAGCTCGGCGGCATCCTCACGGTGCAGGCAGGCGCGGGTGGCGCGGGGTCCTCGACCGCCGTGGGCGGGATCGGAGGACAGGTCGTCCTCACCGGCGGCGCAGGCGGCGCTGGGAACACCGGCAGCGTGGGTCAGGCCGGTGGCGCGCTGACGTTCAACGCGGGGGCGGGCGGCGGTCCAGGGACGACGGTCGGTGGCGGGGCGGGAGGTGCCTTCTCGTGGACGGCTGGGCTCGGTGGCAATGCGGGTTCGATAACAGGAAACGCGGGGGCCGGGGGCGCCATCGCGATCACGTCGGGGACGGGCGGCGCTGCGGCTGCGGGAACAGACCCCGCAGGCGCTGGCGGTACCTTCGCGCTCGCTGGCGGCGCGGGCGGCGCGGCGAGCTCCACCCGAACGGGCGGCAATGGTGCCGCCATTACCATCACTTCGGGGGCTGGTGGCGATAACTCGGCCAACGCAACAGTCCAAGCGGGTGCCGGTTCAGGCGCACTGACACTCACGACGGCGAATGGAACTGCGGCAGTTGGTTCCTCTGATGCCGGGGCTGTCGGTGCCCTGACGCTTCAAACTGGTACAGGAGGAGCAGCAAGTTCCTCTGGATCAAGTCGTAACGGCGGAACGCTGGCTCTTACAACCGGCACGGGCGGAGCCGCGAATGCTTCGCGCTCTGCCGCGAGTGGAGGCGCCTATACGCTAACGACCGGGGACGGTGGACTGGCAGCATCGTCGAGCACTGGCCTTGCTGGCGACGGTGGAGCGACCACGTTGACGACGGGAGGTGGGGGTGCCGCGGCGGCGGGTACGGGTGCCGGCGTCGCTGGTGGCACGCTTGCGTTGGTGGGTGGTGTTGGCGGAGCGGCATCGACAACGGGCGTGGGCGGAGCCGGAGCCCCCATCACATTCACGACTGGGACCGGCGGCGCAGCCAACACCACCATCGCCGGCGCGAACGGCGGCGCGCTCACCTTCACGCTCGGCAACGGAGGCGCCGGTGGTACCACGGGGGCTCCGGGCATCGGCGGAGCCTGGACGGCGACAGCGGGCACCGGTGGCGTCGCGGGGAGCACGTCGGGGAACGGCGGAGCGGGCGGCGCGGTCACCCTCACGTCGGGCGCGGGCGGAGCGTCTGCTGCTGGGACCGGAACCGGTGGCGCTTCAGGAGCTGCCACGTTCCGGAGCGGCACGGGCGGTGCGGCTAGCACCACGGCTGCCGGTGGCAATGGTGGTGCTGTCGCCATCACGAGTGGACAGGGCGGCGTTGCAGCGACGAACTTCTCTGGCGGCAACAGTGGAAGCCTGACGCTCACGGTGGGAGCAGCGCGAGCAGCTAACGGGACTGGCAACGCGTCGACGGTCGGCGCGCTGAACCTCACATGCGGCGCGGGCGGCGCGGCGGCGGCTGCTGGAGGCACGTCTTCTGGTGGTGGTGGGATCACCCTATCGACCGGTGCTGGCGGTGCGGCGAATACGACGATTGCCGCATCTAGCGCCGGGGCTGTCAACATCAGTGGAGGCACAGGTGGAGCTGGTGGGACGACGGTTGGTGGTGGCCAGGGCGGCAACATCTTTGTCAACAACGGTACCGGGGTAGGCGGTGTAGCCGGCTCAACGTCTGGGAATGGTGGGACCGGAAGCGCTATATCCATAAAAGGTGGAGCTGGCGGCGCAGCGGCGGCAGGGACCGGCACGGGCGGTAACGGTGGTGCTACCAGTCTTACCGGAGGAACAGGCGGAGCGGCATCTACGACGGCTGCCGGCGGCAACGGCGGAGCCGTTACGCTCACATCTGGCGTGGGCGGCGCCAATGCGACCAACTTCTCCGGTGGCAACTCTGGCGGGATCACGATTACGGCGTCGAATGCTATCGCCGCCAACGGAACCGGGAATGCCGGCACCGTTGGGACGATTAGTTTCGTAACGGGAACAGGGGGCGCGGCAGCCGCCGCCGGAGGGACGGCTTCCAGCGGAGGCTTGTTCAACATCGCAACAGGCACGGGTGGAGCTGCCGACACCACCATTGCAGGTGCCAACGGTGGCGCGCTCACCTTCACGCTGGGAAACGGTGGCGCCGGCGGCACCACGGGGCTTCCGGGCGTCGGCGGGGCTTACGCGGTCACCGCAGGCGTAGGCGGCGTTGCCGGCTCGACGTCGGGCAATGGCGGAGCGGGCGGAGCCGTCACGCTTACCAGTGGGAAAGGTGGCAATTCCGCCGCAGGTACGGGCACGGGCGGGGCTGGTGGGACCCTCACGCTGGCGTCTGGGAATGGCGGTACCGCGTCATCCGGCGTGGGGGGTGCGGGCGGCACGATCGCTCTCACAGGCGGGACTGGAGGCAATGCGAGCACGACGTTTGCTGGTGGGGCCGGGGCGCCCATCACCATCGCGTCTGGGGCTGGTGGCCTTTCCAATGGAAACAATTCCCCAGGCGACAGCGGCGCTCTTACGCTCACTACGGCACTTGGGCGCAATTCCGGAGGGACAGGGAACGCGAGCGCGGTTGGATTGCTGTCGATCCAGACGGGGACAGGTGGGAACGCCCATGCTTCCGGCGGAACCGCCACTGCCGGCGGTGCGTTCCAGGTAACGACCGGAGCTGGAGGCGCAGCGGGCACAACGATCGCCGGTGCGAACGGCGGCGCGCTCACCTTCACGCTGGGCAACGGCGGCGCCGGCGGCACCACGGGAGCTTCGGGCGTCGGAGGCGCGTGGTCGGTCACCGCAGGCGTAGGCGGCGTTGCCGGCTCCACAAGCGGCAATGGCGGAGCGGGCGGCGCGGTCACCCTCACGTCGGGCGCGGGCGGAGCGTCTGCTGCTGGGACCGGGTTGGGAGGAATCGGTGGCACTCTTGCGTTGGTGGGTGGAGCTGGCGGCGCAGCGTCAACAGGCGCGGCTGGCGATGGCGCTGCCATCACGATCACGACCGGCGCAGGCGGGGCAGGGGCCGGCGCTCTTGCCCCAGGGGCATCCGGTGCCATCACCATCAAGTCAGGAGCTGCTGGTACGGGCGGCACCGGCAACGCCGCGAGCGGAGCTGTCTCTATCGACTCTGGCGCCAAGGCAGGAACCGGACTTGCAGGCACGATCTCGATTGGCACCACCAATTCGCTCACGCTTCTGCTCAGTCAGGCCGGTGGCACGACGAAGATCCAGAATCTCGGCGCCGGGGCCGTGCAGTCGGCGGCCGACGGCACGCTGAGCGTCATCTCGGACGAGCGCGTGAAGGACATCGTGTCGCCGTTCACCCGCGGACTCAAGGACCTGGCCCACATCGTACCGATCAACTACCGGATCAGCGCCACGAAGTGGCAGCGGCTCTGCGGGTCGGAGCGTAACGACCCGACGGTCTACTCGGGCTTCGGCGCGCAGAACGTCCAGGCGACCATCCCAGAGGCGGTAGCGGCAGGGCACGGTGGCATCCTGGGCTTCAACGACCGGCCGGTGACGGCGGCCTTGGTGAACGCGGTAAACGAGCTCTCGGCGCGGCTCCGAGCGGCGGAAGAGGAAGTGCGCCGGCTGAAGAAGGCCGCGTAGCTGCTTGCGTCAGCCGTGCCGTTCAGGTATGACCACTACCTATGAAGCTCATCAACATATTGTCGCCCAAGAAGATCCGCCTTCAGGTCGTCCAGAACGGCCTGCTCGGCATCCGCGAGAACGTCTGGTCGACGCACACCGACTGGCTGCTTGCGCGACTCTGGGATGAGCGCTTCAAGCGGGGCAGCAAGACGATCTACGCCGGGGGTCGCATCGACGATGCGATCCGGGTGCTGGAGAAGGGTCTGGTCGCGACGTTCGGGTCGATCGAAGCGGCCTGCGAGCATCCGGAGGCCTGGACGGCGCTCACGTTGGAGGTCGAGTCGGAGGACTACGAGATCCTGAAGGGTGCCGTGGAAGAGCCCTCGGGCGGGTACGACGCCTTCGTGATGATGCAGCAGCGGGCGTTCATGACGGCGGTCCTGGAGGCGAAGGACAAGACCGCTACGAACTGACCGAACGCCACGAGCGTCGTCGGTTCCATGCTACCGTGGGCAGTATGCAAGTTCCTGACCTTGCAGGCCCCATCCAGCAGAGCGCGACGGCGCTCGTATCCTCTGGCGTGCTAGGTGCGCTCGTCGTGCTCCTGTTCGCCTGGAACATCTGGCTCCAGTACCGGAGCCAGAAGGACAACGAGACGCACCGCGCCGACCTGAAGGAAGCCGCCAGGGTGGCGATCGATCTCCACGAGCAGATCCACAAGACCGTCGAAAAGCTCGGCAACTACGTCGAGTTCGTCGACGACGAACGCAAGCGCGACCGGGATCTGGACCCACGCCGGAACGAACGGTAGCCTTGGTAGGCCATGCCCCATCAACCGAAAATCTCCAGGCGCGACGTCCAGGTGGCCCGAGACGAGATGCTCGTCGCGGTCGATCGGCTCAAGCGGGACAGCACGAAGGCCATGGGCGACCTGAGCGCGACCATCGAGGCCAGCCTTGCCGCACGCAAGGCGCGGCGAGCGCACTCGGGCGTCGTACGGATCTGGCCTTCGGCGATTCCCTCGCGCGCATCCGTCGGCTGACCCATCCGCCCGACGGACGCCGGGAGCGTTCGTTAGCTCAGGCGGAACACGATTGCGCTCGCGTAGGCGGCCAGGATGCCCGCTGTGGGCGCCCCTGGGCTGATCATGAGCCGTACCTCGGCAAGGATCGTTGTCGCGGGCCGGATGAGCGCCGAGCACTCGTACCGCGTGGGCTTGAAGATGGCATTGATGCCCACGCCGATCTTTACGGCGCCGAGCGGCGCCCGACGGCCGATCTCGACGTCATTCGTCGCATCGTACCAGGCCACCTCATAGGTGAGAATCGGATTGGCGACCATGAGGAGCGAGCGAAGGTTATAGACGTTCGCGCCATTGCCAAGCAGCGTGAACCGTCCCACCGACGCCGCTCCAGACGCATTGGAATAGGGGCTCGTCGTGTCGAGCACGACGCACGCCTGCGACAGATCCGTGCCCGCCGCCAGCGCGGAGACGTTCCACGCGACATGGTCCCCCGCGCCAAGGTGCGTGGTCTGGTCGGCGGAGAGGTTCGCGTAGGCCGCGTGTGCCGTGGGCACGAAGAGGGGCACGGTCATCAGCTCACCCCGATCCGGAACCACGCGGAGCCAATCCACATGAAGAGCCCGGCGCCACCGACGACGATGGTGCCGAGCCCGGTCACCGAGTAGAGCGCCGTGCCGGTGTTCAGGAGAAACAGCATGCCCCCAGAGATCGTATCGGTCGGCGAGCGGATCGTGATCTCCTGGACCGGCGTGGTCTGCACGAGCGCAATGCACGCGTACGCGTCCACCGTGGCGGCGGCCGACGGTCCCAGGTTGCCGCCCGTCGGCTGGTCCGGCAGGGAGAGGGGAACCCAGATCCTCATTCCGAGAAAAAGGATACGGGGTATGGGGGGGTGGGCAAGACGCTTCCGCGTGATCAAGCGCTCTTGCGTGCCGCCGTCCGCTTCTGCTCGTCGAGCACGCGGTCCACGATCGCGAACGCCTCGCTCTGCCGCGTCGCGCGGTCGTCGACGACCCGCCGGATGAGCGTCTGCTTCTGGTCGAGCACGTCGGCCAGGTGCTCGTCCACGGTGCCCTTCGCGTCGAGGTAGGTCGCGACCACGGGGCGCGTCTGCCCGAGCCGGTAGCATCGATCCTCGGCCTGTTCGAGGTCCGTCGGCGTCCACAGCCGCTCCAGGAACAAGAGATCGCTTGCGACCTGGAGGTTCAGGCCGACGCCGGCCGCGCGGAGCGACCCCACGAACACGTGCGCCTGGCCCGCGGAGAACTGGTCGACGGCGCGCTGTCGGTCGTCCTCGGAGGCGCCCGGCAGGAACGTCGCCACGACGAGCTTCATCGACCGGCAGAGCGTGACCAGGCCCGACACGACCCGGCGGTGGTGGGCGAAGACGACGAGCGGGCGCCCCTCCTGGGAGAACCAGTCGTAGAGGTAGCGCGGCACGGCGCTCCGGAGCTTCGCGAGTGCGGCGAGCTGCCGGAGGTGCGTGAGCTTCACGAGCGCGCGCGCGCGCACGGAGTTCGCGTTCGTGACGCGGTCGCTCGTGCGACGGAGCCACTCGACGACGTCGCGCTCCGCCTCGCGGTAGGCCTTCCGATCGATGGGGTCGAGCTCCACGAGCACGCTCCGGCGGCTCTTCGGAGGCAGCTCCTTGAGCACGTCCTCCTTGCGGCGGCGGATGGTCACCTCGTCGATGCGGGTCTGGAGCTCGTCGAGGCGTTCGGCGCGCGCGTAGCTCGTGACAATGCGCCGCTGGGGAGCTTCCACGGCCTGCTCCTCGTTCGTCGGCGCGCGGCAGTACCGCAGCAGGAGGTGGTCGAGGGCTGGCCACGCGACGGGGTCGGCCATGTGCAGGAGCCGCCAGAGCTCCGCGGGGCGGTTTCTCAGCGGCGAGCCGGTCAAGAGGAGCGTGGGCCCGATCCAGGTCGCGAGGCGCGTGGCGACGGCCGCACGGTGCAGGGCGCCCGGCTTCGGCTGCGCGAGCTCGTGCGCCTCGTCGAGGATGCACGCCCGAAAGCCCAGGTTGCCGAGCTGCCGCTCCCGGTGCGCGAGCAGGTGGTAGTTCAGGATGTAGACGCTCGCCGGGGGCAGAGCGTCGATGCGCGTCCCTTCGAGGACGACGACGCGCGGCGCGAGCGCGCTGTACGACCACTCGCGGGCCCAGTTGACCTTGACGTTCTTCGGGCAGACCACGAGCACCGGGAAGAGCCGCGTGGCGCAGACGGCGGCGATGGACTGCGCGGTCTTGCCGGCACCCGGGTCGTCGGCGCAGATGGCCCCCTTGCCCTCGGCGAGGCGCGAGGCCATCCACCCGGCGCCCGTCACCTGGTAGCCGAGCAGCGGCCGGCGCATCGCGCGCTGCACGCGCACGCGCCACGTCTCGGGGACGACGCGGTCGCCCGTCTGCTTCACCACGACGCTCCGCACGCCGCCGAGGATCGTGATGGCGGCCGTCGCGCTCACGGGCCGGGTCTCCGCTAGGCGGGCGGTGACGGTCACCTCGGAGCCGAGGCGAGGCACGCGCTCGGCGAGGAACCATGCAAGATGCGGGGGCGGACCGAGGGTGACGGCGAACTTGCCGTCGTGCTGGAGCTTCGCGGCGAGGACCGTGCCGGTGAAGGTCTGCACGGAGCGAGAGCTTAAGCTCGCCCGTCGGCTCCCGCCGCTGCGCGCTGCGCTCGGCGCGGCGAGGGGAAGAGCATCGCCACGAGGCCCGGGGTGTGCTCGTCGAGGACCCGGATGTCCCGGATCTGCGGGGAGACCTTCCCGTCCTCCCAGCGCGTCACCGTGGACAGCGACCGGCCCGCGATCGTCGCGATGTGCTCGCGCGTGAGCTCGGTGAGCTTCCTCCAGCGACGCATGACCTGGGCGATCCGTTCGAGCTCCTGGTCGTTCGTCTTGGTGCGCATCCTACTGGCAATCCTGGCAGCTTCCAGCGGTCCCGTCAACAGAAGTGACCGTGATTCGAGCACGTCAGGGTTGACGTGCTGTTATGCGTGCGGTAGGGTGGCCCGCATGGCGAACGAGACGGCGGCGATGGTGATGAGGCACGAGCCGGGGGCAACGATCACGGCATCGGGGGGCCGTGGCGGCGTGGGGGCGCTCTCGGGGGTGGGCTGGCGCGAGCAGCGGGCCTCGCTCATGCCGACCCGGGAGGAGTTCCAGCAGATCCTGGAGATGGCGAAGTTCATCGCCGACGCCGGGATCGGTCCCCAGGGGACGGCGGGCAACATCCCGAAGATCGTGACGGTGTCGATCAAGGGCTGGGAGCTTGGCCTGTCGATGATGCAGTCGCTCGACGGCATCCACGTCATCGAGGGACGCACGGTGCTCTCCGCCGCGCTCCTGCACGGCCTCGTGATGCAGCGGATCCCGGGGGCTCGCGTCGAGTGGCTCAAGAACGGGGAGGATGGCGAGGCGAGCATCCGGTGCGTGCGACCCGGCGTCCGAGACGTCGTGCTGTCGTACTCGTGGGAGCAGGCCGTCGACGCCGGCCTCACGTCGACAAAGGCAGGCGACCCTCGGCCCACGTGGCACCGCACCGGCGCGGCGATGCTCCGGGCCTTCGTGCTGCGCAACGGCTGCCGGATGCAGTACCCAGAGGTCGGCTTCGGGCTCGACCCGTCCGACACGATGCTCGTCGCGCCGACGACGCACGACGACGTGCCTATGGCGTTGCCCGTCCGCGCTGTCGACGACGGCGCTACCATCCGGGCTCCGGCACACCCCGGGGATGCCCTCACGGGCGCCCTCTCGATTGGCCCTCCGGCACCGGCTCCGACGCATGTCACTGTCGGTCCGCGCAATCCCGTACCGCCCGATGGCGTCGTCGGCACGGCGACGGTCACCGCGGGACCGGACCAGGGCGCCGCGACGTGGGGCAACGCCGAACCGCCACCGGACGAGACGCTTCCGATGAAGTCGGGCAGCTTCAAGGGCCGGACGCTCGGGTCGCTCTCTCCGGGCGAGATCCAGACGCTCGTCTCGGGCTACGAGAAGGCCATCGCCGACGAGACGAAGGTCGAGCTCAAGAAGCAGAAGGAGAGCTGGCGCGACAAGCTCATCGCATGGGGCGTGTACCGGGAGGCGCAGCTGTGACCAACTACGTACCCACCAACTACCTGGAGCTGTCCAGCGGACCGACACGGCTATGCCTTCGACAGGTGACGACGTAACGCCTCCGTGCGCGTGTTCCGCGCGCGTCGATGAGCTCACGGAGCGCGTGGCGACATTGGAACGGGTGGCGCATGGCATCTGCCACGCGACCACGAAACCATATTCCAATGTGCTGGTCCGCTGCTCGAAGCCACAGGACCATACCGACATGCACCGTAGCGTGGACGGAGTCTTCGTGTGGTTGAACGATGTCGTCCGTCGGTGCACGACGTGCACGGTCGACCCGACCACCGGGAAGGCGACACGCTGCATGTTGTTTCTGGGGCATGCTGCGGAGCACAACGACTGGGCCTTCACCTGGCGAGACGCGCCGTGATGCGGATCACGTCTCTTCACGTCCGCGGTCTACGTTCCGTCAAGGACGCTTTGGTCGCCTTCCCGCCAGGCGAGACGGTGCGGTTCTTCGGCCCCAACGGCAGCAGCAAGACGACGCGGATGGGCGCCATCGTCTTCGCGCTCACGGGGCGCTACCCGGGCATCGGCCCAACGAAGGACGACCTCCGCGCGCTCGCGCAGGACGACGTTGGCTTCGTGACGTCGGTGGAAGCGCTTGGGGAGGACGTCGTCGGCCCCGTGATCGTCCGCGTCGCCCGCGAGCTGCACGCCGACAAGCTCACGGTCGGCGTCACGGTGCGGTACGCCGACGGCCGCACCGCGCAGACATCGAAGCCGACCGAGGCCGCACAGATCCTGCGCGTGTGGTTCGGTGACGTGCAGTTCCTGGTCGACGCGTTCGACCCGGAGAAGAGCCTCTGGCGCAAGAGCCCCGAGCAGCGCGCCAAGTGGCTCTTCGAGCTCTGCCCGTCGGGCTGGACGCGTGAGAAGCTCGCGGAACGCAGCTCGGCGTTCAGTGACGACTGGGATCCGAAGGCCGACCCGAGCCCCACGGCCTGCGTCGCGCTGAACCTCACCCGCATCGAAGGGCTCGTGCGCCTCGCGCAGAAGACCGCGCGCGATGCCCGCACCACGGCCGATGGGATCGTGGTGCCGGCCCTCGACGACGTCGCGATGGCGGCGCGTGTCGGTCGGCTCACGAAGGCCACGGCCGAACGCGAGGGGGCGCAGGTGGAGCTCTCCCGCGTGCAGGCGGCGCTCGCGCAGGCCGAGGCCGCGCAGGAGCAACGCGAGCGTCTCACCCGGCAGCTCGCGGAGATCGATCGCGACCTTGCCGCGATGGTGCCGCCCGAGGCGCCTGGACCGTGGCCGTTGCAGGCGGAGGTCGAGGAGGCCGCCGCGTGCGTCGCGCAGTTGGAGATCCAGGCCGACGATCGTGCGGAAGCGGCGGCCCTTCACCAGCAGGAGGCAGAGGATCTGCTCCGCGCGGCGCGCGCCCTGCGCGTCTCGCCCACGGACCGTGACGTGCGACTCTTACGCCACGCCTGGGCGCGGCACGTGGGGCTCGATCGCGAGGAGCCTGACGGCATGGCCCTGCGGCTGGCAGACGCCATCGAGCGGGTCCTGGCGCCGCCATCGGACGATGCGCTCTGCGCAGCAGAGCAACGGCTCACCGACATCGCACGAGTTCGTGGCGTCCACGACCAGAAGCTCCAACAGTACCAGCGCGATGCCGCAGACTTCCAGATGACCTACCAGACGCGTCTCGCCACGAAGCAGCGGTGGCAGGAGAGCCTCGCCAAGCTCTTCAGCGAGGTCGACGTCGAAGCGCACCAGCGCGTGGCGCGCGCCCAGCAGCGGTACGACGACGCCCGTGAGGAAGAGCGCTCGGCGCAGGCCGCGCGCGACGCCGATCGCGTGGCGCTCGCGCTGCGCTCCGAACGGGCGGCGCAGGAGAAGGCGGCGGACGAAGCCGCTGCACGTGGTGAGGCGCTCAAGGTCCTCGTCGAGAAGATTCGCGGCCTTCGGGCCGAGATGCAGAAGGACAACACGGCGCCGCTGCGTGAAGCGCTCCAGCCGTTCCAGGCGCTGGCCGGCGAAGGGTGGACGTTCGACGTGGTGCCGGTCGATGCCGGCGTCGACATCGGCCTCTGCCGAGCGGGCACGTTCTTCTCGGCGGACCTGCTCTCGACCGGGGAGCGGTACCGGGTGACGTGCGCGGTCACCCTGGCCGCGCAGGTGCTGCGTCGAGCACCGTGGAAGGCGCTCTTCTGCGACAACGCAGAGGCCTTGGGGCGGAGCGGGGCCGATGCGCTGTGCGAAGCGCTGGGCGGGCTCTGCGACAACGCGGTGGTGGCGGGAGCGTTCGACATGCCGGAGGTGTCCACGTGACCGACGACTTCACGTTCTGCACACGATGCCGAACCAGCGTTCCGTTGTGGTTCATCGAGAACATGCACTCCGAGGTGGACTCGATCTACCACAATGACGGAGGCGTCTTCGAACGGGGCCTCCGTGTGGACGACGGAGAGATCTTCGGTACCAGCCTTGGAGGCTTCCCTAGCCCTCCTGAATCCATCTGCCACGCCTGCACGAACGGATGGCCGTGGCCGACCGCTGTCGAGACCGAGGACGCCTACGTCGAGCGCTTGCAGGCGTGGCGTGAAGAGCAGCGCGAAGAGCGCGAACGGCAGCGCGTGGCGGCGCTCGGCCCGGATCCGGGCGCCGACGAACACGCTGCGGCGATGGCGCTGCTGGACAGCCTCGCTGCGTCGGTCGAAGGGCCACTGCTCGGCATCCGTGACAGCGGGACGGACGAGGTTCGCAAGAACATGGCTGCGCAGTTGCGGAGGTGGGCCGACATCGTCGATCCGGACGTGCGGGTGCGTCTCGCGGTGCCGATGTCGAAGAGGTCCGACCCGACGCGGAGCCCCCCGCGGTAGACTGCTCTCGATGGACCGCCTCGCTCCCCTCACCGACGCCTGGTCGCGCGAAGGCGCACGCGGCGCCGACTTCGCGCGAGCGCTTCGCAACTGGGTCGACAACCTACGAAATCAGGGCACCCGTCAGAACTACGTGCTCTCCATCGCGGAGTGGTCGGACTGGACGGCAGCGACGTACGGCGCTCTGTGGCTCCCCGATCGCGTCGAGCGCTCCCATGCCGCGCGGTTCGTCACGTGGCTCTTGCAGCGCACGGAGCGCCCCGTAGCCGACCGCCTGCGACGCGAAGGACGCGTGCTCGAAGCTGCGGTGGCGGACCTCGTACAGGCCACCCCCGGGATCGCCTACGACGACCTGCGGCGCCGGTTGCTCTTGCGTCCTGAGCTCACGACGACCGGCCCCAGGGGAGAGCGCGTGCTCCTCGTGGACACGACCGGGTCGGACCTCGACCGAACGCTGGCGTGCATGACCAAGCAGCACCTCGTCGAGCGCACGCCGACGATCACCGAGCTCCGGAAGCTCGACCCGACGTTGCTCTCGCGGCTCAACGAGCGCATCGACCCCGCGGTCTTCTCGTACCGGCCGGTTCGAATCACCACGCAGCCTGGACCGGACCGCGCCAATTCGACGCTCTTGTATGTGACGGCGCTCGCATCGTTCTGGAAGTCCATGACAAAGGGCGAGAACACGGGCGGCGGCGAGCCCCTGCTTCGGTTCGACGTATGGCGCGAGCAGGCTCCGCAGCTCTCCAGGCAAGCGAAGAGCCACAAGAGGGTGCGGCGCATCGCGCGCACCCCGAGTCAGGATCTCTACGAGCAGCTCGTGCAGACCCCCTACGCGGACGGCGTGCCGTCGACGACGCTCGACAACATTCGTGACCGTGCGATCCTGTCGACGCTGCGCTGGACGGGCCTACGCGTCTCGGAGATCGGGAGCCTGCGACGCAGCAGCATCTCGGGCGATCCGCCGCTGCTCGAAGTGGTCGGAAAGGGGGGCAAGCGTCGAAATTTCGCGCTGCCCAAGCCGGTGCAAGGTGTCCTGAACGAGCTCACCGCGAAGCTCACGGAGCTCGCCATCCAGGCGGGCCCGCGTCTCCTCGAACCCGATGCCCCGCTCTTCCCCTCGATGCGCTGGGGATGCCCCGCTACGCAGGCACGCCGCCACAGCGTGGACCGCGGGCTCACCAGGGCGGCCATCGGCTCGATGCTCCGCCGGCGAGGGCTTGCTGCCGGAATCGACGCCGCCGACCTTCCTCGCATGCACCCGCACGGATTCCGGCGCCTCGCAGCCAAGAGCGCCGTCGACTCCGGCGTGCCGCTGCACGTCGTCCAGGCCGTACTCGGCCACGACACCATCTCCCAGACGGGCGAGTACATCGACACGCACGACCCGAAGGACCTGAACCTGCACGTCCCCGCCCGAGGTGCGCCATCCGCTCCCGTCGTCGTCGTGCCGACGCTCGCGCCTCCGGTGCGCTCGGCCCCGTCGCCTCCTTCTCCTGCGCCTCCTCCTGCACCTCCGAAGCCGCCCGTGGTGCACGTCCCCGTGGTGCCTCCCGTGCCCGATGCGGTCCCCCCGCCGAAAGCGGTTCCGGCGTCTCCTGCAATCGAGGAGCACCTGGTTGCAGTAGGCCACGTGGCCGAGGCCACCGACCCGCTCGCCGTCGTCTACACGAAGGAGCGCTGGGGCGAGGCGGGCGGCGGACGGCGCCGGGCGATGCACCCCGCCGGCAAGAGCGATGGCGGGCGCGGCTACGACCTCCTGTCGACGACCTACGTCGGCAAGGCCACGGGGTTGCCTTGGTGGGCCGGTCCTCGGAATCTTCTCCGGCCGGAGCTCCCTGTGATCTCACCGTCGCAGGCGATGGGCGAGACGGGCCCCTACGGGTCGGTGCGCGATGGGCTCGAAGCGCTCTGGCTCCGGTGGGTCTCGGACACCGGCAGCCTGGAGCGCGGCCCCACGGCCGCCCACGCGCTCCTGGAGTGGTTCCGGACGAGCCTCACGCTCTCCGACCTCTGCACGCGCGAGGTCTCCGCGGCCGAGGGCGGCTGGGTCGCGTACACGGCCCCGATGGACGCGACGGCCGCGAAGACGAACGTCCTGCGCGAGCACCGCGGCGACAAGGTCGTCGCGTGGTTCGAGGAGCGCGCGAACACCTTCCTCGTGGCGCGCGGGAGCGCCGCGCACGGCACCGAGGCGGCGCGCATGGGGCAGGTCATCGACGAGGCCGATGCGGGCGCCGACCACGGCCCGGTGGCGGACGTGCTGCGCTACGTGACGGTCACGGACGCCGAGGGACAGCCGGTGGTGGGCGAGGACGGCAAGCCCGTCCGGAAGCAGCTCCGCAAGAGGGAAGCGCTCTCCTGGTACCAGGACGAGGACCCGGTGAAGAGCCTGCCGCCGGACGAGCGGAAGGACTTGCTCGACTGGCTGCTCGTGCTCACGGGCAAGCCCCCCGCCGACACGACGCCGCGCTTTCATCGCGGGGGCACGGAGCTGTCCGTGAGCCGCGTCGACGTCGCGAAGCTCCTCGGGGCGATGTGCGCCTACGACGGGATGCGCACGGAGCTCGGCCGGCTCATCCACGACAAGGCGCTGGAGACGGACATCCAGCGGGCGAAGGACGCGGTGAACGCGACGGCGCGGACAGCGAGCAAGCTCGCGAAGGAGCTCGTCACCGGCAAGCCGGTGGTCGGCGACCCCGTGCGCGACGAAGGCCTCGCCGAGGACCTCCGCAAGACGTTCGACTTGCGCGCGCTCGTCGACGTACGCGCGAAGGCCACGCGCGTGACGCTTACCGGGACAGCGGGCAGCGACGTCGCGAAGCGGAGCTCGACCCGCACCTTCTACATGACCACGGTCGCGAAGCTCCTCGGCGACACGGCGATCGAGCGCGACGAGTACCTGCGGACGTTCGCGCTGTGCGCGGTGTCGCAGCCGCTTCGACGACGCTCGGCGCCCGGAGCCGGCGACTACGCCGACCTCTTTCACGTTGACGTTTCACGTGAAACGATCGTGCACACGGACGAGTACAAGAGAGCCTTCGCGCGTGCGACGGGCCAGCACTCCGAGTGCGTGGCGCGGAGGATGGCGCGGCATCTCTGGGAACTTCGGAAGGAAGGCTCACGTGTCACCGAACGCTCGGACGAGCTTGTCGCGCAGCTCGCCGCCTGGGCGTACTGGCGGGTGCCGTGCCACGCGTCTGCGGAGCGGGAGCTCCGCACGATGCTCGACGGGGCGCCGCCCTCGCCGCTCCTCGCTGCGTTCCGGACACCGATTGCACTGCGCCAGCGTGAGGGCTTGGAAGCTCACGACACTACTCCGATGGCGACGTCACTCGTCGGGAAGGACGGGCCCGCGATGGCGGAGCTCTTCGTCGAGATCGGACCCGAACGCGTGAGCGCGCTGCTCGCCGGTGCGGCCATGAAGGAGCGCCTGCGGGCGAAGGCCGTCCTGGCTCGGCTTGCCTCGCGCGACTCCGCCACGTGGACCGAAGTCGCCGAAGAGGCCGAGTATCTCCAAAACGCGCGCAGCGCCGCCGTCGAGGTCTACGAGCGCAACGGGCGCGCGTTCCTGCCGTCGCCCATCGTCGCGATCACGTGGGTGGGAGCCTGAGGCGATGCACCTACGCGTGCTGCACTACGACGCCACAGGGACCGAGATCCCGCTCGGGGCGCTCTCCACAGGGGTGCTCCCGAACTGGACCTCGCCGACGACGAAGCGCAAGGCAGGCAAGCTCGCTGAACCGCACGCGATGACGCTGCGGCGCGCGGCGGTCCGGCAGGACCTCTTGCGCGTGCTGGCCGGCGCCGAGCGGCGCAAGTGCCTCCCCGCGTTCCTCGGCATCGCCTACGTCGCGTGCGCAACGCGGGAGACGCCGATGCCGAAGGGGACGCCCTGGCGAGCGCCTGTCGTGGAGTTCTACCCGTATCAGGCGAGCTTCGCGGTCTACTCGCCGAAGCCGAACAGCCTCTTCATCAGCGACCTGGCCGCGCCGAAGCTCGGCCTGCTCCGCTGGCTCTTGCGCCAGCGGATGCGCGATGCGTTGCTCGACTCGAAGTGGACGGACCGATGGAGCGTCAAGTAGGCGGCGGCGCCGGGTCCGTCGTCGTCGAGGACGCTCCGTTCGAGCCGCCGCCGGAGGCGTGCCTGTCGATGCCCCAGACGACGCCGATGGCCGCGAGCGAGAGCGCCACGGCGCTGCGTGCGAGCTCGACGGGAGCGGTCACCGTCCCGTAGACGAAGAGCATCACGAGCGAGGCCAGGAAGGCGAGCCCGAGCACGAAGACCGGGCCGTCGATCTTGGGGAACTTGGCGCGAACCATCGCCACGAGCGCGACGACGGCGGGCACGAGCGGGGCGACGGTGGCGACGTCCATGGGCGCCAGCCTACATCAGATGGGCAAGCCCGTCGCGAGCAGAAGCCCCCCGCGCTGGGCTGGACCAGGATGTCACGACACCGCGGCCGTCGTGCTGGCCCGAATCGCAGGTTCGCCAACGATCACGCCGGCGATGGCATCGACGAACCGCCTGCGCCGCTCTTCACGCTCCGACACCTTCTCGCCGAAGTGGCTGAAGCCATGGCAGCGCGAAGCTGCCCAGCGGTAGACCTCCGTGACCACCACCACGCTAAGCGGATTGCCCGCGACGACGAGCTCGAAGGCAGGCGACTCCGGGTACAGGCACACGCGCTTCTTCAGGAGCAGCTCGCAGCCGTAGTGGTCGCTGAGCATCGTAACGAGCCGCAGCTTCCAGCGCGGAAGCCGGGTGTACGTGCACAGCGACTCGGCTCTGTGACGGATCTCGGGCAGCTCGGCGAGCGCCGAGGCTGCACGAAGGTGGAGGCTCCGGAGAAAGGCGAGGTCGGGTTCGGAGAGGAGCGGGCTGGTTATGGGGATCACGGTGTGTCGTTCCATTCGTTGTATACAGGTGTAGCTTCGTCGCGAGCAGAAGCCCCTCGCGCTGGGCTGATAAGTGCCCCCGGGAAAGGCACGGCGTCCGTCTACTGCGAGGTCGCAGGCCGAAGCCCCCTGCGCTGGGTTGACGAGGCCGCTACACGTCCGTGTCGCGAGCAGAAGCCCCTCGCGCTGGGCTGACGAGACTGACTTCACCGTCGCCGTCACCTGCTACCGCTGGTCGCGAGCAGAAGCCCCTCGCGCTGGGCTGACGAGCCGTCGCTGGGAGTTTCAACAGGTCATCGACGTGGAGTCGCGAGCAGAAGCCCCTCGCGCTGGGCTGACGAGGCGAGGCATGTGAGACCCTCACGCGCGCGAAGCGTTCATGTCGCAGGCCGAAGCCCCCTGCGCTGGGCTGACGAGGCGACGAGTCCCCACCGGCGCCGCACCCTGGGCATCGTCGCAGGCCGAAGCCCCCTGCGCTGGGCTGACAAGCCCGCGCCGTGGCGCGAGCCCGTTCGCGAGCCCGAGGTCGCAGGCCGAAGCCCCCTGCGCTGGGCTGACAAGGGCTCCCGCAGGACCCTCACGATTCCGACACGTTGGCGTCGACATGGCAAGCGCCTTTCCGCCGCTCCTGTTTCTTGTGGGACAGAGCACGCACGCGGGACCATCGCGAGCCGGCCGAAGCCTTCGTTTCAGGATCGCGAGCGCCCCCCGTGTTTTCGTCCCCGCCGGACCGCTCGCGCTTCCAACGTGCGAGCAGCACACGTGCGGCGTTCTCGTCCTGGTCCCACGTGGCGCCGCACGAGGCGCACGTCTGTTCGATGGACGTGGCCGCGTCGAAGGCATTCACGTGACTGCACGGGTGGCACTCCAAGGTGGAGAAGGGCGTCTCGGCCTTGTGGTGGTGCCCCACGAACGCCTGCTCGATGGCCCCCCTGAACTCGCTTACCGCAGCGAGGTGCCGCGCGGAGCGCGCCGTCTCGTTGTCGGCCTTGTCGGCGTCCGGGTCACGCACGGCCATGTCCCGCAGGTCGAACTCTTCGAGCACGGCATCCTGGTAGATGCGCGCGAGCTTCGCGGCGAAGCAGCGGTAGACCTCGCGACGGTGCAAGAGCGCCCCGCGGCGCTGATTCGCCTCCCACGTCCACAGGTGGTAGTCCTGGTAGCGCCATGCTTCGAGCGCTCGGTACGCCTCGTCGTCGCGTGGGAAGCGCGCCTCGCGCCAGCGACGCGCGAGCGCTGCGAGCCGCGCCGGCGAGCGCCACTGCGCAAGCGTCTGCGTCGCCTTCTGGAGCCACACGGGAAGCGGGTCGGGCAGGAGCCCGAGATCCCGCGTGAGCGTGCTCCTGGCCGTGTTGAAGTTGCGATCCCGGATGCTCCGGAGCGAGTCGGCCTTCGTGAGCCCAGAGACGTCCCATCCCGACAGGGCCAGCTCTCCGTGCTGTCCGTCGTCGCCGACCCAATAGGCGACCCGGAGAGCTCCTTCGGGACGCTGGCGCCACCCGAGGTCGATCGCGACGGCCCCGTTGCCGGCCGGGCGCGCGACGAGCGCTTCGGAGAGCTCGACGGTGAGCGAGACCGACCACTCCTCGCGCGGGCCGACCTTGTGCAAATGCACCGTCGCTTTCTTCAGCCGAGAGCCCTTCGGAAGCGGGCGATGCATGACCATGGGAAAGCGCGCCCACAGCGGGGCGCGGCCTTCCTCGGACCCCACGCGCAGGTGCAGCACCGTGCGCTTCGCCAGCCGGCTCCCGGCGCCTCGGTGCCACGCCTTGTCGTCCACCGGGTCGATGCGGAGAACCCTGCTGGCGCCCCAGACGTCCTCCGCGTCGAGGCCGCCCTGGAGCTGCACGCCGATCCGCCCCTCGCCGTTCCAGCGCACGAAGTGTGGATCGTTCGGCTCGGCACCATCGTAGAGGGGCGCCTTCCGAGCCGCCTGCATGTCCTCCTCCACGGGGATGTACGAACCCCAATAGGTCCCACAATACGCACGGGCGTTCTTCTGAAGCTCGTTGGCCATCTCGTTGATGCGCTTCACTTCGGCCGCGAGCACGGCGTCCTCCCGCACGGCCGCGCGGCGGGCGAAGAGCGCTTCGGACGCCGCGCGCTTGTTCGTCTTGGCGTCGGCGAGCGCGACCTTGACGGCCTCGCTCACGCTGCGCGTTCGGCCGGCGCTCCGCTCCGCCGAGGCTGCCAGCGACGCGACGCGACGCGCTTCCTCGGCCGCCCGCAGGTCCGCCTCCAACGCGGCGAGGTCGCTGTAGGCGCTCATCGCGGACCGCACGGCGGCGCGACGACCCCGCTCGATGTGCACGAGCGTGTTGCGGTACGCATGCGCGAGCCGCATCTGCTCCCGCACGCGGTCGGCTTCGGCCGTGGGACGAAGCAAGCCGTATCGGAAGACGCGAACGGAACTCACAGCGTCTCCTTCGCCGAGCCGACCGGCGCCGCTCCGAGGTACAGGTAGCCACAGCTCCCGCGCGGGTCGGCGACGAGGGTGTAGGCCGCGTCCTCGAAACGGATCGGTCCGCGGTCGCGCGTGCCGATTCGCTGCACCTTCAGCTTGGCCTTGATGCCAGGAAGGCCCACGGCGTTGATCCACGCGGAGAGCGCGGTGCGCTCCTCCGGCGTGCCGCCGTTCATCTGCTGGCGGTCGTGCAAGAGGTCGATGTCGTCGCCACCCTTGTAGATGGCACGGGCGCCCCACCACAGAGCAGAGCGATTCGGCCGGATGCCGAAGAGGTGAAGCGGTGGGTCATAGATCGCGTTGGTCGTCATGGGTTGCCTCCGTGGATGCCGATGGATGTACGCTTCTGTCGCGGCGTTGTAGGCCGTCGCGCTAGCCTGGTTGCGGGTAGTTCACGTCACGGGTTTGAGCCCCCGCGCTGGCTCTACACGCGGCCCCTGGATGCTTTCCAGCGCGTCTCTCCGCCATCTTAGCCGGGTCGAGTGCAGGACGCTTGAAAGGAGACATCGCTACCACCTCCTTACGGCCTCACCCCGCTGGTTCGCGTGGTCATGCCGTCGCGCTGCATTTCGAGGATCACCTCTTCCTGTTGCATCTGTCCGGCGATCGTCTCCGCCAGGACCATCATTTCATTCCGGAACGTCGTCATGTCGTCACCGGCCAGGTTGATGATGACCACCTGCGCGCCGTCCTCCGTGACGAGCGACCCATCGCGCTTGCTCGTGTAGAGCCCCTTCTGCGCGATGAACGACGAGTCCGGCTTGTGGCCCTGCTCGCGCCGGACCGCCTGCACGATCTCAATGAGCTGGTCCACGTTGTACGTCGGCACGTGACCGACATTGAAGCCGACGAAGATCCGAGCCGAGAGGGTCGGCGTGTCCTCGGCGTTGTTGTCCCAGGTCTCCGGGTTTCTGCGAAACACGGACTCGTCTCCGACAAAGATGGCTGAGCCGTTCGGGCGGAAGTGTCCAGCGTGCTTACCGTCCTTGCTGCGCCACGTCTTGAGGCGCATGTCGGCATTGATGATCGCGGCAGGTCGCTTGGGCGTGGTCATTCGTCGTCCTCTTCTTCCTCGTCGCCGTCCGTCTCGTCCTCTTCTTCCTCGTCGCACGCCTCGCACGTGGCACGCTCTTCCTTGGGATGATCCGGGCAGCACTCGGCCACGTGCACGTCGTCTTCGTCGTCGTACTCTTCGGCGACGTCCTGCGCCTCTTTGAGCGAGGCGAAGTCCCCTTCGAGTAAGCCCTCGTCGTTGAAGATGCCGTAGATCACGTCGCTGCCTTTCCGAGCGCCGTGACGCTCTTCGCATCGGTCAAGTCGGCTCCGCCTACGCTCGTGTACTGCGCGGCGTGCCGTCGGAGCGGGCTCGACTCCGGGATGGCGACTTCGACCCCCACAAGCCAGAGTCGTGCCTGCATCGCACCGAGCCTCTTGATGGCGTCTTCCTGGGCCTCGGTGTCTCCGTCCTGGCCATCTGTTACGAGGACGATGTCGGCGCCTTTGGCCCCCTTCTTGGCAAGTTCCTGCACAGCGTCGGCCGCCGTGTCGAGGGCTCGTCCAATTTGGGTGCCGCCATCGTACCAGTGTTGGATCATCGCCACGATGGCCCCGGCGTCGCCCGGCTTGATGTGCCGGATCATGCTCGACGTGCTGTAGTGCACGACGGCCACGGGGCGCTTGTCGTCGAACGCCACGCGCGTGAGCGCGATGGCGCATGCCTTGCTCCACTCCCGCCGCGCGTCGTGCATGCTCGCCGACTCGTCGAGGGCGATCACGAGCGGCCCCTTGGCGCTCTTGCTCGT
>OBEQ010846908.1_pt1 | contig 35530 bp, 36 predicted proteins | sample 1670901 | NCBI WGS metagenome assembly OBEQ01 (sample SAMEA104232315, study PRJEB22302) | groundwater metagenome | biome: forest; feature: aquifer; material: groundwater | place: USA | collected 2011-08-07 | depth 5.4 m | reverse complement strand
TTTGGAGATATTCAGTGGTTAATTCAAGATTTAGTACCTATTGCCGGCACAGCTATTATTGTTGCCAAAAGAGAATCGTATAAAACTTGGTTGGCTTTATATATTGCTTATTGTATTACTCAAGGGTTAGCTTTGTGGGACAAGATAGAAACTGCCAAAACTAAGGTTTTATATATTGCTAACGATGATCCACCCCCATCTTTTCAGTCCCGGCTTCGCACTTTTAGCTTTACCGAAGATTTTTTTGTTTATCACAGGAATTTACCAGATTTTTCTATAGATCAAGAAAACGGCAGCTTTGCCAGTGCTAAAGCTACTATTAAAGATCAAGGTATTGGTTTGTTGATAGTTGATATTCTCCGAAATACTCATAATAAGGATTCAAATACTGATAGAGAAACAAAGTTAGTTCTGGATAAATATAAAGAGCTTAGAGAATCTAATCCTAAGTTAGTAATAGTCTTCATTATTCACCCGTCTAAGGAACTACCACCTGATAAGAGAGTAATACGCAGACAATCAGAAGAAGCTGTAGGTAGTTATCTTTGGGAAGCTGGTGTTGATACAGTAATCTCTTTAACTAAATCTACCGAGGATGATGGTACAGATACGGTAGTTGTTAATGTCACTAAAAATAAACAATCAGAGAAAACTAAACCAAAACCATTTATAGGAATCAGAAGAAAACCAGATCAGTCAGTAGAGTTTATATTCGAAGAACACATACCAGATAAATTAAAGATAGAAGCTGCCAAAGAATATATTTTGGAATTACTTTCCAATAGGAGCTATACCCGGAAGGAATTGATAGATTTAACAGTAACATCTGGTGTTTGTGGAAAGCGATTCACAGAGGAAGCATTAAGGAAGCTAAACGATGAGAAGCAGGTAGTACATACTCAAACCAGACCTCATATTTACTCACTTCCTCAAGACGAGCCAGAAGATGAAACCGCAAACCGCAATACTAATAATGATTTGCGGAATGCGGAATCACAAGTTGAGCCTACTCAAACCGAACTTTCCTACATAGAGGAGGTCAATGAAAAGGCCTAAATTAAACCCTATCAGCTTATCAGAAGCATATAAAACTCTTGGCAAGCCCAGTTTTGTTATTACCATGTCTATTGGCCAGTGGGATAAGTTTTTAGAAGAGGCATATTTTAATCAAGATGCTACATTAATTGAACTGGATAGTTCAGAAAAACCCATAGCTGCCTATAGAAAGAAATCTTATAGGAAAGGGCTGATAAATGATTAGCCTGGAAGCGGTTGACGAGTTTAAAATGCTTTATTTTAAAGAATATGGAATAAAGCTGAGTAATGAACAGGCTTATGAATATGGAACTAAGTTGATCGGATTGGTTAAATTAGTGTATGGTTCTAGTGTACCGAAGAAATGGGTTTATAAGGTTGACAAGGAAGGAATTAAAAAATAGGATAAACTTATGGATGCAAAATTAATTTATGAAGGATATGAGCGTAGGTCTTCCGAGGACAGCGATGATAAACAGGTAGCCTCTATCGAAAGCCAGGACAGAGAACTAAAAGAATTTCAGAGTAAACATGAGCTTCCGGTCAGGCAATTTGTGAATGAGTCCCGTACTGCTCACAAAACAGGTAGACCGGTCTTTAATCAACTACTCCAAGATATTGAAGAAGGCAAAGTAAATGCCATTTTAACTTGGCACGCTAATAGATTAGCAAGAAATGCTTATGATGCCGGAAGGTTAATTTACTTGATGGATGAGGGAAAGCTTATCGAGATAAGAACTCCGGCTCGCCTTTATCGAAATACTCCCGATGATAAATTCATGCTTACTTTAGAGTTTGGTATTTCAAAAAAAGACTCAGATGATAAGATCATTGTTATCAAGAGAGGTATTAGAAATAAGCTCTTGAATGGTTGGAGGCCAGGAGTTGCTCCTCATGGCTATTTAAATGATAAGGCAGGAGATGAAGGAAATCGGAAGATTTTTATAGACCCTGAAAGATTTGACTTTATAAAAAAGATTTTCCAGTTGAAATATGAAGGTATATCAGTAAGAGAAATTTTTAGAATAGCTAATGAAGAATGGGCTTTCAAAACCAGACCCAAAAAAAGATACCCGCCCAAACCTCTCGCTATGAGTACACTGTACGCCATTTTAAGCAACCCTTTTTATTGTGGTCGGTATCTGTATGGCGGTGAGTGGTATGAAGGTAAACATGAGAAAGCAGTAGAACCGGAGATATTTGATCAAATTCAGATAATGCTTGGGAGTAAAGGTTGCCACAGAAAGCCTAAAACTCATGAGTTTGCCTATACCGGCATGATGAGATGTGGCGGGTGTAATGGGGTTGTTACCGCAGAAGAAAAATACCAGGTTATCTGTTCAGATTGTAAACTCAAATTTTCTTTAACCAGAAAGAATAATAGTCTGTGCCCAGGATGTAATACCCTAATTGAGAATATGGGAAACCCTACCCTACTACACTATATTTATTATCATTGTACCAAAAGGGTTAATCCGCAATGTACTCAAAGAGCAGTTGAGGTTAAAGAATTTGAGACCCAGATAAAGGGAATTTTGGACAATATAGAAATCTCTGATTGTTTTATGGATTGGGCTGTTAGAGAGATAAACAAAGAAAGCGTTGGCGAAAAAGATTTTAGGGAAGGGAAAATAGAATCCATACAGAGAGCACATAAAGAATGTAGGCAGAAGCTGGACAATCTACTTCAGCTTAAAATTTCTTCTTTAAACACGGATGGTAGTCTGATCAGTGATATGAAGTTTAAGGCCGAAAAAGAGACCCTAGAGGTTGAATTAAAGGGTTTGGAGAAGCAATTAGCAGAGGTTGATACAAGAATGGTTCAAGCAGCTCAGGAAATGTCCGATATGTTTGATTTTGCTTGTAAAGCAAGGGAAAAATTCAATACCGACGACCTGTCTATTAAAAGGGACATGCTATATAAACTTGGTTCGAACCTAGTATTAGAAGATAAAATGTTGCGTCTGGACGCTCCAGAGTATTTTATTAGTCTTAAGGGGATGAAGGAGAAAGCACCATTTATAGGCAAATCGTTCGAACCTAATGAAAAGGGCTATACAAAAGCCCAATTAGAGCAACTCTATTCTTCTAGTCTAGCCTTGTCCATGGGGTAGGAGTCGAACCTACTTGGCACAGATTTACAGTCTGTTGCATAAACCGTTCTGCCACCCATGGTTGTAAGTGTATTATAGCGAATTTCTGCTATAATCTCTATATGGCAGCTGGTTCATGGAAAGCAAGAAGAGAATATTCAAAAGCCTGGAAATTTAAATTTCTTTCCCGTCTTTCTACCTTTATGCTGATTGCGGTGGTTGGTTTTTTGCTGTTACTTTTTGGGGCAGTGATTTTTTTTGGTACCCAAATCCCCTCTCCACAGGATTTAGCCACCAGAGATATCGCCTCCTCTACCAAAATCTATGATAGAAACGGTGAGCTTTTATATGACATTTACCAAAACCAAAACCGTACTCCGGTAAAACTGACAGATGTTCCCCAATATGTTAAACAAGCCACAATTTCCATAGAAGATAAGGATTTTTACAAACATGCCGGTTTTTCTATTCCCGGAATTGCCCGATCGGTTTTTGACCTGATTGTTCACCGCCAAGTTGAAGGTGGTTCAACTTTGACTCAGCAACTGGTTAAAAACGCTCTGCTCTCCGGTGAGCGGACCATCACCAGAAAATTAAAAGAGTTTATCCTGGCAGTGCAGGTGGAGCGGATTTACAGCAAAGATCAAATTCTGGAGATGTATTTAAATGAAATTCCCTATGGTGGGACAGCATATGGGATTGAAGCAGCGGCTAACCTTTATTTTGGAAAATCCGCTAAGGATTTAAATTTGGCGGAAGCAGCGCTACTGGCCGGATTACCCCAGCGTCCTTCTGTTTATTCTCCCTATGGAACTCATCCAGAGCTGGCTAAGGGTCGTCAAAAAGAAGTTCTAAATCGAATGGTGGAAGATAAATATATTACCTCAGATCAAGCCAAGGCAGCCCAGGATCAGGAGTTAACTTACCGGACTTCTCAAAACGAAGTTGGTTTTAAGGCCCCGCATTTTGTATTGTATGTTAAAGAAAAACTGATTGAACAATTTGGAGATAAGTTAGTGGAGCAAGGTGGTCTTCGGGTGACTACATCGCTGGATTATAAGCTGCAAAAAGATGCTGAAGATATAGTTAAAAAAGAAGTTGACGGTTTAAAAGATGCCCAAGTTGGAAATGGCGCGGCAGTAGTGTTAGATTCTAAAACTGGCCAGATACTTTCGATGGTTGGTTCAAAAGATTATTTTGCCAAGTCAGAACCGGAAGGTTGTAAAGAGGCGCAGACTTGTGTGTTTGAACCTAATGTTAATGTGGCAACTCAACCAAGACAACCTGGTTCTGCCACCAAGCCGATTAATTATGCCAAGGCTTTGGAAAAAGGTTATACAGCTAACCAGACTTATCTGGATGTTAAAACCGAATTTCCCGGTGGAAATCAGCCTACTTATATACCGGTAAACTATGATGGTCAATACCACGGAGTAGTACAAATGCGCTATACCCTGGGTAATTCCTATAATATCCCGGCTGTAAAAAATCTGGCGTTAACCGGAGTTAAAGATGTAATGGAGTTAGGGTTTAGAATGGGCCTGTTAAACTGGGAGCCTTCGGATGAAAACGTCAATTCGGTTGGGCTTAGTTTAACCCTGGGAGGCCGGGAGGTTAGGCTGTTGGATTTAACTTCTGCTTTCGGCACTTTTGCGAATAAAGGTGTACAAGATGATCCTGTTTCTATCCTTAAAGTAACTGACACCAAGGGTAAAATTCTTTTTGAATATCATCCAACAGAGGGTAGAAAAGTCCTGGATCCGGGAATTGCTTTTATTATTTCCGATATTTTATCTGATAATGGCGCCCGGACTGCTGCTTTTGGCTCCAATTCTGTTTTGGTGGTGTCGGGAAAAACCGTGGCGGTTAAAACCGGAACTACAGACCAGAAAAGAGATAACTGGGCTATTGGATATACACCTTCGGTGGTGGTAGGTGTGTGGGTAGGAAATAACAATAATGCCGTAATGAGTCCGGTTGTCTCCTCCGGTGTAACCGGAGCCTCCCCTATTTGGAATAAAATCATGACTGCTGCTTTAAAAAACAAATCTAATGAGCCGTTTGAAAAGCCAGCCAATGTCAATCAAGTTGAAGCTGATGGGTTAATGACTGGTAAGCCGCACGCCGGCTCTCCAACCAGACGCGAATATTTTATTTCCGGTACTGAGCCCAAGGGTGAATCCCCTGCTTATCAAAGGGCCAAGGTCTGTCGGACCAATCCTCACCGGTTGGCTAATGATGGTGAAGATGCTGATGATAAAGACGTAATTGTCTTAAAAGAAGATGATCCAACCGGCGCTAATAAATGGCAAAAAGGGATTGACGACTGGGTTTTGACCAGCCCGGATGCCAGAATGGTGGGGGCCACCAAAGGATGTTCCGGAATTCCGGGATTTACGGCTGGTGGAGGTGGGGCTATTTCAATAGTTAACGTAGGCAACGGGGCCAATGTACCAAGAGTGTTTGATGTATTGGCCAGAGCTAACTCCGGCGCCGGAGTGAAAAAGATCACCTGGCTAATTGACGGCGCAGTTAAGTCAACTCAAACCTCAGAACCGTTTGCCCTGCACGTTGAATTTCCCCAGGGCGATAAAGGTTCCCACACAATTACAGTTACTCTGGAAGATAACAGCGGAGGCTCCTTCTCTACCTCAATTGGCGTGACAGTTGCCCTTTAATTAACTTGCTTTTTAACTCATAGTATGATAGAATTATAGCTGAACAGACCGATAATATTGGCCTGTATTTTTTATCACTATGATAACCAATCAATTAGCAACTATTTCCGCAGCCGCCCTTTTAACCTTTGGTCAAATCATTTCACCTTTGTCTGCTCCGCAGGTGTTAGCTTCGCATGAGATTTCCATGAATGACCGTTATCCGGTTAAATCTGTCAGCGATGTGTTTAAGGATAATATGTTGCTTAATTTAGCTTATATGGATGGCAAAGTAACTTCAAAAAGTAACCTTAATTGGGCTGAAGTTGAAAAACCCTTTCACTATGAACTTTCCTTAAAGCCGGGAGAGGTGTTTGCTTTTCATGATGATGTGTTAGATCAATATAAAGGAAAATTAGGTTACACCACGCACGCTCATTTTACCGGTGAAGAAGGTTTTAAGTCAGATGGTTATCTTTACGGAGATGGAGTTTGTCAGCTGGCCTCTTTAATCTACTGGGTGGCTAAAGATGCCGGTTTGGATTCACTGGCTCCTACTAACCATGATTTCATGGCTATTCCGGAAATTTCCAAAGAGTATGGAGTAGCAATTTATAGTAATCCTAATACCAGAGGCTCTAATGCTCAGCAAAATTTGTATGTCACTAATAATAAGAATAAACCGGTTACTCTTGCTTTTGATTACGCTGATGACAAGCTGAAAGTTTCGGTTGAAGAATAACTTAATTCTACTTCCAGGATGGCTACTCTTTTTTCAATCCCTAGTTTATTTAAAATTCTGGGATGAACTTCGGCCATGTCTGAAGTAATTTTCTTAGGATGAAACAACTTACCTTTTTGCACACACCCGGTGTGTGGTAGGTTCACACCTCGGGATATTGATAATAATTCTGCAATGGGGTTATCAGTCCCATTCATCAATGCTATGGATAAATGATATTTTTCTTCAGCCCCACCCTTTTTAGGTTTATATGTTTTTCCAATTTCAAAGATAGCAATATCCTTCAAGCCATTTTTTAAATTTCTTGCTACAACTTCTATTAAATTAGGCCAGAGTTGATCTTTTAAATATTCTGTTTCTGCAGAAATGGGATTGGCAATCTTTACCAAATTTTCAATTTGCAATTTACAATTTTCAATTATTTTGGAGGAGAAAAAAGGATAAGTTTGTACTTCGGTTAAGCCGGCTTTTTTTAATTCAGTTTTTAGATCGTTTACTAAATCCTGCAAGCTTTCATCCAGTTTTTCCGGTTTCTCCCCTGTCAGTTCCCGGGCTGGTATTTTTTCATAGCCATAGATTCTAGCTACCTCTTCGATTAGATCTTCCTCGATATTACAATCCAGTCTCCAATAAGGAGGCGCTACGTTCCAACCCCGGGGGTTGGAAGCTAGGGTAAAGCCTAAACGATTTAAAGATTCTTCAACCTGTGTTGCCGGTATATCTATCCCAATTAAAGAATTTAGTTTTTGCTGGGTTAGGTTAACAGTTTTAGGTTGATCTTCCAGGTTGCCTGTTAGAGTTAAGGCAGTTAGTTTTCCACCCAGACCTTCATACATTTTTATAGCTGCAGCTAACGCCTGTAGTAAGTTGGTTTTAGTTAAACCATGCTGAAACCTTTTTGAAGCTTCTGAATAAAGACCGTGTCTTTTGGAAGTTTTTCGATTGGCAATTGGGTCAAAAATAGCTGCCTCCAGTAATATTGTAGTCGTAGTGTTAGATATTTCTGAATCTTTCCCTCCCATTACGCCAGCCATACCCAAAGGCTTTTTAGGGTCAGTAATTAAAAGGTCTTCTGTATCCAACTTTCTTGTTTTCCCATCCAGAGTAATTAAGGTTTCTCCTGGTTTGGCTGTTCTAACTACTAAGGTTTCATCTGTTACTCTCTGCGCATCAAATGCATGCATAGGCTGGCCATATTCAAGCATGATCAGATTAGTAACATCAGCTACATTATTAATAGAGCGTATTCCGCAGTCTCCTAATTTCTTAGTCCACTCAGTGTTCGAAGGTGCTACTTTTAGTCCTTCAATTTTAGCTACGCAATAAACCGGGCTTAAATTTGGACTTTCAATTGTAACAGAAACTTCTGGTAGACCAGATTTTGGTGACGCTAAATTTTCCAGTTTAAGTTTACTATTTGTAATAGCTGCAATTTCTCTGGCTACTCCACGCATGGAGAGTAGATCGCCGCGGTTGTAGGTGAGATCCAGTTCCAGAAAATCATCTGAAAACCCCTTTACTCCAATAGAAAGCAAGGACAATTTATCGGCCAGATCTTTAGGGTTTAATTTATAATCGACTAATTGTTTTAACCAACTAAGACTTACTCTCATAGATTAGTATTTCTCCAGAAACTTTAAATCCCCTTCCAGGAAAAAGCGGATATCTTCGATGCCGTGTTTTAACATCAGCATCCGGTCCGGTCCAAAACCCCAGGCTAATCCGGTATATTTTTTAGGATCCAGTCCGGTTGATTTAAAAACATTAGGATGAATCATGCCGGCTCCGGCAATTTCAAACCAGCCGGTGCCGGAACAGATTTTGCAGCCCTTACCATGACAAAATACACAAAGACAATCTATCCCTACTCCCGGTTCCACAAAAGGGTAATATTTTGGCCGGAAGCAGGATTTGGCTTCTTTTCCCATAATGCCTTTAAGAAGATAATCTGAGAGGTATTTTAAATTAGCCATGGTAATACCTTCTCCGGTTTTACCAACCACAGCAATCTCGAACTGATTAAAAGTATGAGAGTGCCTGGCATCAACCGCTTCATAGCGGAAACAACGGTCAAAACTCATGGCTCGTATAGGGGTTTTACCTTTTTCCATGATCCTGGGCCAGAAATTAGAAGTATGAGTCCGAAGCAGTAATGCTCCAGGATCCAGCTTCAAGTTTCCAGTATCTACATATAATGTATCCCACAAATCCCGGGAAGGATGATCCTTAGGAATATTTAAATATTCAAAGTTGTATTTATCTTCTTCTATATGTGGTGCATCAAACTGCGAAAAACCCAGTTTTTCAAACAGCCTTATGATTTCTTCTTTAAACTGAGTAGCCAAATGCAAATGGCCTTGGCGTTTTTGAGCACCCAGGGCGTCCCCTTTGATCGTAAACTCCTCAGACTCCAGTTGTTTGTAGGAAGCTTCGCGGACCTGCTCCCGTTGTTTTTGGATGGTTTGTTCCAGCTCCTGCTTTACTTTATTAAATAACGGGCCAACCAGTTTCTTTTCGTCTGCAGGTAAATTAGGGAGATCTTTAGATAATTGATCCACTGCCCCGTTTTTGCCAAACAACTTTAAAAAAATCTTATCCAGTTCTTTTAAAGAATCAGCCTTAGTAATTAAAGTTAAATATTCTTTTTGTATTGCGGAAATTTTTTCTTGCACGAGGTTTATTCTAGCACAATTATTTTACAGCAGAAACAATTTCTTTAAAGGTTTGGGGGTTATTGATTGCTAAATCAGCTAAAACTTTTCGATCCAGTTTTATCTCTTTAGTTTTTAAGGCTGAAATAAATCTGGAGTAACTGATACCTTCTGTTTTTACAGCAGCTGATAGTTGAGTAATCCACAGTCGCCTCATATCTCTTTTGCGGTTTTTACGTCCGGCAAAAGCATAGGCTCCGGCATGCAGGGAAGCAGACTTGGCTTCCCTGATAAGGTTGCTTCTACCACCTCTGTAACCCTTTGTTAATTCATGTAATTTTTTATGTCTTCTATGTGAGGTAACACCTCTTTTAACCCTTGCCATAATATCCGCCTTTCTTAAAAAAATTAACTATTTTTCCCCAGTGGCCTTCGCGATTAAACCCGGAATAATTTCTGGGGATGGAATTGCCGGCTCTGGCCCTTCCGGTTTGTTTAAAATTTTTAGTTTCACGTCCCATATTTAAAGCCCTATCACCTTTCTTAGTCTTTTAGCTTCTCCTTCAAAATAAACTGAGGTTTTCTTTTGTCGGTTTAAAGCATTCTTGCCTTTGTTTCTTTTTAAATGCCCGGCACCCATTTGATGTCTACGCAGCAGTTTCCCGCTGCTTGTTATTTTGATCCGCTTCAGTATTGATTTTTTGGTCTTTTGTTTTTTGTTCATCTTTTTTCTTACCTCCTTTTGTCACTATCATTGACAATCTTCGGCCTTCAAATTTTGGTTCCCGCTCTATTGCTGCACCCTCACCCAGTAAAGCTAATGCCTCTTGCAAAACCTTATGACCCAGTTCCTGATGAGCCATTTCCCGACCCTTAAACTTCACTGTTAACTTGACCTTGTGGCCGCCTTTTAAAAATTCCCTGGTCCGATTCAACCTAACTTCCAAATCATGTTCAGCTATTCTGGGAGATAACCAAAGCTCTTTTAATCCTCCATCTGAACTCTTTTTGCTACCTCTTTCTTTTTTACTTTCCTCATACCGGAATTTTTGAAAATCAAAAATCCGGGCCACCGGTGGGTCAGCTTGAGCCGCGATTTCAATCAAGTCCAGTTCCAGCTCCTTAGCTTTTTGCAAAGCCTCGTCTCTGGTCAACACTCCGAGTAATGTACCATCAGGACCAATTACTCGAAGTTTTAAAGCTTGAATATTTTGGTTTAGACGGTGGAACTTAGCCAGTTAGAGCCCTCCTATCATTTTCATCTTTGATCCTATCATAACTATGCCTTGGATTCAACCCTTCGACTCCCTTTGGTCGCTCAGGGCAAGTCTCCTATTTCTTTTCATTTATTTCTTGCTTGATTTTTTCTACAAATTCCTTGATCTCGATTGCGCCCAGGTCTTCACTGCTCCTGGTGCGGACCGCCACTTTGCCTGCTTCTTCTTCCCTGCCACCAACCACCAGCATGTAAGGAATTTTTTGCAGTTGGGCATCTCTAATTTTACCTTGCATCATTTCCTGGCGTTCATCCATTTCCGCTCGAATCCCGGCTTCTCTTAGCTGATATAAAACCTTTTTACCATAATCATTATTTTTTTCACTGATTGGAATAATTACTGCTTGTACCGGGGATAACCAAACCGGAAAAGCTCCCTGGAAATGTTCAGTTAATATGGCAATGAATCTTTCAAAAGAACCAAAAATGGCGCGGTGTACCATTACCGGTCTTTTTTTGCTGCCATCCTTATCAACATATTCCAATTCAAAAGCCTCGGGTTGATGAAAATCAACCTGCACAGTAGCCAGTTGCCACTCCCTTCCTTGTGAGTCTTTAATATGCACATCAATTTTTGGTCCATAAAAAGCCCCGTCTCCCATTTTGTCTCCTGCTTTTAATCCTTTTTTCTCTAAGACTTCTGATAAGGCTTTTTCTGCTTTATCCCAGTCTTCATCTTTGCCAGCTCTGGTTTCTGGCCGAGTTGCTAAACGGAATTCGTATTCAAAGCCAAAGCTTTTATAGAAATCCATCATCATATCTAAAATTTTAGACACCTCATCAAATATTTGATCCTCAGTTACAAATATGTGAGCATCATCCATGGTTATTTGTCTAACTCTTAGTAAGCCATTTACTTCTCCGGATTTTTCTCTCCTGTGAAGCCTGCCTATTTCAGATAACCTAAGAGGTAATTCCCGGTATGAGCGAGGTCTAAATCTATAAAGTATTGTTGATTCCGGGCAATTCATTGGTTTTAAAGTATATGAAACAGGTTCGCTTTTTTCGTCGTCAGACAACGGCAGGTTATACATGTTATGTTCACCAAATTTGGCAAAGTGGCCAGATTGCTTAAACAATTCAGACTTGACCATAATGGGAGTAGAGGTTTCCAGATAACCGGCGTCATCAGTTAACTGGCGGATATATTTTTCCAGCTCTTTAAAAATAATCATCCCTTTGGGAAGCCAAAAAGGAGCACCAGGAGCAACTTCATCTGTAAAGAAAAGTTCCTGTTCCTGTCCAATTTGTTTATGGTCCTTGAGAGTTTTTTTATCCACTTATCTTTTTCTATTTGAAGTTTCCTTGGTTTTTCCAAAAAATGCAACTAAAGCAAAGGCTAATGTTACAATTGCCATAGTGAGATAAAAAACACTTGTGTTGTCTATGTTGATATTGATCATTTTAATATTTTCTTGCTAACCAAATACTAAGATACCACAGGATTACTGTGATGTATAGTCCTCTGACATCTCCGAGTAAATGCTTATCATTAGTAAACAAAATCGGAATTAAAGTGGCTCCAAATACAACTATACCTAAATTTCCAGATATTTCTGAAATTCTTTTCCACTGGTTTTTAGTTAAAGTAATATTCATTGCGGGTGGGCGGTGAGGAGCTCGAATCCCCGACATCGTCAACGTCAATGACGCGCTCTACCAGCTGAGCTAACCGCCCGTAAAATGTATTTTAGTTTAAGGAATGTTTTAATTCAAGAAGAATTAACCAGCTCCGCCACCGCTTGCTGAAAGATTAGCTTTTGGACCGGAATCAAGTTCGAGACTGACGTTTCCAGATGCGCCCTCAGTTGCCGCATTGAGGGCTGATGCTCTTTTAGCAGGGCTTGCAATTTGAATAGATTCTTGCTGAGTATCCCGGTTGTTATTTAATTCTATCAGACCCTTTCTTGTGGTAGAGATTGAGTAAGCATTATTAGTGTGTTCTCTTTTTAGACCCTCCTGGTGACCTAAAAGCTTATTTCTTTCCTCAGTTCCCATGGTCGCAGCTTCCACAGCTAATTCATCAACTTCTGTTGCGGGTAGATTTTGAAGATTTTGTAAATCCGCTGTGAATTTTGCAAAAAATTCTCTTGTTCGATTTAATTCCGAATTTACTTTTCGTTCTTCTTCCATGAGTTCTGGAGATTTGGCTACATCAGGAACTTTTCCTCTTCCTTGCTTAAAGTCTGCGAAATTATCTTTCATATCCAAACCCATTACATCTTGGGTTGTCTCTAAGGATATGTTTACTACTTCTTTTACACCTTGACCTACTGCTCCTATTGCACTTTCAGCCATTCTCTCCCAGGCAATTTCGAGTGGCGAATCTGACTCAGACTCTACTGGATTTAGTAAAGCAGCTAAATTTGGTAAGCTCGGCATATTAGTACAGTATTCTACACCTTTTCGTCAATCAGTACAAGCCAAAAACACAATATATTGTGTAGTTGTGCACCATCTGGGACGATGTTAGGACCTATCTAACTTCTCAGATCGATCCCAAAGAAAAAGCTGAACTCATTGCTGCTATTTCCTTTTTTAAAGAGGAGGAGAAACAATGAACTGGTTCAAAAAGTTTCTTAATCCTTCCCAAGATACTGCTACCTCTATTTTATATGATGAAACGACCTTTTACAACAGGTTCAGCCAAGACCTTTTGGAAGCTAAAGAAGAGGTTATTATTGAAAGCCCTTTTATGACCATTTCGAGGTTAAATATGTTCAAATCAATCTTCGAGAAGCTCATCAAAAGAAACGTAGAGATCTTTATTATTACTCGTTATCCAAAAGAACACGACCAATATATGTCAGAACAAGCAGAAGCCGTAATACACTACTTTGAGGCCCTAGGAACACAAGTTTTACTGTGCGAGGGGCATCATAGAAAACTGGGCATAATTGATCGAAAAGTAGTTTGGAAGGGATCCCTGAACATTTTATCTCAGACGCACAGTCGTGAATTTATGGAAAGAGAAGAAAATAAAGAAAAAGCAGGAACACTATTTAAATTCCTCAAATATAACCAGGTGAAATTTTTTAGAAAAAGTTTGATATAATCAGGAGGAGGTGAAATATGAATAGTGATGAAAAAGCTCAAGAAATGATGAATATTGTTATGGCTATCTATAGCTATGCTCATGATAATAATTTGGATATAACAGATAAAGATGAGGTTAAAGAGATGTTAAAAATTGTTAAACCTGAGGAAGCAGGCACGATTGATATTGAAGTGTTGATTCAAGGACTGGTGATGTTTGACCAACAGGCTAAAACTACAGTAGCCAAGAAACAAAAACCCGTGAAAAATTAAACTTCTACTTTCTTTCCCAACAGGTCGGTAAGAATCCATTTTTGTCTGGGTTTTCTTGGATATTTTTCAAGAAATTCTTTATTTTCCTCATTTAAATAAACGGTACAATAAACTACTCCATCAATCCTTTTTAAATCTCTACCAAGTAAAAGACCTTGTCTTCTTAATTTTCTAGCAGTTGAGGGATGGATGTTAAAATCACTATCAGAAGTTATCTGCCAATTTTGGAAATAAACACCGTCGCTTTTATACCTATAAGGCAAGGATGGAATTACGCCTTCTTTAATGTTTCTCCAACAATCAACACATCTTAAACCATGTAAATTCCACCACATTTCATTTCCATAGTGATTCTCATCGCAAATGGAGCAAGTATAGGGACCTTCGTCTTCCTGCAAGAAGAATCCCTCAGGCTCGTGCTGGAGCCTTTTTTTGCGAATATCCTCAACGCCTTTCGATTCTGCTAAGAAACGTGCTAGCTGAACAATATTCTGACTTCCATATTTCGTCAACATTTCGGGGTCAATTTTCGATTGCTTTTCTTCCTTTTTATCTCCGGAAAGCTCTAAAAGATCTTCTTCGCGCTCATACCCTTTTAACCTACCAGAGAGATATCCTAAACGATAAGAGATACTATCAGTCATAAGTCTCCAATTCGTTCCTTCTAGTATATCTTTTATCAGTTTTTGGAGATTTTCAATACTAGCGTCTTGTCTTCTTGATGAGTTTGCATCTTGAACATTAAAAGAAACAATAACGTGTTGTCCGATTTGTGGTTGCTCAAGTGAAAATTTAATAAAATGCTCTTTTTCCAGCAATCCAGTAAGCAATTTTTCTAGTTCTAGAACACTTAATTTTTTTAGCCGAGAAACCTTTTGGTAGGCTAAACTATCATATTTCCTTAATTCCTCATCAAAGACAACGTTAGCCACTTCAAGAGATTCAATATACTCAAGAGCTTCTTTACCTTTTTCCTCGGAACAAAACTGATTCCTATATGTCTCTAAAAGCTTTTTGTCATTTTCTTCTTGTTTTTGTCTATCAATCCTACTTTTTTTGAAATCATCAACTGTAGTTTTCGAAAATCCACACGACCTGCAAGTTGTTTTCCAAATTACCTCATTTTTTCCTTCTTTGACTGTAGACATTTCCACTTCTGTATTACATTTTGGACAAAGTATTGGTTTTGATTCATATTCTTTTCCGTCTTCATAAATCCATCTTTTCTTTTTGCAAATTAGGCATCCAAAAAGAAACATCATACGAATAGGATCATCTAAGGTTTCCAAATGTTTAATTCGAGCAGGCATTACTTTTTTACAGTCAGGACAACGTATTCCACGAGGTTCAACAGTATTATCATATTTGAACTGTTTTATTTGGTCTTCCAGTAACCATTTTTGGATTGCTTCTTCTTTTTTCTTGTACCTTTTACCCTTGATCTGAAAAAGTAATTGGTTTGTCATCCAATTTGATGTTTTTGCCCATTCTCCTTCTGAAGTAAGACCCTTCGTAGCTCCCTTCTTTTTGCCTTCAACATATGACTTTGTACAAACATCAATCATTTCAAGGCATTCTTGTATGGTAGAGAGGTCATAGCGGTCAATATAGTATTGTTGCTCTTTTAAGTATTCCATATCCTAATTTTTTTCCTCCACTTGTGTTCGTTTACATCTAAGACATCTGTGAATTAAAAAAATGTTATTGGAGTGATCTTTGGTAACCGTAGTAGTTCTTACAGATTGGCAAAAGAAACACCTACTCCCAGAATTAGTAACCCACCTTATACCATCTTCAAAAATGGCTTCCCTTTGTTGACACTCATCGTCACATACGTAGGTATGCAATACGTGCTCGTCTGGTTCCTCGAGGGTTCCTCTGTCATACATGATTGTCCAATCATATTTCATAGGTTTCGCACATGCAGGACAAAGAACATTTAGAAAAGGAGTTGAAGCAAGTACTCGTTTGTCCTTCTCTAATGCTTCAGCTGTCCATTTTTTGATAATTTGAGCTTTATGTTTCTCTCGATCTTTTTTTGTGCCTTGAGTAAAGGCTATCCAAGCTAGTCCTGGTGTACCCTTAATAGGATCTGGTATCTCAATATTCACATCATCGCCTGGATCTTGATCAATCATCCAATGTGGCATAGTCTTATCGTAAGTCGAATTTACTTTACATATAGCAAATTTAAGATCAATATCTCTTTGGATTTCCTGGAGCATATAATCATAGGCCTCACTATACGTTTCATAACAGCGCTCGTTAGTAGCAAGTAAATCAACTTTAATAATTTTTTGTCGTTTATCACTCATAAAATTCACCCTTATACATATTGCTCAAGTAAATCTCCAGATTTTATGTCTAATCCTTTTACGAGCCGTAGAAGCAAGCCAAGAGTAACTCGAGTTTTACCATTCTCAATTCTGCTGATATAGGTTCTATTCAAGTTTGTAGCAACAGCAACATCTATTTGCATAAGTCCTTTTTGCTTTCTGACCTTCCGTAAATTTCGACCTACTTTTTCGCTGCTTTTTTGATGATCTACCATATTTCTAAATTGCTAATATAGCAAAAAAATTAGGGGTATGTGTGCTAGTTAGTTGTAGTGACTTCTTCTCTATCTTATAATTCTATTTTTTGATAAAATTGCCTCAAATATGTTAGATGTAATAGGCTCAGTAAATAGTATTAAGATACCCGAAATATGGCAACTATGCCTTAGTTTCATAATTGCTGTTCTGATAGTTTATTTAATTGAATGGCTTAAACAACCATCTGCTGATATAGAATTACTTCCCGACCTGGTATTACCAGACGGAAGAAAACTTTTAAAGGTCAAAGTAAAAATAAGTAAGAAAGGCTGGTTTAGAAAAATTTTCCCTTGGCAGAATCCAGCTTCATATGCAAGACTAAAAGGATATATAATCAATAATTACAGAAATGAAGAAGTAACTTTAGCTAGTTTTACAGCAAAGTGGGATACAAGGCCAGAGCCATGGGATTATGATAAAAATAAACCCAAATTAGAACTACTTCCCGCAGCCTCTGAACCTGAAAATTTTCTAGTGGGAGATGAGGGAACAACCTCAGTTGCTGCGAAGCATCCTGTAGAAGATCATTTCTATATTTACGATGCAAATTACTATGTGAATCAATCGCAGAACAAATTAGAAGAAAAAATGCTTAAATTAAGATTGGTATTTTCTTCAAGTTCAGTATCAACCACAAAAGAGTTTATGATTATTAATGGAAACTCAACAGTAGGATCATTTAAGCTGAAAGAGATTGATTAGCACTTCTGTTACAATTTAATAATGGTAGATCAGGTTAATAATTCACCTTTTAGTAAATACACTAAAATTGAGATGAAACAATCCTCAAGAGGGTATATCTGGTGGATTGGAGGATTAATTTTAGTAGCCATTGTCATCGGAGCAATTTTTCTCTGGGTACGAGGTATATAAAAGCCTATCCAACAATTCTATATCTCCATAGTAAGTTATCTGACAATAGCTGTACTAAAAATTAGATATGTTTTTTTACCCATTCGTAAAGCAAGTTCATAGGAACTAAAAAACACTCCTGTATAAAAGAGGTCTCCCAACAGGGTCCATTTAAAGAATGGCAACCCCATGATATAACTTTCCATTAAACCATCTGAGCCACGGTTATACATACCTCCAGCCCAAACTCCATAGTTAGTAATAATAAAGAATTGAATAGAGGCTAAAAATGAAGCTGCTACTATATAGCTAGGTTTTTTGTGCTTCTTAAGCCAATTCCCAATTAATCCGGATATTGCAAAGCTTCCCCAAACATACAATGTTGTTGAATGAAACATAGCTGTAATAGGTTGTATATGGCTAAAATCAATCATTGGATTACCAAATGGGTTTATATATAAAAGCAAGTAATCTGAAATGGCCATAGCTATTAAAGGAATTAAAATGGCAAATCTTTTGTTTAAATTAGCTCCTCCAAATAAAGCAGTAGCACTAATTGGTGCAAAGTTTGCTATATGTGGCATCAATCTTAAAAGGACTCCTCCAATAATCATAAATACTGCAAGCATTATTTTCTCCACCTCCTTCCTTCTAAAAATTTAAAAGTTGTAAATAATCCAAAAACTCCAGCAATAGGTAAAGCTGTACTTTTTAAGCCATTTATTAGAGTAGGTTTAGGAGCATCCGTAGGCATTGGAGTAGGATTTGCTTCTAATTTAGTCCCATTGGTGGCTTCTCCTAATACTTCCGGCGAAGGGCTTGGAACATAAGTTGAAGGTGTATCACTAGTAATAACTTGTACTTTGGGTGAAGGAGTAGGTGTAACAATGGATGATGGAGTTGGGCTTGGGGTAGGGCTTGATGTTGAAGTACTGTTACTGTTTGGTGAAGCAGTAGGTGTTGGGGTAGGTGAAGAACTTGGTGTAGGACTCGGACTTGGCGTTGCGGAAGGAGTAGCAATTGGAGTTGGAGAAGGACTAGCTGTACTAGGAGTAAATATTTTAATTATCCAGCCTTTTCCAGAAAGAGCAATTATAGATTGGGCTGTAGTCGTTGCATTGGAAATAAAAGTGTTTGAACCATAATCAAAAGCTTGGAATCCTCCATTTTGGCTGGATTGCTGAGTAAGTAACCAACTCTTAGCTTTTGCAGATGGAGTAGATTCTTGAAGTCCTAAAGAGTTAAGGCCCATTAATGCCCAGCCTGTTGTATCAGAGTCAGATGAACCAGAATAGCCAAAACCGCCATCTGAATCTTGGTTAGTTAACAAGTAATTTTTAGCCTTTGCTATAGCATCATCTAAACCAGAATTTGTTAAACCATTAGCCTTTGCTGCTTGTAGTGCTTGTATAGCAGCTCCTGTCATATCGGCTGATGTTGAATAATAGCTGCACCCTGGTGCTGAAAAACCAAATCCTCCATCTTGAGAATCTTGTTTTTGAATAAGGAAATTTAAGGTATCCTGTTTTACTTGAGTGGAGGATGTACTACCTGAAGCAGTTAAGGCTAATAAGCCAAAAACATCACTATTTAAGCTGCAAGCATCACCTATATAGCCATTATTATAAAAACTTTCCAGCTTTTGGACGTAATTTACTCCACCAAAAGTAGTTGGGTCTTCACCTATGGCCACAATTGCCAGGATTCTATTTTCCCAATCAGTAGCTGAGGATGGCTCGGAAGGAATATCTGTTAAAAGAAAGTCTTTTAACGACTTATCAGAACTTTTAATAGTCGAGATATCAATCCCATTTATTGCAAATGCAATTGCTGACCATTGTGATGGAGCACTAAATCCCGTGGTAATTTTCCCAGTTGAGTCTTGTTTTGACTTTAAGAAATTAAGAGCATTATCAGTCACCGAGTCGGCGTAAATATAAGCAGGGGAAAATAAAAAAATGATTAGTAAAAAGATAAGTGTAAGCTTTTTCATGATCCTATATATTTCCACTCAACATTGTTATTATTTTTCACTTTTATGTAACTGCATCCCTGATTAGGTGATTGCCCATCAACTGTGTATGTCCACCACACAGAATTATCTTTACCCATGCCGTTAATTTGATAAACAGCATAAGTTCCGAAGTTTGAGTCATATCTCATGTTCAAGCTAGAGATTTTGCCATCAGCTAAGGCTTTATTTAAAACATCGCACTGATTAGCACCATCAGCAACTGAAATTGAAAAGTTTGAAGAACCATTTAGAGAAACATTGACTTGATTAGTTTGTGGTACCTCTGTGGGTGAGGGTGTGGGTGTTATTGTTTGACTAGCTTCAGCATTATTGGTACTCTGAGATTCAGATCTTTGAGCTGTAGATAATGAGATTTTAGGAGATGGACTTGGACTTTGATGTATTATATTTTTAACTACTGTTACTGACGGTGCAGGTTCAGGACTAGAAGTAGATACATTAACTATTGTAGCAAACCCATGAACTTTGTTTTCTGATCCTGTTTTATTTGATTCTGCAGGTGATACCAGGAGAAAGGATATAAACCCTGCAAAAAATAATCCAATAACAACAATTACATATGGAGCGAGGTTTTTAATTAGTTTTTGTTTTAACATTGCTATTTTGTTCCTTTGACTACTACTTTTTCGTAGGTGGTAAATCGTTTGCCACAATTTAAGCACTCTCTTCTTCTTTTGACTATTTCTTTTGTTTTTATTGGCCGTGTATCAACTGCTTTAGTTTGATCGGCTCCACAATATGTGCATCGCATATTTGACTCCTGAATTTTTCTTCGTTCGAGGGGAATTTAGCGTTTAAAAAAGCTTCTCAAATGAGAAGCCTTAGATTAAAAGGCTTTCCTCTGGATCGAAGGAACCCTAAGTAGAGGTTATTAGCTTGGTCCGACTATACGGTAGCGTCACTGTCCTGTTTTTCACAGATTTCTTACTAAAAACCAATATTTATGATTGAAGTTACAATAACATATTGTGGTAGATAGGTGTCAACATACTGTATGTAGTATGGCTAAGGATTTCCAGCTACAAATGTTCTTGGATTAACTGGTATTCCAAAAACCCTTATTTCAAAATGAACATGAGGACCTGTTGCCCAGCCGGTTTGCCCCTCAAGGCCAATCACCTGTCCTAATTTTACCTTTTCTCCTTGAAAAACATATAGCTTACTCATATGACCATAGATAGATACAACATTGTTTCCGTGATCTATTTCAACATATCTTCCATATCCCCACCAAAGCTGTTCAGCTTTAATAACCGTTCCATCCATAAATGGGGTAATGGGATCTCCCTCTTTGCCGTAGGGATCGGCAATATCAATGCCGGTGTGCAGAGGCTGGTAAGGCAGGTCATTGGCACCAAATTCTAAGGTAACAACCCCAGTCATTGGCCATTCAACCGGATTAGATATTTTTGCAATTACAGAACCGTCGGCTGGATTGTGAATTTCAGTTGTCTGAGTTTGAGAATTATGAGTGGCTAAATTATCTGAGACAACATCGATACCTGCATTAGCCAAAATAAATACTGCAATAATTGGAAGAGCTAAAACTATTAAAAATGCTAGGCCAACAAGAGTTAGCTCTTTTTTAAAAGACCAGGCATTAAAAAGAAAAAAAGAATTCATGCAGTTTATGCGTACAGTTCTCGAGGGTCGGTAGTTAGTAGTGGATGCTCTTTATCTGAAGCTACCACTTTTAATGCTACATGGTTTAAATCAGCGATAATTAAGGCTTCTCCTCGCCCACAGGTTAAGAGAAAATGTTTTTCGTATTCGCTTAAGTTAAATTCAGAAGCTACCTTTTCAATCGTTGTGGTATCCTGTTTCATTAAAATCCGAAGAGATGATTGCGAAGCAATAGCTCTACCATATTCTTGGCTTAGGAAATCCTGGGCTTGTTGGGTAATAATAGTCATGCCTAAGTAGTATTTTCTGGCCCGTCTAGTGAGTCCGGCAATAAAACGGGCAGATTCCTCGTGTTGTAAAAGCATCCAGCCTTCATCAATCACCAAAATACGCTTTTGAGGATTTGATTTAACTTGAGAATGGACAAAGTTAGCAACTACCATCATCATGATTTGTCTGATTGACTCATTTAAATCCTTAATATCAAAAATGACTAATCTGTTATTTAGCTCAATATTGGTTTGGGAATCAAATACTGAAGAAAGTGAACCCTTCACAAATTTCTCAAGTCTGGCAGCTAGTTTTTTCTGTTTTGTATGCTTAAGCTCTTTATAGAAATCGTTAAGGAGCGGGTATGTTTTGACTTTTGGCTTTCTGCCTCGAGGATCTTTTTTCTTTTTCGGGGTGTAGGCAGAATTGAGCGACCAACCGCGATTTTTATATGTTTGTAAAATAGCTTTATCGACCACTGCTTTCTCATCAGCGCTTAAACCTCCTGACATAAGGGAGATGATTTCTGTCAAATCTTGAATATGTTCGGCTAAATCTTCATTGTTTTGAGAACTAAAGGATAAATCAAACGGGTTTATTTTCTCTTTTGATTTGGCAGATAGTTTAATGTAGGCTCCACTGACTGATTCTGCCAGTTGTTTATATTCCCGCTCCGGATCAATCACAATAACTTTGGTTCCTTGCATCAGTTGTCTTAGTATCTCAACCTTGGCTGTGAATGATTTTCCTGAACCTGACTGAGCGAAAATAATACTGTTTGCATTGTTTAGTGAAAACCGATCGACAATAACCAGTGAATTATTGGACCGATTAATTCCGTATAAAATGCCAGATTCTTGTACTAACTCAGAAGAAATAAATGGAAAAGTTAATGCAGCGCTTGAGCTATCTAAATTTCTTTTTTGAGCCAATAGATTTTGAGCCCTGGGTAAAGTTGATTGCAGCCCTTCAAGCTGTTGGAAAGTGGCATTTTTAATATAAAAAAGCTTGGTGGACATGACAGTTTCTAAAAGTGTGGTAATTTTGTTTAAATCAGATAGGCTATCAGCTGTGACAGTCATATAAATTGATACTTGGAATAGTTTTTCCTGTCCTCTTTGGATCTTATCTTTAAGGGCCATTGCAGACTCCAATGGATCATTAATCTCAGAGCCAATTACTTTTCCCTGCTTAAGCATAGTTCGTTTGGTTGACTCAAGTTCTGTTATTTTTCTATTTAATTTGGGTAAAGCTGCAATCGGTTCAACTTGCTCTATGTGGTAGGAAATATCAACATTATGGTTAAAATTAACTAGCATATTCAACCAACCGGTTGAAGCTGTATAAGGATAAGCTGAGATAAAAAGTGTTCTGACAAATGTATCACCCATTTGAAGATAAGAGGCTTCCTCTGCTAAACCGGAGTAAGAAATGAGATCAACCTGATCCTGCTCACCAAAATTGTACAGCATCCCTTTTTTAAGAATTTCTTTTTGAGAAATTCTTCGTTTTTTACTTTTCTTATTTTTTGATCTATCCAATAATGAGAATGCACTGTTTAAATTAAGCATAGTTTCCTTGTAGTAACCTTTCTACTGTATCTCCCCTTAATTCTTGAGTTTTAACTTGGTTGGTATTATATGAGCTATAAAACAGATCAAGCAATTCCAATGAATCTAGGGTTTTAGCCCTCATACCCAATTTCTCAAGAGCCCGAAGTACAATATCTCTGGTTAGATGAATCTGTTCTTTTATCAGGTTAAAATCCTTATTTGATTCTTTGTGGTGGTATGGGATAACCACATAAAATCTTCTTGAGAGGATTTTGCTACCGGAAACAAGATTGCCTATAAACTCACAGTAATTATCAATTTGCTCACGGTAGACTTTTTCTTTTTCAATATCTTTACGCTTTAAAGTTTTTTCTAAGTAGCTATTTATATCAACTTCCCTCACCCTAATTAAAATTTGTAAAGGAGAAGGTAGGGAGTTAAGGAAATTTTGGAAGCTATCAATTAGAACATCTTGTTCCTCCTCACTTTTTAGCTCAAAGTTAATCGATGAGGTTTCAACTACAATACGATATTCATGGTTAGGTAAAATCAGGATGTCATCTTTGACTTCTTTTATTTGTATTTGTTGGCGACTGGATATTTTAGTCCTGGACTTTGACAAGAGAAACATACAAACCTCCTTTATTGTTGGTTCTAAAGCTCAAAGAATAATTAGGATTATGAATAAAATCTTTAAGGTTCATTAAATCTTTTATACCAAAGCTGCTGGCAGGTATCATTATTTCTTTTTTCTTCTTGGCTTTTGTAAAGTTAAATAATTTAAAGTGTCTTTTTTCTAACTGTGGTAAATAGGTTTGTCTTGTGTATGCATCATTTTTATTGAAAACATAGTATTTTGGTCTTACATTAAATCTCACAATGACCATTAGCCAACTTAAAACTATTTTTCCTTTAATCCGAAGAGCTAGGGTAAGACACAAAGTCAAGACAATAAGAATTAGGGGGAACTTATACCAGACTAACTGAAATCTTGGTGGCAAGACAGTATAGGTTACGGTAGTAAAAATTGCCGGAATAATCAGCAATACTATTTGAGATAAATTAAGGCTTCCGGCAATTTTATCTTCGACTGTTGTTATTTGAGCTGGTATAACTGTTGTTCTCATAAATTTATACTGATAATGGTTGTCTTACTCTTTTTACATTCGTTATGCCTTGTGTGGCTGTCTCAGTAGCACCAGACGTACCTTTATCTGTCGTCATCACGTTCATCATCTGTCTTCCCAGCCGAGTCATGGAACCAAATTGGGAGGTATAAAAGGCTAACTGAAATAAAGTAGCTGGAATTTTTAGCAGAGTAAATAATAATCCAATGCCAACAATGATGGTTACTATTGAATTATTGGTTTGAGAAGGCAAGGTAATAAAAGCGGAAGCCAGTTGAATAACGACTACATGAACAAAAATGGTAAATACTGTAACTAGGTATGATTTAACGGCAATCTCGGCAAAGGCAGAGAACTTAGGTAAGCTCCACATCAAAAAGATAAAAGGAGAAAGTACTGCTCCCAGAGAAATCATAATCAGTCTGCCAATATACATAAACAAAAGGACTATTGAAACAATTAAAAAAAGCAGCATGAAAATTAACGTAATAAATGGCGTAGTATTGGTAATACTGGCAACCGGATTAATGGCATCAGAAAGAAGTGCCTGACTTAAACCCCCAGTTGAGTTTAAAACTCCACTGACCAAAGCATTAGAAGTTAAGACTGCATAATCGGCTAAGAAAAGTGATATATTGGCCCCTAAAAAGGACAGTCCAAGTCTAGGAAGTAAGTGTCTAAGTTCCACTGCTTCAAATCCCAGACTTTCCGCACTCATAAAATGAAGTCCTAATAGAGCAACAACTAACACAAAGAGTGAATCGGTAATACCGAGCATTATCAGCCAAAATTGCATAATCACTGAGTTATTTAAAAGGGTGGGAGTAGTGGTTAAATAACCGATAACTCCGTTCATAATTGGTTTGGCAGCTGAGGTAATAAGCAGCTGGAAAACACCAGATATGGCATCGGTTAGAACAACCGTTAATCCACTGGTTGGTTGATCTGTTTGGATAGCATTGATGGGAATTGCCGCAGTAGTGGTGCCACCTGACGATTGACCCAAGGAATTGGTAAAAATAGAGACAATCGCTCCCGCTGCCAAAACGATCACTAAACCAATTAAGGCATTTTTAATAGTTCTTTTGGCATTTTCCAAACTATCCGGACTGCCAGCTGAGGCCATATATAAATAACCACCTTTGACGAGGAAAAAAAGTACTGCAGCTGATGCTATTGCAGTAATTAAATTAAGGGTGTTGTGGGTATAGCTGGTAATTTCCGAGGGGACAGAGACCGCCAAAGCGGGTGAGGCAAAAATAAAAAATGGCAGGATAATTCCCAATACAGATAATATCCTTTTCATAATAAGGCACAACTAGGCAGATGAAATAGCTTTAAACAGGTTTATTGGCCAGTACTGCCAAATGCAGCAGTTGAAAGCTGACTGATAATACCGGTAAATACATAAGCTCCCATCACAATAGCCAGTCCGATTGCTGAAAAAACAATAGTTTTCTTTGATCTTTCCAGTGCCTCCGGGTTACCGGATGATGTCATGTAACTGATCCCACCAATCGCAAAAAAGATAACAGCAATGACGCCACCGACTGTTGATAATACTCCAACAATACTTTTCAAAAATGTGACAATCTGATTAACACTACCAGACGCAGTTTGAGCGTATGCCAGTTGTGGAAGCATCAAGGAACCAAGAATAAGTGCGTTAATAAATAATGCTTTTTTCATATACACCTCCTCTCTTTAAAACCAAAAAACTGCCATCAATGGCAGTTTAATAACAAACTAATATTAATTATGTCAATTTATAACAAACTATACTAGGTAAAGTCAAGAGTGCATTCGCAGTTTGCAAAAAGCCCTCCTGAAAACAGGAGGGCCTCTGCTTTGATGAAACTTTCGGGAAGAGCAAACCCCGATGTTCGGGTTCGGATTGCCTGGATTCCAGTTGTTCACGTTCAGTCCATCTGAATTCCAGTTCACGTTGACGCGGTTCTGGTCGGACGTCTGCTTTTACTGCTCTTTTTCCTCTATATCACCAGAAAGCTACAGATGTCTCTTTCTTGTATTTTACTCGGCAGAAATTATCTGCACTGAAAAAGAGCAAGTAGTTTCATCTTATCTTTGTCTACCACTCTTTCAGTTAGTCATGCCAACCGAAATTCTCGGAAATTACAAAAGATAGGGAAGCCATTTATATGCTTCCATAAATAATTTAGCATAATACGGATTTTTGTCAACTTTGGGTAGTTTTTATCCAGCCACCAACCATTTTGCCAATTTCTTCTAACATTTGCTCTAACTCCTGATATTTTTTTGTTTCTATAACCTTCGTATCTTTACCTAATTTAAAAAGTACTTTTAATAGATCAACTTTAATACCTGCTTGCCGTAAAACTGGTAATTTCTCTTGCTTTGTTAGATTACTTGCTGTGATAATAGCCTCTAGTAGATCAAGTAGTACTTTTTCACACCTCTGTCCAAAAGTGTATCGGTCTTTCCTGGGAAATGAATATAAATATACATAGAAGGTCTTATAGAGCTCGTATGTTTTTATATAAATTGGAATATCTTGCCACGATGAATGAAAGTCTGGCATAATCTCTATCGCAATCTTATCACAAAGACAAATATTTTTCGCTGCTATAAAGAGTTTAGGGTTGGTAAAAAGAATAAGAAAGATGTTTTGATATTTGAGGCTAGATTAGAAGAAAATCTAAGTAATTTATATCATAGTCTTCTTAAAAATAAATACCGACCAAAAGGTTACACAGGGTTTTATATAAAAGATCCTAAACTCCGCTTAATACATAAAGCTGCTGTTACAGATAGGGTGGTGCATCATATAGCAAGTAGCCAGCTTGAGAGAATTTATGAACCAATTTATATTGAACATTCCTACTCTTGCAGAAAAAATAAAGGTACTCATAGAGGGGTAATAGCCTTTCAAAAAATGGCTCTTAAGGTAAGCTGTAATAATACTAGGGTTTGCTGGGTACTAAAATGCGATGTTAAAAAATTCTTTGCTTCTGTTAACCATAAAATTCTCATTAAAATCCTATCAAAAAAGATCAAGGATAAGGAATTTTTAAACTTGCTGAGCATAATTATTAAAAGTTTTTATTCTGATAGAACAGTGAACTTAAAAGATAAAAAAGGTATTCCTATTGGTAATTTAACTTCACAGTTATTCTCCAATATTTATCTTAATGAACTTGATCAATTCTTAAAACATCAGCTAAAAGTTAAATATTATCTTCGCTATGCTGATGACTTTGTCATTTTACACGATCAAAGGTCATATCTTGAAAATATTATTTTACCCATACAGGATTTTTTACAAAAAGAGTTGGATTTGGAACTTCATCCACAAAAGCTAATTTTCGGAAAGTTTAATAGTGGGATAGATTTTCTGGGGTATATAATATTTCCTAAATTTATACTACCCAGAACCAAAACTAAAAGAAGATTAATGAGGAAAATTAAGTTTAAGGTTGGGGAATTTAAAGCTGGAAGAATTACGATGGAAACAGTTAACCAGACAATCCAGTCATATTATGGATTTTTAATTCATGCTAATGCGTATAAGTTTAAGAAAGAATTAGAAAATTTAATTTGGTTTTGGATGACCGAATAAGCATTCTTGCTTTGTTCGAATTTTAAATTTGTGCCGACCCGCTTCGCGGGATACAAGTACTAAGGAACAAGAATACAAGTTCTAAACTACCGGGAAGAGCAAACCCCGATGTCCGGGTTCGGATCGCCTGGATTCCAGCGGCCCACGAGCAGTCCACCTGAATCCCAGCCCACGCGGACGCGGCGCTGGACGGACGTCTGCGAATTAGTCCAATCCCATTTATCTTCCAAGATTTTTTCACCAGTAGCTGCATAATATAGTAGACTATCCCAAACTGTTTCTACTGCTTCTCTTCTTTTCTCACCCTCTCCTAATAAGGCGGTTTGGTCATCCCAAGTTTTATTCCACGAGTCAGGGATTACCTCTTTGGTGGGTAAACCATAACCTGGTTTCATCTGTTCCTGAGCAAAAACTTCTTCATCAAACCAATCTGTATCCCAAAATACAGGCTCTTCGCCAAAGGGATTATTATCATATGAAGTTATAGTTTTATTAGGTTCGTTTGGGTCTACAGTTTCTTGTTTAAAAAGGTCTCTAAGAGTCAGAATATTTACAGGTTTTTTCTCTCCGTCTACCACCATCCATTCTGGTCTTAAAACCACCATTCTTCCTTTACCTTCTGCCTCCTCGCTTTTGGCAGATTCCAACTCAGCTTCATTTAGATGGATAACAGTTTGAGGTATTTCAAATGATACGTTTATATCCTTAAGTTTACATTTTTCTTCAAAATTGTGAATTGCTTCCTCTCCAAAAAAATCTTCACCAAAAAGATTTCTAGCGCTTTCTACTTTTGGATCCTCAACTCTTGATTGTGTTTCCACTCTTGGAGGAGTAGCAACTTTCCATTTACCTTCTTCTACTAATTTAGCAAGTGTTCCTGCTGGATAAGTTACTAGATGTTCTGGCATAGCTAAATTATACTATAAACGAAGTTTTCAAGCCTCGCTTATAAAAGCTTATCTGCTACCTCAGGAACTATTTTAAGAAAATATTGCTTTACCTTCTCCCATGTTGCATCAAAGAATATTTGTGGATCAGGGTCTTCATCTGCTTCTTCAAAAAAAATAAGGCTTTTGATAATATGGTGATAATTGTGCTCTAAATTTGGGTACTGAACTGCTACACGATTAATTATATCAATTAGGGGTTCTCTATGAGTAACGTACCAATATAAATCAAAAAAGTCCCGCTTCTTACCTCTTTGGCTGATCGCGATAATTTTCATAACTGCAATATCCCGCGCATCAAGAATAGGAATGTTTCCGTGAGTTATAAATGGCTGCTTTGGAACAAAGTACGGGTAGGAAATAAAACTGATTTTTGTTCCTCCGAGTTCTCCATACAATGTTCCCTTATCTGTTCTTGTAATGACCCATTTATATGGAAACAATGCCGTTGAAATAAATTCTGCATCAAAATCTTTACGCTGAGTAAAAAAATCCAGATCAACAGATGTTCTGTGGTCGAATTGTAATGTTAATGCTGTACCTCCTGCTAAATACCAATAATTTTTTCCTATCCAATCTTGCTTCGATAACAAATCAAGCGCCTTTTGTGTAGTAGCGGGTATGTGTGAAAAACTAAGGGTTATTCCCTGGTGAGTATTGTCCATAATGTTTTACTACTTGAACCTAAAACTCTGGATTTTCTTACCACCTCTGAAAGAAGTGATTTAGGATAATATCGACGCATCCACCTAGCCTCATCCTCATTACCAAAATCCATAATTCTCTCAATAATATATTTGGAGTTTTTTTGGACGTCAAGTTTCTTAACGTCTGTATCCCAAAACAGTGATTCTCTTAAATTTATAGCTTGCATATTAATTATCTTACACTACTATTATACCTCTTTTGAAGCCCAATATCCATAAAAATTTGTGTCGACCCGCTACGCGGGATACAAGTACTAAGGAACAAGAAAACAAGAGCTAAACTACCGGGAAGAGCAAACCCCGATGTCCGGGTCCGGATTGCCTGGATTCCAGCTGCGCACGCCCAGTCCATCTGAATTCCAGCCCACGCGGACGCGGTTCTGGTCGGACGTCTCTGAATTAGTCCAATCAGCCCTTTGGGTTAGAAGCTTTTCCCCTATTACAGAGTAAGAGAGAAGTAAATCCCAAACAGCTTCTACTGCTTCCCTACGTTTTTCTCCTTCACCTAAAAGCTCGTTCTGATCTTCCCATTTTTTATCCCAAGAGTCTGGTAAAACCTCTTTGGTAGGAATTGCGTAACCTCCTTTAGGCTGCTGCTTAGCAAACTCCTGGTCGTCATACCAAGTATTTGACCAAAAAACTGGACCGTCACCAAATGGATTATTATCAAAGGTAACTTTGCCTTTGTCTTCTTTTTTAAATAAGTTTCTAAGGTTAATTATATTTACTGGTTGGCGGATTTCTTCTTCCCGTCCAAAAGCCTTTTTAACTTTTATCCGCATCCATTCGGGTCGAAGTGTCACCATTCTAGCTTTATCATCCTGTTCATCTTCCCTGGCTTGGTTCAGATCTTCTTCGCTATACTGAAGCTCAGTTGTGGGTATTTCAAATGCTACGTAAACACCTTTAGCTCTACATTTTTCTTCTAAGGTATGTATGGCCTCTTCTCCATAGAAATCCTCACCAAAGAGCTGTTTAGCTCTCTCAATACTTCCACCTTCAGGTTGTACTGGTGTTTCCTCTCGAGGAGTAGTAGAAACACTCCATTTACCTTCTCCTACCAGTTTAGCTAAGGTTCCTGCTGGATATGTTACTAGATGTTCTGGCATAGTTAGTTAACACTCACATATCTTTCTTTTCCAGTTTCTGGATCTATTCCTAGATACTTAAGCTTGCCCTCAGGCACTGTTATTATTGACCCTGTAGTAGTTTCTGAACCATCAACCATTTTAGCTGCTACTGGTTTATACTTAATCTCTTCTCCTGTGTCTGGAATAACATAGGTTAACACTTGTTGTGACTGAACTTCTTGTCTAAAATTTTTCAGCCTTTTAGTTTGTTGCCAAAGCTTCCAAGCTTCATCTTGTCCTTTATCTGTAAACCTACTTATATAATGAAGCAGAACTGCCTTATCCAAAGTAGCTTCAATATCTGGGGTAGCAAATCTTCTCATAAAATCATAAACCATATTCCATTCGTCATCAGTTATTTCAAATCTCTGTTTTGTTCTTTGTTCAATTTGTTTACCAGCCATAGCCACTTTTAGCTTTTCATGGAAATCAGAAACCGTACCTGAAACTACTAATCTTGCATCGATATTTTCCGGAGAGTTGTAAGGATTATTATCAGCTTCTTCAATAGGGAATACAGCTTGCTTTTGAGATTCTGCTACCTGTATTTTTAATTGTTCAGGCAATCTATCATAAGGGATATCGTTATCTATATATTGTCTTAAGTTTCTGGAAACAGGCGATTCAGCTCCAAGTTTTAAGAAAGTATTTCTTCGGGCCAGCGCCTGATCAATTCCTTGCCTGTTGGGATAATTTTCCGGGGGATTAGTAGAATAATATATCCAAAAATTTGGACCTGCTTGAATTCTTCTGCCCCCATCATCCCAAAGTTGAATTTCCGTAGACAGTTTACCTTTCTCTCCACCTAGTTGTAACAAAGCATCAATAACATGAGTTTCCGCCAAGCCGACTTCTTGAATGTGCATAAATATTCCGCGTGAAGGATTAGCCTCAGAAATTGGTCTTGTGTTATCCACCGGCATAACCATGGCTTTAGGAAGTGCACCCAACTGTAACTCCCACTGAGAAACAGTACTTGTAATGCCGGCTTGTCTTGCCAGCGATGTAAACTGCTGCTGAATTACTTTTTCATCAGTACCTTCACTAGCCTCTGCTCCTTTTAGAATTGCTTGGAAAGCACTTCTGCCTTCGGTAGTAATGACCCACTCTTCCCATTTCCTTTGATCATTCGGATCATCAGTTTTAGGTACCCATTTGGCCATTAAAGACATGGTATCTGTTTGTCCATTACAATAGAAATCAACAGGTCTTGCTTCTCTGCCAAAAACCAGTTGGGTAAACTTATTCATCAGATAAGTTTTACCTCTTGCTGTTTCACCTTCAGTAATTAAACCCCTATTTTGCTGAAAAGATAAAGCCATAGCTTGTAGAAGCTCTAGGGCATCAGCAGTTGGGTGAATTTCGGCTATGGTTGCCTTCAGGTCTTTCCTTGGAGCCATCGATTCAATTGGCACTCCAGCAATATCTATCACATTAACTTCCCGCTCTAGACCGCTTGAAGGATCTAATTTTTTAGTGGTAATGATATCGATCATCGGCCGCTGCTGCCTTTGCTCCACAGAAGCCCTAAATTCACTGTTATAATTTTCTACATTGATCATATTGTCTGCCATATTTTACACCTAGACCTCAATTATTGGACCAAAAAGTCCCAAAAACTGCGGATAGTCCACTTTAGCTATATTTTCCTCATCTATTAAAACCACTATTCTTGTCTGATCAGGCAGATTGCCAAAAAAAGTGTCCTCAACTGACTGGCCTTGGATAAAGACTGTATTAGAATCTTTAAGCCTCGATAGCTGTTCTCTTAAAAGTTTAGGCAGGATGCCATCTGCCAGATGAATAAAAAGCCACTTTTTCTCTTCAAATACTTTTTTAAAATGTTCTAGTATAATCTTATCTTGAATACTTTCATCTACTTGCAAAAATATATACTCTGATAGGGAATCTCCAATATCCGAAACTCCTAAATTGTCAGTGCCTTTTTTTCTAATAATCAGTCCAGAAGTGTAATAATTACCAGGAGCCTTCTGAGACTTTACTGAAGCTATAAAATCATGAATACTCGCTTTTGGTATCATACTAATTTATTATAACTGATTTTCAACTCCTTGTGTTTGGAAAAAAATTGCCCTAAGTAAAGCCGCTGTTTTGGCAGGAAAATCTCTTTGATTTTTGGCATAGACATATCTACCTTCACCGTAGGCTTCTCTTAGAGCTTCTTCATTTATTCCAGGGCCAATACCCATTCCAATAATTACCTGGTTATTTTCCTCCGCTAATCTGTCATTCTCTTGCTTCAATTTTTTTAGATCCACGCTTTCGCCGGATACAGTAGTTGGTACTCCATCAGTCACCACAATTAGAAAATGAGCATTTTCCCGAACTTGCTGACTCTGACCCCGAAGTAGGGCTGAGGAGATACGAGTAGCTTCAATTGTTGGAGTATAGCCTTTACCTTCATCCATTAATTTTGACAGTTGAGGACGTAATCTGTCTGCATCAGTATTTAAGTCATCATCAAAACCTTTATAGATTTTTACCACTTCATCACCCCTCCCTCCCAGTCCAGTGGTGTAGCCTACTATTGCACTAGGGATTCCTAAAGCTGTAACAACCTCATCAGCCACAACAGTACCATTAAATTCATTAGCTCTAATTTGACCCTGGTTTGTAGAATTAGAAAGATCGATTTGAAACAAAAATCTATAGTCCATTTTATCTGGAATAGTCTTTCTTTCCCAAAGCATTAGGTAATTTCTTGGATCTGCTTCATATTGCATGGCAGCAGACATATTTAATCTTTGTCCGCTGGGATGGCCTTTTTCCCATCTTGGGTGTCTTCTTTTCTGGAATAAGTCCTCAATTTCCTGATATAGTTCATCAATTTCTTTTGAGTGGGTAGACATGGCTTTTTCCCAATGGTTCTTTTTGCCTGCCTGCTCTTGCAAATATTTTTTATATTCTTCATCCTGTCTTTTCCTTTCTTCTGCTTCTTCAGCTAATCTTTGATCCCTTTGTCTTTGAGCTTCTTGATCTCTTACTTGTCTTTGTCTTCTTTCCTGATGTGATTCTTCCTTGGGACCAAGTTTCCCTTTTAACTCCTCATTTACCATATCTTCAACTTGTTCCAGAGATTCTTTTGCTGTAGTGTCCACTTGATCTTGAATCTCCTGAGGTTCACCTGATAATTTATCTGCCATTTTTTGTTTAGCGCTATCAGGCAGTGATTTCATATCAATTGGTAAACTATCACCCATCTTCTGGCTTTGTTCATCGAATTCCTCCTGGCTAATTTCTCCACTTGCCAGCTTTTTTCTAAGACTTTGCTTTTGACCTTCCTTTCTATCTAAAGCCCCTTTCATTTTATCTCGCATTTCCTGTTTTTCCTCCGGAGTAAATCCAAATTCATCCATCAACTGCTCAAGGCTTTGTCCCTGTCCCTGCCCATTTTGTGGCTGACCTTGCTCATTTCTTTGCTCCATGGTTTGTTGTAGTTGGTTTTTAAGGTATTGTTTTAATTTTTCATCAGTCATATCTTGCTCAAGCATATCTTGTACATATGGCCAGATTTCTTTCTCATAAGTTTGCCAGCGACTTTTAGCTTTGAGTAAAACCTCTCTTTCGGTGGGGTAAGCATAAGGTATAGTTCTATAAAAATTACGAGCACTCGAGGCTGTAGCTTCTAGGGCAGCTCTTACATTTTCCGGTAAATTATCTGAATATTGTCCTGTATGCCAATATCGCATTATTTCAGATCCGAATCTCACAAAATCAGGTACATATCCAAGCATTGCTACCATTTGTTCAATTTGAGGAGTAGACATGACTGAACCTTCTTCTAAAAATTGTTTATCATAATTTCTATCCATAATTTCTGAAATTCTGGGATAAACAGAACTGACCCAATCATTAACAGCGGGATCTTCTAGAGCGTTATGTATAAAAGCCCAGCCAATTTTTGTAGCATACTTATCTTGTTCACTCTTAGTTTTCAACCTAGCTTGATCCAATGTTCTGGTAATAGCTCTGTGAGCTCCTTCATGGGCTGCTACAAACTCATCTGCTCCGTCAAAATCCAATAAAATAAGTGGATCTAGGTTGATGGTATTCCATCTATCAGACGGAATTGTTTTATCTTCTGGAACAAAAAAGCTACCTTCACCTGGTGTACCAAAGTTTGCTTGCATAACAAAATCGCTTCCAACCATTCTGGCAATGGTACCTAACACACCTGTCTTTTCTTTTATAACCTCATCCAGCGGCCGACCATATTTAGCTTCAATCTCTGTTACTTTTCCAGCCACAAACTCATCTCTAGTCATCTGGTGTATTCTGGATTCCGGGTTTATTTGTTCCATGATGTTTCTTTCAATCTGCATTTAAAATCTCTCAGGCTTTAGATCCGAAGGATTGCAAGCTCTGCTTATTTTAGCAGAAATTATTTTGATCTTAATGATCTGTATTTTATTGTACCAAAAAAGAAAGATTTAGATACCCAGAAATATTTGTCAGTTTTTAGTATAATTAAACTATGCCAGAACATCTAGTAACATATCCAGCAGGAACCTTAGCTAAACTGGTAGGAGAAGGTAAATGGAGTGATTCTACTACTCCTCGAGAGGAAACACCAGTACAACCTGAAGGTGGAAGTATTGAGAGAGCTAAACAGCTCTTTGGTGAGGATTTCTATGGAGAAGAGGCCATACATACCTTAGAAGAAAAATGTAAGACCAAAGGCATTAACGTCAAGTTTGATATCCCAACACAGTTTCAATATAGTGATGAGGATTTAGATCAGGCAAAGCAAGATGAAGAGGAAGGAAGGAAAAGACTGATGGTACTTAGGCCGCAGTGGATGGTAGTAAGAGAAGGCAATCAAAATGTACGAAAACCAGTTACGATCCTAAACTTACGTGAACTATTTAAAAAAGAAAATAGAAGGTTGGGTCGTCCGACTACTGTAAGTTATGATAACAACCCCTTTGGAGATAGCGCAGTTTTCTACAAATACGATCCAGATTGGTATGCTGAGCAGGAGTTTGCCAAAGAACCAATTAAAAGTGGTTATGCTATGCCCACTAAGGATGTTTTACCTGATTCATGGAGTAAAACCTGGGAAGATCAGCAAGAACTTTTTGGTGAGGGCGAAAGCAGAAGAGAGGCCAATGAAGCTGTCTGGGATTTGTTATTAACTTATGCTACTAAAGGGGAAAAACTTCTAACCCAAAGGGCTGATTGGACTAATTCGCAGACGTCCGACCAGGACCGCGTCCACGTGCACTGGAATTCAGATGGACTGTACGTGAACGACTGGGGTCCGGGCGGTCCGGGCCCGAGCATCGGGGTTTGCTCTTCCCGGTAGTTTAG